>C688J18823_10001967_pt1 | contig 12834 bp, 16 predicted proteins | sample HopSoiMetagenom1_FD_18823 | JGI IMG/M metagenome (IMG submission 18823)
ACGGTTTTCCGAATGGTGGCGGGATCGCCGCCGTGAAATCCGCACGCGATGTTGGCCGAGCTGATGTACGGCATGACGTCCGCATCGGCGCCCATTTTCCAGGCACCGTAGCTTTCGCCCATGTCGCAGTTGAGATCGATGCGCTTCATTTTCCATACTCCCAGGCGATGCCGTGCAGCGTCTGCTCTAGGCGCGTGTAAATATCCTTGCGCAGCTCGGCGGCGATGTCGAGGCCGCAGCGCGCGAAATGCAGGGTGCCGCCGGGGGCGATCTGGGCGAGGCGCGGCACGTCTGCCGATGCGATCTCGGCGATGCGGGGATAGCCGCCGGTCGTCTGGTGGTCGGCCATCAGCGCGATCGGCACGCCGTTGGCCGGCACCTGCACGCTGCCGAGGCACGTCGGGCCGGAGAGGATCTCGTCCTTCAGCGAGCGCACGAGCGCCGGGCCGGCGAGGCGGTAGCCCATGCGGTTGGAGTCGGGCGTCACGCGCCACACCGTGTCGAAGAACGCGCGCTGCATGTTGGCGTCAAACTCGGCGAAATGCTCGCCCTCGAGCGCATGCAGAACGATCGGCTCGCGGTCGGGCACCGTGAGCGTCGGCACGTGCCAGCGCACGCTGTTGCCGCGCTTGTGCTTGAGCTTCTCGAAGCGCTCGAGCGAGAGCGTCGGGAATCCTCGGCGAGCGGCAGCAGGTCGCCGCGCTTCAGCACCCGGCCGTCGATGCCGCCGAATTCGCCCGGCAGGTAGGTGCTGCGGCTGCCAAGCACCGGCTCGACCGCGATGCCACCCGCCACCGCGAGATAGCCGCGCGCGCCGCGCGCCGCGCGGCTGATCGACACTCGCGCATTCTTCTTCACGAGCACCGGGCGGTTGATCGGGAAGTCGGCCTCGAACTCCGCGCCGACGAGCGCGATCAGCGTGTCGCGCTCGAAGTGCAGATCCGGCCCCAGCACGGTGAGCTCGAGCGCCGCCGCGCCGACGTCGTTCTTCACGAGCGCGTTGGCGAGCTTGAGCGACATCGGATCCATCGCGCCGCCCGGGCAAAGGCCGACGTGCTGGTGCCCGTGGCGGCCGAGATCCTGCACGGTCATCAGCAGGCCCGGCCTCAGGACGCGCATGCTCATGTCGCGAGCTTCTGGAATTCCGCGCGGCTGATCGGTTTGAAGCGCACGCGATCGCCCGAGGCGAAAAGGCTCGGCTCCTGGCGATCGGCATCGAACACGGCGAGCGGCGTGCGGCCGATGATGTTCCAGCCGCCCGCGATGGCGTACGGATAGACCACCGTCTGGTCGTTGGCGACGGCCACCGAGCCCGCCGGCACGATGGCGCGCGGCGTCGCGCGCCGCGGCACGGAGAGCTTCGCATTCAGGCCGCCGATATAGGGATGGCCGGGCGCGAAGCCGATCATCAGCACGCGGAAGTCGCTCCCCGCATGGAGCTCGATCGCCTCCGCCACCGTCACCTTGGAAGCGGCGGCGACCTCGGCGAGGTCGGGCGCGAACTCGGCCTCGTAGCAAACCGGGACTTCGATGGTGCGCAGCACGTCGCCCGCCTTGGGCAACCCTTCCTTCAGGCATTCGCTCACGAGATTCAGCGATGCGGCGAGCGCATCGCCGTGCACCGCCGGATCGTCGGGATCGAAATGGATGGCGAGGCCGCCGAGCGCGGGCACCACGTCGCGGATCCACGGCAGCGCGCGGCCGTGCACCATGGTCGCTAGGCGCTGCACCGCCGAGTTCACCTCGAGGTCCAGCGCCTTCGAGAACTCGATGTAGACGGCGCAGTCCCCGAGCGGCACTGCGCCCAGCGGCGCGAGCTTAGGCAACGGTCGGAAGGGCGACGCCAATCATGGCGTCGCGCGTGACGATCGAAGCCAGGCGCGTCTCGTCCCAGCCCTCCGTGCCCTTCGGCCGCATCGGCAGCACGAGGTAGCGCATGTCGGCGGTCGAGTCGTGCACGCGGATCTGCACCGTGTCGGCAATGCGCAGCCCGAACTCCGCGAGCACCGCGCGCGGCTCGCGCACCATGCGCGAGCGGTAGTTGCGCGACTTGTACCAGTCCGGCGGAATGCCGAGCAGCACGCGCGGATAGCACGAGCAGAGCGTGCAGACGATGGCGTTATGCACCTGCGGCGTGTTCTCCACCGCCACCAGCCGCAGGCCGGGAATCTCCAGCCCGAGCTCCTCGCAGGCCGCCGTGGCATTGGCCAGCAATCTCTTCTTATATTCGGCATCCACCCAGGCCTTGGCGACGACCTTCGCGCCCCGCTCCGGCGTGCGCGCGCGCATCGCGGCGACCTCCTCGTCCACCTGCTCGTGGGTGACGATGCCCTTCTCCACCAGGAGCTCACGAAGACTCGTTTCCATGAGTTGGTAATAGGTGAACGGCTGGTAGCGCCCTTGGTCGTTCATAAATTGGTGACAGTCACCATTTTTTAGGCTTTCTCCAGCCAATGCTGAAAAATTTCGATTTCCACCACGTCCGACCCCGGCCCCTTGTAGTCCGGCCACACTTCCTTCTGCTTGAAGCGCACGCGATAGAGCGGGATCGCCGGCAGGCCGCTGCGCATCTGCGCGAGCTCTTCCGGGTTGGGAAAGCTGCCGCACAGGCGCTCGATTTCGCCGACGTGGCCGCGGATGTAGAACGGCGTGCGGATGTGGCCGAGCGGAGCCGTGGCGCGCACTTTTACCTTGTCCCCGACTTTGAACCGGGGAGCAAGCGCCGGATAGTCAGTCTCGAACTGGGCCTGCACGCTTCGTTACCTCTTCCATTTTCCGCCCGAGCTCGTCGGTCGAGATGATGCCGCGCTGGATCAGCGTCTGGGTGAGCGACGAGATCCATTTCTCGTAGTACGAGAGATGGTCGTAGGCCTCGCGCGGCAGCTGCTCGATGTTCTTGCGCAGCTCGTCCACGGTGATCTTGCCGCCGGAGCGCAGGAGCTGGACCATCGCATCGACGCGGCGCTCCCACTCCGGATAGTCGTGCTCCGTGGGCTCGACCTTGCCCGCGGGCAGGCCGCCCATGTCGTGGTGGCCCCTTTCGATCATGCGACCCACTCCGATACGGGCGCCTTTGCCTCGTGCAGCGGCTGGCAGACGATGTCCACTAGCGTTGGTTCGCCGGCCTCGAAGGCCTGCTTCAACACGTTCTGTAATTCTGCGGGCGCCGTGACGCGCCAGCTACGTATGCCGAACGCCTTGGCCACGGCCGCGTGATCCGTGACGCCGAAATCCACCGCGAAGTAGCGCTGGCCATAACCCGCTCGCTGCCCGGCCTTGATCCATCCATAGACCGCATTCGAGATGACGATCGCCGTAAGCGGAAGCTTCAGCCGCGCCAAGGTCTCGAGCTCGCCCGCGCACATGCCGAAGCTGCCGTCGCCCATCACCGCGACCGTCTTCACGTCCGGGCGGCCGAAATGCGCGCCGATGGCCGCGGCGAGCGCATAGCCGAGCGCACCGTGCGCGCGGTTGGAAAAATACTTGCGGCCGGTGCCGCGCACCACGTGGTACGCCGAGAAGTACGGGCATGGCGTGCCGGGATCGGCGACGATTTGCGCATCCGCATCCAGCAAGCGGGAAACTTCCGCAACCACCCGCTCGGGCCGGATCGGCGACTCGTCCGAGCGCGCCAGCGTTTCAAAGCTCTCGAACTTGGCGCGCTTTTGCCGATCCACCGCCGTTAGATCGCTATCGCGGGAATTCACGGAATCGACGAGGGCAGCGAGGGCGAGCTTGGCATCGCCGACCAGCGGTACGTCGACCTGGTAGTTGCGCCCCGGCACCGCCGGATCCACATCGATGTGGATGATGCGCGCCTGGTCCGGCGCGGGGTGGCGCCAGCGCTCCGTGGTGACGGAACCCGCGCGGCAGCCGACGAAGATGATCACATCGGCGGCATCGACGATGGCGCGCGTCTCCGGCGTGCCGCCGTTCGAGCCGACCACGCCGACCGATTGCGCGCAGCGCTCGTCGATGGAGCCTTTGCCGCTGATCGTGGTGGCGACGGCGGCGCCGAGCTTCTCGGCGAGTTCAGCGAGCTCCGGCTCGGCACGCGAGATGACGACGCCGCCGCCGCAGATGAACAACGGATTTTTCGCCGAGCGCAGTACCTTGGCCGCCAGCTCGACCATCGACGGATCCGGCGCCACGCGCCGCGACGGATAGCTGCCGAGCGACGGATCGCCCCACACGTCGCCCGCGTCCACCGGCGCGGTCTGCACGTCGTAAGGCAGCGCGATGTGCGCGGCGCCCGGGCGGCCGCTCGTCATGGCGTCGAAGGCCTGGCGGAAGGTGCGCGGGATGTCGACGGCGCGATCGATCACCGCATTCCATTTGGTGAGCGGCTTCATCAGCGCGCGCTGGTCGAGCTCCGTCAGTGTGAATCTGCCTCTGGAACTCACGGAGATGTCCGTATTGATGGCGAGCACCGGAATGGAGGACTCGTTCGCCTCCACGAGGCCGGGGAGGATGTACGTCGCGCCGCCGCCGGAGGGGCCTTCGCACACGCCGACCTTGCCGGTTACGCGCGCGTACCCATCGGCCATGTAGGCGGCGTGACGTTCATCTCTGGTCAACACGTGCCGGAGGTCGGAGCTGCGCAATGCGTCGTAGAGCGGCAGGCTGGTATCGCCGCACAGGCCGAAGACGATTTCCACGCCGTGCGCGCGCAGCATTTCCACCACGGCCTGCGCGCCGTTCAGGGTCGTCGCTCTCGTTTCGACGGGCTTGTTCAAGGCGGCGGTTATATTAGCGCGCATGGATGTCGCCGATAGGCAGAGGCCGAAGCCGGGCGAGCTTTTCGTCGATCACGTCTCGCATTTCGTCGAGGATCTCGCCGCCGCAGCGCGCGCCTTCGAGGACCTCGGCATGAAGGTGACGCCGACCTCGGTGCAGACGACCGCCGAAGGACCGGTGGGCGCCTCCAACCGCTGCGTGATGCTCGACGAAGGCTACATCGAGCTCCTGTCGCCCACGCATGACACGCCGTCGGCGCAGCGCCTGCGGGCGTACATGGGCAAGTACACGGGCGTGCATCTCGTCTGCTTCGGCACGCCGGACGCCGAAGGCGAGCGCCGGCTCGAAGCGCACGGCTTCGCACCGCAGCTCGTCGAGTTCGAGCGCAAGGTCAAAGGCGGCGTGGCGCGTTTTCGCGCCGTGCGCGTGCCGCCGGAAACGATGCCCGAGGGGCGCATCCAGTATGTAGAGCATTTGACGCCGGAGCATGTCTGGCTGCCGGGGTTCGTCAACGATTCCAAGCTGGACGAGGTGTATGTGGTCGCCACCGATCCGGTGGAGGCGGCGACACGCTGGGCGCGGTTCACTGCGCTCATTCCCCGCAGAGATGGTGACGGCGTGAGACTACAGGCGGCGCGCGGCAGCATCGTCATCGGCACACAGGCGGCTATAGCGAAGAGGGCCGCCGATGTACCGGCGGCGCCGGCGATCGGGGGCTACTCGCTGCGCGGAAAAAGCCCGGCGTAGTGCCGGGCGATCTCGCCGGTGGTGGCGAACCACACGCGATCGGCGTGCTTTCGGATGTGCTCCATCGCGCGGCGGAAATGCCGCAGGCGGAACGGCTGGCCGACGAGGAAGGCGTGGATCGACACGCCATAGACGAGGGGCTGGTCGACGGACTGCTCGAGCATCTCGTCGAAGTTGTCGACGATCACCCGGGCGAACTGGTCGGCNGCGCCGTGATGCAGCGCGATCANNGGGATGTCGTTCACCTCGTGCGGATAAGGCACGGAGAGGATCGGGCCGCTGCGCGTGCGCATCCAGACCGGCTGGTCGTCCATCGGCCAGTCGAGGAGGTACTGGTAGCCCGCCTCCTGCAGGAGGTCGGGCGTGGCCGAGCTGGGGTTCACGCCGGGCGATAGCCAGCCCGCCGGCGCCTTGCCTTCGTGCTTGCGGATCGCTTCGGTCACCTCGGCGATGAGCTGGCGCTCGCCGTCTTCCTTGAAGTCGTTCTGGTGCTCGGAGTTGGTGCGCCCGTGGCCGACGATCTCGTCGCCGCGCTTGCGCAATGCCGCCACCACCTCCGGGCAATGGTCGTACACCGCGCTATTGAGGAGGACCGACACCGGCAGCTCGAGCTGGTCGAAGAGCTTGATCAGGCGCCACACGCCGACGCGGTTGCCATACTCGCGCCAGCCCCAGTTATAGGAGTTCGGGTGCGGCAGCCCCGGCGAGTACGAGATGCCGAGTCCCGTGTTGTACGCGAACGCCTCCAGGTTCAGGCACAGGTGGAAGGCGAGGCGCTTGCCGCCAGGCCACGAGAACTGCGGCCGCTCGACGATGGCCGAATAGTCGAAGTAGGGCTGGCGCTGGATCAGACTGCATCTCCCTGCTTCGAGGGCTGCGTCTCCGAAAATGCAGGCAGCTTCATGCAGCGCTCGAAGATCGCCATCGCCGTCGGATAGGGCTTGAGGTCGCAGTTGAAGCGCTGGGCGTTGAACACCTGCGGCACCAGGCACACGTCGGCCATGGTCACCGTGTCGCCGAGGCAATAGGCGCCCGAGCGCTTTTCGCTCTGCAGGAAGCCTTCGAGCCCGGCGAATCCCTCGCGGACCCAGTGCGGGTACCAGTCCTGATTCACCTTGGCGTCGTCCAGGCCGTACGCGCCCTTGAGGTACTTGAGCACCCGCACGTTGTTGAGCGGATGGATCTCGCAGCCGATGATCTGCGACACGGCACGCACGTACCACTGCTCTTCCGGCCCGCGCGGCATGAGCGGCGGCTGTGGGTAACGCGCGTCGAGCCACTCGATCATCGCCATCGACTGCGTATAGACCTTGCCCTCGTCGCTCACCAGCGCCGGCACGAGGCCTTGCGGATTGAGCTTCAGGTAGGCGGGATCCTTGTGCTTCATCCCCGGCAGGCTGGTGTAGAGCGGCTCGTAGGCGAGCTTCTTCCAGGCGAGCGCGATGCGCAGCCGGTACGAGGTCGAGGAGCGGAAGAACGTGTAGAGCTTCAAGCCCGCTGCTTCTGCGCCTTGTCGAGGATGTGCTGCGGCGTGGCGGACACCACCTTGCCGTAGTCCGGCGTGAACTTGCCGCCGACGATGTGCTTGATGAACTCGGGCTTGATGCCCTTGAACTCCTTCAGGATGCGCGCGTGCACCTCGATGTCCTTCCATTCGCCGATCAGCCAGAAGCGCGTCGGGTCTTTCACGTCCTGCACGAGCGCCCCGTCCTTCACCTGCGCCGGCGACTTGTGCATCGGGTTCGCGTCCGAGTAATCGAATTCGTTGAACAGCCGGATGAAGTCCTCGATGTGGTCCGGGTCGACGTTGAAATCGTAGATGTGCAGGAAGTTGCCGAGCTCGGCGATGGGGACGAGTGCCATGGATCTCTCCTTCTAGTGAGTGGAAACGTGCTCTTTCTGCGATGCGTGCCACGGGATGGCGAAGCGCTCGAGGAGGGTGATGAGCCAGAACAGCGCCACGCCCATCACCGCGAGCACCAGGATGGCGGCGAACACGCGCGCCGTGTCGAACATGCCCTGCGCGCTGAGGATGACGTAGCCCAGGCCGCGCTGCGACGAGACGAACTCGCCGACGATCGCGCCCACCAGCGCAAGGCCGATGGCGACCTTCATTCCCGCGAAGAGCGAAGGCAGCGCGCACGGAAAGCGGATGCGCCACAGCGTGGCGAGACGCCCGCCGCGCATCGAGCGCGCGAGGTCGAGGATGTCGGGCGGCACGGACTTGAGGCCCAGCGTCGCGTCGATGACGATCGCGAACACCGCGATGAGGAAGGCGATGGCAATCTTCGGCTCCGCGTCGGTGCCGAGCCAGATGACGAAAAGCGGCGCCACGGCGACCTTCGGCACGCTGTTCAGGCCGACGATCAGCGCATAGATGCTCTTTTCCAGCAGGCGCGATTCGACGATCAGCACCGCGAGCGCCACCCCCACCACCACGGCAAGGGCGAAGCCGCCCACCGTCATGAGCAGCGTGTACCACGCGTGCCCCAGGTACCAGGCCGGCGCGCTCAAGAACTCGGCGAATATCGCGCTCGGCGGTGGCAGCACGATGGGCTTGACGTGGAACGCGCGCACGCCCGCCTCCCAGAGCAGGAACAGCGCGACCAGCACGCCGGCCGCCGTGGCATTGCCTCTCAGGCTTCCTCCTTGAGAAGGCCCATGCCCTCGAAGAGCGTGCGGATGTGGCTCGCGTAGCCGTTGAAGCGCTCGGATCCGCGCACGGCCAGGCGCCGCGGCCGCGGCAGGTCGACCTGGATGACGTCCGCGATGCGCCCCGGACGCGGGGTGAACACCACCACCCGGTCGCCCAGGAAGATCGCCTCGCTGATGCTGTGCGTGACGAAGAGCACCGTCTTGTGCTCGGCGAGCCACATCTTCTGCAGCTCGATGTTCATCTGGTCGCGCGTCAGCGCATCGAGCGCGCCGAAGGGCTCGTCCATGAGGAGCAGCACGGGGTCGTCGACCAGCGCGCGGCAGATCGCCACGCGCTGGCGCATGCCGCCGGAGAGCTGCGCCGGGTATGCGTTCTCGAAGCCCTTGAGTCCGGTGAGTTCGAGCAGCCGCGCCGCCCGGCTGCGTGCCGCAGCGCGATCTCCGTGACGGAAGTCGATCGGCAGCATGAGGTTGTCGGCGACATTGCGCCAGTCGAGCAGCGCGTCGCGCTGGAACACCATGCCCAGCCCTTCCGGCGGGCCGTCGACCGGCGCGCCGTTCACGCTCACCGAGCCGCTCGTCGGCGCTTCCAGCCCGGCGATGCAGCGAAGGAGCGTGCTCTTGCCGCACCCGCTCGGCCCGAGCACGCTCACGAACTCGCCGGGCGCGATCGACAGGCTCGCCTCCTCGATGGCGAGCACGCCCTGCGCGCCGAACTGCTTGCGCAGGCGCTCGACCTCGATGGACGCGGCCGGGCGCGCCGTCATCTCTGCTTGGCGATTTTTTCGATCAGCGCGCGGTCGAGCATGTCGTTGGTGTAGAAGCCGGCGGCCGGCGCGTCCTTGATCAGGCTCACCGCGGCCATGGTCTTGATGCCGGCCGCCCAGTCGGCGTCGGCCATCACGCCCATCGGCAGGCCCTTCGAGTTCTCCGTCTGGAAAAACGCCCGCAGCGATTCGATCTGCGCGCGCAGCACCTTGGGGTCGAGCCTGGCCTGTGGGCGCTGCGCAATGATGGCCTTCACCGCCTCGTCCTCGTGGCCGGCGAGGATGTATTCCCAGGCGCCCGCCACGATGCTCGCGAAGCGCCGGATCGCCGGCCCGCGCTCCTTCAGCTTCTCCTCTGACGAGAGCAGGCCGAAGCTCGGGAACTGCAGCCCGTAGTCGGAGAAAAGGATCGCGTCGGAGGCCCGGCTCGCCTCCACCAGCGGCAGCACGAACGGCACGGTGGAGAACACGCCGTCGGCGCGCGCGGCGGCGTACGTCGGCACCTTGGCCGCGGCCTCGACATTGAGAAGCTCGACCTGCTCGCGCTTCAGCTTCCCCGCCGCGAGGAAGCTGTCGAGGAAGGGCGCCTCGAGCGACCCGGCGGTGAAGATGATCTTCTTGCCGACAAGGTCCTTCGGCGTCTTCATGGCCGAGCCCCGCGGTACGAGGAGCCCGATGTCGTTCTTGCGCAGGAAGTTGGCGATCGCGCGCACCGAGAGCCCCTTGTCGCGCGCGATCATCATGGGCGCGAGGCTCGCATTGCCGACGTCGAAGCGGCCGCTGCCCACGAGCTGCACCGTGGTGACGGAGCCATTGCCGTCCTCGATGGTGGCGTCGATGCCGTTCTGCTTGAGCCATCCCTTCTCCGCGGCAAGATGGATCGGCGCGTGGATCGCCCACGGCGTCCAGTCCAGCCGCACCGAGAGCTTGTCCTGCCCCATCGCCGCGCCGGCAAACAGGCCGAGCACCACTGCCGCTATCGTTTTCATCTTGCCTTCCCCCTCAGTTGAAAATCGCCTTGAAGCGAGACCAGACCCATTTCCAGAACACGCCGCCGGCATCGATGCGCGCCGCGGGCTTGCTCGGCGCCCCGCCGAGGCGCCGGTCGAGGTTGGCGCCGAACTCGGACACCATGCGCGCGACGAATTCATTGGCGAGGCCGCCGCGCGAGAACTGCGCGAGCGGCCCCTGCAGGCTGTAGTCGATGCTGATGGCGATGCGCGTCGCGCCGCCGCCCGCATCGAAGAGCTGATAAGCGATGTCGCCGCGCGCGCGCGAGGACGAAAGCGCGTCCTGCCCCGCGCCGCGGATCACGCCGCGCTTCGCCGCCTCGTCGCGCTCGAGCGTCGCGGCGCCGGCGAAGGCGGCGCGCATCGGCCCGAACTTCACGCTGATGCGTCCCTTCACCGCGCTCCCGGTGCTTTCCGTGATCTCGGCGCCCGGCAGGCACGCCGCCACGGCCGGCATGTCGGCGAACGCCGCCCATACGCGCTCGAGCGAATGCTTCACCGTCACCTGGTCCTCGATGCGGGTACCCGCGCCCACCGGCGCGGTCTGCTTGGCCTCGGGCTTCTTCGCCTCCACGGGCGTGAAGCGCTGGGCCGGGTGTGCTTTCGGTTCCTGCACCGGAGCCTCATTCGACGCGCGCCGCGATTGAACCACCGAGGAGATGGCGCGCACGATGCCCACATAACCCGTGCAGCGGCACAGGTTGCCCGACATTTCCTCGCGGATGCGCCGCTCGTCGGCGTTCGGCAGCCGCATGATGAGATCGCGCGCGGCGATCAGCATGCCGGGCGTGCAGAAGCCGCACTGAAGGGCATACTCGCGCGAGAAGGCGGCGCGCAGCTCCTTCATGAGCGCGTCGTCCTCGAAGCCCTCGATGGTGCGCACCTCGCTCCCTTCGCACTGCACCGCGTAGGTGATGCAGGAGCGCACCGGCTTTCCATCGACGAGGATGGTGCACGCGCCGCACACGCCGTGCTCGCAGCCAAGGTGCGTGCCCGTGAGGCGCTGCTGGTCGCGCAGGAAATCGGCCAGATGCGTGCGCGGCTCGACCAGCGCGTGCACGCCCTCGCCGTTCACCGTGAGCTGGATCGTATTCATATCTGTGCGATCGCCCGTTGTACGGCAGTTGCCCGCAGCTTGCGCGCGGCCGCGCCCATGCCGGGCGCGACACGCGCAAGTGCCGCAGATACGGCCTCGGGATTGACCGTGCCGTCCTGGGCAACCGTGCGCGCCACCGCGTCGAGCGGCGCCGGCGGTTTGTCGAGTGCGCCAGCGAAGAGCCGCGCGACGCGCCGCTGCGGATCGAGGAGCAGCGCCGCCGCGGCTTCCGGGAACTCGCCCGTCTTGCGGCAGAACTTGTAGTAGCCCCAGCGCGCGCCCGCGCCGAGCTTCGGCACGCGGATCGACTCGACGATCTCGTCGTCGCGAAGCTGCGTGGTGAAGGCGGCCGTCATGAACGCGTCGGCCTTGATCTCGCGAGTGCCGGCGGCGCCCATCACCCGCAGCGTTGCATCGAGCGCCGCGAACACCAGCGGCCAGTCCGCCGCCGGATCGGCGTGAGCCAGGCTGCCGCCGACCGTGCCGCGATTACGCACCGCGCGATAGGCCACGATGCGCGCCACGCTGGCGAGCGGCTCGCAACCGGCGAGCGGCCGGTCTTCGAGCTCCGCGTGCGTGACCGCCGCGCCGATGCGCCACGCATCACCTTCATCCTGGATCTGCCGCAAAGCGTGGATGCGCGAGACGTCCACCAGCAGCTTCGGCCTCGCCAGGCGCAGGTTCAGCATCGGCCCGAGCGACTGGCCGCCGGCGATCGGCTTGGCGTCATTTCCTTTGAGAGCGCTGAGCGCTTCGCCAACGTCGCGCGGACGCACGTAGTCGAACGCCGCGGCCTTCAAGCAGCCTCCCGCTTCGGCACGAGCTTGGCCTTCTCCAACGCCTCTAATAATTTTTCAGGCGTGAGAGGCGTCTCGCGCACCTCGACGCCGTAAGGATCGAGGGCGTTGTTGACCGCGTTGAAGATCACCGCGGGCGGCGCGATGGCGCCGCCCTCGCCCATGCCCTTGATGCCGAGCTCCGTGTAGGGAGACGGCGACTCGAGATGGAAGATGCGGATATTCGGAATTTCGGTCGGGCCGGGAATTAGGTAGTCGGCGAGCGTGGAGGCGTTTGGCTGGCCGTTGGCGTCGTAGCGCTGCTCCTCAAAGATCGCGGTGCCGATGCCCTGCGCGATGCCGCCGATCGCCTGGTGCTCGACGACCGCCGGGTTGACGAGCGTGCCGCAGTCCTCGACCACCACGTAATCGAGGATCTCGACCTGGCCGGTCTCGGTATCCACGGCGACGGCCACCGCGTGCGATGCGTAGCTGAAGGCGCCGGTGTCGCGCTTGGGCTTGAAGGCCACCGACGCCTCGAGCCCCTGCGTGTCGACGTCGGCCGGCAGGCGCTCGGGGCGCATGTACCAGGCCTCGGTGATGTCGGCGAGAGTGGAGCGCTTGCCGCCGGGGCCGGCGACGGCGCCGTTTTCGAACCGGCATTCGGCTTGCGGTACCTGCATGAGGTGCGCGCCGATGCGCACGATCCGCGGGATGAGCGCCTTGCACGCGTTCACCACCGCGCCGCCCGACATGACGATGGAGCGCGACGCATAAGTGCCGGTGGAGAACGGCGTGGTGCCGGTATCGCCGTGCACCACCTGCACGCGCGCGGTGTCGATGCCGAGCACCTGGTGCGCGAGCTGCGCCATCGTGGTTTCCATGCCCTGGCCGTGCGACTGCACGCCGACGCGCACCTCGAGCCCGCCGCCCGCGGTGAGGCGCACCGCGGCCTGGTCGTAGCCCGGCGTCATCGGCAGGCCCCACGCCGCGAACACGCTGGTGCCGTGCGCCGACTGCTCGCAGTAGCTCGCGAAGCCGATGCC
>C688J18823_10001969_pt1 | contig 12822 bp, 7 predicted proteins | sample HopSoiMetagenom1_FD_18823 | JGI IMG/M metagenome (IMG submission 18823)
CTATTATCCTTGGCTGTACAAACGATGGTAGTATTTCCTATTGGAAATACCTGACCAGAAGCTATGGGTTGGCATATAGGATGTATATTTGTAGCCACATTGTCGGTTACCGATATGGAGTTGGCATAGTTGATTCTAGTACCATTTGCATTGGTAGCATTAGCAACTATAAGATTGTGATTGGGTACTTGTATCCTTGGGGGTGTTCTGTCAGCAATTACTACGACAAATGATGCTTTTGCTGTATTATTGCTATTATCCTTGGCTGTACAAACGATGGTAGTATTTCCTATTGGAAATACCTGACCAGAAGCTATGGGTTGGCATATAGGATGTATATTTGTAGCCACATTATCTGTTGCACTTACATTATAGTCAACAACAGATCCTCTTGCATTGGTAGCATTAGCAACTATAAGATTGTGATTGGGTACTTGTATCCTTGGGGGTGTTCTGTCAGCAGCAACCGTTATGACAAACTTTTGCATAACCATCGTGCCTTGTTTGTCGATGGCAGTACATGTAATAGAATTATTTCCTATCGGAAGCATTGATCCAGATGATGGTAGGCACGTGGCTGAAACCTTTTCTCCTCTTAAGGTTGGGTTATATTTGACAATTGCTCCTGCTGAACTAGTAGCGTTTATTGTGCTAACTGTAGTTTTCCTATTACATGGAGGAGTGATTATCGTCATACTAGGTTCTGGGACCGGACCTGGGCATTCTTTACTTTTTGCTTCTGATAATTCCATCGATTGTCCGTGTGCAGTAAAGACGCCCCTCGGTTCTGAGACTGATATTAAAAATAAAATTCCTATCAAAAAAGATAATGCTATCAGGTGCACTAACCGCATTATCACTATAGGGATTATTAAATAATTAATTCCTTAGATTCTATCGATAAATAACTGGTAGGACTTAATAATAATATTGAGAGTGATGTCAATTTAGAACCGATTTTTCAGTGTAATGCCAGATCTAGCATCATGGCTATTTTCCTGCAAATCTGATTGAGTATAGCTCTTAATGTTTGCCGGGATAGTATTTGTTGTTGCAATTACAACTCAAGACGCTACTTTAACTCTTACTGGCCAGGTGTTCCTACTGATTGTCGTAGGTGGATTATCGGCAATACTTTCTGCTGTAATTTTTCCCGCTAGTAAATTCTTGAAACGACATACAACCGATCAATCTGTGCAAGAACAACACCAAGAACATCCTGAGGCTAAGTTGAATCTGTAGCCTGGCTAACACAAACCCGTCATGTAGACAGTAGTTATGCAACATAAAATGGGCCAAAAATAAGGTCATATTTTGTTCACAAACCACTGGCCCCATTGTGATATTAGTTCTCTAATTGGATTCACTCGAAAAAAATGAAACTAGATAATTGCAAATCAAACCACATGTGAAAGAGGAGTCAGATTAAGTATCAGACGCAAATTCACTGTTCTTGTATGCGGTGAGATCGCCAGTCACAAGAGACTACTGCCTCAGGCGACTACGCGCCTTCTTTAATCATATTGATCTATTTGTTAATACAAGCATGGAGGAAAGATGCAACTGCTTTGCGACAAATGGAATAAGAGATCCAAAGGGGCATTCCACTGTATCTTAAAGTTTTTACAATTTCAGAAGGAGAGTTGAAAAAGGGGATATCACAGGAGCGTTAAATCACTAAAATTATTCTGTGAAATAACAGATATTCCAATTGCATGGTAAAAAATGACTCGAGGCCTGCCAAAGAGTAGAAGACATGGTGACGATCGGGCTCCCACCATAGATGAGATCCAGAAGATCTGTGAATATCCAGATAGAAGGATAAAGGGTATAGTTTTGCAAAATGTCGTCTTCTGGAATTAGACTCGGAGCTTGGACTATTTGGGTTGGCAGCACATAATGCCAATCAAAAGAGAAGGAAAACTTGTAGCCGCCAAGATAGTCGTTTATGCCGGAGATGAGGAAGAATATATTTCGTTTCTATCGCCTGAGGCATACTCTGAGTTAGAAAATTGGACGGAGTTTCGGAAAGGGTATGGTGAAAGAGTGGATGGAAATAGTGGGTATTGAGCCAATTATGGAATACAAAAGAAGGTGATTAAATGCAAACTTTGGTACCAACGATCTAGCTCTTCAATTATAAGAACCTGACATATCTTTAACACAATAAGAGGTTTTAAGATCTCGACATGGATATATGTTATATATCATATTCAGTTGGAATTTATTCCAGTAGTTCAAATGACTCTGTCCACTAAACAAACAATAACTCTTCTAGGAGGGAAATAATCATCAAGCAGAGCCGTCGTCCCTTAAAGATTATTAACGTACCTGAACTTTATAAACGAACAATCTGAAAATCTTGCTAGAGAAGTATAACCGAATTTATGTGGAACTTTACTTATTGCACTTTTGGAAGCAACTCATATATGGGAAATTCGTGCAGGAATCCGTGGTTGGGCAACTGGAACTAAGGCCGCGGCTATTGGAATCTCTGGGGCAAGCAGCAATAAATCCACTTCTGTTTGCTATGGGAAGCTCCAAAAAATTTTAAAATGTTCCACAATAATTGGCTTCCATGGAATTTATACTACATCATCTAGTTGGTTGATGGGAAGGGAATGTACCTTGTTTGTAATCGTATATGATTAGTTGATAGGAAAGCACTTATCACATGGTTATTATAGTTTAGTCACTTGTCGGAAATATAATAATGGTACTTGAACAACAGTCGCAATTTCCTGGAATGCCTCTCGAAGACTTTGTCAGACATTTTTTAGAGTCTCTCACATTTGGGATAGATATCGCTGTTGGTGTCATTATAGCAATATCCATTATACGCGGATTTATTATGTACGTAAAGCTAATAAGAAGATCTCCGCTCGAGCAAACAAAAGAAGAGGAAGGCATAAAGCGCTTTGTAGGAAACAGCCTGATTCTTGCCCTAGACCTCGAAGTAGGCAGTGACATTATTAAAACTATATTAACTCCATCGGATAGGGACCTAATTTCACTTGCTGTTATAGTAGCAATAAGAATAATACTTAGTTGGTCGTTGTCGAGGGACGTCAAGACGACATGAAAATTAATGCTTTATGGATATTGGAATTCACAAACTTGTGATATGCATTAGCCTGTTATAATTATTGTCCGGTACGCTTGCTTAAGAACGCTGTACAAATTCATGCCTGCTCTTTACTATCATCAGGACATACGAGGCTGTAACAGGAATAAGAAGTAGGAATGCGACAGTTAGAACTGGATCATCCAATACACCAGACGACATGGCGTTAAGTATGTATCTCACAAGTATAACTGTGATAGGAATAATCAGTGCAAAGTAAGCAGTCAGATATAATCTCTTCGTAAAGACAGACAGTTTTTGTTCTTGTCCAATGTACAGTCCAAAGATTACATAAGCCAGTCCCATCATAAATACAATAATGGTCAGGTATAGCTGGATAATACTTCCTTGTTTTGTCTGCTGCAATAGCTTAATTATTGTATCAAGACGATTTTGTGTTTGGCTATTTGTTGTATTCCCAAATGAATCTTGACCAAAGGATAATTGTTGGGCCCAGACTGTCCGATCGTGATTCAACAGAACTATTAGGAGTAACAATATGATAATAATTGGATGAGCTGATAACAATCAGGAACTTGTAGTACGAATGACTATTAAATCTATTTAGATCAACCATTATACAATCGAATATTGTTGAATGGTCTGCAAGGAAAAGGTTAGTCATACATGTCCTTTTCGTTTAAAGGAAGAAACACCTGGACAGGTCAGACCAATAATATATTGTCCATTTCCGTCACCTTCTTTTTCATCAATATCTGGCTATCTACCGATTGATAATCATTGTTAAATTACTGCTTATGATGATCCTCAGATTGCGATTTCAAACATAGCTGACAAAAAAATGATGATGTCAAGTTATTAATGAGGGTATAGTCCAGTTGGCTGGAAGAGTCAGCAATGTTTCAAAGGTCTGATCACTATCTGTACTAATTCTAACAACTGGTTCTTCGCTTGAGAAGAGGAGAAGGGGTAATCTAAGTTAAGGCAAACCAGTTAGTTAACGGCCAATCATCATTGTGGATTTGCTGGGTTACGAACTGTTGTATTTCATCCCTGTATAATGACCACGTCAAGAAGTCTTAAGTGAAAATATGTTGTTATTAACAAGCGCATAAAGCCTTGGAATTGCCAGTTATATAGCATCACCGTGTAGTCAACTAAGGGATAGGATGATTCTATGGTTGAGAGATGTACTGGAAACTATAGTCCCATCGATAATGAATGGCGATTGTTACAATGCAATTTGAATAAAGATGTCAACATAACAGATTATGCTCAAATAACCCTTCCGGACATTCAGTTAAAGTAGATGGATAGAGTTTTTAGGTTGTATGTAAATCAGTGCATAATCGAGCGGTTTACAGAAACGAAGAATTACTAAGTCTAAACCAATTACTTCCAGAGGCGATAGAAAATATACGTCATCAATTTAGGTCGTTAGAGATTCTTAACCAAGTCAAATTCAGGGGAGCTCTAAAACCATTATAGTGAATCAGCTATTGTACCATTATTTGGGATAACTAATGAGATGGCATTAATAACTAATATTATGGTAGACTGTATAACTGCAACAAGCTGGGCCCAGCTTTTTTCTGTAAACAGACCATACGCTACAAGTCTCACCACGTCCGTTTATTATTACGAGGGAAGACAGGGTACAAACTTTTGTTCGTGTTTAGACAACCTTGAGGATAGAAGAAAAATAGTGATTATGTCTTATTCTATATTAATTTCTATTTTATTAGTCTATCCCCCAAGGATTATCTATGACAAACCGCCCAGTCCCATCGTCCTGATGACGTAGAACGTCCGCAGATCTGGCAGCCATATTAACAGGATTACCATCAGGTCCGGTTCCGTTGAATGACCATTCAGTAGTTACGAGAGCAAGATCGCTTGCGTGAAGTATCCTCTTTACTTTTAGATTCAATTTGCCCTTCAAGTCGATGAAACTACGTAGACTTTGGCGTACAGATTCCGGACTTTTTGCAAGTTGTCCTGATTGTGATGCAAAACACGCATCCGCCTCATAGAGCGTCATGAGGGAATCTAGATCCCCTGTGTTGATACCTTCAACTACGGAATTGAGCACTTCTCCGGATGTTATTATTTTAGACATAAAGGCGTTTTGTAATAAATGTCGCTTTTAAGTTTGTTACGAAAGATAGAGTGCATAATCTTATAGATAGCCAAATACATGTTACAAAATACAGATTACACTATTTAGCATAAGGATCATGCATAACACCTATTTCCCTACCGAACCCCATGATAACGCCTCCAACCCTGGCTTCATAAGTGACATCAGAGATAGAATTCGCCGGACACAGACCAATGATATATCTGAAATGGGACCTAAACAGTTAAGGATCAATGGTGGAAGCGTCTATTGCTGGCTAGAAGTATACTTGTAGACTGGAAAAAGGCAGAGGAGGCCGGATCACAGAATCTAGAAGAGTTCGGTCTCAAGCCTTCAGACCAGGAAAAATTGGCCATGAGATAGAAGATGATCGAAATACGCATGGATAACTTTTCTATAAGAAATCAGTGTCTTAACTGCCTTAACTCAACTCCGTTTCATATTAATAGATTACCTGTATTTTTTTTCCAGTTTCTGAACACAGATCAGTACTAAGTAAGAATATCAAAAAGGAAAAAGTAATACAACGAGTTAAGATAGCTGTGACAGTTGAGACATTCCGTTCTCATAGAAGAATCACCCATAGCCAAAGCAGACAAAATAAAACATAGCAACAGCAAAAGCAAAGCCGCAGAGGCGGCAGAGACTAAGGCTCAGGGAATGGAATGATGGAAAATCGAAGTAAAGGAGGAATCAGGATAAGAATGAAACATAGTTGCAGGTCAGTCAGTTAAGGGCCTTTGAATTCTACTACTGAGTAGTAGGCATTTTGTCCTGAGTGCTCAAAATTTAGACATGGAGTTGTGATGCGCATAATTTTGATTTTGCTGCTTCTGCAAGTTTCCAAATGAATCCGTTTGGTAACTGTACTTTTGTCTCCTGCTCTTTCCCGGTTACCGGATTTAGGAAACTTTCAATCTGCACATCTATGATACCTGGCACTGAGAAACTACTCTTTTTTCCATCTATGTTAACATTAATATCAACGAATTGTGGTTCGAGGAAATATTTGAATGTCCCCAGCAAACAGTACAAAAGGACCGTCTCCCTTCGCTTGGCCTGATAAAATATTACCAAGAGCCTGTCTCTGTTGTTCACTTGCTTTTTTAGTTATAAATAATTGCATCGTCCAGTTTCCTTCATGAATTGCCTTGGGCCAAGATACTGCATAAATAGCATTAAGGCCATCCAAATTGTTATCCTGACCATAATTCCCATTTTGAATGTGATATAATACCAGAGTCCTGCAAAAACGAGCACTTGGAAATCCACTGAAATTGCATGGACATCCGTAATCACAGTTACATGTTTCGATATAGTCTGATTTCATATTCTAGTTAGGAATTTGTGTTACCGTTGAAGACATTATACTAATGCAATAAGACTATGCGCTTTTGTATAAATATTTTAGAGGTAAGGTGTAGATAATATGCAGGTTCATCGTCACCGTCAGCAGAATGAAAAGCATGAAACTGTAGAACTTGACACTATGCTGCCATGAGTGCAACGTAATCATGAGTACTTCGGACATCGAGTCTTTCATAGGGTTGCTTAAAGCCGTCCCACTCTTTTGGAAGAGATGGTTTATTTCAATTATCTTGTTAGAAGAAATGAAATAGAAGACATAGTCCTAGTCCAATATTACAAGCCCAAAATACGGGATATTCTGAAGGAATTAGTTGGATTGTATGATTTGCTAGAACGGAAGTTTCCATGCGGCACAGTTAGTAGATTAATTAAATTCGACATATTATTAATAAAATCAGCGTTAATTTAAGACATGGAGTGGTGTACCGATTAGAGGACTCAATCGGTCCCACAAATTCGGCCCCTAGAATAAATTACTAATCAATTAATAATATAAATCACTTCACTATACCACTATTTCGTCTCCGGGTAGTTTACTTTATTACCATAATGAGAGATCGTTCTGGCCGTTGAAAAATGGGACGATCGTTTATCTGTATTATTAGTTTAATTCAAATGAATGAAAACAAGCTAGTATGTTTGATTGAAAAACAGCAGACAGCTACGATTAGTCCAAGGATTATTAGAATCGCATACACCTTGCATTTCAAGACCACATTTTAGTGAGCGTTGATAATAGCAACTTTATATGTCGAAGTATATGATGGTAATCAAATGGCTTCTTCGACTTTTGATTCTAATCAGTTTAAAATGGATCAACGTGAAGGCTGGAATAGCGTTGCTGAAGGATGGAAAAAGTGGTGGCAGCCTATTGAGAAAGGAGCTCAAAAGCTCAGCCAGCGACTTATCGAACTTGCTGAAATTAAATCCGGACAAAGAATATTAGATGTAGCAACCGGCATTGGAGAACCATCAATTACAGCAGCAAAAGTTGTCGGAACCAGCGGTTACGTTTTGGCTACAGACATTTCAAGACAAATGCTAGCCATTGCAAAAGAAAGAGCCGCATTGCTGAGATTGCAAGACATAATTGAGTTTAAAGAAAGTGATGCCGAGAATTTAGACCTGGCAAACTCATCGTTTGATGCAGCGCTATGTCGCTGGGGACTAATGCTATTGCCAAATCTAGATGCTGTGATAGGAAAAATATATAGTTCGCTAGTATTAGGTGGGCGATTTGCAGCTGCAGTTTGGGCTGATGCGCCTAAAGTCCCAATTATTAGCTTGGCTACCAAAATTATAGGCAGTCAAGTGCAAATGTCAGCGCTTCCAGGAACACCAAACCCGTTTAGCCTAGCTGATACAAATAAGCTTGAAAATTCTCTGGCCAGAGCAGGATTCAGAGATATTCATATTGACAAGGTAACTGTAACATTTGAATTTGCGTCAGGGGATGACTATTGTCGTTACTGTCAAGCAGTTAGCGCTTCTGCCAATATTGTATTATCTAAAGAAACTGAAGTGAGAAAAGAAGAGATCTGGAGAAAAGTGGCGGAAGAAGCAACGCGCAGTTACGGAACTGCTAACGGAGTTATAAAAATGGATAATGAATCCATATGTATGGTCGGAACACGACCATGATAACAATATAACTTGCACACTGATAGGTGGGAGAGTACTGTCATGATTTTATGGACCCATAAATTTGGGTCCCCAATCATGCTATAATCATTCCTATGACTAGTGAGATATGAAGAGTACTATTGAAGGGGGATGATTATCTAGCCGGCGAAAATCGAGCCTGGAATATTAAATATGACTTCGGATATGAGCCNCAATAAACGCCGGCGTTAACTTCATGTCTCATTTTCCTTTTCTTTAGTTTTTCTATCTTATACTGCTCGCCAGATTTTTTCTCTTGTCATGTCTTTCAGATGATTTTCATTGTAATCATCTCATTATTTCATATCCTTTCGAAGTATCAATACTGATAATAATAATGACTAATGCCAATTTTTAACCATGCATATTCGAATTTATCGGATTTCGATTTATACCCAAATTTTCAATCTNAAATCGCTAATGGATTCCTAAATCGAATGGCAATGTTTCAATAATCCTTGGATCTGGATCTGTAATGGTTGTGGCATCTGTCAACTTTTTAAGATCTACGCGATAGTAGTCTAGTCTATCTGGGTCGTACTTTTGTACTATTTCAATTGGTTCACCCCGTTTCTTTCTATTTGTTATTACGAGTCGATGGACGTAGCTAGTTACATATTCATAACCTCTGTTTCTTGCTTCCTTAAGAAATTCTGACCTAAGAAGATGGCCACCAGCTTCTCCCCAGTAGCCAGATTTAATGCCAATCCATTCCATATATGCCGTATTCCTTTTTCCTAGGTTAGAATCGTGTGTGCCTCGTCTGAGTTCATAGGTCTCAAGAGGACCACCTTTTACATAACCAACAATTTCACCATCGTTATCATTGACCCTTAAAGTAATTAGAATGGTATTAGAATTAGACAGTGATTTTTTGAACTTGTTCTCATAAATTGGTGGTACCGGAAGTGGTAACTCTCGATATATATTCAAAACCGATTCTCTTACATTCAAATCGATACTACTGTCACATTTTTCTATCAAAATTGGTACTAGGTTAGTTTCATTTTTTCTAATTGATGCTCTTATACTATTTTCTTCCTCCCAAGCATCCTTAAAAGATTGTATATTATCAAAAAAGTTCTTCTTGTACTTTTCAGGGACATATTCTAGCACACTCCTCATCATTTCTTTCTCCTCTTTCATAATGCTAAAGTATCGTACTGATTCTTCATTGATTCGTGAAGGATGCCAACCTAATGCATGGGCGTTGCGACGCGCTAGATCACGACCATGTTCAATGTCGCCTAAAGCATAGCCTGCTATGCGTTCCGATACGGACAGGAACCATCCAAGATGTTTATAATGTTCTCTTGTCTTGGAATCATTTTCAGATATACCTGCAAGAGTGAACAACTCTTCAATCCTCATGTTAGCATGTTCGGCTATCTTATCTCGGAATGGATATGCTGTGCGTTGAATTAATACAAAAACAATGTCAATATTTATACCGACATCATCAAGATATTTTTTTATTTGTTTATCATCTCTTACAAATGCTTCAACCGAATCCTCGTGAGGCTTATCAAAATGCTTCAGTGGATCATAATCATGAAAAAGAGCAGCAACAAACAGATAGATTAAATCCTGCTGATCAAAGCCTAAATCATGAATGTAGTAAGCATAAGCTGCTATCAGACTAAAATAAGCAGCTTCAAGCTCATGCTGAATATTGTGATATCCGTAATAATCAGCACCAAGCCCTTTTTTTGAAAACTCTGATACTGCATGTTGTAACAGTGCTGCTGTCCACCTATCTTGAAATCCGATATCTGAAGCCAATTTTAGTATATTTCTCTTCAGAACGGCAGTCTCTGCTATTCCTATGTTGTATTTTATCCACCATGGCAGTAGTTTTATTCTTCGATAAAGTTCATAATGCCATTTTAATCGTTGTGCTAAAGGATTGGTTATGATGATGCTTTCTTTGCTATTAATACTGCCTTCATTTTTCTGCTTATCAACATTACTATCTGCTTTATTAGCGGAGTCTATCTTGCAGCCACACACCTATTTTGAAAGCCTCGGTCTTGAATCCTTTGGAAGGGCTTTTTGCAAAAATGCTTGCATAGATAATGATCTCGTCTTAGAAAAGCGTACGATGCCGCAGAATAAGCCGACATCAAATTGATTCTGATAGAGTTGATTAGTAGGCCGCAAGCTTTTGACTATCGGCTCCTATAGGCTAATGTACTAGTAATAATTGAAGTAAAAGCATCGAAAAGGTGCAGAATTTGTTTATATTCAAATGAATCATAAAGGAATTTGTGTAATTGTAAGCTATTTGGCAATTCCATTTAATATTTATGGTATGATATATTTATTATTATCTTTATAATAGACACAAAATTGGTATATATCTAATCCATCTTGATAGAACCCCTATCTAGTGCTGAGCAAGATAAAATAGGACAGGAATTTTTAAAAGAATATAATTGCAGCTTAGTTTATTAATCAAATCTGAAATAAACTCCAGTCTGCGATCTTTATTCCAGGCGCAGCTTTGATGTCATCAAGTAACTCTTGCTCTAGTTCGACAGAATTTTCTCTTGAAATGTCTTTTGCTTGTCCCTTTAACCTGTGTTTTTAATGATTAATTTGTGTGGCCTGATTCTCATTACATAATTCAGAGCTTATATTTACTTCTAGTTGTGTCGTTTTCACACATACCTTGAAAAAGGAATATATGATGATGATAAACACGACAGAATATGTTGTCATTAGGATGTCGTGACACAGGCGCAGGAGTGTTGGGCTGCGATTTTGTAGCTAGACGAGAAACGGAAGATGAGCTTTGGAGAGCTGGTACAGAGCATCTAATAAAAGCACATGGTGTAAAAGCTGAGGATATAACTCCGCAGTTTAAACATTACTATAGACAATACATGAGGAATCAATAAAACAAGCACCAGTAAATAGGGATACTAATCTACATTTAACTGCTAGTCTAATTAAGAACCCAGACCTATCAATTACTGCGAACTGTTCTTTTCAATTTATCTATTACCCTTTACCATTGCAAACGTATGATGAACCTTCTGGTAACGAGATCATAACACCATCCTTGGCACGCGTAAATTTTTTGAAAGGTAGAGATCAAGGCTATTTCGCTTGTGAAGGTCAATATAGGAGAAAAACTGCGCATTCGAGTGTGGTACTGTTCCATACAAGTACTTTTCTGGATATCTACTTACGTCATAATATATAGAGAAATTTTAGACGTTCCTAACTCTGCAGCTATAACAGGAAGTATAACATTGCAACCACCAAGTCAGATACCCTCGCGTCCACCTAATGAACTGACGGTTGGCGCTTATCCATTCTTGCTCGCTAGTGTTAACTTTTCTACTACGGAACTTAACCCTAAAAGTTTACCAATGTAGAGAACTATAGGTTCACCATCCTTTTGACCATTGTTCTATCAGCCTCTCGATGGCTTCAATCTCAATTTTTAGCCAGATAATTAACATTGTTTTTTTGGTTGGAAATCAAGCAAAACACCTATCATATGATACCATCGGGTTATCACAGATTGGACATCTTTGAGTTTTGAAAACATGCGAGGCCCTAGCCAATAAATTTTAGTTATCCTACTTTCCTTTTGGTTTAGTCCAATGTAACTTTAATTACTAAGATCTTATCCTAGAAATAACTGCTTTCTGGCATTGATTGAAATGGTAACGGACTTTATTTGCTAATGAGGCTAACGAATTTCCTCAAAAGATAAGGCATTAGAAACAGGAATTCATAATTCTTTGCCTGTAGTTATGTTCCGATCTGGTGCAGAATCACCAATGTCGGGATGTACGGTCACGACATGAGCGGATGACCATAAAACCTATTCACGCCGCGATTATGGAAGACTATTTGGTTTGGTGGAAAACTAAAGTCTCCTTTCTATTACTCGCTACTATTTATTACTACTTTGCCATTTTATGATGTTTAACACCCCCTAGGTAAACCGGGGAAAAACTAAGGAAAGGAATCAGGCAAGATAAGTCTCGTGACTAGTAGAATTATTTTTCAAGTTGAGATATTATAAACCGAGTCGAACCATATTCTTCAAATAGCGATCCCTGGAGACTTGAAATTGGATTACATACACTGGTGTATCCCATCAAAGTTGTCTCTTTACTACCACCCGGGTTTTTATAATAGGTAGTTGAGTACACAATCCGTAATTAGTCAGGGCACAGAACTTTCAAAGGAAGATCCGTTATACGCGTTTATGTATGCATTGAAATCTTCTGAGGCAAGAAGACAGTACCCAAAAAGATTGAAAATGCTATTTGACTACCTTAAACTGTCCGGTTCGATACAAGAACAGGCCAATGAATTTCTTAATAAGACAAAAGAGAGGGTAGCCTAATTGGATTATACGGTGATCAATTTGTCATATGTGACCCAGTCCCAGTGCGTATACTCACGCTCAGTACCTGCCCAGGGATCCATGTTTAGATCCGATCCTGAAAGTATGGGAATGGTATCGGAGTTATCAGCATGCTGTTTCCGCCAACTAGTATAGATCCTATCTATGTTAGCGCGATGCAGCCAAAACAGCGGATCG
>C688J18823_10001970_pt1 | contig 12817 bp, 24 predicted proteins | sample HopSoiMetagenom1_FD_18823 | JGI IMG/M metagenome (IMG submission 18823)
GCGCCGGCCGCGGCGCCCGCAGGGAAGAAATAAATGGAAACCAAAGCCATCCTGCGCGGCGCGCGCATGTCGGCGCAGAAAGGGCGCCTGGTTGCCGACCTCATTCGCGGCAAGTCGGTCGATCAGGCGATCAGCATCCTCGCCTACACGCCGAAGAAGGGCGCTGGCATCGTGAAGAAGCTGCTGGAGTCGGCGATCGCCAATGCGGAGCACAACGACGGCGCGGACATCGACACGCTCAAGGTGAAGACCATCTTCGTCGAGCGCGGCATGTTCCTGAAGCGCTTCCAGGCGCGTGCCAAGGGCCGCGGCAACCGCGTGCTCAAGCACACGTGCCATATCTATCTGACAGTGGGTGACTGATGGGCCAGAAAATCAATCCGATTGGATTCCGCCTCGCGGTGACCCGTAACTGGAGCTCGCGCTGGTACGCCAACAACAAGAACTTCGCGCCGATGCTGGCGGAGGACATCAAGGTGCGCGAGTTCCTGAAGAGGAAGCTCGCGCATGCGTCCGTCGGCCGCGTGCTGATCGAGCGCCCGGCGAAGGACGCGCGCATCACCATCTTCTCCGCCCGTCCCGGCGTAGTGATCGGCAAGAAGGGCGAAGAAATCGAAGCGCTCAAGGCGGAGCTGCGCCGCATCATGGGCGTGCAGCAGGTGCACGTGAACATCGAGGAGATCCGCAAGCCCGAGATCGACGCGCAGCTCATCGCCGACTCCATCGCCCAGCAGCTCGAGAAGCGCATCATGTTCCGCCGCGCCATGAAGCGCGCGATGCAGAACGCCATGCGCCTCGGCGCCCAGGGCATCAAGATCATGAGCGCCGGGCGCCTGAACGGCATCGAAATCGCGCGCACCGAGTGGTACCGGGAAGGCCGTGTGCCGTTGCACACGCTGCGCGCGGACATCGATTACGGGCTGGGCGAGGCGAAGACCAGCTACGGCGTGATCGGCATCAAGGTCTGGGTCTACAAGGGCGAAGTGCTGCCGAAGGGCGAGGCGCAAGCTGCGCTGCCGGGCGCGACGCCCGCAGCCGCGCAGCCCGAGGCGCCGGCTGAGCCGAAGCGCGCCAAGAAGCCCGCGCCGCGTCCCGGCGGCAAGCGTGGCGGCCCGGCCCGTCCACGTCCCGAAGGCGGCCGAGCGCCGGTGAAGAAGGAAGCCGGCGCGGCGCCGAAGACCACGGTGAAGAAGCCGGCGAAGAAGCTGGAGAAGCCGGAAGGCGAGAAGAAGGAATAGTCCAATGCTTCAACCCGCACGAACGAAATACCGAAAGCAGCAGAAAGGCCGCAACAAGGGCGTCGCCACGCGCGGCAACAAGGTGTCCTTCGGCGAGTTCGGCCTGAAGGCGACCACGCGCGGCCGTCTCACCGCCCGTCAGCTGGAAGCCGGCCGGCGCGCGATGTCGCGCCACATCAAGCGCGGCGGCCGCATCTGGATCCGCGTGTTCCCCGACAAGCCGGTGTCGCAGAAGCCGGCCGAGGTACGCATGGGTAACGGCAAGGGCAACCCGGAGTACTTCGTGAGCGAGATCCAGCCGGGCAAGATCATCTTCGAGATGGATGGCGTGACGCACGACCTCGCCAAGCAAGCGTTCGCGCTCGCCGCGGCCAAGCTGCCCTTCCGCACCATCCTCGTGCAGCGGATGCTGGGAGGTTAAATGAAACCAAGTGAGCTTCGCGGCAAGCAACCCGAAGAGCTGCAGAAGGAGCTGGAGTCGCTGCTGCGCGCCCAGTTCGGCCTTCGCATGCAGCTCGCCACCCAGCAGCTTTCCAACACGAGCCAGCTGAAGAAGGTGAAGCGCGACATCGCGCGCGTGCGCACCATCATGAACGAGAAGGTGAAAACCAAATGACTGCTACCCCGCAAGGGCAGAGCCAGCCAGCCGCTGCTGCTGCGCCTGCCAAGAACCAGCGCAAGCTGGTCGGCCGCGTGACCAGCAACAAGATGCAGAAGACGGTCGTGGTGCGCGTCGAGCGCCGCGTGCGCGACGCCATGATGGGCAAGACCATCACGCGCTCGAAGAAGTACCACGCGCACGTGGAATCGGGCGAGTTCGGCGAGGGAGATCTCGTCGAGATCGCCGAGTGCCGGCCGTTGTCCCGTACGAAATCGTGGCGGGTCACGCGTTTAATGGAGAAATCGAAGGCCGTTTAGGAGTAGAATCGCGGCCTTCCTCGCCCCGGACGGGGTCCAAAACTGCGCCTGCAGCTTGCAGCACGCACGCGTAAGTTGGATTGGAGACAAAGCAATGATTCAGATGCAGACGGTATTGGATGTCGCCGACAACACGGGCGCGCGCGCCGTGATGTGCATCAAGGTGATGGGCGGCTCGAAGCGCCGCTACGCCTCGATCGGCGACGTCATCAAGGTGAGCGTCAAGGATTGCGCCCCGCGTGGCCGCGTGAAGAAAGGCGAGGTGTACGACGCCGTGGTAGTGCGCACGGCCAAGGGCGTACGCCGCGCCGACGGCTCGCTGATCCGCTTCGACCGCAACGCCGCGGTGCTGCTTACGGCCAAGCTGGAACCGATCGGCACCCGCATCTTCGGGCCCGTGACGCGCGAGCTGCGCACGGAGCAGTTCATGAAAATCGTCTCTCTCGCGCCAGAGGTGCTGTGATGCGCAGGATCAAGAAGGGCGACGAGGTCGTGGTGCTTTCGGGGCGCGACAAGGGTAAGCGCGGCACGGTGCTGCGTCGCGTGGATGCCGAGCACGTGGTGGTAGAGGGCGTGAACCGCGTGAAGAAGCACCAGCGTCCGAATCCCATGAAGGGCGAGCAGGGCGGCATCGTCGACAAGGACCTGCCGATCCATATCTCCAATATCGGGCTCTTCAACCCGGCGACGCAGAAAGCCGATCGCGCCGGCGTGAAGACACTGCAAGACGGCCGCAAGGTGCGGGTCTTCAAGGGTAATGGCGAGCAGGTGGAAGCGTAACTATGGCCAAGGACAAGGACGACAAGAAGCAGGACGACAAGAAGCAGGACGCCAAGGCGAAGGCGCAGGGCGACAAGGCGGTCGCGGCCCCAAAACAAGCCAGGCCGCAAGGCAAGAAAGAGGCGCCGAAGGCCGCACCGGTCGAGAAGGCCGACGCGCCGAAGATCCCCGCGCCGCCCGCGCGCCTCGCCGAGTTCTACAAAGAGAAGGTGGTGCCGGAGCTNACGCAGAAGTTCGGCTACAAGAGCGCGATGCAGGTGCCGCGCCTGAAGAAGATCACGCTGAACATGGGCGTGGGCGAGACGACTACCGACAAGAAGGTGCTCGACAACGCCGTGGCCGACATGGCCAAGATCGCCGGCCAGAAGCCGGTGGTGACGAAATCGAGGAAGTCAATCGCCAACTTCAAGGTTCGCGCCAACTTCCCCGTGGGCTGCATGGTGACTCTGCGCGGTGCCCGCATGTACGAGTTCCTCGACCGCCTAGTGAACATCGCGATCCCACGCATCCGCGACTTCCGCGGTGTGTCGAATCGGGCCTTCGACGGCCGCGGCAACTACTCGCTCGGCGTGAAGGAGCAGATCATTTTCCCGGAGATCGATTACGACAAGATCGACGCGCTCCGGGGCATGGACATCGCCATCAACACCACCGCGAAGACCGACGACGAGGCGCGCGCCCTCCTCGCCGCCTTCCGTTTCCCGTTCCGGCATGAGGTAAAACCGCATGGCTAAGCTCGCTGTAAAGCTGAGAAACCAGAAACGCCGCCAGACCGTCGAGAAGTTCAAGGCGAAGCGCACGGCGCTGTTCGAAATCATCTACGACTCGCGCGCTTCCGACGAGGCGAAGGAAGAGGCGCGCATGAAGCTGCAGAAGCTGCCGCGCGACGCCTCGCCCGTGCGTATCCGCAACCGCTGCGCGCTGACCGGACGGCCACGCGGCGTGTATCGCAAGTTCGGGCTCGGGCGCAACAAGCTGCGCGACCTCGCCCTCAAGGGCGAAGTGCCCGGAATCATCAAGGCAAGTTGGTAGAGATGAGGGTAAGGAGAGCTACATGAGTATGCACGACCCGATCGCCGACATGCTGACTCGCATCCGCAACGCGCAGATGGTCGGCCACTCGGAGGTTTCGATGCCCGCTTCCGGCGTGAAGGGCGCCATTGCAAAGGTGCTGAAGGACGAGGGCTACATCGAAGACTTCGCGATGCGAGAGAACGGCGCCAAGCGCGAGCTCGCCATCGCACTCAAGTATTACGCCGGCCGGCCGGTGATCGAGCGCCTGGAGCGCGTGTCAAAGCCGGGCCTGCGCGTGTACAAGGGCCGTGACGATATCCCGCGCGTCATGAACGGGCTCGGCGTCGCCATCGTCTCGACCTCGCGCGGCGTGATGACCGACCGCAAGGCGCGCGCCGACGGCCTGGGCGGCGAAGTGCTTTGCATCGTCGCCTGAGGTAACGCCATGTCCCGAATCGCAAAATATCCCGTGCCGGTGCCGAAAGGCGTCGAGGTGAACGTCGCCTCCGGGCAGATCTCGGTCAAGGGTCCGCTCGGCACCATCGCGCGGGCCGCGGATCCCAATGTCGAAGTGAAGAAGGACGGCGAGGAGCTGACCTTCAAGGCGCTGGGCAATTCGAATCACGCCGACGCCATGTCCGGAACGATGCGTGCGCTCGTCTCCAACATGGTGCAAGGCGTGACCAAGGGCTTCGAGAAGCGCCTCGCGTTGGTCGGCGTCGGCTTCCGCGCTCAGGCGCAGGGCGACAAGCTGAACCTCTCGCTGGGCTTCTCGCACCCCGTGGTCCACCAGATGCCGAAGGGCGTCAAGGTCGCTACGCCGACGCAGACCGAGATCGTGCTCACCGGCATCGACAAACAGCTCGTCGGTCAAGTCGCCGCCGAGGTCCGCAGCCACCGGCCCCCCGAGCCGTACAAGGGCAAGGGTGTGCGCTATGCCGGCGAAGTCATCGTGCTTAAAGAGACGAAGAAGAAGTAACCATGAGCGCTAAAAACCAATCGCGACTCCGCCGCGCCCGCCAGACGCGGATCAAGATCCGCCAAGCCGATGCCGTGCGCCTCACCGTGCACCGCACGAACTCGCACATCTACGCACAAATCACCTCGCCTCGTGGCGACAAGGTGCTCGCCACGGCCTCGAGCACGGAGAAGGAAGTGCGCGCGCAACTGAAGCACGGCGCCAACCTCAAGGCGGCCGAGCTGATCGGCCAGCGCATCGCCCAGAAGGCGAAGGAAAAGGGCATCGAGAAGGTGGCCTTCGACCGCGCCGGCTACCGTTACCACGGCCGCATCAAGGCGCTCGCCGACGCAGCTCGCGCCGGCGGCTTGAAGTTCTAAAGGACAGCTATGGCGAAGATCCAGCCCCGGATGCAGCACGAAGAGCGCGGCGACGGCCTGCGCGAGAAGATGATCGCGGTGAACCGCGTCACCAAGGTGGTGAAAGGCGGCCGCGTGCTCGGCTTTGCGGCGCTCACGGTCGTCGGCGACGGCGACGGCGGCATCGGCATGGGCAAGGGCAAGGCGCGAGAAGTTCCNGTCGCCGTGCAAAAGGCGATGGAGGAAGCGCGCCGCAAGCTCTTCAAGGTGAAGCTGAAGAANGGCACGCTGCAGCACGCAGTGATCGGCCGCCACGGCTCGGCAAAGGTCCTCATGCAACCCGCCATGGAAGGCACCGGCATCATCGCCGGCGGTCCGATGCGCGCGGTATTCGAGGTGATGGGCGTCACCAACGTGCTCGCCAAGTGCTTCGGCTCGACCAATCCGTACAACGTAGTGCGGGCGACGCTCGACGGGCTCAAGAACATGAGCACGCCGGCTGAAATCGCGGCGCGCCGCGGCAAGACGGTCGAGGAAATCACGGCATGAAGAAGATCAAGGTTCGGCTGCTGAAGAGCATCGCCGGTTGCAAGCAGACCCACCGCGACACGGTGCGCGGCTTGGGGCTGAAGCGCATCGACCAGGTGGTCGAGCTCATCGATACGCCGGCGGTGCGCGGGATGATCAACAAGGTNAACTACTTGGTGCGNATCGACTCATGAAACTGAATTCGCTGAAACCGGCGTCGGGCTCGAAGAGCGCGCGCCATCGGGTCGGGCGCGGCATCGGCTCCGGCTGGGGCAAGACCGCCGGTCGCGGCCACAAGGGCCAGAAGGCGCGCTCCGGCGGCTTTCACAAGGTGGGATTCGAGGGCGGACAGATGCCGTTGCATCGCCGCCTGCCCAAGCGCGGCTTCAATTCGCTCACGCGCGAGGACATCGCGGAAGTGCGCACCAGCGAGCTGCAGGGGCTCGGTGCGGCCGAGATCGATCTCCAGGTGCTGAAAGAGGCGGGCATCGTGTCGCGCCGCGCACTGGGTGCGAAAGTGATCCTCTCCGGCAAGCTCGAGCGCAAGGTCTCGCTGAAGGAGATTCTGGTGACCAAGGGCGCACGCGCCATGATCGAAGGCGCGGGCGGCTCCATTCACATCACCGAGAAGCCCAAAGTCGAGAAAAAGAAAAAGGAAAAGAAAGCGAAGAAGCCTGAGCAGGCCGGGGAAGCCGCGGCTAGCTGATGGCGACGGCACTTCCCAATGTCGGCAAAGGCGCCCGCTACGGCGACCTGAAGCGGCGTCTGCTTTTCCTGCTGGGTGCGCTCCTCGTGTTTCGCATCGGGGCGCACATTCCAGTGCCGGGCATCGATCCGAACGTGCTCGCCGGCTTCTTCCAGGACCAGAGCGGCGGCATGCTCGGCATGTTCAACATGTTCTCGGGCGGCGCTCTGCGGCGCTTCACCATATTCGCCTTGGGCATCATGCCGTATATCTCGGCCTCGATCATCATGCAGCTGATGACGGCGGTCAGCCCGCAGCTCGATCAGCTGAGGAAGGAAGGGGAGTCGGGCCGGCGCAAGATCACGCAATACACGCGCTACGGCACGGTGTTCCTCGCGCTTTTCCAGGCGACCGGTATTTCCATCATGCTGGAATCGCAGCCGAACCTCGTGCTCGAGCCGGGGCTCATGTTCCGCATCACGTGCGTGACGACCCTCGTCACGGGCACCATGTTTCTGATGTGGCTTGGTGAGCAAATAACCGAGCGCGGGATCGGCAACGGCATCTCAATCATCATCTTCGCCGGCATAGCGGCGGGGCTGCCAAACGCGGTCGCCGGCACGCTGGAGCTCGTTCGCACCGGTGCGATGCATCCGCTCACCGCGCTCCTCATCGCCGTTGCGGTGCTGATGGTGACGGGCGTCGTGTGCTTCGTCGAGCGCGGCCAGCGCAAGATCCTCGTCAACTACGCCAAGCGCCAAGTCGGCAACCGGGTCTACGGCGGCCAGAGCTCGCACCTGCCCTTCAAGCTCAACATGTCGGGCGTGATCCCGCCGATCTTCGCCTCGTCGCTGATCCTCTTCCCGGCGACCGTGCTCGGCTGGTTCGGCTCGCACGAGGGCCTTATCTGGCTGCGAGACATCGCCGGTACGCTGACGCCGGGGCAGCCCATCTACGTTGTGCTGTACGCCGGCCTGATCGTCTTCTTCTGCTTCTTCTATACCGCGCTCCAGTACAACCCGAAGGAGACGGCCGATAACCTGAAGAAATCCGGCGCCTTCGTGCCCGGCATCCGGCCCGGCGACCAGACCGCGCGGTACTTGGAAAAGATCCTTACGCGCCTCACATTGGCCGGAGCGATCTACGTCACGCTGGTCTGCCTGCTGCCGGAATTTTTGATCCTGAAGTGGAATGTGCCGTTCTACTTCGGCGGCACCTCGCTTCTCATCATCGTGGTCGTGACGATGGATTTCATGTCGCAGGTGCAGGCTTACATCATGACCCACCAGTACGAAAGTCTCCTTAGAAAAGCGAATTTCAAGGGAGGCCTCCCGGTCCGCTGATGGCGAAGGAAGATGTCATCGAAATGCAGGGCGAAGTGGTGGAGAACCTGCCCAACGCCACGTTTCGAGTGAAGCTGGAAAACGGCCATACGATCCACGCCTTCATCTCGGGAAAGATGCGCATGAACTACATCCGCATCCTGCCGGGTGACAAAGTGACAGTGCAGATGACGCCGTACGACTTAACCAAGGGCCGGATTACGTTCCGCGCCAAGTGAGGAAGCTATGAAAGTGATGGCATCGGTCAAAAAGATCTGCCGTAAATGCAAGATCGTGCGGCGCAAGGGCGTCGTGCGCGTAATCTGCTCCGACCCCCGGCACAAGCAGCGCCAGGGTTGATAACACTTTGAATAACCAGCTATAATCGCAGGTTCCCCGAAGGCACCGCTTATATGGCCCGTATTGCAGGCATCAACATTCCGAACCACCAGCACGCCGAGATCGCCCTCACCGCGATCTATGGCATCGGACGCGCGCGCGCGCAGGCGATTTGCGCGGCAGCCGGCGTACCAGGCAGCCGGAAAATCAAAGACCTAAACGACAGCGAACTCGATCGGATCCGCGAGCACATCGCCAAGGTCAGCGTAGAAGGCGATCTGCGCCGCGAGGTGTCGATGTCGATCAAGCGGCTGATGGACCTTGGCTGCTATCGCGGCTCGCGCCATCGCAAGGGATTGCCGGTGCGAGGACAGCGCACGCGCACGAACGCGCGCACGCGCAAAGGCCCGCGCAAGGCTGCAGTCAAACTCAACGTCCCAGCAGGGAAGGCCGCATAAATGGCAGGCAGGAACGCACCCACGCGCCAAGAGCTGCAGCAGACCGCGGCGGCTCGCGCGCGCAAGAAGGTCAAGAAGAACGTCGCCGAGGGCATCGCGCACATCCACGCGTCGTTCAACAACACGATCGTCACGATCACCGACCGCCAAGGCAACACGCTCGCCTGGGCCACCTCCGGCAACGCCGGCTTCAAGGGCTCGCGCAAGTCGACGCCGTTCGCCGCCCAGGTTGCAGCCGAGCGCTGCGGCCGCGCGGCGCAGGAATGCGGCGTGAAGAACATCGAAGTGCGCATCAAGGGTCCCGGCCCGGGCCGCGAGTCCGCGGTCCGCGCGCTGAACGCCATTGGCCTGAAGATCGGCTCGATTGCCGATGTGACGCCGATCCCACATAACGGATGCCGCCCCCCGAAGCGGCGCAGGGTGTAGACATGGCCAGAAACCTCGACAAGTGCCGTCATTGCCGCCGCGAAGGCGAAAAGCTCTATCTCAAGGGCGAGAAGTGCTTCACCGACAAATGCCCCGTCGAGCGCCGTGCGTACGCGCCCGGCCAGCACGGGCAGAAGAGCGGCGCGCGCATGTCCGATTACGGCAAGCAGCTGCGTGAGAAGCAGAAGATGCGCCACACGTACGGGTTGCTCGAGCGACAGTTCCGCAACACGTACGCGGACGCCGCGCGCGCCAAGGGCGTGACCGGCGAGCGCTTGCTGCAGCTGCTCGAGTCGCGTCTCGACAACATCGCCTATCGCATGGGCTTCGGCGCCTCTCGTAGCGAGGCGCGCCAGGTCGTGCGCCACAACGCGATCCTGGTGAACGGCAAGCGTGTGAACATTCCGTCCTACCGCCTGCAACCAGGCGACGTGGTCGAAGTCGCGACCAAGTCCAAGGACCAGCTGCGCATCAAGGCCGCCGCCGAAGCCGCGGAGGGACGCGGCTTCCCGGAATGGCTGGAGGTCGACTCCAAGGGCCTCAAAGGCACGTTCAAGGCCATGCCGGCGCGGGCTGATCTCTCCTCCACGATTAACGAACACCTGGTGATCGAGCTTTACTCGAAGTAACCGGTAGTTCAGTACACAGGACCCAAAAATGCCGCAAACCGGATTCTTGAAGCCGCGCATCGTCGACGTGCAAAACCTGTCACCCAATCACGCNCGGGTGACGATGGAGCCGTTCGAACGAGGCTATGGCCATACGCTGGGCAATGCCTTGCGCCGCGTGCTGCTCTCGTCGATGCCGGGCTACGCGCCGACGGAGGTGCAGATTGCCGGCGTCGTGCACGAGTACTCCACGCTCGACGGCGTGCGCGAGGACGTGGTCGACATCCTGCTCAACCTGAAGGGCGTCGTCTTTCGTCTGCACAACCGCGGCGAGGCCATCCTGTCGCTGAAGAAGAAAGGCGATGGGCCGGTAACGGCCGCTGACATCGAGCCGGCGCACGACGTCGAGATCGTCAACCCCGACCACGTGATCGCGCACATCGCCTCCGGCGGCAAGCTCGAGATCCAGATCAAGGTCGAGTCCGGCCGCGGCTACTTGCCGGGCAACATGCGCTACTTGCCGGAGGAAACCAAGGGCATCGGCCGCATCATCCTCGACGCTTCGTTCAGCCCGGTGCGCCGCGTGTCTTATGCGGTGGAATCCGCGCGCGTGGAGCAGCGCACCGACCTCGACAAGCTGATCATGGACATCGAGACCAACGGCGCCATCGAGCCGGAAGAGGCAATCCGCTATGCGGCGCGCGTACTGGTCGACCAACTCTCGGTGTTCGCGCAACTGGAAGGCACGGCGCTGCCCACTGAGCAGCCGAAGTCGCCGGCAGTGGATCCGATCCTGCTGCGGCCGGTCGACGATCTGGAGCTCACCGTGCGCTCGGCCAACTGCCTCAAGGCCGAGAACATCTACTACATCGGCGATCTCATCCAGCGCACCGAGACCGAGCTGCTCAAGACGCCCAACCTCGGCCGCAAGTCGCTTAACGAGATCAAGGAAGTGCTGGCGTCGCGTGGGCTGACGCTCGGCATGAAGCTCGAGAACTGGCCTCCCGCCGGCCTCGAACACAGGACGTAAGAAGGAAAAGGAATAGCGACCCATGCGTCACGGAAGCGGCCTTCGCAAACTCAACCGCACCTCGAGCCACCGGCTCGCGATGCTGCGCAACATGACCGTCTCGCTCTTGCGGCACGAGGAAATCAAAACCACCCTGCCGAAGGCGAAGGAGCTGCGCCGCGTCGCCGAGCCGATGATCACGCTCGGCAAGAAGCCGTCGCTCGCCAATCGCCGCCTGGCGTTCGATCGCCTCCGCGACCGCGGCATCGTCACTAAGCTCTTCGACGACCTCGGCCCCCGCTACGCGAAGCGCAATGGTGGCTACTTGCGCATCCTCAAGATGGGTTTCCGCAAGGGTGACAACGCGCCCCTCGCTCTCGTCACGTTGCTAGACCGCCCCGACTCGGAGGCGCCCGCCACAGGCGGCGACGAAGAGAAAGGCGCGAAGAAGAAGGCCAAGAAGACGCAGGAAGCCGCCGCTTCCTAAGACAGTCATCATCTAACCTCGGCCACGGCGCATCTAACGCCGTGGCCTTCGTTTTTGTGCTTCTCGCTACCACCTCGCGCGCGCGACGAACCAGATCATCAACCCCGCGCTGGTCAAGATGCCAGCGGCAACGACGCCGAATATTGCAGCGAGCGAAGCGGCAAACATGCCGCCCAACAAGACGATGGCAAGACGCGCTGTACTTGCAAGCACAGGACGAAACATCCGTCCCGCGCCCTGCGAGGCAAAGTAGAGCGCGATGCCGGCGCCTAGGAGCGAGTAGAACGGTCCGACGACGCGCAGGTAGATCGTGCCTGCGTCGAGCACCGCGGGGTCTTTGCTGAAGAGGCCGACCCAAGCATGTGGGAAAAGCGCAGCGGTGCCGCCGATCGCGAGGCAAATGGCGGCGGAGAGCGCGGTGCCGGTCCAAGCGATGCGCTTCGCGCGCTCGGGGTGGCCGGCGCCAATGTTGGTGCCGACCAGGACCACCAGCGCCTGGCCGACGGCGAAGACCAGTGGAATTTGCAGAAGCTCGAGGCGCACGCCGACGCCGTAGCCGGCGAGCGCCGCGGGGCCGAAGCGGCCGACAAATCCGGTAAGGACGACAGCGGTGAGAACGGTCTGGAACGAGTTCAGCACCGACATGCCGCCGACGCGCAGGATGTCCCCGAACAGCCTGCCATCGAGCGGGAGGTCGGCGCGGCGCGGGCGCAGCGGGCTTCCGGGACGCAGGACCACCACCAGCATGACGACCGCGGCGAGGCCGAAGTTCGTCACGTAGGCGATGCCGGCGCCGGCGATGCCGAGGCGCGGGAATCCGCCGAGGCCGAGCACTAGTACCGCGCAGAGCGGCACGTGGATGCACGCGGAGACGATGAGGGCGAGGGCAGGGACCAGCATGTTGCCGCTGCCGCGCAGCACGCTGGAAAGGGTGTTGGCGATCCATACGGTGATGGCGCCGGCGAAGACGATGTTCGAGTAGGCCAGCGCGTTGTCGAGGCTCTCGCCTTCGCCGCCGAGCAGGCGATAGAGCGGGCGCGCGAGGGTGAGGAGGATGAGAGTGAATGCGGCTGCCATGCCGAGCGCGATCACCATCGCGTGCACGACGAGCCGCCGCGCGCGCTCCGGGTGGCCGGCGCCGAGCGCGCGGGCGATCGCCGAGGAGACGCCGCCGCCCATCGCGCCGGCGGAGGTCATCTGCAGCAGCATCAGAAGCGGGAAGACGAGTGCGAGGCCGGCGAGCGGCGCGGTGCCGAGCTTTCCGATGAAGTACGTGTCGCCGACCGACACCATGGTCTGAAAGGCCACGAGCAGAAGGCCCGGCGCCGACAGGCGCAGGACGGTGGGCAGGATCGGTGCGGCTAGGAGCGGGGAAGCCATCTGGCCAACACAAGCGCCGCGCCCCAGCCGAGGAGCACGCCCACGCCGTCGGCGAGCATGTCAGCCACCTCGAAGTTCCGGCCGGTATAGGGTTGGATGAACTCGATCGCGATACCCATGGCGATGAAGCCGGCCGCGTACATCACGCGCGCAGGCATGCGCCGGTAAAGGAACGCGAACCAGAACATCAGCGCGCCGTAAGAGAGGAAGTGCCCGACCTTGTCGCCTTGCTCGAAGTCGACTTTAGGCGGCTGCGCTGTAAGCGAGAGCCAGAGGATGGCGGCGACCAGAAGCCAGCCGATCGCGAC
>C688J18823_10001972_pt1 | contig 12814 bp, 12 predicted proteins | sample HopSoiMetagenom1_FD_18823 | JGI IMG/M metagenome (IMG submission 18823)
GGGGCAGTGATTGATGGCGGCATCCGACACCGAGAAATCGCGTCTGGACGAAGCCGCTCGCGCCGGCTGGCTCTACTTCATTGCCGGGCACACCCAGGACGAAATCGCCAGGATGCTCAAGGTATCGCGCGCCTCGGCTCAGCGGCTTGTCTCGCTGTGCCTTGCCGAGCGTCTGATCACCTTCCGGCTGGAGCATCCGATTGCAGCGTGCATGGAGTTGGCAGCGCGGCTGAAGGACTTGTTTCACCTGGTCTACTGCGAAGTGGTGCCAACCGACCCCGCCGCGCCGCTCTCGGCCGCCGGGATTGCCGAGCGGGCCGCGAACATCCTCGAAACGACGTTGCGCGCCGAGAAGCCGACGATCGTCGCGCTTGGCACCGGGAGAGCGGTGCGGGCTGCCGTCGAGCGGGTGTCTCCGATCGATTGTCCGAACCACCAGATCGTGTCGCTGGTCGGAAACATTTCGGCCGACGGCTCGGCCAGCTTCTTCGACACCGTCGGTCGTCTCGCCGACCGCACCAAGGCGCGCCACTATCCGATGCCGCTGCCGTTTCTGATGTCGTCCGAGCGCGAGCGCGACCAGATGCTCAAGATAGATCCAATCGCCAGGGTGAGAGCGGTCGCCGCCAAGGCCGACCTGCGGCTGGTCGGGGTCGGGCAGATGGATCGGCAGGCGCAAGTCCACGTTGACGGCTTTGTCTCGCGCGAAGAACTGCTCGAGATGATGCGGCTGGGCGCCGTCGGCGAACTGACCGGCTGGGCATTCGACGAGGAGGGGCGCCTCATCAAAGGCGGGACCAACCTTCGCCTCACCAGCATTCCACCGCAGGTGCCTGCCGAAGCCCTGACCATCGGAGCGGCGGTCGGTCGTGCCAAGGTTTCGGCCATCAGGGCTGCGCTGAAGGGTCGGCTCCTCAACGGGCTGATCACCGACGAGGCGACCGCGGGCGCCATCCTCAAGTCGTAGCCAACTGACCGGGCTTTCGGCCTCGTCGCGCCCGCGGGTTCCCACCCGTCAATCCAGGCATGCGGGCCATCGAACCGTTCCTCCCGTCTGCGCGTCGGTGCACAAGCGCAATTCCGATCCTTGACAACCTCGGGCGTCGGTGTGAACATAATTGCAAGGCGTGGGCATATGCTCAACGTCACTAAGGGAGGTTATCGTGAAACACGTCCTCAGCGCCCTGCTGGGCGCGGCTACCTTGTTGGGCGCAGCTCCTTCCGTCGCACAGACAACCCTGACCATCGCCACCGTGAACAACGGCGACATGATTCGGATGCAGGCGCTGACCAACGAATTCACCGCCAAGAATCCTGACATCACCGTCAAATGGGTGACGCTCGAAGAGAACGTCCTGCGCCAGCGCGTCACCACCGATATCGCGACCAAGGGCGGGCAGTTCGATGTGCTGACCATCGGCACCTATGAGGTTCCGATCTGGGCCAAGAAGAACTGGCTCGTTCCGCTCGACAATCTCGGGCCCGACTACGACACCGCGGACCTGCTCCCCAAGATCCGTGACGCCGCGTCCGTATCGGGCAAGCTGTATGCCGCGCCGTTCTACGGCGAGAGCTCGATGGTCATGTATCGCACCGACCTGTTCCAGAAGGCCGGTTTGACGATGCCGGAAAAGCCTACTTGGGACTTTGTGGTCGACGCGGCGAAGAAAACCACCGACAAGTCGGCCGGCGTCTATGGCATCTGTCTGAGAGGCAAGGCAGGCTGGGGCGAGAACATGGCGTTCCTCACCGCAATGGCCAATTCGTTCGGCGCGCGCTGGTTCGACGAAAAATGGCAGCCGCAATTCGACAAGCCGGAGTGGAAGAAGACGCTGTCGACCTATGTCGATCTGATGAAGGCCGCAGGTCCTCCCGGCGCCAGCTCGAACGGCTTCAATGAAAACCTCGCGCTGTTCAACTCAGGCAAATGCGCGATGTGGATCGACGCCACGGTGGCGGCGTCCTTTGTCACCAATCCGAAGGATTCCCAGGTGGCCGACAAGGTCGGCTTCGCGCTCGCTCCGAATACGGGGTTAGGCAAGAACGCCAACTGGCTGTGGGCGTGGAATCTCGCGATCCCCGCGGGCTCGAAGAAGACCGCGGCCGCGGAAAAATTCATCGCCTGGGCGACCAGCAAGGACTACACCAAGCTCGTCGCCTCGAAGGAGGGATGGGCCAACGTCCCGCCCGGCACGCGAACCTCGCTCTACCAGAATCCGGAGTATCTGAAGGTCGCGCCGTTCGCCAAGCTGACGCTGGCATCGATCGATGCCGCCGATCCGAACAAGCCGACCGTGCAGCCGGTACCTTATGTCGGCGTGCAATACGCGGCGATTCCGGAGTTCCAGGGTATCGGCACCAGCGTCGGTCAGCAGTTCTCGGCAGCGTTGGCTGGTTCATCGACGGTGGACGCAGCACTCGCGGCCGCGCAAAGCGCCACCGAACGCGAAATGAAGCGCGCCGGCTACATCAAATAGCGCGCCACGCCAAAATCTTGGCTGCCGACCGGCCGGAGCACGGACGGCAGCCAGATCTCCCTTCAAGAGATAGCAGGAGGCGGCGATGGCGACGGAGCAAACCCAGGTCCTCGGTAGGGCTCTGCTGACGCCGGCCGTCGCATTGCTGTTCATCTGGATGATCGTCCCGCTGGCGATGACGATCTATTTTTCGACGCTGCACTACAGCCTGCTCGACTCGGAAAACTGGAGTTTTGTGGGGCTGGAGAATTTTCGATATTTTCTCACCGACCCCGCTTTTCTGACCGCCCTGCGGAACACGCTGGTACTGGTTGGTTCAGTGCTTGCCATCACCATCCTGCTCGGCACGCCGCTGGCGCTGCTGCTCGATCAGCAGGTGGTCGGACGCAGCATCGTCCGCCTGATGGTAATCGCACCGTTCTTCGTGATGCCGACCGTGAGCGCGCTGATCTGGAAGAACCTCCTGATGCATCCGGTGTCGGGATTGTTCGCCTGGGTCGCGACGCTCGTGGGCGCCACGCCGATCGACTGGTTCAACGACGTGCCTTTGTTTGCGGTGATCCTGATCGTGGCCTGGCAATGGCTGCCGTTTGCGACCCTCATCCTGCTGACGGCGCTGCAGTCCCAGGACGAGGAACAGAAGGAAGCCGCCGAGATGGACGGGGCGAGCGCGCTCTCGACCTTCATCTATCTCACCTTGCCGCACCTCGCGCGGCCGATCACCGTGGTCATCCTGATCGAAACGATATTCCTGCTGACCGTGTTCGCCGAAATCTTTGTCACGACCGGCGGCGGCCCCGGCCTGGCGAGCACGAATATCGCATTCCTGATCTACCAGCAGGCGCTGGTCCAGTACGACGTCGGCAACGCCTCGGCTGGCGGACTGGTCGCGGTCGTGATCGCCAATATCGTGGCCTTCTTCCTGGTGCGGATCGTCGGGCGGAATCTGGAGGCGTAAGCGATGGCACGCAAGGTGACGGCGAGACGCGTATGGGTGTCCACGGCGGCGGCGTGGCTTTTTGGATTCCTGATTTTCCTGCCCATCCTGTGGATGGTGCTGACGAGCTTCAAGACCGAGCTCGACGCGTTCTCGATGCCGCCAAAATTCCTGTTGTTTCACTGGACCACCGAGAATTACACCACGGTGCAGGAGCGCAGTGACTACCTTCATCACGCGCTCAATTCGATCCTCATTGCCGGCGGCTCGACGCTGATCGCAATGATTATCGCGGTACCCGCGGCGTGGTCGATGGCGTTCGCGCCGACCAAGCGCACCAAGGACCTTCTGCTCTGGATGCTCTCGACCAAGATGATGCCGTCGGTTGGCGTGCTGGTTCCGATCTACCTGATCTTCCGCGATTTCGGGCTGCTCGATACGCGCGCCGGTCTGGTGATGATTCTCTGTCTCGGCAATCTGCCGATCGTGATCTGGATGCTCTTCACTTACTTCAAGGAAATCCCGAAAGACATTCTCGAAGCGGCGCGGATGGATGGGGCGACGATCGGGCGCGAACTCGTCTATGTACTGACGCCGATGGCTGTCCCCGGCCTCGCCTCGACGCTGCTGCTTAATTTCATCCTGGCGTGGAACGAGGCGTTCTGGACGCTGAACCTTTCGACGCTGGAGGCAGCACCGCTCACAACGTTCATCGCATCCTATTCCAGTCCCGAGGGCCTGTTCTGGGCAAAACTATCGGCCGCCTCGACGCTCGCCATTGCCCCGATCATCATCCTCGGATGGTTCACGCAACGGCAGCTCGTCCGCGGACTGACCTTCGGCGCGGTCAAATAGCAGGGGAACAGAGATCATGGGCCAGATCACGCTGCAGGGAGTCCGGAAATCGTTCGGACCGGTGAACATCATCAAGGATGCCAACCTGGATATCGAGGACGGCTCCTTCGTGGTTTTCGTCGGACCGTCCGGCTGCGGGAAGACGACGCTGTTGCGCCTGATCGCCGGACTGGAGGACGTCACCGGCGGGCAAATCCTTATCGATGGCAAGAACGTGGTGGACGTGCCGCCGGCCAAGCGGGGCCTGTCGATGGTGTTCCAGTCCTATGCGCTCTATCCGCATATGAGCGTCCGCGGCAATATCGCGTTCGGCCTGAAGATGGCCGGCCTGCCGCGCCCGGATATCGACCGCAAGGTGGAGGCCGCGGCCGCCACGCTCAATCTCACGCCCTATCTGGAGCGCAAGCCGCGCGACCTCTCCGGCGGTCAGCGTCAGCGCGTCGCGATTGGACGCGCCATCGTACGCGAGCCGAAGGCATTTCTGTTCGACGAGCCCTTGTCGAATCTCGATGCGGCGCTGCGCGTTCAGATGCGGCTTGAAGTGACGAAACTGCAGAAGCAGCTTGCGACCACCGCCATCTATGTCACCCACGACCAGGTCGAAGCCATGACCATGGCCGACAAGATCGTCGTGCTCAATGCCGGCCAAATCGAACAATACGGCTCGCCGCTCGAATTGTACGAGCGGCCGGCAAACCTGTTCGTCGCCGGCTTCATCGGATCGCCGAAGATGAATTTTGTGTCCGGCGAGGCGGTCGGCGAACCCGGCGTCGCCACGCTCGGCGTCAGGCCCGAACATTTGAGGATCGGCAAGGAGGGAGAGGGTTGGCCCGGTACCGTGTCGGTCGCCGAGCATCTGGGCAGCGATACCTTCCTCTATGTCGACGCGGGCAAGCTCGGCCTGCTGACGGCGCGCTGCATCGGAGAATTCAACCTGAAGGCCGGCGACCGCATATGGCTTTCGCCCGATCCAACCCGGCTGCATCGCTTCGACAAGGACGGCGCGGTGATCAGGACATGAGCGGACGGCGCGCTGCGCCGCGATAGGAAAACAGGACCAACAAGAAGATGTATCTCGAAAAATTCAAACTGGACCAGAAGACAGCCGTCGTAACCGGCGGCGGTCAGGGAATCGGACTGGCCTGTGCGGAAGCCCTGGCGGAGGCAGGCGCAAAGGTCATCATCGCGGATCGCGACCCCCAGCTTGCCGCGGCCGGGTGCGCGAGCCTGAAAGCGAAGGGCCTGGATGCCGAGATCGCCATCATGGATGTGACGGACCCGACGCGTGTTTCCGAGGTCGCCGATCAACTGACATCTCGCTTCGGCCGGGTCGATATCCTCGTCAACAATGCCGGCATTGCGCGGAGCGAGACACCGGCCGAAAAGGTAGCCGACGAACATTGGCTCAACGTCATCGACGTCAATCTCAACGGCACTTTCTGGTGCTGCCGCGCCTTCGGCAAGCATATGCTGGACGCGAAGTCCGGTTCCATTGTGAACATCGGCTCGATGTCCGGCTTCATCGTCAACAAACCGCAGGAGCAATGCTACTACAACGCCTCCAAGGCCGCGGTGCACCATCTGACCAAATCGCTCGCGGCCGAGTGGGGGGCGCGCGGCGTCCGTGTCAACGCCGTGGCGCCGACTTATATCACCACCCCCCTCAACGCATTCGTCAAAAGCAACCCGCGGATGTACGATGCCTGGATCGGCGGTACGCCGATGGCCCGGATGGGAGAGGTCGACGAAATCGCGTCCGTCGTCCTGTTTCTGGCGTCCGACGCCGCCAGCCTGATGACCGGGAGCGTCGTCCTCGTTGACGGAGGGTATACGTGCTGGTGAACTGGCGCTGATCTGTAGTGGGGTTGCAATGCAGCAGGCCTTCATCGGCATCGACGTTGGAACGTCGAGCGCCCGCGCCGGAGTGTTTGACGAGAACGGAACCTTGCTGGCGACCGCCCGGCATCCGATCACGCTGTGGCACGAAGTGGGCGGCGTCGTCGAACAGTCGTCGTCCGAGATCTGGTCAGCATGCTCCGCTTCGGTTCGCGCCGCGATGGCGGAGGCCGCTATTCCGCCTTCCGCGGTCAAAGGTCTGGGTTTTGACGCGACCTGCTCGCTCGTGGTGCTCGACGCCGGCGGCCAGCCGCTGACGGTGAGCAGCTCCGGCGACGAGCGAAGGAACGTCATCGTCTGGATGGACCATCGCGCGATGACCGAGGCGCGCGAGGTGAACGAGACGCAGGATGAGGTGCTGCGCTATGTCGGCGGCTCGATTTCGCCGGAAATGGAAATTCCAAAGCTGCTTTGGCTGAAGCGACACCTGCCGTCGACCTATCGGTCGGCGGGGCATTTCTTCGACCTGGCCGACTATCTTTCGTTTCGCGCCACCGGATCTGTGGCGCGATCGATATGCACGGTCGTCTGCAAATGGAATTATCTCGCCCACGATCAGCGCTGGAGCCGCAGCTATTTCGAGCGCATTGGTCTTGGTGACCTGGCGTCCGACAATTACGCGAAAATCGGAACGGAGATCGTCGCGCCCGGCACGCCGCTGGGGGCCGGGCTGACGAAGGCCGCGGCACTCGATTTCGGCCTCCTCGAAGGTACGCCAGTCGCCGCGTCGCTGATTGACGCGCACGCCGGAGGCGTGGGTACGATCGGCGGACGCGGGAAGTCGGGTGAGTTGGTCGATGTTCACCGTCGTCTTGCCTACATCATGGGGACCTCGGCCTGCATCATGGCGACAACGCCAAAGCCTTGTTTCGTCCCGGGCGTCTGGGGTCCTTACTATTCGGGAATGGTGCCCGGGTTCTGGCTCAACGAGGGCGGACAGTCCGCCGCCGGCGCGGCCATCGATCACCTCATCAGGTCCCATCCCGCCTATGGCGAGGCCGTCGCGACCGCGCGTTCGACGGGCATGGAAGTTCTTGAATTTCTCGAACGGCGCATCGTCTCACGTGCGCCAAGCCTGGGTGAGGCGGCGTTGCTGGCCCGCGATATCCACGTTCTGCCCGAGTTTCTCGGCAACCGGTCACCCTTCGCCGATCCCTATTCCCGCGCAGTGGTTGCAGGCCTGGATCTCGACGTCGACATCGGCTCGATGGAGCGGCTGTTCGTGGCCGGGCTGTGCGGGCTTGCCTATGGTCTTGCCGATGTCGTCGACGCTTTTCGATCGCACGGCGTGGACAGCGATATGATGGTGATCAGCGGTGGCGCAGGACGAAGTCCGCTGGTTCGCCAGATCATGGCGGATACGACCGGCCTGACCGTCGCGGTCCCCGAAACGCAGGAGCCCGTGCTGCTCGGCGCGGCCATGCTGGGCGCGGTCGCGGCGAAGTCTTGCGGGTCGATCGGCGAAGCGATGGCCTCGATGTCGGCGATCGGCCGGCTGAGCGAATTGACGTCACCGGGATTGACCGATTTCCACCGAACAAAGCGGCGAGTTCACGGAATGATGCGAAAGCTCGAGCGAGACAGCCGCAATGCGATGCAGGGGATCGCATCGATCACTGGACCTGATACGAAGAACTAGAGCCATGCTGCTGAGTTGTGGAGATGCCCTGGTCGATTTCCTGCCGGTCAAGTCCGCGGATGGACGCGACGCGGCGGTACCCGTTGTCGGGGGATCCTGTCTCAATATCGCCGTCGGAATCGCGCGTCTCGGCGCGTCGGCGGGATTTGTGGGCGGCATCTCGACCGATCTGTTCGGCCGCATGATTGCCGACCACGCGTCGGCCTCGCAGGTCGACCTTCGCTATGCGACGCGCAGCGCGCATCAGACGACGCTCGCGTTTGTCCGCCACGTGGGCGGCGAGCCGCACTATGCGTTCTATGACGAGGCAACGGCGTCCCGAAACTGGATCTACCAGCGCGGCTCCATCCCCTTCGAAGAGATCGAAGCGATTCATGTCGGCTCGACCACGCTTGCCAACGACAAGGGGGCAATCCAGGCGCTGGCGATGATCGAAGACGCCGGCGGCTCGACCACCATCTCCTTCGATCCGAATTGCCGGCCCAATTTGGTCAGGCACAAGGCGCGCTACGTCGATCAGATGAATGCATTTGCCGCCACCGCGGACATCGTGCGGATGTCGGATGTCGATTTTGAATTTCTCTATGGTGGAAACGACTACGATGAAAGGGCGAGGTCGCTTATCGCGGCCGGTACAAGTCTGGTCGTCGTTACGCGTGGGATCAATGGAGCCCAAGCTTGGCACAGTGAAGCGGGTCTCGTGAAGGTCGAGGCGCCGGCAACACGTGTGATGGATACCATCGGGGCAGGCGACAGCTTTCAAGCTGCGCTGCTGTTCGCCTTGCGCGCGATCGGACGGATCAAGCGCGGAACGCTGGCGCAATTGAGTTCCGACGAGCTTGGTCGTGTATTGTCGTTTGCGGCGACTTGCGCGGCCTTCACTTGCGGACGCGCTGGGGCCGATCCACCACGCCAATCTGATGTCGGCCCGGCATTGTCGCGTCTTTTGACCTGATATCCCGAATGAATCGTGAGATTCCGGGAAGTCGCCGGTTAATGGGAAGGCGCTAGTTTCGCTGAGCGGTCCAGTACCCGGAACAGCGCGCATTTCCCGAATAGCCGCTCCACCTGCCGCCGCCGGAATTGCGCGAGAGCCGGCCTGAGCCGGACGCGTACTTGTCATGAACGGTTACCGAAGCACGAACAGCACCCGAGCGCGCTACATAGCCTTTGAACTTCACCAGATTTGGATGGGTGACTATTCCATCGGTGATGTTGACGGAGAAATTATAGGCCGGATCGCACGCGCCCCTCTGCGTCACGAAGAGAAGGTCCCACGACCCGTCATAGGCCGAACGAGCCTGCGCGACGGAGGTCAAGGCAACGAGAGAAACTGCGGCTGTCACACAGAGCAAAGGATTCGTCATCATCATATCTCCGAAGCGTTACAAGCATTGCCACGGATATATGGGAAGGAGGACGCGAACGCTTGTTCAAACCTGCTTCAACAGTTTGCGATTGCAGTGATGCGTCCATGGGAATCCAGCACCAGCTCGGTTCGCCAGCGAGTGCCGCTTCGTAGAGAGTGTGACGCAACATTTTGTCTCCGCATTTGCTGATAATACTTTAGCGATCTCGATGTCACCAAACCGCGCCGGCCTGTAGTCGCCCGAGCGCAAGGTTTCGATGGCCAGGTGATCCGGCAGAAGGAGATAACGATGTATCGACAAGGTGATGTCCTGATTGTGCCGGTGGACTCCGTTCCGGGTACTCTGGATCCGATCGAACGAGAGGGAGGTCGCATAATCCTCGCACATGGCGAAGTGACCGGCCACGCCCATGCGATCAAGGCCGAGAGCGCGGCGCTGTTTCGCGATCCGAAGCTGATGGCCGTGTTTCTTACTGTCGGCGCCGATGGGGCGGTCGCGCTGGAGCACGAAGAGCACGACTCGATCCGCTTGCCGCCCGGCAATTATCAGGTGATCCGCCAGCGCGAGTATTCGCCGGACGAGATTCGCAATGTTGCCGATTGAGCGTCTGACTGACGCACAAAAGGCGCGCGCTGCCGAGTTCAGCGACCGGTGGATGCAAATTGGTCTCTGCACCGATCCAGCTGACCGGCCCCGCGCGGAGGCGGCCATCCGCGAAACATATCGGCAGGGCGGCCTTGAGCCACCTGCCAGGATCGTGTGGTGCGGTTCGCCATTATCACAAGGGCTGACCCGTTCGATCATGATCGTCAAGAAGCCGATTGAGAGGCTCTGGGAGAGCGTGGGGACCAATGTCAGGCATTACGTTGGTGGGGGGAAAAGCGACGCCAACCTCAGGCCCAGCGTCAGCCACAGCATCTGGCAAAGCGTCGGAGCCCGCGTCGGAGACAAGATCTGGGCTACCGTCAGAAACAGCGTCTGGGTCGGCGTCGCGGACAGCGCCGGGGCCATCGTCAGGGACCAGGTCGAGGACAGCGTGTGGGACAGTGTCAGGGCCAGCGTTGGGGACAGCGTCTGGGACAGCGTCGAGGCCACCGCCAAGGACCGCGTCTGTGTCGGGGCCAGGCTCAGGGAAAGCGTCGAGGCCAGCGTCTACGGCTCGCACGACGCGTCATGGCTAGCCTTCTATCGCTATTTCCATGAGGTGTTGGGCTTGACCGATCAAACCGGCAGGCTGTCCGGTCTGTGGGAGCTGGCGCAATCGGCGGGCTGGGCGTTGCCACACCAAAACATCTGCTGGGTATCGGAGCGCCACCACATCCTGTCTCGCGACGATCGCGGCCGGCTCCACTGCAACACCGGTCCGGCCTGCGGATATCCTGACGGCTGGACGATCTACGCGGTGCACGGGGTGCGCGTCCCCCGCTATGTGATCGAGGAGCCGGCGAAGATCGATGTTGCTCGCATCGGAGCAGAGACCAATGCCGAAATCCGCCGCGTCATGATCGAGCGCTACCGCCATGGTGAAAACGTGAGTGGCAGCGCGGCGTATGTGCGGGATTCAGGCGCGAAGCGACTGGATCACGACGAGCGTTTCGGCACGCTGTGGCGCCGAGATCTACCCAACGATGAGCCGATCGTCATGATCGAAGTGATCAACTCAACGCCTGAACCTGATGGCCGTTTCAAGCGCTACTGGTTGCGCGTGCCGCCGGATACGAAGACGGCGCATGAAGCGGTCGCATGGACCTTCGGAGTGCCGGCGAAGGATTATGCGCCGGCGGTGGAGACCTGACGATGATTGCCTTCGCGCGGACCTTCGATAACACCCCGTCGTATCAAGATTTTTGCGCATGGTCGCCAATCTTTCGCCGGCCACGTGCGGCATCGTCCTGGCGGGTTTGGGCGCGGCAATGGATCAGGGGCCGTGAACTGCTTCTGCTCGCCGGACGTGATCGGCATGGCATTGTGATCCCGCCTGCGGCGATGGCGGTTCGCAGCGTGTCGTACTCGGGTTTGGTCTTTGTCGAACCTTCCAAGATAGAAGCTGGTGACATTTCGCCGACCAACGTTGGAGCCGTACATGTTTCGACTAAAACCAGCCGTTGGTCTGCTGGCACTTGTCCTCGCCTTCGAACCGGCGCTGGCCGATGTGGTTGGTAAGGACAGGACAACCGGTTGCGGATTCCGTCAGCCGCAGGAATGGCAGTCCTACACGGCGAATTGGACCGGCTCTTGTATCGGAGGGGTAGCGGATGGCTTGGGGGTATTGCGCGTCTACAATCAATCCCAAGCGATCGCTACTTTTTATGGACGCATGCTTGAGGGCAAGATGGCGATCGGTGCTATCGATACTGCAAATGGCTATCTCGCCGGTCGTTTCAATGACAGTGCTCTTGCGAAGAGCGACGACCGGGACACATTTATTGCAGCGTTCCGCGACGCAAGCGCCGCGGCGAACGCCGCAAGCGAGGTTTTCCAGAGCCAAGGGAATGCTGCGTCTGCAAAATATTATCGAGACAAGGCTAAGCAGCTTGATGCGCAAATGGACTGAACGATGTCGCGCGACGTGGACATCACCGATCTGCACGTTCCGCTCGCAGGTTCTCGACTGGCGATAGGCCGTTCGGATCATAGAAACGCAAGCTGCTGCTCGATCGCGGGGAGAAATCTTAGCCAGATCGAAGCCGGAGAGGTAGTTTGCGGACTGCTGACGCACGACTGTGAGCAACGAAGCGAGGCATTTGTGGTGCGGTGACCAGGAGGTGTGAAACGAAAAACCAGCTAAGTGATTGATTTGCTGGTCGGCCCAGCAGGGACTCGAACCTGCAACCAGACCGTTATGAGCGGCAGCACAGACTATTCGATCGTTGATTTTCTTCAGCTTTTGGCCGCGATCAATTGCATTCGGAGTCGTTCAGACAGGTCGTTTCTGGTGCGAAACTGGTGCGGTAGCTCCCGTCGGGGGGCGAGTCAGTGGAGCGCTACAGCCAAATACCCCCAGTGAATTCCGCATTTTTCGATTCGAACTAGCGTCTCGGGCAGCATCGGCCCCACTGCGACGCGATGCGCGCCTGCCGCCGCTCGCGCTCCCGGAGCCGCACTTCCGGCAGCGTGGGCCGTGGTATATGAGAAAGTAGCCGGATGGATCGCGATCGCGGCTTGACGCACGTCCGGGCAAGGCTTTCGACCGGGGCAGGGAATGCCATATCAATGCACGACCGCCGTTTCTGTGCGGCGCTGGGATCGCTACACCAAGGTCATGCTTGCTGCGATGGCGGCGCTGACAATGCTGGCCGCCGATACGGCGGCGCAAGAGTTGCGCCGTGCGCAGACGCGTGAGGAGGTTGCGCCGCGCCAGGGCGGCGAGCCCATCATGGCGATCGTGTCGATCAAAAGCCAGCAGGTCACCTTCTACGACGCCGACGGCTGGATCCTGCGCGCTCCGGTCTCGAGCGGAACGACCGATTACGAGACGCCAGCCGGCGTCTTTGCGATCGTTCAGAAGAAGAAGGACCACCGTTCGAACATGTATGACGATGCCTGGATGCCGCACATGCAGCGCATCACCTGGAACGGCATTGCGCTGCACGGCGGACCTCTACCTGGCCATGCGGCTTCGCACGGCTGCGTGCGGTTA
>C688J18823_10001973_pt1 | contig 12813 bp, 10 predicted proteins | sample HopSoiMetagenom1_FD_18823 | JGI IMG/M metagenome (IMG submission 18823)
GATGTGCACCCTGACCTGGGAACTCGCCGCTTTTCCACAGTATCCACCGGTGCGAAGAACACTATGGAATCTGTAGAGAGTTCCCAGTCCACAAAACGATCGAGCGGCCCGACCTGGGGAAAACCCCGCCCTCGCGCCGGTTGGCCGGACCTGTCAGGCTGTCTCCGTAAGCACCTGAAGCAGAACCGGAACGACGCCGACGCGACCCGCCCGAAGCGCCACGTCAGGCCCGATTGGCGCAGAGCACACTTGTCCGTGGCAGGATCTGCCTGGCACACAGCCGAATCAGGAGGCACCCAGCGGTGAAGTTTCGCGTCGAGCGCGATGTACTGGCCGAGTCGGTGGCCTGGGCCGCGCGCAGCTTGCCCAGTCGTCCCAGCGTCCCGATCCTTGCCGGCCTTCTGGTCGAGGCCGAGGACGGGCAGATCACCCTGTCCGGCTTCGACTACGAGACCTCCGTCCGCGTCACCGTGCCCGCCCAGGTCGCCGACGCCGGCAAGTGCCTGATCTCCGGCCGGCTTGTCGCTGACATCTCCAAGAGTCTTCCGAACCAGCCGGTGGACTTCGCCGTCGACGGCGCGAAGGCACAGGTCACCTGTGGCAGTTCCCGGTTCACGCTCCAGACGCTTCCCACCGAGGAATATCCGGCCCTGCCGGACCTGCCGGCCGCCAGCGGGACGGTCAAGGCTGACGTCTTCGCCCAGGCGGTCTCCCAGGTCGTCACCGCGGCCGGGCGCGAGGACACGCTGCCGGTGCTGACCGGTGTCCGGGTCGAGATCGAGGGCTCGACGATCTCGCTGCTCGCCACCGACCGCTACCGGCTGGCCATCCGTGAGCTGGAGTGGAACCCGCAGTCCCCCGACGCGTCCGCCGCCGCGCTGGTGCCGGCGCGGGTGCTGTCCGAGACCGCGAAGGCGATGACCGGCTCCGATGTGATCGTGTCGCTGGCTGCGCCGGGCAGCGGCGACGGCATCGTCGGTTTCGAGGGCGAGGTGTCCGGTGGCAACCGGCGCGCCACCACCCGGCTGCTGGACGGCGAGTTCCCGAAGGTTCGCGGCATCATCCCGACCGACGCGGCGATCGCCACCCGGGTGCGGATCGAGACNGCGGCCCTGGTCGAGGCGGTCAAGCGCGTCGCCCTGGTCGCGGAGCGGAACGCCCCGGTCCGGCTCACCTTCGACGAGGACAGCGTGACCCTTGACGCCGGCAGCGGCGACGAGGCGCAGGCGTCCGAGTCGCTCGAGGCCCGCGTCTCCGGTGACCCGGTGACGGTGGGCTTCAACCCGACGTACCTGCTCGACGGTCTGGGCGCCATCGGTACGCCGGTCGCGCACCTGGCCTTCACGCAGGCGACGAAGCCGGCCGAACTGACCGGTGTGAAGGACTTCGACGGCGAACCGATCAGCGAGTTCCGGTACGTGCTGATGCCGGTCCGCCTGAACAGCTGAAAGCCAACAGAACAAGGGGATTCACGATGGAGCTCGGCCTTGTCGGTCTCGGCAGGATGGGCGGCAACATGCGCCAGCGGATCCGCAACGCCGGCCATACCGTTGTCGGCTTCGACCACAACCCGGACATCTCCGATGCCAAGGACCTGGCCGACATGGTCGGCAAGCTCACCGCCGCGGACCAGCCGAGAGTCGTCTGGATCATGGTTCCGGTGCAGGCGATCGACGCGGTCGTCACCGAGCTGGCCGAGCTGCTCTCCCCCGGCGACATCGTGATCGACGGCGGCAACAGCCGCTGGACCGATGACACCCGCCGGGCCGCCCAGCTCGCCGAGAAGGACATCCGGTTCGTCGACTGCGGTGTCTCCGGTGGTGTCTGGGGCCTGGAGAACGGCTACGCGCTGATGTGCGGCGGCGACAAGGAGACCGTCGACGTCGTGATGCCGATCTTCACCGCGCTCAAGCCCGAGGGTGAGTTCGGCTTCGTGCACGCCGGCAAGGTCGGCGCCGGGCACTTCTCGAAGATGGTCCACAACGGCATCGAGTACGGGATCATGCAGGCGTACGCCGAGGGCTACGAGTTGCTCGAGGCCGCCGACGTGGTGGAGAACGTGCCCGAGGCCTTCGAGTCCTGGCGCGAGGGCACCGTGATCCGGTCCTGGCTGCTCGACCTGCTCGTGCTCTCGCTGAAGGACGACAACCACCTGGCCAAGATCCGCGGGTACGCCGACGACTCCGGTGAGGGCCGCTGGACCGTCGAGGCCGCGATCGACCACGCCGTACCGATGCCGGCCATCTCGGCCGCGCTGTTCGCCCGGTTCGCGTCCCGGCAGGACGACTCACCGGCGATGAAGGCGATCGCGGCGATGCGGAACCAGTTCGGCGGGCACGCGGTGAAGGGTGCCGAGTCCGCGGACCCGTCGTACGCGACGCCGCCGCGCTAGGCAAGAGCCGAGGTGTACGTCACCGCCCTGGGTCTGCTCGACTTCCGGTCCTACCAGCAGGCAGAGGTCGAGCTCGCCCCGGGCGTGACGGCCTTCGTCGGGCCGAACGGCCACGGCAAGACCAACCTGGTCGAGGCGATCCACTACACGGCCACGCTCGGTTCGCACCGGGTGGCCACCGACGCGCCGCTGGTACGGGCCGGCGCCACCCGGGCGATCGTACGGACCGAGATCCGCAGCCAGTACGACCGCGACGTGGTCGTCGAGCTGGAAATCAATCCTGGGAAGGCAAATCGGGCCCGGATCAACCGTTCGCCGGTTCCCCGGCCGCGGGACGTGCTCGGACTGTTACGGACAGTGCTGTTCGCGCCCGAGGATCTCGCGCTGGTGAAAGGCGATCCGTCCGAGCGGCGCCGGTTCCTCGACGAACTGCTGACGCTGCGGTCGCCACGGATGGCCGGCGTCCGGCAGGACTACGACCGGGTGCTCAAGCAGCGGAACTCGTTGCTGCGCAGCGCCTCGCAAGCGCGCCGGCAGAACCGGTCGAGTGCCGCCGAGGGCCAGTTGCGCACGCTCGAGGTGTGGGACTCCCACCTCGCACGGGCCGGTTCCGACCTGCTCGCGACCCGGCTGGAGCTGCTGGAATCGCTGCGTCCGCTGGTCTCCAGCGCGTACGACGCCGTTGCCCGAGGCAAGGGTGATGCGCGGCTGGAGTACAAGTCGTCGGTGCCGCTCGAGCCGGGTGTGGCGTCGCGGGAGCAGCTGGCCGAGGTCCTGCTCGCGACGGTGCAGGAGAAGCGGCAGGACGAGCTGGAGCGTGGTGTGTCGTTGGTGGGTCCGCACCGCGATGACGTCGTACTCGGGCTCGGGGACTTGCCTGCGAAGGGGTATGCGAGTCACGGTGAGTCGTGGTCGTTCGCGCTCGCGCTGCGACTGGCGTCGTACGAACTGCTTCGGGCGGACGGGGGTGAACCGGTGCTGATCCTGGACGACGTGTTCGCCGAGCTGGACTCGCAGCGCCGGGACCGGCTGGCCGAGCTCGTCGCGCCGGCCGAGCAGGTGCTGGTGACCGCGGCGGTCGGCGCTGACGTGCCCGCTCAGCTCAGTGGAGTCCGGTACGACGTCGGCGACGGGGTCGTGCAACGTGCCTGAACCCCGGAATTCCTCTGAGAGCGGCTTCGAGAGCGAAGACGTTCCGGACGCGCCGGGCGAGATCGAGCACGACAAGCAAGGGCTGGAGCTGGCGAAATCGCTCGCCGGCCGACTCAAGCAGCAGGCGGCGAACGGCGGGATCAGGCCAGTCAAACGCCGTCGCCGTCCCCGGATCGACGGCGCGCAGATCAGCAGCGCACGTCCTGACGACCGCGATCCGCAACGNCTGACCAACACCCTCGGCCGNTTGCTGCGTGACCAGGGGTGGGAGGTCGACGTCGCCGTCCACGGAGTGATGGCCCGCTGGCCGTCCATCGTCGGTCCGGAGATGGCCGAGCACTGCAAGCCCGAGTCGTACGACGACACCGTCCTGACCGTCCGTACGTCGTCCACGGCCTGGGCCACCCAGCTCAAGCTCCTGGCCCCCGACCTCGTCCGGCGCCTCAACACCGAACTGGGCGAAGGCACCGTCACCCGCGTCAACGTCCAGGGCCCGCACACTCCCTCCTGGCGTAAGGGCCCGCGTACCGTCCGCGGCGGTCGCGGCCCCCGCGACACCTACGGCTGAGCCATCAGGTGAGCGCGGGTTACAACCGCGACCCGCTGCTCCCCTAGGATCGGGCGCGATGCGCACCCTCGTTGACGGCTTTCGCCAGATGGTCCACCTGATCGGGGACACGTTCCGGCTCTGGTGGCGCAACCTGCTGCCCATGACCACCTGGTGGGTGGCCGGGTTCGTCGGGTTCACNGTGTGCGTNCAGGGCGCGATCTGGCTNGCGGCGCACTCGCACTCCAGTCTGGGGACCGGTCTCTTCGCGGTCGGCGTACTGCTCCAGATCACCGCGGCGGTNGGCATGATCCGCACCTGTGCGATGTCGCTGTACCGCTGGCGCGACGCCGCGAGCAGCGAGTCCGAGGAAACCTCTGACCCGACNCAGCGNGGCCTGCTGGAGCTACTGGCCGTCACGCTCCTGCCGCTGGTCGCGGTCTGGTCCGCGTGGGGCTTCTTCGACGAGCAGGTCAACCAGCTCAGNGCGACGTTCCTCGTGCAGAACGGGACCCAGCCGGGCTCGCAGTTCTTCAAGCTGGGAATCCACGCCTGGCACGGCTACCTCCCCGCGCTGATCGTCTTGCTGGTGCTGCGCCGCGTGTTCCAGGCGGTCGACGACAGGTGGCCGAGCCGGCCGGTGAAGTTCGCCCAGGTCTGGGCTGAGGCCTTCTTCGTGCTGCTGACCGTCGTCATCACGCCGTTCGCCGTCGCGGAGGGCAAGGCCTGGTTCAGGGACCGCTCCTTCTGGTACTGGTCGCTGGACTGGTGGGACGGCTTCAAGGGCTTCTTCGAGAACATCAAGATCCCGCTGCCGGCGGGGATCGAGTTCCTCTGGGGCTTCCTGTGGGAGACGCTCTGGCCGTTGTTCAAGCTGGGCGTCGCCGAACCGCTGACCTGGCTGGCGATCACCACCGTGGTCTTCGGACATCGGGTCCTCTCCAGCGGCGGAGTGTTCCGTGGCACTCGTATCGAGCGTCGGCTCGGCGGCCGGCTCACCGAGGAGACACCCGAGCGAGGCCGCTTCGTCGAGCTGACCTACAAGGCGCCCGATCTGCTCCTGGGTGGTCTGCGGGAGAAGTTCTACCCCGCGCTGAACGCCTTCCGGCTGCTCGTGCGCGTCGGGCCGGTGTTCCTGGGCGTGGTCTGCATGGTGTACACGCTCTGGCTGCTCGGTGACGACTGGGGCTACATCCTGATCCAGCGGCTGATCGGCATCCACGGCGACTTCTTCGGCCTGATGAACATGGAGATCGCGTCGTTCGCCAAGAACCTGATCTTCGAGCCGCTGCGCATCGCGCTGCTCGCGGCAGCCTTCGACCTGTGCATCTCGGTAGGCAGCCGGCGCCGGGCCGAGACGGCGGCCGCACCGACCGAGGCGACCGAGGCGGACGCGCCGGAGACCAAGCAACCAGCCCCGGTCTGACGACGCAGCCGACTCGCGACCAGGGCGAGAGCGACCGCTTCCACCGCGAAGCGAAGGTCAGGGAGTGATGAGAACGCGCAGCCGTTCTTCGAGCTGGCCGACGACGACACCCGTCAGGTGCGGCACAGCCGTCTTCGGTACGACGTAGATCTGCGCGACCGTTCCCGGCTTGTTCATCGTGAACGGGTGGTCGTCGTCGCTGCAGTACGTCGGCAGCGGAAAGCCGAATGCCTGCTGGCTGTCCCACATGTTGCCCCGGTCGTCGCGGAGCGCCGCCGCGCAACTGAAGCCCCGGTCCTTCAGGTACAGACCCGCGCGCGGCGTGACCGTCAGCTTGGCGACGATGATCACGGACCCGGCCGGTGCACCGAGGCTGATCTCCTCGCCCTCATTGTCGACGAGTCTGGTGTAGGCCTGGAGCGAGTCGAGCTGCCAGTCGACGTGGCCGACGGTCACCGGTCCCTTGCTGATGACCTTGTTGATCCGGCCTTGGTCGAACAGCCGCTCGTCGTCGTCCAGGTACGGACGCACCATGACGAAAACACCGGTCGCGAGCAGCGCCGTCAACAGCGCGATCTGCAGGGTCAGGCGAGACGCCCGGCTGGCGATCCTCACGACGCCACCCGGGTCACCGGATCCGGCACGACGTACTGCGGTGCGGCGTTGTCGACCATCTGCTGGGCGATCGCCTCGGTCGGGATGCCGAGGTCGACCTGGATCTCGGAGTTGTAATAGTTGAAGAGCATGAACGGGTGCAGCTTCAGTGTCAGGCCTTTCAGATCGGCCGGGTTGACCTCGAACACGATCGCGCCGGTCTTCGCGAAGCCGGCATCGGGAAAGTCGATGCCGCTGCTGGAGATGCCCGCCATCGGCTCGTACACCGTGCCGCCGTCGGCCAGCAGCGTCGGGGTCACGGTGCCCGGCTTCTGGACGCCGCGGACGGCGTCCCACTCGATCCCGAGGTAGATGCCGTTTGTCTCCAGGGCCTTCTTCTCCTCGTCGTCGACGTCCCGGCTGGAGATGACCGACTGGGCGAACTTGATCCGGGTGACCTTGAACGTCGATCCGCTGCCGCCGAAGTCCAGCTCCTCGCCGATGGTCCCGCCGACGACCTTGACGTTGGTCTCGTCGTACACCTGGTCCGGAGTGGCGAGGCGGGTCAGGCCGCCGAGCAGGACGAACAGGACGCCGACGAGGATCGTCGCGGGGCGGTACAGCTTCACTTGTTCTCCCCGTTGTCGACCACCACGTCCGGATCCAGCCGCACCACCGCGGCCGGCTCGGGAGCCTGCCAGAACTCGTCGTCACTGGCACCGAACACGCCGCTGACGGCCTCGTACCTCTCCCCGAGGACACCGATCTCCACGGTGTCGGCGGTGAAGTCGGGATCGACCTTGAACTCGGTGGAACAACTCTCGGGCGGGAGTCCGTAGACCAGCACCCAGTTGATCTCGCCGCGGCACGTGCCGCCGTTCGACTCGATGGTCTCCTTGCCGCCACCCGGAACCAGGACCAGCAACTTGCCGGTGAGGCTGTTGCTCTGATGCTCTTCGGAGTCGATGTTCTTCAGGTCGAAGTACACCCGCAGCACAGACTCCGCCGCGCTGTACTCGGTCTTGGGCTTGCGGCGGATCTCCGCCTTGGTGAAGTTGTACTCGAACCGGCCGGCCGTCACCGTGGCCGGGGCGGTCAGGGTCGGGACCGTGCGACCCTTCTTCTCTTTCCAGCCGCCGGTGGCGAGGACGACCAGCGCCAGTACGACGACGAGTGCGATCACGATCAGCCAGATCCGCCGGTGCCGGTGAATCACCCGGTCGGCGATCATCGCGTCGATGACGTCGTCGAGACTTTCCACGGCAGCGATCCTAAGGGGCCGCGGGTGCGCGGCGGGCAGTGCCGGCCGGCGCCGGCCGGATCCCCGCCGACCGGTCTGGACCGGTGCGCCCGAGCGGGCCACCGGAGGCGTCAGTCGCGAAACAGTCGAAGGCCACTGAGCGGCCGTGAGCGCTTTTCTGACCCCCACCCGCGAGAGGGGACATAGAGAAGAGGGGGAAAAGACGCCCTGATGCGAGTTCAGGGCGGCTGGTGGCAGGTTCTGCTTCAGTCGACAGGTAGAATGGACGACGTAGAGCGAGCCGCGCCTCTGCCACCACTGTAGAGGGCGGCTCTACTGTGCCGCGATGCCTCGCGAACGCGGGGTCCGAGGAGGACAACCACCGGTGACCGACGAGCCGACCGAGATCGACGCCAACCAGTCCGCCGACCCCATCGGCACCGTCGCAGCCGTCAGCGCGGACATCCTCGCGACCAGCGACGTGATCCCGTCGAACGTCGTCGAGCGCGCGTACGACGCGAGTGCGATTCAGGTCCTGGAGGGTCTGGACGCGGTCCGGAAGCGACCGGGTATGTACATCGGGTCCACCGGTGAGCGTGGTCTGCACCACCTCGTCACCGAGGTGGTCGACAACGCCGTCGACGAGGCGATGGCCGGGTACGGCGACCGCATCGTGGTGACGCTGCTGCCCGACGGCGGTGTCCGCGTCGAGGACAACGGCCGCGGTATCCCGGTCGACATCGTCGAGTCCGAGGGCAAGCCGGCCGTCACCGTCGTACTGACCGTGCTGCACGCCGGCGGCAAGTTCGGCGGCGGCGGGTACAAGGTGTCCGGTGGTCTGCACGGCGTCGGTGTCTCCGTGGTGAACGCGCTGTCCACCAAGCTCCGCGTCGACGTGAAGTTGAACGGCAAGCTCTACACCCAGTCCTTCACGCACGGCGTCCCGGACGAGGACCTCGCCGAGATCGGTACGTCGGAGTCGAACGGGACCACCGTGACGTTCTGGGCGGACCAGGACGTCTTCGAGACCACGACGTACTCCTACGAGACGCTGGCCACCCGGTTCCGCGAGATGGCGTTCCTGAACAAGGGCCTGGAGATCGTGATCCGGGACGAGCGGCCGGACCACACCGAGGACGGCCACCCGGTCGAGCAGGCGTTCAAGGCCGACAACGGCCTGGTCGACTACGTGAAGTACCTGACCGGCATCCGCGAGACCGTGCACCGCGACGTGATCTCGTTCGAAGCCGCGTCCAACGGCGAGAACAGCATGAGCCTCGAGGTCGCGCTGCAGTGGAGCGGCTCCTTCCAGGAGTCCGTGCACACCTTCGCGAACGCGATCAACACCCACGAGGGCGGCACCCACGAAGAGGGCTTCCGGGCCGCGCTCACCTCACTGGTCAACTCGTTCGGCGAGGACCAGGGCATGATCAAGAAGAAGGAGGACCGGCTCACCGGTGACGACATCCGGGAGGGCCTGACCGCGATCATCTCGGTCAAGCTCGCGGAGCCGCAGTTCGAGGGCCAGACCAAGACCAAGCTCGGCAACACCGAGGTGAAGGGCTTCGTCCAGCGGGTCGTGAACGACAAGCTCGGCGCCTGGTTCGAGCAGAACCCGGCCGAGGGCCGCGAGATCATCCGCAAGGCGACCGCGGCGGCGAGTGCCCGGATCGCGGCCCGCAAGGCGCGCGACCTGGCCCGCAACCGCAAGGGCCTGCTGGGCGGCGGCGGTCTGCCGGGCAAGCTGGCCGACTGCCAGTCGACCAACCCCGAGGAGTGCGAGGTCTACATCGTCGAGGGTGACTCGGCCGGTGGCTCCGCGAAGGGCGGCCGGGACCCGAAGTTCCAGGCCATCCTGCCGATCCGGGGCAAGATCCTGAACGTCGAGAAGGCCCGGATCGACAAGGTCCTGCAGAACAACGAGGTCCAGGCGATCATCTCCGCGCTGGGCACCGGCATCCACGAGGACTTCGACGAGGACAAGCTCCGGTACCACAAGATCGTGATCATGGCCGACGCCGACGTCGACGGTCAGCACATCCGGACCCTGCTGCTGACCCTGCTGTTCCGGTTCATGCGGCCGCTGATCGAGCGCGGGCACGTGTATGCCGCGCAGCCGCCGTTGTACAAGATCCGGTGGAGCAACCAGCCGCACGAGCTGGCCTACACCGACCGCGAGCGCGACGGTCTGCTGGAGGCCGGTGCCGAGGCCGGCAAGAAGCTGCCCAAGGAGAACCCGATCCAGCGCTACAAGGGTCTGGGCGAGATGAACGCGAACGAGCTGTGGGACACCACGATGGACCCGGCCAACCGCGTGCTGCTGCAGATCACGCTCGACGACGCGATCCGCGCCGACGAGACGTTCCAGACGCTGATGGGCGACGACATCGAGGCGCGGCGCAGCTTCATCCAGCGCAACGCCAAGGACGTCCGCTTCCTCGACATCTGACGGCGTGGCCCGTTGCTCCGGGCCACAGCCCGTTTGCCCGCACCGACGTACTGAACCGAATGGGACGAGCTTTTCATGACCGAGACTCCCACCTCTCCGGGCCACGATCGGGTCGAGCCCCTCGACCTGCAGACCGAGATGCAGCAGTCGTACCTCGACTACGCGATGGCCGTCATCGTCGGCCGTGCGCTGCCCGAGGTCCGCGACGGCCTGAAGCCGGTGCACCGCCGGATCCTCTATGCGATGTACGACGGCGGCTACCGGCCGGACCGTGGTTTCAACAAGTGCTCCCGCGTCGTCGGTGACGTCATGGGTCAGTACCACCCTCACGGCGACTCGGCGATCTACGACACCCTGGTCCGGCTGGCGCAGCCGTGGGTGATGCGGGCGCCGCTGATCCAGGGCCAGGGCAACTTCGGTTCGCCCGGTAACGACCCGGCCGCCGCGATGCGGTACACCGAGTGCCGGATGGCGCCGCTGGCGATGGAGATGGTCCGCGACATCGACCAGGAGACGGTCGACTTCCGGGCCAACTACGACGGCAAGTCGCAGGAGCCGGTGATCCTTCCGGCCCGCTTCCCGAACCTGCTGGTGAACGGCTCGTCCGGCATCGCGGTCGGGATGGCGACGAACATCCCGCCGCACAACCTGCGCGAGGTCGCGGCCGCGGTCGACTGGGCGCTGGAGCACCCGGACGCGAGCCGTGAGGAGCTGCTCGACGCCTGCCTGCAGTACATCAAGGGCCCCGACTTCCCGAACGGCGCGCTGATCGTCGGATACAAGGGCATCGACGACGCCTACCGCACCGGCCGCGGTTCGGTCACGATGCGCGCGGTCGTCGACATCGAGGAAGACGCCAAGGGCCGGACCAGCCTGGTCATCACCGAGCTGCCGTACATGGTCAACCCGGACAACCTGGCGCTGAAGATCGCGGAGCTGGTCAACACCGGCAAGATGAGCGGCATCGCCGACATCCGCGACGACAGCTCGTCGCGGACCGGTCAGCGCCTCGTCATCGTGCTGAAGCGGGACGCCCAGCCACGCGTCGTACTGAACAACCTGTACAAGCACACGCCGCTGCAGGACACCTTCGGGTGCAACATGCTCGCGCTCGTGGACGGCGTACCGCGCACGCTCAGCGTGGACCTGTTCATCAGCCACTGGATCGACCACCAGATCGAGGTCATCCAGCGGCGGACGCGCTTCCGCCTGCGTGAGGCGGAGAAGAACGCGCACATCTACCGCGGGTACGTGAAGGCGCTGGACGCCCTCGACGAGGTGATCGCGCTGATCCGGCGCAGCCCCGACGTGGACCAGGCCCGCACCGGCCTGATCCAGCTGCTCGACATCGACGAGATCCAGGCGCAGGCCATCCTGGACATGCAGCTGCGCCGGCTGGCCGCCCTGGAACGGCAGAAGATCATCGAGCGGTTGCAGGAGCTCGAGGCGATCATCGCCGACCTCGAGGACATCCTGGCCAGCCCGCAGCGGCAGCGCACGATCGTCAAGGACGAGCTCGCCGAGATCGTCGACAAGTACGGCGACGAGCGCCGTACCGAGATCATCGCCGCCGACGGCGACCTGTCCGTGCAGGACCTGGTGCCGGACGAGGACGTGGTCGTCACGATCACCCGCGGCGGGTACGCGAAGCGGACCAAGACCGACCTGTACCGGACGCAGAACCGCGGCGGCAAGGGTGTCCGCGGCGCGCAACTGCGGGCCGAGGACGAGATCAGCCACTTCTTCGCTACCACGAACCACCACTGGATGCTGTTCTTCACCACCAAGGGCCGGGTCTACCGCGCCAAGGTGTGGCAGCTGCCCGAGTCCGCGCGGGACGCGAAGGGCTCGCACGTCGCCGGCCTGCTCTCGTTCCAGCCGGACGAGGAGATCGCCCAGGTCCTGACCCTGCGTGACTACGACCAGGCGGACTACCTGGTGCTTGCCACCAAGAGGGGCCTGGTCAAGAAGACGGCACTGCGCGACTACGACTCGGCGCGCCAGAGCGGCATCATCGCGGTCAACTTCCGCGAGGAGGACGACGAACTGATCGGCGCCGACCTGGCCACCGCCGGGGACGACCTGCTGCTGGTGTCGCGCAAGGGGCAGTCGATCCGCTTCACCGCGAACGACGAGCAGCTCCGGCCGATGGGCCGGGCCACCTCGGGTGTGACCGGGATGAAGTTCCGCTCCGGTGACGAGCTGCTGTCGATGTCGGTGATCCGGGCGGGTGCGGACGAGGACACGCAGTACGTCTTCACGGTGACCGACGCCGGCTACGCGAAGCGTTCGCGAGTGTCGGAGTACCGGCAGCAGGGCCGCGGTGGTCTCGGCATCAAGGCGGTCAAGCTGAACGACGAGCGCGGCTCGCTGGTCGGCGCGATCATCGTCGTCGCCGAGGACCAGGTGCTGGCGATCAAGTCCAGCGGCCAGGTCGTCCGCAGCCGGGTCGACAGCGTGCCGGTGAAGGGTCGCGACACCATGGGTGTCCGCTTCGCCGGGGTCGGCGAGTCGGATGCGGTGGTCGCGATCGCCCGGAACACGGACCTGACCGTGGCCGACGAGCTGGACGCCGCGGCGGGCACCGACGCGATCGTCACCGATGGAGTCGTCGAATCGGAGGGCGAGCTCGACGGCGTCGTCGTCGACAGCGGCGAGGTCGATGGGTCCGAGGACGCTGAAGTGGGTACATCTTCCGAAGATGCCCAGAATGTGGACGGATCGACAACCGAATCCCCCGCTGAGAGCGTCCAGATAGATGACCAACGTTCGACGGACGTCGACGGCGCGGTTACCGTCGAAGACGACGAAGCCGGCCAGGAAGGTGACTGATGACCAACCGCGCGAGGCCGACATGGCCTGAAGGCGCGGCCGACAGCTCCAAGTCCCAGCGCCCCGCGCAGGGTGGGAAGCCGTCTGCCGCCCCGGCCAACCCGGCCTCCAACGGTCGTTCCCCCGCCGCGCCGAGCGGCAACGGCCAGCAGCGAAACGGTACGCCGAACGGGCAGCGCCC
>C688J18823_10001974_pt1 | contig 12809 bp, 8 predicted proteins | sample HopSoiMetagenom1_FD_18823 | JGI IMG/M metagenome (IMG submission 18823)
CAGCTTCGAGGTTGTGTTCAACCGCGAATTTGCGATGGAATGATCGGCCGGGTTCCCTGGCGCATCCCTCTCCTGCTGGTGTTTGTGGTCGCGGGCTGCACCGGAACCGGCAGCTCCAGCTCGCACCCGCGAGCCCCAAGCAACCTCACTCCTGACGAGCGCGACGCTCAAGTTCTCGGACGGGAGATTTTCGAGTTACTTGATCGAGCGGTTGACTACCGAGGTTCTCACCGGGGCCGGCCGCCCGGGACCCTAAAGCAGATGGGCACCGAAAGTCTCACGACTACGACGGTTCGGCATATCGTCAATGTGCAGCGTGAGCCGGTTGTCACAGTCCGATTTCGTCAGCCCGGTGGCCGCGAGATCCTCTCCTGCTGGGGGGACAGCAAGATTCTGGAAGACGCGTCGGTCAACGGACGTTACACCCTCATGTGCACCGCCAGCTCTGGAGCCCAACGTCAAATGGAGGTGGTGACCTCGGGCGAGCCCTGAGTCCGAACTCTCCCTCCATGAACCTCGCCACTCTCGATACCGCCCTCCGCACTCTCGTCATCGTCGCACTGGTGTACGCTTCGGTCGTGGCCCTCACGTCCTGGGCGGCGCGGTCCCGCCGGATCAATCCGTTTGGCGCCTGGCCCCGTTTCGTGCGCCGGGTCAGCGATCCGCTACTCCTCCGCATGGAACGCCGGGTTATTGCTGCTGGAGGCACCCCGCAAACCGCCCCTCTGTGGCTGGTCGGTCTGGTTATCGCCGGCGGGCTGGTTCTTCTCAGCCTCACCCACTGGTTCATCGGAATGGCGGCTGGGCTTTCTTTGGCCATCAGAAGCGGCCCTCGCATCTGGCTGCGCCTGCTGGTGAGCGCCCTGTTTACCGTGCTGATGACGGCGCTCCTGATCCGGGTTATCGCATCCTGGTTCGGGATTGGCCCCTACAATCGCTGGATGCGACCCATCGTGGCCCTGACCGGCTGGCTGATCGATCCGATCAGGAGACTGCTGCCCCCGTTTGGGATGATCGACTTCAGCCCCATGGTGGCCTGGCTGGTCCTGTATCTGGTCCGCGGGTTTGTGCTGGGGATGATCTGAGCGGGCCGAATTGACGCGCCGCAGTCCGCCGGTTAACTTGAGTTAACAATTGAGCCCGTGGCGATTTGCGCAGATTGCGGCCACGTAAAATAAACCGCTAAAACGCATACCCTGAGGCGTTTTAGCCTCAGGTTTTTGTTTGAGAGGCCCTTCTGACCACCGTCGCCCAACCCCCCAGAGCTACCCCCGGAAGCTTTAGCCCGCCCCGAACCCGAGAGGCTCGTCTCCGCGAGCTGGTGCCTCTGCTCCAGCGGCGGATCCTGGTACTGGACGGTGCGATGGGCACCATGATCCAGAGCTACCAGCTGGGCGAGCAGGACTACCGCGGGGAGCGATTTGCCGGCTGGAAGTCGGATCTCAAGGGCAACAACGACCTGCTCTCGTTGACCCAGCCCTCCATTATCCGGGCTATCCACGCCGCCTACCTCGATGCCGGCGCCGACATTCTGGAGACCAACTCGTTTAACTCGACCTCCATCTCCCTGGGCGACTACGGGATGGAGGAGCTGGTCTACGAGCTCAACCACGCCTCGGCCAGGCTGGCTCGGGAGGTAGCCGATGACTTCGAGCGGCGCGCCCCCGATTCTCCGAAATACGTGGCCGGCGTGCTCGGACCCACCAACCGGACCGCTTCGCTTTCGCCCGACGTGAACGACCCCGGGTTCCGGAACATCGGGTTCGACGAGCTGGTGGCAACGTACACCGAAGCGGTTCGCGGGCTGCTGGATGGAGGGGCGGACCTGCTTCTGGTCGAGACCATCTTCGACACCCTGAACGCCAAGGCTGCGCTCTTTGCCATCGAGGCGTACTTCGAGACGGCGGGCCTTCGGGTGCCCGTGATGATCTCCGGGACGATCACGGATGCGAGCGGGCGCACTCTCTCTGGCCAGACCACTGAGGCGTTCTGGAACTCGGTGGCCCACGCGCGGCCGCTCAGCGTAGGCCTCAACTGCGCTCTGGGCGCTCAGGCTTTGCGCCAATACGTCCAGGAGCTTTCCCGGGTGGCGCCCACCTTCGTGAGCACCCACCCCAATGCCGGGTTACCCAACGAGTTCGGCGGCTACGACGAAACCCCCGAGCACATGGCCACCATTCTCCGCGAGTTTGCCGAGAGCGGCCTGGTCAACTTGGTGGGCGGCTGCTGCGGCACCACTCCGGCCCACATCAAGGCCATTGCGGATGCAGTGGCTGGGCTCCCTCCCCGCCTCCCCGCTTCGCCACCTCCCCGCCTACGCCTCAGCGGCCTGGAACCGCTTACGGTCGGGCCGGAGACGCTGTTCGTGAACGTGGGCGAGAGAACCAACGTCACCGGGTCGCGGAAGTTCGCCCGCCTGATCCTGGCCGGGGATTATCCCGCCGCTCTGGAGATTGCGCGTCAGCAGGTGGAGAACGGGGCGCAGATAATCGACGTGAACATGGACGAAGGAATGCTGGATTCCCAGCAGGCCATGACCACGTTTCTCCAGCTGGTGGCGGCCGAGCCGGACATCAGCCGGGTGCCGGTGATGATCGACTCCTCCAAGTGGTCCGTGATCGAGGCGGGCCTCAAGTGCGTGCAAGGAAAAGCGGTGGTGAACTCGATCAGCCTCAAGGAGGGGGAGGACAGCTTCATCCGTCAGGCCACCCTGGTGCGGCGATACGGAGCGGCCGTGATCGTCATGGCTTTCGACGAACAGGGGCAGGCGGACACGGCGGAGCGGAAGCTGGAGATTTGCCGGCGGGCGTATCACATCCTGACCGAAAGAGTGGGTTTCCCGCCTGAGGACATCATCTTCGACCCCAACATCTTTGCCATCGCCACCGGGATCGAAGAGCACAACAACTATGCTATCGAGTACATCGATGCTACCCGGCGGATCAAGGAAGCCCTGCCCCACGCCCTGATCAGCGGCGGAGTGAGCAACGTGTCGTTTGCCTTTCGGGGCAACGATCCGGTGCGAGAGGCGATTCACTCGGTCTTTCTCTACCACGCCATCGAGGCGGGTATGGACATGGGCATCGTGAATGCCGGCCAGCTCGGGATCTACGCCGACATTCCCGCCGATCTGCTGGAACGGGTGGAAGACGTGGTGCTCAACCGGAGACCTGATGCAACCGACCGGCTCCTGGAAGTGGCCGACACGGTCAAGGGAAGCGCGGCGGCTCAGGGGGCCGATCTGGCCTGGCGGAACGCGCCGGTGGCCGAACGCTTGAGCCATGCCCTGGTCGAAGGCATTGCCGACTACATCATCGAGGATACCGAAGAGGCACGGCGCCAGGCGGAGCGGCCGATCCACGTGATCGAGGGCCCGCTGATGGACGGCATGAATGTGGTGGGCGACCTGTTCGGCGCGGGCAAGATGTTTCTGCCCCAGGTGGTAAAGAGCGCGCGGGTAATGAAGCGGGCAGTGGCCCACCTGATCCCGTACATCGAGGCCGAAAAGCTTGCCCTGAGCGCAGTCGAAGGGGAAACCCTGGGCGGCAACGGTGAGGGCCAGTCCAGATCCAACGGCAAGGTTCTACTGGCGACGGTGAAGGGCGACGTGCACGACATCGGCAAGAACATCGTCGGCGTGGTGCTCCAGTGTAACAATTACGAGGTCATCGATCTCGGCGTCATGGTGCCGTCCGCCCGGATCCTGGAGACGGCCCGCAAGGAGCAGGTGGATATCATCGGCCTGAGCGGGCTCATCACGCCATCACTGGAGGAGATGTCCTTCGTGGCCGGCGAGCTGGAGCGGGAGGGCTTCACCCTTCCCCTGCTGATCGGCGGGGCCACGACGTCTCGAGTGCACACGGCGGTCAAAATCGAGCCCCGATATCGGGGACCGACGGTCCACGTGGTGGACGCGTCCCGGGCCGTGGGGGTCGCTGGAAACCTGCGCAATGATGAGCTTCGCCCCAAATACGTGGCGACGGTAAAGGCGGAGTATCAGGAGGTCCGGACCCAGCGCGGAGATCGCAAGGCCGAGCAGCGGAAACAGCCGGTAGCTGAGGCTCGCCGGAACCGCCTGTCGGTAGACTGGAGCGCTGCCGCCGCACCCGAGCCCTGCTTCCTCGGAGTGAGGCCGCTGAGAAACTATCCGCTCCAGGAGCTGGTCCCGTTCATCGATTGGACGCCGTTCTTCCAAACCTGGGAGCTGGCCGGACACTATCCGGCCATCCTGGAAGACCCGACCGTTGGCGCCGCGGCCCGGAGTCTCTTCCGCGATGCCAACGCGCTGCTTCAGCGAATCGTGGATGGCCGGCAGCTTCAGGCCCACGCCGTTTTCGGGTTTTTCCCGGCCAACAGTGTTGGCGATGATATCGAGATCTATACCGACGAGCGGCGGGAACAGCGCAGAACGGTGATCCATACCCTGCGGCAGCAGATGATCAAACCGCCAGGCCGGCCCAACCTGGCGCTGGCCGACTTCGTGGCGCCGCGGGAGAGCGGCGTGGCCGACTACGTGGGCGCCTTTGCTGTTACCGCCGGCACCGGGATCGAGGAGCTGCTGACCCGGTTCGAGGCCGAGCACGACGATTACAGCGCCATTCTGACCAAGGCTCTGGCCGATCGTCTGGCAGAGGCCTTTGCCGAGCTGCTGCACCACCGGGTGCGGACCGAGTTCTGGGGCTATGCCCGGGGTGAGCCACTGGACAACGAAGGATTGATCAAGGAGCGGTATCAGGGCATTCGGCCTGCCCCGGGATATCCGGCCTGTCCCGATCACACCGAGAAGCGGATCCTCTTCGACCTGCTCAACGTGGAGAAGCACGCCGGAATCAGCCTGACCGAGAGCTTTGCCATGATGCCGGCATCGTCGGTCAGCGGCTTCTACTTCTGGCGCCCGGAATCGCAGTATTTCGGGGTCGGCAAGATCGAGCGTGACCAGGTGGAGGATTATGCCCGGCGAAAAGAGCTGGATGTGGCTGAGGTAGAGCGGTGGCTCGCCCCCAACCTGAATTACGAGCGATGAGCATGCCCACGCTGCGCGATCTGATTGGGGATGGCCGGGTACACGTGCTGGACGGCGCCATGGGCACCATGCTGTACAGCCGCGGCGTCTTCGTAAATGTGAGCTATGACGAGCTCAACATGAGTCAGCCTGCACTGGTGCGCGAGGTACATGAGGCGTATGTCCAGGCTGGCGCGGAAATCCTGGAGACCAACACCTTCGGGGCCAACCCGGTCAAGCTGTCGAGCCACGGACTGGACGAACAAACCGAGGTCATCAACCGCTCTGCCGTTGGTCTTGCCCGGCAGGCGGCCGGCAATCGCGCTCTGGTTGTCGGCGCCATCGGCCCGCTGGGGATCCGGCTGGAGCCATGGGGACCCACCGCTCGGGGCGAGGCCATCGGGTTCTTCAGCCGCCAGGCCCGCGGCCTGCTGGAAGGCGAAGTAGACGGTTTTATCCTGGAAACCTTCAGCGACCTCAACGAGCTGGAGGCGGCACTCTGCGCCCTGCGCTCGCTCAGTGACCTGCCCATCATCGCCCAGATGACGGTGGGGCAGGACGGTAATACCAGTTACGGCACCTCGGTAGAGACCATCGCGTCAAAGCTGGATGAGCTGGGAGCCGATGTCGTGGGCCTGAACTGCTCCGTTGGTCCTGCGGCCATGCTCGATGGGATCGAACGCATGGTCGAGCACACTCGTCGCCCGGTTTCGGCCCAACCCAACGCCGGATCACCCCGCGCGGTGGACGACCGCCGAATCTACCTCGCCAGTCCGGAGTACATGGGGTCGTACGCCCGCCGGATGATCCAGGCCGGCGCCCGTTTCGTGGGGGGCTGCTGCGGCACCACGCCGGATCACATCCGGAAGATCCACGCCTATGTATCCAGCCTGCAGCCGAGGCTGGTTGCCGCTGACCTGACCGCTCGGGCGCAGGAACCGATCGGGCTGCCCCCTGCGCCGCTGGCGGAGCGGTCCCGGCTGGGAGAAAAGCTGGCTCTGGGCCAGTGGGTGAATACGGTCGAGATCGCGCCCCCCAAGGGTTGGAACGCCGGCGAGATGATCGAGCAGTGCCGCTTGCTGCAGGAGGCGGGCGTAGACGCGGTCAATGTACTCGACAGCGCCCGGGCCCAGAGCCGCATGGGCGTGCTGCCTGCGGCGCTGATCGTCCAGCGCGAAACCGGCATGGAAACAGTGTTCCACTACACCTGCCGCGACCGCAACATGCTCGGCATGCTCAGCGACCTTCTGGGCGCGGCCGCGGGAGGGCTTCGCAACGTGTTGATCGTCACCGGCGATCCTCCCGCCATGGGACCATACCCCGATTCCACCGCGGTGTTCGACATCGACAGCATCGGACTGACCAATGTCGTACGGCGGCTGAATCAAGGGCTGGACCCGGGCGGAAACCAGATCGGTGAGCCTACTCGCTTTGTGGTGGGTGTCGCCCTGAACCAGGGAGGCGAGCAGCGGCGCGAGCTCGAGCGATACGCCTGGAAGGTGGAGGCCGGAGCTGACTTTGCCGTCACTCAACCGGTGTTCGATCCCGAACAGCTGGCGCGCTTTCTGGATCGGGCTAAATCACCGGTGCCGGTGATCGCCGGAATCTGGCCCCTCACCTCGCTTCGAAACGCGGAGTTCCTCGCGAATGAGGTGCCCGGGGTTGTGGTGCCGTCCGGAATCATCGAGCGGATGCGGAAGGCGCAGGAGCATGGATCTGCCGCCGCCCGCGCGGAGGGTATTGCGATAGCTTCGGAAATGGTCGAGGGCGTCAAGGATCTGGTGCAGGGAGTCCAGGTGAGCGCTCNGTCCGGCCGGGTTGCTGTGGCGCTCGAGACGCTTTACAGCAGCGCAACGATCTTGCGGTAGCGCGCCTCCACCTGGTGAAAGCCCAGGTTGCTCAGATACACCTTGTCGGCACCTATGTCGCGTAGCCTGCGAACCGACAGGGCGCAGATCTCCTCCGGGCTCATGCCGGATTCGAATTCGCGGGTCAGCTCGGCGGCAGGAACCGGAAAGAAATCGCCGAGCTTGGCCAGAGTTGCCGGGTTGGCACTGCGGTAAAGAAATACCCCGAACACACCAGGGTAGGGCACTCCTCTTCGGCGCGACTCCTCCAGAAAGCGCTCCACCTCGGCAATGCTGTGGTGAGACACGATCTGCGTCAGATAGAAATCCGCTTCGAATTTGGGATCGAGCAGGAAATCCACCTGTTCCTGAGCCGGGCGATGGGGGTTGGCCCAGCCCCCCAGATTCAGACGCGGGACCCGGCGGCGGATCAGCGTCCGCAGCTCTCGGGCATGGGGCACGCACCGGGGCGGTCCGGCCGTGTGGTCACCTCCAAGCACCGTCAGCGCCTCAAATCCATACGACGCGGCTCGCGACGCATGCATCAGGCAGTACTCGATGGAGTGCTTCGAGGTGAGGAAGGGAACGATGTGACGGGGATCCACGTCGCCGGCCAGGTTGGCAGTCAGGTGCCCCAGGTTTTCCTCTTCCGAGAGTCCCACCGCGTTGTCAGTAAGGAAAATGACCGTGTCATGCCGGGCCAGCCGCTGGATGGAGTGGTACATGTCGATCCAGAGCTCCATGCTGTCCGCCGCCGACAGACCGGTCCGGGGCGGCCGCAGCTCGACGGCCGCCAGTGGACGGTCCTGGCGCAGTCGCTGGAGCACGGAGCTGGGTTCGGAAGCGATAGCCATTGTGGTCGGGGAAACTAACGGACAGCCTAACCCGCAGCGAGATTATCTTGACCTGAGAATCACGACCCCTCACCCGGACCATTTCATGTCCACCCTGTCGGTCTCTACGCCTGCTCTTACGATCCTGTCCGAGGAAGAGTCGCTCTTTCGCGACGCCGTCCGCGAGTTCGCAGAGACCGAGATCCGCCCTCACGTGCGGGCCATGGACGAGGCGGCGCAGTTCCGGCCCGACCTGATTCCGAAATTTTTCGAGCTGGGATTGATGGGAATCGAAGTGCCGGAGACGTTCGGCGGGAGCGGTGGCAGCATCTTCATGGCCGCCATTGCTATAGAGGAGCTGGCGCGGGTGGATGCCTCTGCCGCCATCTATGTCGATGTGCACAACACCCTGGTAAACAACGCCCTGATTCGGTGGGCCAACAGCGAACAGCAGGCGCGCTACTTCCCCCGGCTTACCACCGAGCTGCTGGGAGCTTTCGCTTTATCCGAGCCGGGGAGCGGCAGTGATGCCTTTGCCCTGGCCACCCGGGCGGAAAAGAAGGGAAACGACTGGTCGCTGACCGGCCGAAAATTCTGGATTACCAATGGGGCTGAGGCCGGGCTCTTCATCGTTTTCGCCAACGCGGATGCCTCGAAGGGATATAAGGGAATCACCGGGTTCCTGGTCGAGCGCGGTTTTCCTGGATTCTCGATCGGCAAGAAGGAAAACAAGCTGGGGATTCGGGCCTCCAGTACCACGGAGCTCATCCTGGAGGAGTGCCAGGTTCCGGGGGAGAACGTGCTCGGTCCTGTCGGCCAGGGCTACAAGATCTCGATCGAGACTCTGAACGAGGGCAGGATCGGCATCGGCGCCCAGATGATCGGCGTCGCCCGCGGAGCGCTCGAGGCGGCCACCGGCTACGTCAAGGAGCGGCATCAGTTCGGCAAGGCTATAGCGGAATTTCAGGCAGTGCAGTTCCAGCTGGCCCAGATGGCCACCGACCTGGAGGCGGCCCGGCTGATGGTGTACAACGCAGCCCGGCTCAAGGACGCCCGTTTGCCCTTTGCCCAGCAGGCCGCCATGGCAAAGTTGTTCAGCTCTCAGGTGGCCGACCGGATCACCTCCGCCTGCCTAGAGCTCTTCGGCGGGTACGGCTACTCCAAGGAATATCCCGCGGAGAAGTATTATCGCGACGCCAAGATCGGAACGATCTACGAAGGTACCAGCAACATGCAGCTGCAGACCATCGCCAAGGCGTTGCTGAAGTAGCCGGAAAAAAGTTCGGGGGCGCTGGTGCGCCCCCGAACCGGACCCTGCTTCCTTCGACTACTACAACGATCCGTTACCGGTTGGTCGAGTCCCGCCCCTGCTGTGACTGGCCGTAGCCGGTCGTGTCACCCGACTGCGACATCCCCGTAGAATCGAGCTGGGTACCTGAGCTCTGGTTGCCTGAGCTCTGGTTGTTCATGCTGGAAGTATCGGCCCCGGCCGCGCCCGAGGTATCCTGCCCGCTCATGCTGGTGGTGTCGGTCTGGCTCTGCTGATTACCCTGGCCGGTGGTGTCCCGCTCCATCCCTGAGTAACCGGCGGTGTCCTGCGGCGTACCGGTGCCCTGGTTCTGGAGGAAGGTATCAGACGGGGTCTGACCTACCGGGGTCTGCGTGGTGTCCCGCTCCATGCCCCGATATCCTGGCGGGTTCTCGGTCTGCCCGTTGAGAGTATCGCGACCAGTCGTCGTAGTGGTGTCTTTCGCGGCGGCCGACTGATCGGTGTCGTCCGTCCGCGCCGAGTTGCCTGCGCACGCCAGTCCGGCGATCAACGCCGCGAGCGTCGCGTAGCGCGTGGGAGTATTCATTTTCATTCGACCTCCTCAGATCGGTTGCATGAAGTCAGTTTGGGTCCCGCATTGCACTCTGCCCATCAATCCGCAACCAGTGGGACTCCGGACCCGAAACGGGGCGTAGCTCGCCCCCTTCTTGAGTTCCCGCTGGACAGCCGTCGAGCTTTCGCGCCCGGTATCATACCCGGCAGGGGGAAGGGGGGCTGTGACCACGGTCACGGGTAGGTTCATCTGCAGCGGCTCCACACTGTTGTTACCTCACAACTGTTTTGAGCTTCTCCAGCGAACCAGAGCCCGTCCACCATGGGCGCAGGATTTGCCGCACACCGGGTTTCGGGTGGCGGAGCACTGTCGCCAGTTCGCCGGTAACCAGGATAAATTCCCGCCCTTTGTGGATCAGGTATTGCACGTTGCGGTGTGCTCTTTGTCTACTCTCAGGTGAGTTGAATGGCAGCATTGCGCGGTTCAGGTCATGTCGGATTGACACTGGTTATGGCCGGGCTGGCCGGCTGGGCCAACGCCCTTCCGGCCCAGACGGATTCCCGGTGGCTGGGATCGCGGATGAACGACTGGTACGCCGAGGCGTCTCGCAGCGCTCCCGGCGACTGGGGAATTGCCGTAGCAGACCAGGCCGGCCAAATGCTCTGGAGCTTCAATGCCGACGCGTCGCTGATGCCAGCGTCGACGGTGAAGCTCTTCACCACGGGATACGCCCGAAGCGTGCTCGGGGGAAACGCTCGGCGGGCCACTCGCCTGATCGGGACCGGAGTGGTCGACCCCAAGACCGGTGAATGGCTGGGCGACTGGGCGCTCGAGGTGAATGGAGATCCTTCTCTGGAACGGGCCGAGGGATCGGGGCCCACTCTGTTTGATCTGGCCACGCAGCTGGCGGGCGCGGGTGTCCGGCGGCTCAACGGTCCACTGCAAATTCAGAGCGCCGACGGGCCCGCTACCGCGGTCTATCCTGCTGTCTGGTCCCGCCGCCACATGGGTCGGCTGTTTGCCCCACTGGTCGGGCCTCTCATGGTGCACGAGAACATCGTCTGGTTCACCGTTCGGCCGGGGCGCGTAGGTGAGCGGGTCAGGCTGATCGAGACTGCTCCAGCCGGAATCGGTTCTCTGGTGACGGTCACTGCCACCACGCGCAGCGGTCGCCGGTCAAGGTTGCGGCTGGTGCCGAGAAGGGGTGGCGGCTGGGTGGTCAGTGGCAGCCTGGGAGTGCGAGCAGCGCCTCGCCGGCTCACAACCGTATCGAACGATCCCAAGGCGGTTCTGTCGGTGGTCTGGGGCTCGGCGGTGAAGCGCGCGGGCATCACCTGGAACCGGACCAGAAGGCCAAAAGCATCGCTCGATGCGTCTCCCCGGGTGCTGGCCGAGGTGGCCTCACCTCCGCTCGACTCGCTGGCCAGCGAGATCAACCGGCGCAGCCTCAACGCCGGAGCCGAGCTGTTGCTGCAGTGGGCCGGCGGCCGCGAGGAAGGGCCTTCCCACCTGATGGACCATGTCCAGGCGGTAACGGGGCAGAGCCAGGGCGTGTACCTGGTGGATGGGAGCGGCCTGTCCTATGAGGACCGGGTGACCGCATCCACGTTCGTCTCCTACCTGGCGAAGTTCCCTACCACCCAGGCCGGTAGAAACTTTCCTCAGTTGCTACCATCGAATGGCACCGGTACCCTGCGCCAGCTGAATACCGGGTTTCCTGCCTCAGGGGTGGTGCGGGCCAAGACGGGAACGCTGGGACAGGTTTCGACGGTGGTGGGCTACCTGGGCCGACCGGAAGGCACCCTGCTGGTTTCGCTGATGTACAACGGCGGGCGTCCTGGCGCGGCCCGGCAGGAGCAGTGGAAGCTGTTCCGGCTGCTCGGGGCCGATGGAGTGGTAATTCCGACGGACACGGCTTCGGGTGAGCCGGTACAGCTGGGCGGGGACCAGACCGCGGCACCAGACTGGTGGCCTCGGATATCCGGCGGGCCTGACAGCACCGACGCCGACTCAACCGAGAGCGACTAGCCTCCAACCCGAGTTTCTCCCAATCAACCAGCTCGTTTCGGAGCGGCGTCACGGGCCAAGGCTGATTTGGCGCCTTAAGCTCCTCCTCCTCCTCAGCTTACGCCTGGATCATTTCGTTACAAGCGGCGAATAAAAAAGTATTGCGTAATTACCCCCAGTGGGTATATTGGACGCCTGTTCTTGTACCATGCTCGTCGATCAAAACCGCTGGAAAACCGCGCGCCTGCCATCCGCTTGGCGTAATTCCATTCCCCCGGAGGATCTTAGTGTCTAAGCATCTCATAGCAGGCGTGTGCCTCATGGTTTCACTCGGCATTGCCGGCTGTCAGGACCAGAGCACCGAACCGGCTTCGCAGCCCGAAGTCCCCAGCACGGCTCTGGCGACTACTGCGCACCACCTCAGGCTTAACCCTGCGGCCCTGCGAGGGTCGGCCCAGTTGCGCGACCGTATCCTCGGTGGTTCAGAACACGTCATTGATCCCGAAGCGTACAAGTGCAGACAGTCGACTCGGGTGGGTAACTGGTTCAACAGTCAGCTGAACCGGATCCCGCAGCCCGTCCTGGTCAGCCTGGTCAATGAGCTTGCCGCGCCTGACGTGGCATTCGTAGATGCATATGTGCTCGAGCCATTGGGTCCCCAGGAGTTTGGCTACACCGGTGAGTTCAACACCAGCATGCCCGCCATCGCGACGAGCGTGAAGGGTTTCTGGAACTTTACGTCGCCAGATGTGCTACTCGCGACCATGAAGGGATCGTATCTGACTCAGGTTAACCGGGTCACCTTCATCTACGAAAACTTCTTTAGCGACACTGACGAGGATGGTAATCCCATCCCGGTGAGTCACGAGCAGGCGGTTGCACTCGCCAACCAGCTCCACGACCTCATCGCCAACACCCGCTCCTTGAACGGTGGCGACCACCCGCTCTTCAGCTTTAATGCCTTCGCCATCCCTCAGGCCTTTACGGGACCCAAGATTGCGATGGGAGACGGCGTAATGGAGGGCCTTGCAGCGGTGGGCCTGGGCAACATTGCCGCGCTCGCTAATCAGGCCGTCTACGCTCACGAGTTCGGCCACCAAATTCAGTTCAAGAACGATTACTTCGCTGACGCGGTCCCCGGCGCCACGACCCAGGCTGAGCTGACCCGCTATACCGAGCTCATGGCCGATGCCTACTCCGGATACTATCTGGCCCACCAGAATCTCGGAAAGACGGATAAGCAGCAGATCAGGGACGCCGAGCGGGCATTCTTCAATCTCGGCGATTGCGCCTTCGA
>C688J18823_10001975_pt1 | contig 12796 bp, 8 predicted proteins | sample HopSoiMetagenom1_FD_18823 | JGI IMG/M metagenome (IMG submission 18823)
TTGGGCCGTCCCGCACCAACCGGCGGACAATCCGATTCGAGACGTTGAGCAGGCCAGTTTCAACGCTCATCACTGTCGGGCGCCCCAGCGAGTGGCAAGCCGTAAACGCTGGCGATGTTTCGGCGTGGCCGGCGTTCTCGGCCTGATCTACCTATGCCTTGCCTTCGGAACGACCGCGACGGTTGATTGCAGCGCGGTCAGCTTCGCGCGCATCCGCTCGGCGGAAGGTTTGTTGCCCTTCTTCTCATAGAGCGCGAGAGCGCGTTCGCCAGCGGTCGCGGCCTCGTCCCGCCGACCTGCGAGCTCGAGCACCTCGGCGAGGTCGGCGTTGGCATTGGCTTGCCCGTTCAAATAGTCGGTGTCTTCGCTGATCGCCACCGCCTCGCGGGCCAGCTGCTCGGCCTCTCGGAAATCGCCGGCGCGTGCGAGCAACTTGGCCTTCACCTGCCGCCAGATGATCTGCGTGAATGCATCCTCGTTCGCGCCGAGCTCCACCGCTCGGTCGACCCAGCCATCGGCCTCCCCGAGCCGGCCGAGCCGGTAGAGAGCACCCGCCAACTCTGCGGCAGCGGTCGACTGAAAGCTCTTTTCTCCGAGCTCCTCGAGCTGTCTACACCCTTCGACCCCAAGCTCGGCGGCCGCAGCCGCGTCCCCGGCCAAGAGCTCGAAGGTCACGGATTCAATGCCCGTCATGACCGCCAGCCCGAGCCCCACGCCGCGGTCGGCCAGCTCCGAACGGGCCTCAACGAGGATGGCCCGCGCCGCATCGAGGTCACCCATCATCGACAGGGAATGGGCACGGCACGCACGAATGCCCCAGTGATCCCAACCTACCTGTGGCTCAGGCGCGCTGTCCAGCCACTCCAGCACCCCCTGTACTGGTGTCGTGCCGTAGAACCGGCACAGGGCGCGCCAGTCGAGGAATTCCTGCTGCAAGCCTGCTCGCTGAGCGTGGATCGCGGCCTGCTCGTATGCATCCAGCGCTACATCCGCCCGGGCATGTTCAAACGCGATCTGCGCCAGCGCATAGCTCGCCGCATAGAGGCCAAGGTCGTCGCCCGCAGCCTCGAGTATCGGTTGCGCCTCTTCGACAAGCACCGCCAAGCGCCCGGCGGCGCCCTCCGGCTCGAGGGACATTCGAACGATGCCCGCCTGGATCCTTCCGCAAAGCTCGGCGACCTCGTCACCTGCAATCGATGCCCGCTCGGCAATCGCGTCTGCGCCCCGAAGGGCGGCGTCGCCATCGCCTGCCCAAAACAGAACATCGATCAAGTCCGTCTCAAGGGCCAGGTCCAGCTCACCCGGCGGTGCAAGGGCGGCAGCGCGCCCGAACAGGGTCGCAGCAGCGCGAAAGTCGGCTCGACCCTGCGCGCGGCGCCCAGCGGCCGTCAGCCGGCGGCGTGCCGCCATGGCCATGTCCTGGTCGCGAGGCATGCCCAGCTCCGCCCGGTACCGGCAGGCCTGCTGGAGGTGGTAACCGATAATCTCATCCGCCTCTACGACTTCGGTCCCGCGCTCCTCGAACCAGGCCGCGAACCTCGCGTGGAGCTCTGCGCGAGTCGCCTTCGCGAGCGCGTCATAGGCGGCGTCTCGCAGCAGCAGGTGACGAAAGCGAAAACCGTCCTCACCCGCCACCAACGGCCGGTCCGGCCTGATCAACTCCTTCCGCACGAGCGCGACCAGGCGCGGTGTAACCTCGGTGCCCGCAGGCGCGAGCGCCTGCACGGCCCCCCGGTGGAACACCTCCCCCTCGATGGAACCCCACTCGAGCACGGCTCGCTCTGCCGGATGGAGCTGATCCAGCCGCGCCGCCAGCAGCGCTTTCATCGTGGGCGGCACAACCACCTCACCCTCCGCCTCACCGGCCATCGCGAGCATCTCCTCGATGAAGAGCGGGTTCCCCTCAGCGGCGGTGGCGATCCTTTCCCGCAGCTCACCGACTGCCCGGTCAGAGATCAGCTCGTCAACATCCTCGTCGCCCAGCGGCTCAAGGCGAATCGTCACCGGCCAGGCGGCGCGGCGCTCCTTCAGCTCCTGCCGCGCCATGCAGTACAGCAGGATCGACGCGCCGGAGGACAGGAGCGCGACGTGCTCGATGAGATCGAGGAACGTCTCCTCGCCCCAATGGATGTCATCGAACACGACCACGAGCGGCCCCTCCGCCGCAGCGAGCTCCAACGTCTTGCGAAACGCCCATGCCGTCTCCTCCGCGGATGCCGGCGTCTCCGTCTCGCCGAGCAACGAGCGGATCGCCACCGACGCGGCCTCCTCGGAGGGCACTACGCCAAGTTGCTTGAGCACCTCGACCACCGGCCAGTACGTGATCCCCTCGCCGTAGGGGAGGCATCGCCCGCGGACGATGGTTGCATCGATCGGCGCCAACGCCTCCGCGGCCAGCCGGGACTTGCCGACGCCGGCGTCACCCACGACCGTGACGAACTCGCAACGCTTCTGGGATCGCACGCGATCCCAGGCCGCTCGGATGAACGCGATCTGGCGGCCACGGCCGACGAAGGGCGCATCGTGGCGACGGAGCGGCGCCTCACGGACGTCCAGGAGCCGGTACGCGAGGACGAACTCCGCCTTTCCCTTCAACGATAAGGGCTCGACCGGTTCCACCACGACCGCATCACGGACGAGCGCGAGCGTTGGCTGCCCGATCAAGACCTCACCGACCGGCGCCGCCTGCTGCAGCCGGGCGGCCACGTTCACGGCATCGCCGGTGACCAGTCGCTCCTCCGTGCCTGTCACCACCTCACCGGTCATAACGCTGATCCTCCCCCGCACACCCAGCTCGGGCAGCGCATCGCGCATCTCCAGCGCCGCGCGTACAGCGCGCAGCGCGTCATCCTCATGCACCACCGGCACCCCGAACACCGCCATCACCGCATCGCCGATGAACTTCTCTACCGAACCTCCATGCCGCTCCACGATCCCGCGCATTTGCTCGAAATAGCCGGCGAGCATGACGCGCAGCACCTCCGGGTCGAGCCGTTCCCCGAGCTCCGTCGACCCGGTCACATCGCAGAACAGGACCGTCACGGTTCTCCGTACCTCTCGGCCAGGTCCGGCATCCGCGAATGGGACGCCACACCTTCCACAGAACGCGAAGCCGTCCGGATTTGCCTGGCCACAGTGCATGCAAACGGCCATCCCGCGAGTCTACGCCGTCGATCGACTGACAGCGCGCCGGCGCCGCCTGCATTGAAGGTCGGGGGCGGGCGGCTCCGGCCGTCTCTCCGGCAAATTGAACAGAGCGCCGACGACGAGCCACACGATGCCGCTGAGGGCAACTCCCCGACAAGCGACGTAGGCGCACGGAAGGTGCTCAACCGCATCGACGGAAGCGACTGGGCGAGGCGCACCGGTTGACCAGCCGTGGCTTGACCCCTGCAGAAAACTTGTCGTAGTGTCATCACGCTGAACATCGTCCCGGTGAGTCCCCCCAAGGTGAAGGAGTGCGTCGTGGCAGCGACAGGCGGCACGACCCGCAACGATCAGGCGCTCGCGCACCCGCTCGACCCGCTCAGCGGGGAGGAGATCGAACTGGCGGTTGCGGTGCTCCGCGAACGGCGGGAGTTGGGCGAGCGAGCGCGGTTCGTCGAGATCGTGCTGCGCGAGCCCGAGAAGGACGAGTTGGCACGGTACGAGGCCGGGGAGACGATCGCGCGTGAGGCGGCCGTGGTCGTGCTCGACGGTTCGGCGACGCACGAGGCGATCGTGACGCTCGATGATGGATCACTCCGGTCGTGGGAGACGATCCCGGGTGTCCAGGCGGCGATCACGCTCGACGAGTACGTCGAGTGCGAACAGGCGGTCCGTGCCGATCCGCGGTTTCGCGCGGCGCTCGCTGCGCGGGGCATCGACCAGCCGGACAAGGTGATGGCGGAGGCCTGGACGCTCGGTGCTCACGCCGACCCGGGAGAGGAGGATCGCCGGCTGGCCTGGACGCCGTGCTGGTTCCGGGAGAGCTTGGCCGACAACCCGTACGCCCGGCCGATCGAAGGGCTCTACGCAATCGTTGATCTCGACACGATGGAGGTGCTCCGCGTCGACAACACCAGCGATGTGCCTGTCCCGCCCGCGTCCGGTGCGTACCGGCACGACCAGGTCGGCCCCCTGCGCGACGATCTGAAGCCATTCGAGGTCATGCAGCCGGATGGTCCCAGCTTCGACGTCTCCGGGCACGAGGTGCGGTGGCAGAAGTGGCGTTTCCGGGTCGGGTTCACGCCGCGGGAAGGGCTCGTCCTCCACGGGATCGCCTACCACGACCATGACCGGTGGCGGCCGATCGTGCACCGTGCCTCCTATGCCGAACTGGTCATCCCGTACGGCGACCCCAGCCCGGGCCGGTTTCGGACGAACGCGTACGACATTGGCGAGTACGGCATCGGGCCGATGACGAACTCCCTGGAGTTGGGATGCGACTGCCTGGGCGAGATCCGCTACTTGGACGCGGTATCCCATGACAGCAAGGGCACGCCCACAACGATTCCTAACGCCATCTGCATGCACGAAGAGGACTTCGGTCTGCTTTGGAAGCACTACGACTGGCAGGCCGGAGACTCCGAGGTGCGGCGCTCACGACGGTTCGTCGTCTCGTCGATCATCACCGCGGCCAACTACGAGTACGCCTTCTACTGGTACCTGTACCAGGATGGGACGATCGAGACCGAGGTGAAGCTGACCGGCATCGTACTGACGTCGGCTGTCCACCCGGGCGAGCGCCCGGCGTATGGCCGGCTGGTGAGTCCCGGACTGTCCGCCCTCAACCACCAGCATTTCTTCTGCGTCCGCCTCGACATGGCGGTCGATGGGTATGCGAACGACCTCCACGAGGTGCACACCGAGGGCGTGCCGATTGGCCCAGAGAACCCGCGCGGAAACGCGTTCCGGTCGGTCGCCAGGCAGCTTCGGACCGAGCAGCAGGCACAGCGGTTGATCGACCCGTTGAGTGCGCGCTTCTGGCGGGTGTCGAACCCGGAGCGCCGGAACACCGTTGGCGACCCCGTCGCCTACAAGCTGGTTCCGGGTGCGAACGTGATGCCCTTCGCCGCGCCGGAGTCGAAAGACCTGGCCCGGGCCGGATTTGTCACGAGGCACCTTTGGGCGACCCCCTACGCGCCGCGAGAGCGGTATCCGGCCGGCGATTACCCAAACCAGCACAGGGGCGGCGCTGGGCTGCCCGAGTGGACCCGTGCCGACCGCTCGCTCGAGTCGGCGGATCTCGTGCTCTGGTACACGTTCGGCAGCCATCACATCGCCCGCGTCGAGGACTGGCCGGTGATGCCGGTCGCCCGGATCGGCTTTTCACTGATGCCCGACGGCTTCTTCGACCGCAACCCCGCGCTCGACGTCCCGCCGCCGGCCCACGCGTGCCACCCCGCCCACAACGGACAAGGGACGTCGCAATGAGCCACCACCACGGCGAGCACCTGCTCACCACGGATGCCCCCGATGCCTCCGTCGCCGACGCCGGGCAGGAGCATGCCGGATACCTCCGCACCAACGCCCTGAGCCTCGCCGGCAACGTCGTGATCGCGCTCGGGTCGGTGGCACCGACCGCATCGATCGCGCTCACGCTCTCAGCCATCGTTGCCACAACCTCCTTTGCCAGCCCGATCGCGGTGCTGTTCTGCGCCATCCCCATGCTCGGCATCGCCATGGCGTACCGGCGTCTGAACATGTGGCACGTCAACTGCGGCGCCACGTACGTGTGGGGCGGCCGCGCCATCTCCCCGTACTTCGGATGGATGACCGGGTGGGTGATCATCCTGGCCTATTTCCTGGGCGCCACCTCGATCGCGTACCCGATCGGACCGTACTTCCTGTCGCTCGTCTCCAACCGGTGGGAGGACTCGACGACCGCGGCGGCGCTGATCGGTGCGATCGCGATCGTGGCCGTGACCGCGATCGCCTACGTCGGCATCCGCGCCACCTCCCGGTTCCAGGGCCTCCTGATCGTGATCGAGTACGTCGCCATCACGATCGTTGGCATCCTCGGCCTGATCGGCATCTTCGGCGGCGGTTCGCACTCCGAGCACTTCGACTGGAGCTGGTTCTCGTGGAGCAGCCTGGGCGGCGTTTCCGGTCTGGTCAACGCGAGCCTGATTGCCGTCTACATGTACAGCGGATGGGACACCGCCATCCTGCTCAACGAGGAGACGGAGGAGGCGCGCGTCAATCCCGGCCGCGCCGTCATCGGAAGCGTGCTGACCGTCGCCGTTCTGTTTACGGTGTTCACCTTCGCGCTCGAGGGCGCGGTCAAGTACAGCGCACTGCAGGCACACGGCGACAACGCACTGACCTACATCGCCGGCGTGCTCGGAAACACGGCCCTGGCGAAGCTGATGATCGTGACCGTGCTGTTCTCCGCAGTCGGTTCGACACTGGCCTGCATCGTGGCCGGTGGCCGGGTCACGTTCGCGATGGGATACGACAAGGTGCTGCCGCCGATCTTCGGGCGCACCCACCCCACCTACAAGACACCAGTCGCGGCAATGCTCGCCGGCGCGGCAGTCGCCTTCATCTTCACCTGGCTGTACGCACTCGGCTCCAGCACGCAGTCCGTGTTCGACTCCGTCGTGAGCAGCGTTGGGCTGCTGTTCGCACTCTTCTATGCGGCCACCGGCTTCGCCGTGGCGGTCTACTATCGAAAGCTCGCCGCGCGTAACGTCCGCGGCATGTTGGAGCTAGTGGTGTTTCCGGTCGCATCCGCGCTCTTCCTCTGTTACGTCATCTGGCGGTCGATCCCAGGGCTCGGAGGCTGGACGGGGCGTAACATGGAGTACCTGTATGTGCTCCTGGCGATCGGCGTCGTGCTGATGCTGTACGCCCGCTGGCGCAGGGAGTCCGACTACTTCGATCAGCCGCTGGAGGCGTTCGATCCCTCCATCGCCGGCGACCATCCATTCGGGCCTTGACCGCAGTTCCCGATATCCCGGCCAGCGACGAGCTCTGCAACCTCGGCACCAAACGCCGGGCGCGAACCAGCATGAGCGTCAAGACATGAGCGCGCAGCGGTTCGCGGGCAAGGTCGTCGTCGTCACCGGGGCCGGGCACGGCATCGGCCGCGCATCGGCACTGCGATTCGCGGCCGAGGGAGCCCAAGCTGTCATCGTCGTGGACATCAACGCCGCCGGTGCCCGCGAGACGGTGCGCCTGATCGGTAACAGCGAAGGGCGCTCCCAGGCCCTCGTGGCCGACGTCTCAGACGAGCGAGCCGTCGAATCAATCCGAGACCAGATAGCCGAAGCGCACGGACGCGTCGACATTGTTCACAACAACGCCGGCCGACTCCGGGCGGGCAGCGTCACCGAGCTCTCGGCCGATGACTGGGACCTCACGTTCGCCGTCAACGTCCGCTCGATGTTTCTGGTCTGTCGCGCGCTGATCCCGCTGATGCGGCCCCAGGGCGGGGCAATCGTAAACACCGCTTCTTCCTCAGGACTCGTGGGCGAAACTGCGACACCCGCGTACAACGCATCGAAGGCCGCGATCATCAACCTCACGCGTCAGCTGGCGGCCGACTACAGCCGGGAGGGCATCCGCGCCAACTGCGTCTGCCCAGGCTGGGTGCCCACCGGCTTCAACGACCCCGTACTCTCGAGCATGACCGACCTCGAGGTCGAAGCGATGGTGACGACGATGGTGCCAATGGGACGGCAGGCGCTCCCCGAAGAGATTGCCGCAGCGGTCGCCTTTCTCGCCTCGGAGGACGCCTCCTATATCGCCGGCCACGCCCTCGTAGTCGACGGAGGCCTCACCGCCGTCAGATAGCCGCGACTCGATCGCTGGTGAATGCTGCCACTGGTGCCTGCACCTACGCGCACGAGCGATGATCGCTCGCGTGGCGATGTGGAAGGGTCGGTGGCTGGCGACGCCGACATTGCGCGATCTGCGACACGGCTGCAACAGGAGTAGGGTCATCCCCCTAGTCGCGCCGCTTCGCGACGATCCCCCACCGATGAGGTGTGTGCGATGGCTCGAGGATACCGACACGCGTCGTGTTCGCGGCCGCTCGAGCGAGGAGCGCTCATGCGTGGAATGGTCGTGCCGATGTTGGTGGGCGTGCTGTTACTGGGCGCGTGTGGCGGGCACGGAAACAAGGACGCGAACACGAGCGAGGGCGCGAACATTGAGCCCCGCGGCGAACCGATTGTTTTCAAGACGACAATGGTGATTGCGGCAACGGCCGGCTCGGAGCCGATCGCTACCGGCAAGGTGATCGACGGATCCACCCTTGCCGGCTCGCCCTTCTGCGCCGGTGGGACGATCCGCGATTCCCATGGGAGCACCGATCCCACCGTACCTCTCATCGCGCGGACCATCACGTGTCCTGACGGCACCATCAGGATCGACTTCACGCCCGAACTTCCACAGGGGCTGACCCAGAAGGGCTCGTGGAGAGTTACCAGTGGCACAGGCGCATTCGAGCGGCTTCGCGGGACCGGGAAGAGCGAGACCGTGTACGACCCGGATGACGACTCACTAGCTCGCGAAACGTTCACCGGAACCGTCACACGCTAACGGATGGCTGCAGTTCCAGCTCGGCCCGGCAGGTGTCGATGACCGGCACCTCGACCGCGTTCAAGCTGTCGTATGATGCGGGCTGCACCGCCCGGGGCTTGAGAGTGATGCCGAAGCGCCCGCGTAACCTCGGCCCGACGGAATCAACGTCTGGCGTTCGCTAAGCCGGCCCATGGCGGTTAGCCGCGGTGACGGATCACCCCGACGAGATCGCGACCGTTGGATGCGGGGCGCAGGTCGATCAGCAGTGCGCACCCGTTTTGCAGCATGGCGTCGCGTTCGCTGCCGTAGTCGGCGGCCGAGCCCGGTGGATTGACGACGAACGATACTGCGCGGTTGGCGGCTGCCACGCGCACGCTGACATACGACCGCAGCTCCGCGAGGGAGTAGCACTGAGAGGCTGATCGATCCTCGAGCCGGGGTGCGAGCGCGCCGGCGCCGGCGTAGAGCAGCGTCATGGTCGCGCGGGATGCGGCGTTGGACACCAGTACGGTCTTTGTCGCCGCGTCGAGCGATCCGGCGAGCGTCCGGCGACCGTCCCCTCCCAGCGACGACACGGTGCTGCAGGGGCCGTTCGCTGGATCGACGCGCACCTGGGTGTGCCATCCATCCCAGCCGTCGCGAGCAAGCACGGCGTCTACTCGCGATGCGAGCACCTTCGGGGCGACGCAGCCTGCCGCCCGTTCCAACGCCAGCACGTCGCGTTCAAGCCGCGCGGTCTGCGCACGAGCTGCAGTGAACTCCCTCGGGAGCGGGTCGAAGCCGGCCGCGGCGCAGGCGGAGCCGGTCGACCCGGGGATGACGGCGACCGAGCGGTTCCAGGCGCAGGCCACCAGATGGGGCACGGGCTCGCCCGCGGCGCGCATGGCCTGAGCGCACGCCCGGACGGGAGCCGCATCGCTCCAGATCACCGTCACGTCCCCGAGGTCGCGTGACGAGTAGCAGCCAATGCTCTGGGTGGCGAGTTGCTGCGGGGAGGTCAGAACCCGGGCGGCCGCGACCGCGGTCACTGCAAGCGCAGCCGCCAGCAGCGCCAGGGCGAAGATGCGCGTGGGGCCCAGGTGGCGAAGTGAACGGCGCGATGGCTGCTTCGCCGCGATGGCACGTTCAAACGCGTCGCCCAACTGATCGACGAACCGGATGTCGCTCATGACGTGACCTCCATCAGAGAAGTGAGACGAGCCAAGCCGCGATGGACGCGGGTGCGCGCGGAGCCCTCGCTGCACCCCAGCCGCTGCGCGATCTCGCGGTAGCCGAGATCCTCGACGACCCGAAGCTCGACGGCCTGGCGTTCGCGCCGAGTCATCTGCGGCAGGGCGCTGCGCAATGCCTCGCGGTGGATCTGGATGTCGGCGAGCTGCTCGATGCGAGCGGCCGACTCGTCATCCAGCGGCGGCACCTCAAGGCCCAGCCGCCGAACAGCGCGGCGCTCGACGTTCTGATGGCGAAAGAAGTGCGAGAGCTCCTTGGCCGCGATGCCATACAGCCAGGCGGCGCCGGGGTGGCCGGTGTCGCGGAAGCTGCCACGCCGCTCGAAGGCAACGGCGAAGGTTTCGGCCAGCAGGTCGGAGGCGATCTCCGAATCGAGCACACGCCGGTAGAAGTACGCCAGCAACGGCTCTGCCCAGCGGTCGAAAAGCGGCCGAAAGGCGCGAGCGTCGCGCTGTGAGGCCAGGATCAGTTCGGCATCGGTCACTGCGGTGGCACTCCCTCCCGGGGACGGTGTCACATCCTTACGCCGCGACCGCCCCGGAGCGTTACGCGCAGTCCCTGAGATTGGGCGAAGCGGACATAGGCGGGCGGCGCTCCGCGGATGTGCGACGGCCCGAGCGCGCCCACAAAGATCGACACCGGCGCTTCAGATGCGAGCGGGCGCACATGTCGCCGACTCGACGTCGGTGACCTTGTCGCGGCCGCAGTCAACCGTCGCGCTGTCGATGCCGTTGCCTCCCTGCACGCGATCAGCCATGCCGTCGCCGGCTTCGAGCTGGTCGTCCCCGCCGCCGCCCCTCAGCTGATCCGACCCCCGTCCACCGACCAGTACATCACTGCCGCCGCCACCCATCAGCTTGTTGGATGAGCGGTCCCCGGTCAGGATGTCCGATGCAAGGCCCCCACGCAGGTTCTCGACATCAGGCAGCACGTTGTTCGTGGCGGCATCCGGCATGCCGTCATTGGCCACGCCGTCAAGAGACATGCGCACCGGCGTCCGCCAGGCTGCGTAGACGCTGTCGACGCCGTCGCCACCCGAGATCACCACCCCGTCGTCGGTCCAGATGAGCGAGGTGTAGTCGTCGCCGCCACCACCGTAGATCCGATCGGGCAGCGCCCCGGTGTTGTGCCAGTTACGAAACACCATGTCGTTTCCTTCGCCGCCATGGATCACATCGCCACCCCCCACCGCGCGGATGTCCAGCGGACGGAAGGTGGCAGCGCCGGTGCCGTTGCCCCCTTGTCCGCTGACCCGATCGCTGCCGGAGGCCGTATCGATGTGCAGCCGCGGCCAGCCGTCCAGGAACCGCATGTCGGCCACGCCGTCCGCGTCGAGCGCGATGCCGTCCTGGCCGATCGTGATCGTGTCGTTGCCGTCGCCGCGATAGATGTCGAGGTAGTCGAACTCAGACATGTGGAGCTCGAACAGCACACCGGCGAACCGAGCCACCGACTCGTTCAACAGCAGCTCGTCCGACTGGTCGGTGCCGTTGACCACGATCGAGTCGGTGTTGGCCAGGGTGGCACCGCCGCATGGCTGTCCCGAGGCCTCGATCCCGGCACCCACGCGTTCGATCACCGTGATCGTGCCGGCCAACTGCACCGTCACGCTCCGACTGGCCGCGTCATAGCTGCATGTGACCTCAGCGGACGCCCAATCCCCATCCGCGACCGTCAGCAGCAGCATCACCATGACGACCACTCCCCCGAGCAGCCTCATCCTGACCTCCTAGGCGAAGGAGTATACCGGCACGCGTACCGGCGCGCCTGGCGGCTCGACGCCAACGTGTTCATCGATGCGCACCAGCGGTACTACGCGTTCGACGTGGTGCCCGCCTTCTGGGATTTGCTCGACCAGGCTCGTTTCGCTGCGGCGACGGTCGGGCAGTGGCGACTTGTGTCCCAACCGGCGTCTACCCAGCTTCCGACCCGGTATGTAAGCCCTCGCCGGCTGTCCGCGGGCGGCATGGGTGAGATCTTCGTGGCCGAGGACACGCTGCTCGGCCGGCCGGTCGTGATCAAGCTGATGGCTGAGATCGACGCCCGCGACGAGTTGCTGCGCCGGCGGTTCCTGCGGGAGGGAAACGCCGCCGCCCAGTTGTCGGGACACCCCCACGTCGTCACGATCTATGACGTCGGAGAGTGGGAAGGCCGCCCCTTCATCGCCATGGAGTACCTGCCGAATGGCGACCTCCACGCCCACCTGGCTGGCGGCCGCCCGTCCTTCGACACCACGGTAGGCTGGATCGGCGAGGCGGCGTCCGCGCTGGACGCCGCACACCGCATCGGCATCGTCCACCGCGACATCAAGCCGGCCAACCTGTTGCTCGACGCCCGGTGCTCCGTCCATGTTGCCGATTTCGGCATCGCCCGCGTGGTCGATACAGCCACCACCTCGATGACGATGCCCGGCACGGTGATGGGCACTGCCGGGTACATCTCGCCCGAGCAGGCACGGGGCGAGCCGGCCGGAGGGGCAAGCGACATCTACTCGCTGGGAGCCGTCGCGTACGAGCTGGTGACCGGCCGTCGGCCGTTCGCCCGCGCCATGCAGATGGACGAGGTGGACGCCCACCTTCACGCCCAGGTACCGCCTGCCTCGGCCGTCGCCGGCGTGCCCCGTGAGGTCGACCCGGTGTTCGCCCGCGCGATGGCGAAGGACCCGGCGGCGCGGTACCCGACCGCCCAGGCGTTTGCCGACGACCTCGCTCGGGCGCTCGAGCGTACCGACCAACCAACGGTCATCATGGCTCCGGCGTCCACCGGCGCTGCGACGAAGCGCATGGCGACGTACGGCAGCCGTGGCTCCCAGCGATCGGGTCGCCGGTGGTTCGGTCCGCTTCTGGCTGCGGTGGCGGCGCTGGCCATGATCGTGGGCATCGCGGGCGCATATGCCGTCACCCAGAGCGGTGGCTCGGCCGCGCCGCGGCTGCGCACCATCACCCTTGAGCACACGGTGGAGCGGGTAGTCACCAGCCAGGGCACGACGGTGACGGTGCCCAAGACGACGACGCAGACGGTGACGGTGCCCGCAACCAGCGCGCCCGCCACGACC
>C688J18823_10001976_pt1 | contig 12794 bp, 15 predicted proteins | sample HopSoiMetagenom1_FD_18823 | JGI IMG/M metagenome (IMG submission 18823)
TTTCCCACTATCTTGTATGGCTTGTAAAATTCCATTGTTACGCAATGCCCGAGTGGCTTGAAAAACAATTGGTGCATGAGCAATCCATTGCGCATATTCTATCGCTTCCAGCGCTGTTCGTGTTTCTTTCTTAAAAAATTTCATAAAACTTTATCAATAATTTGGTCAAAGATAACTTTTGAATGCTAATAAAAGAATATGCTAAGCATATTATATAAGTTTAAATAAATCATCAACTCCAGGTGTTCTCTCCACAGTAAAGCCTTCAGCGTATTCGAATCCTGCATCACGACCAAACTGGCTCATTTTCCCTTTTACTACATCTAAAAAATTCTTCACAGAGATGGGAGATTCAGGCTCCTTGGAATTCGGATCATAAAACTGTGATTTGAAAGCGCGAATTGCTTCCATCTTTTTTTCTACAAATTCCGATACGTCTACTACTATATCCGGTTTCAGTTGTCGGTCTTGTATATAATGATAGACCGCTTTTGGGCGCCATTCCTTCTGTATTTGCCCATTTAACTGAGTTTGCACGCGACGAAGCCCACTATAAAAACAAGCTTCTGAAACTAACTGGGCGGCTCTTCCATGATCAGGGTGACGGTCGGAAATAGCATTACATAATACCAAATCCGGTTGATAGGCTCTGATTTTTTTTATGATTTGTAATTGATGTTCTTCATCATTTCTGAAAAAACCATCCGCCATCTTTAAATTATCCCGTACTGCTAGTCCTAGTATTTTAGCAGCAGCTGCAGCTTCTTGCAATCGCAGCTCCCCACTTCCTCGTGTGCCTAACTCACCACAGGTAAGATCCAAAACCCCGCACTGATGGCCCAATGAGATCTGTTTTAATAAGGTGCCTGCACAGGATAATTCTACATCATCCGGATGGGCAGCTATGGCAAGTATGTGTAGTTTCATCGTAAAATTTATTTACTGATCCAGCTTATAATTTTTTCACAATTGGGTTTTTCATTGGAAGAAACAATATCCACTAAATTTCCATTTTCATCAATCATGTATTTTTGAAAATTCCATTTTACAGAAGAATCCATTTTACCGTTTAATTTTTTTTCTGTTAACCAGCGGTAAATAGCATCCATATCGTCCCCTTTTACAGAAATTTTTTCCATCATTGGAAAAGAAACACCGTAATTTTTTGTACAAAATTCTTTTATGTCTGCATTCGTACCTGGTTCTTGTTTATTGAAATTATTTGCAGGAAAACCAACGATTACGAAATTTTTGTCTTTATATTCTTTGTAAAGTTTCTCCAGATCCTCGTACTGTGGTGTATAACCACATTTTGAGGCCGTATTCACAACCAATACCTTTTTTCCTTTTAATGAGGCAAAATTGAATTCTTTTCCATCTATTGTTGTTGTTTTTAAATCATAGAAGGTTTGTGCTTTTGTTGTAAATTGTAAAATAGATAAAACTGCGATTAGGAATATTGTTATTTTCGTTTTCATGATTTTATTTTTAATAAATGATTTGACAAATGTAATGAAATGTATCTTTGTTAAGGTTATTTAGAAAACGGATACTTATATACAATGCTTGTAAAACAAATTCGATATTTAATTGCTAAGGAAATAAAGCTGGAGCTTCGCAATAAATATGCATTGGGAGGAATTTTACTTTACGTGGTTTCAACCGTATTTATAAGTTATTTGTGTTTCAAGCAAATTGTGACTCCGGCTACATGGAACGCCTTGTTTTGGATTATTTTATTGTTTGCCTCTTTGAATGCAGTGGCAAAAAGTTTTATCACTGAAACGCGAGGTAAGTTGCTGTACATCTACTCATTAGTTAGTCCACAGGCCGTTATTCTTTCCAAAATAATTTATAACGCCATTTTACTGCTGCTTTTATCAAGTCTTTGCTTAGCTGTTTATAGCCTGTTTATTGGGAACAGGGTTCAGGATATGCCTCTGTTTATAGTAACACTAGCTTTGGGAAGTGTTGGTTTTTCTTCTTTGCTAACAATGGTTTCAGCCATTGCTTCAAAAACAGGTAATAACTTTACGCTGATGGCTATTTTAAGCTTTCCGATTATTATGCCCTTATTGATGGTGCTGATTAAACTTTCAAAAAATGCACTTGATGGATTGGAAAACTGGGATGTTCAATCTTTGTTGATTTTGCTCTGTATAAATGTGATAATTATCACACTTTCCTATTTATTATTTCGCTACCTTTGGCGCGATTAAATCAAGGCCTAAAAAGTCTTCGACACTACTGCTTCAAGCAGTATCAAAAATGAACCAATGAAAAAAAACTGGTGGAAAATACTTACAGCCGTTCTTATCCTGTATACCATCGTTGCGGGCTTTGTTTTTAAAGTACCGGCTCAGCCTATATTACATGAAAGTATCCGCAATCTTTACTTTCATGTTCCGATGTGGTTTGCAATGATTACCATTTGTTTTCTGTCTGCGCTACAAAGTATTATTTACCTAAGCAAAACGTCTATTGAAAATGATATTAAAGCAGCTCAAGCAGCCCACACAGGGATGTTATTCGGGGTGCTGGGTTTGATAACCGGATCTATTTGGGCTCGTTACACCTGGGGAGCATGGTGGGTAGCCGATACCAAACTAAATGGAGCCGCTATTACCGTATTGATATACCTGGCTTATTTTATACTACGTGGATCTATTGAAGAAGAACAAAAACGGGCACGTGTAGCTGCTGTTTACAATATTTTTGCCTATGTGATGCTTATTGTTTTTTTAACCATTTTACCACGATTAAGTGATTCCTTGCATCCTGGTAATGGTGGAAACCCTGGTTTTAACAAATATGACTTGGACAGTACCATGCGCACTGTGTTTTATCCGGCTGTATTGGGTTGGATATTGCTGGCCGTTTGGTTTTATACACTGAGAGTAAGAACTGAAAAATTACAACAAAAAATACGATCAAATGACGATTCTTTTCAATAAGAAAACAATGATATTGATGGCTGCACTGCTTTTACAGATGGTAGCATTTGCACAAACAGCAGAACCTGCAGTTGAAATGGCTGATGGACTGTATCAATCTGGAAAAATTTACGTAGTTATAACAGCACTTGCTGTTATTTTTATCGGGATTATCATTTATCTGATCTTATTGGATAGAAAAATCGGTAAGCTTGAAAAAGAGTTAAAAAAGAATTAAAAAGAATTACGAAATGAAAAAAATGCACATCATCGGCATCATTGTTATTGCCATTGCCATTGGAACTATATTTACTACGTTGAGTAGCACCAGTACCTATGCAAGCTTTTCAGAAGCTGCACAGGAGCCAGATAGCGAATTCCATGTGGTTGGTAAATTAAATAAGGAAAAAGAAACGGTATACGATCCCCAAGCCAATGCCAACCTATTTACCTTTTTCATGATTGATAACAAGGGAAAAGAATGTAAAGTATTGCTTCATAAAAATAAACCTCAGGATTTTGAACGTTCTGAACAAATTGTATTGATTGGTAAAATGCAGGGAGAAGCATTTGAAGCATCCGATATTTTAATGAAATGCCCATCAAAATACAACGAAGGAAAAATTCAGGAAACAACCGCATCAAAATAGATGCGAGATTGACAATCATTTTATCATCACACCGCTTTTAATTTAATTATGGAATACATTGGAGAGCATTTATTAATCGGAAAAATTGGCAATGTATTCGTTATCCTTTCTTTTGTTGCTGCTCTCCTAGCCAGCATCTGTTATTTTTTCGCTGCGAGAGACAATGAAGAAACAGCTTCCTGGAAAGGCTTGGCAAAAAACGCTTTTCTAGTACATGGCCTTTCTGTTATTGGAATTGTTGTGATGTTGTTCATCATGCTATACAATCATTACTTTGAATATGAATATGTATGGCACCATAGTAACAAGCAAATGCCAATGAAGTATATCCTTTCCTGTTTTTGGGAAGGTCAGGAAGGTAGCTTTTTGCTATGGACGTTCTGGCACGTTGTAATCGGCTTTATCTTACAACGCTCTGCTAAAAATTGGGAAGCACCTGTTATGTCAATTATTTCATTAGTCCAGGTTTTCCTTACTTCAGTGTTGTTGGGTATTGTTATTTTCGAACACCGCATTGGTAGTAACCCCTTTACCGTTTTATTGCGCAATCACCCTAATTTTCAACAGGTCCCTATTTTTAGTAATCCAGGCTACCTGGAAAAATTAAATGGAAAAGGATTAAATCCTTTGTTGCAAAATTATTGGATGACGATTCATCCGCCTACCTTATTTTTAGGCTTTGCACTTACTGTTGTTCCTTTTGCTTTTGCTATTGCAGGCTTATGGAAAAAAGATTTTATCGGTTGGATCAAACCAGCTCTGCCCTGGGCATTTGTTTGCATCGCAATTTTGGGAACCGGAATTTTAATGGGTGGTGCTTGGGCCTATGAAGCATTAAGTTTTGGAGGATTCTGGGCTTGGGACCCTGTTGAAAATGCATCACTTGTTCCCTGGTTAACGTTGGTAGGTGCTGCTCATGTCATGCTGGTAAATAAAACCAAAGGACAATCGTTATTTATTACCTTTCTATTGTGTATCCTCACCTTTGTCTTAATCCTCTATTCTACTTTCCTTACAAGAAGCGGCATTTTAGGAGAAACCTCCGTACATGCATTTACAGATAATGGAATGTCTGGTCAGTTATTAATATACTTGTTTTTCTTTTTAGCATTGGGAGTAGTTTTACTTTGTATAAATGCGAAACGTTTTTTAATAAAAACAGGAGAAGAAGAAGGATTGTGGTCAAGAGAATTCTGGATGTTTGTAGGCGCCATTGTTTTGCTTGGTTCCTCTTTTCAAATTATGTTCAGCACTTCCATTCCCGTATGGAACAAGTTGTTCGATACGAAGATGGCTCCTCCTAGCAATCCAATTGCTTCTTATAATGCCTGGCAAATACCATTTGCATTTGTTGTAACACTTCTGATTGCAGTTGGACAATATTTTAAATACAAACAAACAGCATTACCTGATTTTTTAAAACGCTTAAGCATTTCTTTCTTTGCTTCAATTATTGTAACAGCATTATTTGCATACGCACTGCATTTAACAAGGGCACATTATATTTTGCTCATGTTCTCTACCCTATTTGCTGTTATTGCAAATGCAAATTATATAGTTACTGTACTTCAGGGAAAAATTAAAAAGGCAGGTGCCTCTGTTGCTCACGTTGGTTTTGCGTTAGTACTTTTGGGCGCATTAATTTCTACTTCAAAAAAACAAATTATATCTGTCGATAATTCCGGAACGGATATTAGCTCTTTAGGAGAAAAAATCTCCGGCCGTGAGAACATCATGTTAAAGCAAGGTGATACACTTAGCATGGGCGAATACGAAGTAACCTATATTGGAAAACGCTTTGAAGGAATAAATGTTTTTTTTGATGTAGACTATTTTAGCAAAGGAAAAGATGGAAAATTAAACAAAGCTTTTACATTATCTCCCCGTGTACAAACCAATCCTCAAATGGGGAATGTAGCAGAACCAGACACGCGCCATTTTGCAACATTTGATGTGTATACCCATGTCACTTATGCAAATCTTGAAAATGCAGAAGAGGAAAAAGCAAAAGGCAGCAATGAATATTCACCGGCACAAATCGTTGATCTAAAAAAAGGAGATAGTATCTTTGCATCCAATGCCATTGTTATCTTGGATTCACTATCTACTAATTTTGATAAAACACCATATAATCTAAAAGCAACTGATATTGCAGTAAAAGCATATTTACGTGTATTGGATATTGCAAAAGCATATACTGCTAATCCTGTATTTATTATTCGCAACAATAATATACAAAAACCAGAGCCAGTAAAAGTAGAACCACTGGGCCTGCAATTTATGTTTTCGAAAATTAAACCGGAAACTGGAAGTATAGAAATTTCCATGCAGGAAAAAAAATCCAACAAGCGAGATTTCATTATTATGCAAGCATTTATTTTTCCATACATTAATGTCCTTTGGATAGGCTGTATCGTTATGGTGATCGGAACATTCCTGGCAATTGTAGAACGATTAAAAAAAAATGTATAATTTTTCCTGCTATCCATTAATTTAAGTATTCATGGCAACCCCATCTCCTCAAAAAATTATTCTGATTGGTGCCGGAAACGTAGCTACGCAACTAGGTATAGCATTGTATAAAGCAGGACATTCTATCCTACAAGTATATAGTCCCAGCAATAAGTCAGCTACTGCACTTGCAGTAAAAATAAAAGCACAACCTATCACAGATTTAAAAAAGTTAACTACAACAGCATCCATCTACATTATTGCTATTAAAGATGATGCGATTGCAACGATTGCTAAGCAGCTAAAATTTAAAGATCAGTTGCTTGTACATACTTCAGGGACCGTGGAAATGGCTGTTCTAAAAAATTCTTCAAAAAACTATGGGGTATTTTATCCGCTTCAAACATTTTCAAAAAGCAAACCAGTTGATTTTGCTTCCATCCCCATATGTATTGAAGCAAACAGTAAATCAACTACGGATACTTTGAAGCGTTTTGCAAAAAGTATTAGTGGAAATGTTCAGGAAATAAATTCATCACAACGAAAAATCCTTCATGTTGGGGCTGTCTTCGCCTGTAATTTCAGCAATCATATGTATGCCATTGCAGCTTCGCTTTTATCCAAACATCAGTTATCATTTGATTTGTTAAAGCCATTAATTATTGAAACGGCAGATAAGATAAAACAGAATGATCCGCATCTTATGCAAACGGGACCAGCTATACGAAATGATAAAAAAACAATGGCTGCGCATTTAAAGCTATTGGCCGCTGATAAAGAATTAAAGATCATTTATAAATTAATAAGTAATCATATCAAAAAATAATACGGTACTTACGTTTTTAAAGAAACAATTTAAAATTATGGAAAATTTCAAAACCCGACTAACACGTGTAAAAGCCTTTTTTTTAGATGTAGATGGAGTACTTACGGACGGGTCGGTTACCTTGCTGCCTGATGGTGAGCAAGTGAGAATGATGAATATTAAAGATGGTTATGCGATGCAGTTGGCGATTAAAAAAGGATATGTTGTAGCAATCATTTCAGGTGGAAAATCAGAGATGGTTAGAAAACGTTTAAATGGATTGGGGGTTACAGAAGTGTACCTGGGTGCACATACGAAAATGGATCCGTATCAAGAATTACTTGAAAAATATAAATTAAAACCTCAAGAAGTATTGTACATGGGAGATGATATTCCTGATTATGAGGTAATGAGGCATGCGGGGGTGCCAACTTGTCCGAAAGATTCAGCGCCTGAAATTAAAAATATTTGTGTGTACATATCTGATAAGAATGGCGGTAGAGGCGCGGTTCGCGATGTAATTGAACAAGTAATGAAGGTTCAAAATAAATGGATGGATGATGATGGCTTTGTGTGGTAACTAATTTGTACTTTTACACCATCTTAAATTAAGAATATAAAGTAAGTTTTAGTATCCATGCTTGCATTTTTAAAATTAATACGCACACAAAACCTTCTTATCATAGCATTTACGCAATATATGGTAAGATGGTGCTTATTATACCCTCTCCTTTCGGTACATGATTTTGAGTTGCAACTAAGTAATTTTCAATTTTTCTTATTGGTATTATCTACTGTTATGATAGCTGCTGCGGGTTATATCATTAACGACTACTTTGATGTTGTAATTGACAAAGTAAATAAACCTGAACGTTTGGTTATTGATAAAGGCGTAAAAAGACGCGTTGCAATGGGAGCACATGTTATCATTAACATACTTGCGATCCTGATTGCTTTTTATGTCTCCTATCAGGCCGGTTCTATGAAACTAATTATTTTTCATATTTTATGTGCAGCAGGATTATGGTTTTATTCTACAAATTTTAAAAGACAATTTCTCATTGGTAATATTTTAATTTCCCTTTTCACCTCCCTTGTTCCTTTTATTGTTGGTATATATGAACTTATGCCAGTTCAGAAAATTTATGCCGAGATGATTGATGAAACAAGCCTTAACGAAGAGTGGAGGTTTATTATCGGGATTTCTTTCTTTGCATTTATTACCACATTAATACGAGAAATTATTAAAGATATGGAAGATGTGGAAGGGGATGAACGCTATGGATGTAAAACCATGCCCATTGTTCTTGGGATGCGAACATCCAGAAACATCACTATTGTATTGGCAGTTATTACAATGACCTTCCTTGTATATTTCCAGACCATAAAATGGAGCAATGGAAATTTACTCGGTTCTTTATATATTGGAATTGGATTACAAATACCCTTTATTTATCTCATCTATAGAATTATTACCGCAAAAGAAAAAAAGGATTATAAGATTGCAGGCAATATTGCCAAACTGATTATGCTTTTAGGTGTTTGTTATCTGTTTGTATTTGCACAATCTATTTTATCCTACGCCTAAGTATGCAATTTGAAGATTTAAAAAAATACAAATTTATACTGGCGTCTAAATCTCCTCGAAGGCAATACTTATTGAAAGAGCTTGGTTTACACTTCGACATCCACACCAAGGACGTAGATGAATCTTTTCCTGAAAATTTAAAGGCGCAGCAGATTTCAGTTTATTTAGCAGAAAAAAAGGCCAATGCTTTTGAAACTGAATTAACCGCTGATACGATTGTGATCACCTCCGATACCATTGTATGGATAGAAAATCAGGTGTTAAATAAACCTGTTGATAAAGAAGATGCGATTCGCATGCTTCAATTATTGTCTGGTAAAAGGCATGAAGTATATACAGGTGTTTGTTTAAAATCAAAAAATAAAATGCATTCTTTTTATGCTTGTACACATGTGTATTTTAAAACATTGACATTTCAGGAGATCGAGTACTATGTCACGAATTATAGCCCTTATGATAAGGCAGGAGCTTATGGCGCACAAGAATGGATCGGTTATATTGCAGTGGAAAAAATCGAAGGTTCTTATTTTAATGTAATGGGCTTGCCTTTAAAAGAATTATACGAAGCATTATTGACATTTTAAATTCCTCCCCTATTTCCACATATTTATTAACACTTTTTTAATTTTTTAATTTCATTGTAGAAACCATTTCGCATAATTGGAAAAAAAATCATAAAAGTTGTATAATTCATTTCCATGTATTTTAATTTTTTTCTCAAATTGAAATTTATTTTCATTTCATAAACCCTTGAAAAACCTTTTATAGGGCATTTCTAAACGAGTAAAAGCCTCATTATTTTTTGGGGGAACAAACTATTTTTTTCCGTTGGCCTGTTTATTGAAAAACTATTTAAATACGATAATTATAATTTAAAACAAAAACTTAACGAAAATGAAAAAAATCGCAATTATTGGTTTGCTTGCTTTAACAGCAGGACTTGGAACAGCAACAGCTCAAAAAGATGCTCAAAAAGATGTGAAAACCGACAAAAGTCATGAGCTGATTATTAGTGATAAATCAGGATGGCACAAAATAGGTGAATTAACAGCAGACTTCAAAAAAGAAAAGGAAGAAGTTATTGTAATGGGTGCCGACAGATTTGCGTCAATACGTTTTAAAGTAACAGATGCTCCAATTGATCTTGTTTCTTTAGAAGTATATTATGAAAGTGGTGATAAACAAGATGTAAAAGTAAATATGCCTGTAAAAGCACCAGGAGAAAGTCGTACAATTGATTTAAATGGTGGCGAACGCAACCTTAAAAAAATTGTATTTGTTTATAAAACCCTGCCCAACCACAAAGATGAAAAAGCACATGTGGAAATTTGGGGACTGAAAACAAACGTTGCAGGAATGTAATATTTAAATAACGGTATCAAAAGCGTATAGCTCTGCTATACGCTTTTTTGTTGTCTTATTTTCTCAACTATCAATTCAATCTTATCAAGATAACTGCGGCTTAATCTCAGTACTTTTTCATTGCTTAAAACAATAATATATTCATCCTTAAAATAAGGCCGTATGGATTGAATATGTCTAAAACTAATAATTGCTGAACGATGAATTCTAACAAAAATTGTTGGATTCAGTCGGAGCTCCAACTCTTTTAAGGATGTTTTTTTTACATACACTTTCGAGGCATGATGAATATTTACATAATTCGTGTCGGCTTCAAACCAAATGATATCATCGATATTCACAGAAATAAATTTCCCTTTTTCTTTTATTGAAAATTCATTAATGAAATAGTCATTCTGTATGGTTGTGATTGTCCCCTCCATATTTATTATTAAATTATTCTAAGGCAAAACTAGGCATTACCGAATGAATTAAATCTTATTTTGATTTATCGGTAAGGGTTTTTAGTTAACGGTCATCTTAACAATTACAATAATTAAACTTCGGTGAGAAGGTTTAAACAGACAGTAAAAAAAAACAGGATGTTTCTTTTTTTAAGAAACATCCTGTTTTAATTTAAAAATGGTAGGTTTAACTCAATACTTTTTTTACAAGATCCGCAGCTTCTTGTAAAGCAATTGCCGAAAATACTTTTAAGCCAGATTCATCAATAATTTTTTTCGCTTCAACAGCATTTGTTCCTTGCAAACGGATAATGATGGGCACATTGATGGTTCCCATATTTTTGTAAGCATCAACAATTCCTTGTGCTACTCTATCGCAACGAACAATCCCACCAAAAATATTTACAAGAATTGCTTTTACTTTTGGATCTTTCAAAATAATACGGAACGCTTGTTCTACACGTGCAGCATTTGCAGTGCCTCCAACGTCAAGGAAATTAGCAGGATCGCCACCTGATAATTTAATTATATCCATGGTTGCCATTGCTAAACCAGCACCGTTTACCATACATCCTACGTTACCATCTAATTTTACATAATTCAGACTGTATTCACCTGCTTCTACTTCTGTAGGATCTTCCTCTGATTTATCACGTAATGCAGCTAATTCAGGATGACGGAATAAAGAGTTACCATCTAAAGATACTTTTGAATCAACAGCAATAATTTTATTGTCGGATGTTTTTAAAACAGGATTGATTTCAAACATCGCTGAATCAGTTGCTTCGTATGCTTTATACAAGGAAGCAATAAATTTTGTCATTTGTTTAAATGCTTCACCACTTAAGCCTAAGTTAAAAGCAATTTTACGGCATTGAAAATCGCGTAATCCAACTTTAGGATCTATTTCTTCTTTAAAGATTAAATGAGGTGTATTGTGTGCAACAGTTTCGATGTCCATTCCTCCTTCTGTTGAATACATAATCGTATTGCGACCTTTTGCACGATCAAGTAATACGCTTACATAAAATTCTTTTGTAGGTGTTTCACCAGGATAATATACATCTTGCGCGATTAAAACTCTACTTACTTTTTTCCCTTTATCACTCGTTTGCAATGTTACCAAGTTATTACCAAGAATAGTTGTAGAGATACTTTTCACTGCATCTAATGATTTTGCAAGTGCAACACCACTTTGGTCTGTACCAACAATTTTACCTTTTCCACGTCCTCCCGCATGAATTTGTGATTTTACAACCCACCAGCCTGTCCCGGTTTGTTTTTGCAATTCCTTTGCTGCTTCTACAGCTTGTTCAGGTGTGTCAGCAATGATACCTTCTTGGATTGCAACGCCAAATCCTTTTAATAAGGCTTTACCTTGATATTCGTGTATATTCATAAAATTATTGTTTTAGATTTTAAGCGGTTCAAAAGTAGGATTTTTATCATTAAAATCAAATAAAAAAGGATATCAAGCTTTTTGCTTAATATCCTTTATTATTAGGATGACCTGCCAAAGGCAGATGCTTTGTTTCGATAAAATTATTGACCTTCTTTCTTCGCGTAACGTGTACGGAATTTATCAACACGTCCTGCTGTATCCACCAATTTCACTTTACCGGTGTAGAAAGGATGCGACATGTGGGAAATCTCCAATTTTACAACTGGATACTCATTTCCATCTTCCCATTTAATGGTTTCTTTCGACTCCACACAAGACTTTGTAAGGAATGCATAATCATTACTCATATCTTTGAATACTACTAAACGGTAGTTTTCCGGGTGAATTCCTGCTTTCATTTTTGTATTTTTTAAATTTTAGAGCTGCAAAGATACTAATTTCAATTAAATTTGCAACAGTTCTAAAAATTTCTTCTGCATGAAAAAACTATTTTTTCGAGTTTTAGCCAAATTCAACAAGGTTTTCTTGCCAAAATATTACAATCGCAACCTAAACAAGCTTAAAAAATGGGAAATGGCGATTGTAGGCTATAAGTACTGGGTAACATGTAACTCTCTGGATTAGTGCTCTTTCGCCTCCTTAATGAGTTCTTGTACCCAAACGTCTTTTATACCCGCTTTACGTAATTCCTTGGCTTTACTTAAAGCCTCCGCTTGCTTTATAATACGCTCCACATAAACATAATTGTATTTTTTTGACTCATAATACACCCAATTCGCTGATCTATAGCCTTTCTCAATAAACCGTTGTGATTCAGCATCTGCTAGATCCCTATATATAAATGTTCCGACTATTACATAAAACCCAATTTGCGGCTCATGATTTTTATCATCCATAAATTCCTTCGTTAGGTTGGTAATAAACCAAACACTGTCTATCATTACTTTATTTACATTTGATTCAATTGCTTCGCTGTTCCGGTTATCTTCAATTGGTTCAATTTTCTTTTTTTCTTCAATTATTGGTTCAATTTTCCGGTTTTCCTCAATTGGCTTTTGTTCATTGCTTTTTAGATGTTGCTCTAGTTTTTCCGCTAATTTTCTTACGTTTTCCTGGCTTTCTTTTAGCGCACGATTTAAACTATCCATTCTGTTCTCATA
>C688J18823_10001978_pt1 | contig 12788 bp, 11 predicted proteins | sample HopSoiMetagenom1_FD_18823 | JGI IMG/M metagenome (IMG submission 18823)
GTCCTTGTAGTCCTCCACCGTGGTATCGATGAAGACCACCTCGTTGCGCTGCGGAGCGGCCGGCTGCGCGTCGAGGCGCTCCGGCGCGGGCTTGACGCCTGCGTCGGCCGGCGCCGGCGCGCTCGGCGCTTTCGTGTCCTCCGGCAGCGCGGCCGGTGCCTTGGCGTCGCTGATCCCGGCATCGGCCTGGGCGTGCGTGTCGGCCTGCTGAGTGGCATTCGCTTGAGCGGCGACATCGGCGCCGAGCGCGCCGTCGAACAGCATCCGCGGCTCGAGCGCGAGCAGTTTGGTGCGCTTCTTGCGCGGTTTGCCGGCCGATTTCTTGGACATGGCTTTCGCCTCCTGCGGGCTTACAGCCCGCTCTCCCGAATCAGCACCGATAGCGTGCGGTAAACGAAGTTCTCCACCACGAAGCGCAGTTGCGTCTCAATGCGCACCTGGCCGTGAATCACGGTCTGCGTGGGCGGCAGTGCACCGCTGGGTTTGATCAGCACGCGGAACACGGCGTCCTGCGCGACGAGAGAGCCGCGCGCGCCCTGCTTGACGTCGATTGCGCCGCCGTAGACCGACGCGAGCAGCGGCCGCGACAGTTCGGTCTGGGGCGACTTGTCGACGGCCACCACCTCGCCATCGATGACTGGCCGGTCGGCCAAATGCGGAAAGAAGCGCACGGTCTGCCCCGCCTGAATGGCCGCCACCTGGCGTTCATTCACATACGCTTCGATGAGCGCCGTGTCCGGGGAGACGATGCGCAGCAGCAGCTGCCGCGGGCTGATCCAGCGCCCGGGGGCAAGATCCGTGGCAATGTCGCGGACGGTGCCGGCGTGGGTCGCACGGACCCTCTCACGGTCGGTATCGGCGATCACCGCCTGCTTCTCGGCTTGCGCCTGGGCCAGCTGCTCGCGCAATACCTGGTAGTTCTCTTGCAGCTGCACGCTCGCCGGCATGCGCGCCAGCTCCGACTGCACGGCGACGACCCGGATATCCGCTTTCTTCTCGCGCACATCGCGGTCCACCGCCTGCAGGGTGAGAAGCTCCTGGTCGGAGCGCACTTGTTGGCGCTCGCGCACCAGCACGCCGGTTACTCGCGCGGCGAAAGGCGCGTATAGCGCGTGCTCCTGCTCGGCGCGCAAGATGGCGGGCGCGCTGACCTCGTACGAGATCGGCACGACCCATACGAAGAGCGCGACCAGGGCACCGATCGCGGCCACGGGCCGCCACGCCGCCTGAACGGCGCGGCGCGCTCGCCACAGGTACGCCACCTCGTTCCACACCGGCCGGGCCACGAACCAGACGATCTCGACCAGCATCAGCAGGATGCCGAGCAGCTTGAACGCGATGTGATAGACCAGCAGCGCGATGCCGATGAAAACGGTGAAGCGATAGAGCCAGGTGATATAGGCGAAAGCGATCAGCCATGCGCGCTGGCCCGCACGAAGCGTCGGCTCGGGCGTCGACTCCACCAGGCCAAAGAACGTCTTGCGCATCCACCAGCGCGCGCAGGCAAAGCTGCGCTCGTGGAGGTTCGGAAAATCGAGGAAGTCCGACAGCACAAAGTAGCCGTCGAAGCGCATGAACGGGCTGACGTTGACGGCCAGCGTCATCATCCACGTCGTGCTGGCGAGCACGAAGAACACACTCCTTGCCGCGCCCTCGGGAGAAAGTGCCCAAAGGAATGTACACACCACCGCGAGGGCAAGCTCCGCCGCCATGCCGGCGAGCGCGATCACGAGCTGCTTGCGGCGATCGGCGAGTTTCCAGCCCTCGCTCGTATCGGTATACAGGTACGGCCATAAGACCAGGAACGCCACGCCCATCGTTGGCACGCGCACACCGTAGCGCTTCGCCGCGTAGGCGTGGCCGTGCTCGTGCACGATCTTCGCGAACGTCAGCGCGAGCGCGTAGTAGACAAAGCCGTGCGGCGTGAGCATGCGCCCCATCGCCGCGGTGAAGCTGAACCACTCGCGTGAGACCAGATAGACGTCGAAAGCGAATAGCACCGCGAGCGCCAGGAAGAACCCCCGCGTGAAGAACGGGTCGGTCAATCGCACGGTGCGCGACAGGAAACCGTCCGGCCGGAAAAGCGGCAAGCGGAAAAACAGGTAGTGATGGCCGAGCTGCTCGTACCAGGCGCGCTCCCGGGTATGCACGCGCCGCTCGAGCGCCTGCTTCGCCTCCGGACTGCGCGGAGCGAGGAGTTGCTGATTGGCGAGGAAAGCGACGAGCTCCTGCACTTCGTCGAGCACCGGGCGCAAGGTGGTCTCGGCGCTCACGTGCGCGATCAGCGAGCCGGCATCCTTGTGCTCCCGCCAGCGTGCAAGCAGCTCGAACTCGAGCCAGCCGATTTCGTAGAACGAATTGCGGACCGGGTCGAGGATGCGCCACGTCGGCGAGCCGTCCTGCTGCGCGGATCCGGGATAGAGCCGCAGATCCTGGCGGATGGATGGCAGCGCGAGCGCTGGCTGCTCGCTGTGCCTTAGGCGGTCGTTCATCTCCCTTCCTCGTTGATCCGACTTCTAGCGATCGGTTAACGTATTATGGTCGCAATGCGCTGTAAGTTATTGATAATTTACGTGATAAGTTGATGAATATGCCACGCTCGCCAGCGGCCCGGATAAACCTCCTTCGCTTCAAGGGTTTGGTGCCGGGACGGCTTACTCTGCCGGGTACACCGCTTGCACGGGCAGGGCCGATGCGCCTGCTTCTGACCGGCCTTTGCTTTCTTGTGCTGCTGGGCGGCTGNTACAACCCGCGTTACCCGTCGGAAACGCCAGGAGCCGAGCCGCTGCCGCGTGAGACCGGCAGTTCTCAGGAGACAAGCGCGGGCGACCGGCGCAACGCGGCTGCGGCATCCGGCTCGTCAGTCACCCGCGAATAGGTCAGCGGCGCTTGCGCGCCGCGAGCTGCACCGCCTCGATGATCTCCGGGTAGGTGGCGCAGCGGCACAGGTTTCCTGAAAGATAGTGCCGAATCTCTTCCTCGCTCGGATCGGGGTGGTCCGCGAGGAGTTGCCGCGTCATGAGCACGAAGCCGGGAGTGCAGAACCCGCACTGGAATGCCGCGCGCTCGATAAAGGCCTCCTGCACAGCATCGAGCTCGCTTCCCTCCTCGACCGTCTGTACATGCGCACCGTCCGCGAGCGTGGCGAGATACAGGCAGCCTGAAACGGCGGTGCCGTCCACGACTATGGTGCAGCAGCCGCACAATCCCTGCCCGCAGCTCTCGCGCGCGCCGTAGAGTCCGAAGGCGTCGCGCAACACCTCGACCAGCGTCTCGTGCGGCGCCACCTGCGCCTCGACGCGTTCGCCGTTGAGCGTGAATCGGACCGCGCGCCTCATTTGCGAGCGAGCGCCTGGAACACCGCTTCCGCGCTCAGCGGCAACTCGGTAATGCGGACGCCGACCGCGTCGTGCACGGCGTTGGCAATGGCGGCGAAACGCCGAAGGTCGCCGTCTCGCCCACGCCCTTGGCGCCATAGGGCCCGGTGCGTTGCTCGGCCACGACCGCTTCGTTCACGATCTCGCGCGGCACATCGAGCATTCCGGGAATCTTGTACTCGGCGAGCGAGGCATTGCGCAGCTGGCCCTCCCCGTCGAACAGCATTTTTTCGAATAGCGTGAATCCGAGCTGCATGATCGAGCCACCGGAAAGTTGCGTTTCGACGATGCGCGGATTGATCGGCGTGCCGACGTCGGCCACGTTCACCAGCCGGGTAACCTCTACGTGGCCGGTCTCGGTGTCAACCTCCACCTCGACGCCGGTGGCGCCGACCATCCAGAACGGCGTCGCATTCTCCGTCTGGCCGTTCGCATCGGGCGGGGAATACGGTGGAATGAAATTGCCCACGCCGGTCACCGAGCCGGCTCGCATGCCGTACTTCTTGCGAAAGACGTCTGCGATCGGCGTGCCGCTAGTCAGCCCGAGGTCCTCGCGCAGCGCAGTGAGCTGCGCGCGGGCATCTTCGGCGGCGAGCTTGACCGCATTGCCGGTNTGAAAAAGCGAGCGCGAGCCGAGCGTCGCCATGTCGAAGGGCGTAACGTCCGTGTCGGAATGCACCACGGTCACGGCTTCGGTCGGCAAAGCGAGCACTTCGGCCGCGATCTGCGCCATCGCGGTGTCGGAGCCCTGGCCCATGTCGACGGTGCTGACATAGACGGTGCAGCTGCCATCGGCATTTACGTTCACCGCGGCAAGCGAAGTGGTGTTGGCAATACAGGCCTTGAAGCCGATGGCAATGCCGCGGCCGCGGCGCCGGGGGCCGCTGCCGCGGTCGAACGGCTTGCCCCAGTCGAGCAACGCGGCCGTGCGCTCGAGCACCGCCTCGATGGCGGCGTCGCGCATCGGTGTGCCGGTCGCTTGCGGGCGACCGTCGCGCAGGAGGTTGCGGCGGCGGAAATCGACCGGGTCGATACCGAGCTCGCGCGCGATCATGTCCGTGTGGCTTTCGTACGCCCAGACCAGCTGCGGAATGCCGAAGCCGCGCAGCGCTCCTGCGGGCGGCAGGTTGGTGTAGAGCGCGTACGAATCGATGGCCACATTCGCGATGTCATACGGTCCGGGTGCGGTGAAACCCGACTTCTGCGTCACGCGCGGGCCGATGTCCGCGTAAGCGCCGCCGTTCCACCAGACTTCGCACTCGCGCGCGACTACGCGTCCGTCGCGCGCGACCCCGCTCTTGATGTGGAAAGTGCTGGCGTGCTTGGTGATGGTGAAGAACTGCTCCTCCATGCTGAGCGAAATCTTGACCGGCCGGCGCGCCAGCAGTGAGAGCACCGCCACGAGCGCCTCGAGCTTGATGTAGAGCTTCGCGCCAAAGCCGCCGCCGACGAACGGCACCCGCACTCGCACGCGGTTCTCCGGCCAGCCAAGCAGGCGGGCGATCTCAATGCGCACGAACGACGGACTTTGCGAAGCGGTGTGGATGGTGAGCGAGTTCTCGGTGCTTTCGGCGACCGAAACCATCGGTTCGAGCGGCGTATGCATCACCTGCTGCGTACGGAACCGGTGCTCGAATACGCGATCGGCGCTCGCCATGGCTTTCGCGGCGTCGCCGCGACGCAGACGGAAATCGAGCGCTACGTTGGTGTTCTTTACGCCCTTCAAGTGCTTGAGATCGGGGAACGTGCCGGCGGGCCTGAGCGCCTCATGCACGATCACCTTCGAGGTCACCGCCTCGACCTCGTCATAGACCGCGGGCAGCTCCTCGTACTCGGCCGTGATGAGCTGCACTGCCTCTTCCGCAACATGCGGGTCGGACGCGAGCACTACCGCGACCGGCTCGCCGACATGGCGCACCTTGTCGATCGCCAGTACCGGCTGGTCATGAAACGCGGGGCCGTAATAGGGCTCGGGCACGATGGTTTTCACCTCGGCCGCGGTCACGACACTGTGCACGCCCGCAAGTCCGCGCGCAGCGCTCACATCGATGCGCTTGATGCGTCCGTGGGCAACGCTCGAGCGGAAAATTTTGCCGTAGAGCATTCCAGGAAGCCGCAGGTTGTGCACGTACTCGGCGCGGCCGGTGACCTTGAGCCAGGACTCCAGCCTCGGAACGGAGCGGCCGACCTGGGAGGTTTCAGCGGCCTGCGTCGCGCGCTTCATTGATCGCCCTCCGCAGGTACACCGCCGCAAGATGCTTCTTGTACGCCGCGCTGCCATGCAGATCGCTTTCGATCGGCAGCTCGTGCGCGGCCTGCGCCGCCTCGCGCAGCGCGCGCTCATCGAAGGCCGTGCCGCTCAGGATGCGCTCGGCGGCAATGAAGCGCGTTGGCCGATCGGTGGCCGCGCTGACGAAGATGCTCGCCTTGCCCGCATCGAGGACAACGGCCATGCCGAGCGCCGGCCAGTCGTCCGCCGAGCGCGTCGTGCACTTGAGGTAGGCCGCTTGCCGGCCGCGGAGCGCCGGGATGCGCACCTGCGTGATGAGCTCACCCGGCTTGAGCGTCGTTTCGAGATAGCCGGCGTAGAGGTCTTCGACGAGGCAGACGCGCTCGCCTTTCGGACCGGCAATCGAGACCGTGGCGCCGAGCGCGCTTAGCAGGGGCGGGAGATCCATGTGCGGGTCGCCGTGCGCGAGCGCGCCGCCGACCGTGGCGACGTTGCGCACCCGTACATTGGAAAGCGTACGCAGTGTGCCGGCGATCACCGGCCAGTCTTTCAGCTGCGGGGACTTTTCCAGCGCTCGCAGCGTCACCATCGCGCCGACGAGCAGTTCGCCATCCGGGCCGCTCTCGAGGCGATCGAGCCCCAGCCGGCGCAGGCTCACGAGGCGCGTCGGCCGCAGCACGCCGGCTTTCATCATCAGCATGAGCGCCGTGCCGCCCGACATCGGCCGCACGTTGCCGTCGCCCTCGGAGAGCAAGGCGAACGCTTCGCCGAGCGTGCGCGGTTCCGCCAATTCGAACGGACTCAGTGCTGCCTCCTCGGCTGCCATTCTATGCGTGCTAATCTCGCGCGACACCCAGGAGGAGACGAATGTTTCGAATGCTGGCGCTACTCAGCGCACTCGCGTTGCCGCTCTACGTCCAGGCGCAGGCCGAGCCAATCCGCATCGGCTTTCTCACCGTGCGCACCGGTCCGCTCGCCGCCGGCGGCAAGCAGATGGAGCAAGGCATCCAGCTCTTCCTCAAGGAGCGGAACAACATGATCGCCGGCCGCAAGGTCGAGCTAATCATCGCCGACACCGGCGGCAACCCTGCCGGTGCGAAGACCAAGACCAGGAGCTCGTCGAGCGCGAGAAGGTGCACGTCATCATCGGGCCGCTCGCCGCCTTCGAGGCGCTCGCGATCGACGACTACATCCGCCAGACGCGCACGCCGACCGTCTCGTGCTCGGCCGCCGCCGAGGACCTCACGCAGAGGAAGCCCAATCCCTACTTCGTACGCTCGGCCGCGAGCTCCGGCCAGCCCAACCACGCGCTCGGCGAATACGCGGCGAAGAACCTCGGCTACAAGCGCGTCGCGATCATCGCCGACGACTTCGCCTACGGCCACGAGACCGCCGCGGCCTTCCAGCGCGTCTTCGAGGACAACGGTGGCAAGGTGGTGCAGCGCCTCTTCACGCCGCTAGCGGTGCCGGACTACGGCTCGTACCTCGCGCAGCTCAAGCAGAACGTCGACGCGGTCTACGCGGGCTTCGCCGGCGCGAACGGCTTCCGCTTCCTGCGCCAGTACAAGGAATACGGCCTGAAGATGCCCGTGCTCGGCAGCATGACCACGGCCGACGAGGGCATCCTCAAGCAGATGGGCGACGAGGCGGTCGGCGTCATCACCGGCGGCTGGTACGCCGCCGGCATCGACACGGCCGACAACAAGAAATTCGTCGAAGCGGTGAACAAGGAGTTCGGCGCCGATCCCGGCTACTACACCCTCGGCGCCTACTCCGCCGGCGTGCTCGTCGAAGCCGCGGCCCGCACAGTGAAGGGCAAGGTCGAGGACAAGGACGCCTTCATGAAGGCGTTGAAGAACCCCGGCACCGTGCACGATGCGCGCGGCGACTGGAAGCTCGACCAATACGGAAATCCGGTGATGCCGATCTATATCCGCAAGGTCGAGCGCCAGAACGGCAAGCTCGTGAACGCCGTGATCCACACCTACCCGAACGTTAGCCAGTTCTGGAAATACCCGCCGCAGGAATTCCTCAAGCAGCCGGTCTACTCGCGCGACTTCCCGCCGGCCAAGAACCTGGAGCCGTGAACTGCGCAAAGGTTCCCTTGCCGCGGCAACTATCTAGGCTTCTAGCAACTCCATGCCCCTAGCGAAAGTCGCCGCCGCCCAGGTCGAGTACGACCAGCACGGCGCCGGCCCCCACCTCCTCCTCATCCACTCGCTCCTCACCGAACTGACCGTCTTCGACCTCGTCCTCCCGCGCCTCGCCGAGCGGCACACCGTCACCCGCATCAACCTCCCCGGCTTCGGCGCCTCCACGCCGATCGTCCTGAACTCGCTGGAGGACCACGCCGACCACGTCGCGCGCGTCATGGACGCCCTCAAGCTCCCGACAGACACGACCGTCTTCGGCAACGGCTTCGGCGCCTTCGTCGCCCTCGCCCTCGCCATCCGCCACGGCAAGCGCTTCGGCAAACTGATCGTCGCCGACACCCTCGCCGCCTTCCCGGAGCCCGCGCGCGTGCCGTTCCGCATGATGGCGGAGAGGGTTTCGAGCGGTGGAATGCAGCCAGTGCTCGATACCGCGATCGGCCGCATGTTCCCGCCCGCCTTTGCGCAGGCGCATCCCGCTGTCATCGCTGACCGCAAAGGCAAGCTCGCGAAGGTCGATGCTCGGTGCTTCGCGCGCGCGTGCCTCGCGCTTGCATCGATGGATCTCACGTCAGAAGTTGGCGGGATCAAGAACCGCACCCTTGTGATGTGCGGCGCACTCGACCAAACAACGCCTCCCGCGCTCGCTAAGCAACTCGCGGAAAAGATTCCCGGCGCACGCTATGAAGACGTTCCGGATTCCGGGCACTGCCCGATGCTCGAACAACCAGAACTGCTGCTGAAAAAACTGCAGAAAACCGACCTAAACTAACGAGCGCTAATGACCCAATGCCGCGCTCGCGACCAAGCCATGCCAATAGCTAAGCTGCTCTGCGGATAGGCGATGAACGCCTACGCCACCCACGATGGAGATACCTGCGCACGGCACGCGGTTTGCAACCGTCGGGCATGAAGACCCTCCTGCCTTTCCTTGCGGGCGCCTTTCTCGTCGCAGCGTCCATCACGGCCCTCGCCCAGAAGGCGGTGGGCGACATGCATCCCGAGGAAGCCATCCCGGATAACTTGCCGCGGATGACTGCGCCGGGGCCGTACGACGACTTCATCAAAGAGGTGCAGCAGAAGCTGAACGAGCTCGGCTTCGACGCCGGGCCGGTCAACGGCGATTTCGGCTTCAAGACGCAGGCGGCGCTTGCGCAATTCCAGCTTGCCAACGTGCTGCCGGCGAGTGGCGCGCTGGATGACCAAACGCTGCTCGCACTGGACGTGCAGCGCCCCGCCGGCACGAGTGAGGGAAGCGCGGCGGCCGGCTCGACACAGCCGGCAGATACGCAGTAGCGACTAGGCCGGCGGGTAGACGAGCACGCCGCGCTCGCGGTGCGCGGCTTCGGTCATGCGCGCCTGCGTCACCTTGCCGTCCGCCATGATGTGGCGCACATCTTCTCCTGCGGCGAGCAGGTAGTCGGCGATGATGCGGCGGTGGCAACGCCACCACAGCGCTTCGGCGCACATGATGGCGCACGGCGCTTCGCGGCCGATCTCGCGCAGGTGGGAGAGGCCGCCCTGGAAGGCCTCGCTCATCGCGTAATCGGCGTAGTTGTGGAAGCTCGCGTTCTCCCAGAACGCGTTCAGGTCGGACTGCACTTCCCGGCGGCGCGAGCGCAGGCCCCCGAGCGCGGCGATGTGCTCGTAGCCGATGCCGGCCTGCGCCAGGGCGTCGGGAAGAACGTCGGTGTTGTACTGGGGATTGGTGCGCGAGCGCGGCATGGTGCGCACGTCGGCGACGTAGCGCGCTCCGGCGGCGCGCAGCGTTTCGATGAAACGCTCCAACGGGTGCGTGGAATGCCCGATGGTGAAGAACACGCCGGTGCGGGTCAGCTCTGCAGCGGTCCCTGCATCTCGAGCAGCACGGCTTCTACGCGCTGCCAGAACCTGGCCTGCTCGGTGTCGCCCGCCTTGTGAAGGCGTAGGCCTTTTGCGCGGCTTGCGCGATCGCCTCGCCGCCTTCGTCAGATAGGCGGCGCGCCACGGTGAAAACGTCGGTTGCATTCATATGCGCCTCCTGGAGGGAACCGCCGTCCGATGCTCGTCCTCTGCCTATTGATCTGAATCGCCCGCCAGTCGAGATGCCCTCATTGGCGCGCGGATTGCCCCGCGCCTACCGCGCTACGAGCCGCTGAACCAGTTGTAGCCCTTGTCTTCCCAATAACCGCCGGGATACTCGTTGGTCACGAAGATGGCGGCGACATGCTTCGGATTCTTGAAGCCGAGCTTGGTCGGAATGCGGATCTTGAGCGGGTAGCCGTACTTCGGCGGCAGGATCTCGTCGGCATAGCGTAGTGCGATGATGGTCTGCGGATGGAGCGCGGTCGCCATGTCGATCGAGCCGTAATAGTCGTCGGCGCACTGGAAACCGACGTACTTGGCGGTCGTATCCGCGCCGACGCGGGCGAGGAAATCGGAGAAGCGTACGCCGCTCCACTTGCCGATCGCGCTCCAGCCCTCGACGCAGATGTGGCGCGTGACCTGCGAAACCTGCGGCAGCGCGTACAGGTCGGCGAGCGTCCAGGGCTTGCGGTCGCGCATCATGCCGGCCAGCTCGAGCTTGTAGCTCGCGCCGTCGATCTCGCGCACCTCTTCCTCGGGGTAGTAGCCGTTGTACGGGAACGGGCGCGTGATGCGGCTCTCCGCAAACTCGGGCGCCAAGCGCTGTGAGCTGAACAGCCAGTGCTGCACCTCATCGTTCCAGCGCGACATCGACGAAAGGACGCGCTGCACTGTCTCGTGGTCGGTGATATCGCAGCCGGCGAGGAGCGACAAGGCGCCCAGCGACAGCCCGCGCTTGAGGAACAGCCGGCGCTCGAGATTGGCGATCCCGGGCGTACGGTGCAATTCAAATTTGCGGTTCATGAGGCCCTTGCGCTTTCCTGCTTGAGGCGACCGGTGATCATGGTTGGCAGTGTGCGCGGCACAAGCACCACCATCATTACGTGGACGAAAACGATGAAGGCGATGGCGGCCATCGCGAGGAAATGCACGTAGCGCGCGCCTTCGTAGTCCCCCATCAGCATGGCGAGCCAGTGGAGCTGGACCGGTTTCCAGATGGCAAGGCCGGAGAGCACCATGATGACGAGCGCGACGATCAAAGCAAGATATGCAGCGCGCTGCGCGGCGTTGTAGACGGAAAGGTCCTGGTGGGCGAGCCGGCCGCGCAGCGCCTGGCCGATGTCGCGCAGCACGGCGAGCGGTGAAATCGGCAGGAGCTTGCGCCGGAAGTGGCCGGAGGCCATGCCGTAGGCAAGGTATACCAGACCGTTCAGCACGAAGAGCCACATGCCGGCGAAGTGCCATTGCAAGGCACCGGCGAGCCAGCCACCGAGCGTGATGCCGTCGGGGAACGAAAAGCCGAAAAGGGGCGAGGCGTTGTAGATCTGCCAGCCGCTGCTGATCATCATGACCACCGCCAGCACGTTGATCCAGTGCGTAACGCGGACCACCAATGGGTGAATGCGGACGGTCGTCATGTGCTTTCGTCGGGCTCCAGGGTCGAACCTTACACCCGCGGGGGCCTTACTCCGCCTTGACGCCGGCCTTGCGGATCACCTCGCCCCACTTAGCGTGCTCGGTACGCACGAAGGCCGCGAACTCCGCCGGCGATACGGACGGCGTGATTTCCGCGCCGATGGTGGCCATTCGCTCGATCACCTCCTTCTCGCGTACACCCTTCACCAGGATGTCGTGCATGCGCGCGACCTGCTCTGGCGCGAGGCCCGTCGGGCCGCCGAAGCCGAACCAGGGCGAGGCGCTGATGCCCGGAAAGCCGGACTCGGCGACCGTTGGCACTTCGGGCAGCAGCGCCGAGCGACGCGCCGACAGCATGGCGATGGGCTTCAGCTTCCCTGCCTTGATGTTGGGGTAAGCCTGCGTGAGCGAGCTCTCGAAGCTGAGCGTCAGCGCCCCCGCGAGCAGGTCCTGCGACAGCTGCGCCGTGCCTTTGTAGGGTACGTGTACCAGCTTGATACCAGCCGCACCCTGCAGCATTTCTGCCGCGAGGTGCGGCACGGTGGCGACGCCCGGCGTGCCGTAGGCCACCTTGCCCGGATTGGCGCGCGCGTAGCTGATCAATTCGCCGAGCGTGTTCGCCGGAAAGCTCGGGTGCGCCGCAATCATCGGCGTCGTCTGCACCAGGTTCGTGATCAGCGAGAAATCCTTGAACGGGTCGAAGGGCACCGGGCCGAGATGCGGCGCAGTGGCGAGCGTTATTGCCGTCATGCCGATCGTGTAGCCATCGGGCGCGGCCTTCGCGAGCGCAGCGAGACCGACGGTGCCGCTGCCGCCGGGCCGGTTGTCCACGATCACCGGCTGGCCAAGCGCATCGCTCAGGATTTTCGCGGCGCTACGGCCGATGACGTCGGTCGGTCCGCCCGGCGGAAACGGCACGATGAGCCGCATTGGCTTGGAAGGCCAGGGCTGCGCGCTGGCCGCGAAAGAAAGCGCGGCGGCGAAAAGGAGCGCAACGAGCCTCATTTGCGACGCCACGTCGTCTGTCCTGCCTTGTCTTCGAGCACCACGCCCTGATCCAGCAGCTCACCCCGTATGCGATCGGCCTCGGCGAAATCCTTGCAGTGCCGCGCGGCATTGCGCGCGGCGATGCGCTCCGCGATCACCTGCTCCGATACGCCAGCGGGCGTCGCCTGCAGGAGTTCGCGCGGCTCGCGCTGAAGCAGTCCCAGGATAGCGCCGAGCGCCTTCAGCTGGCCGGCTGCGGCCGTGTCGCCCTGAAAGGCGCGGTTCGCGAGCTGATGCAGTTCCGCGATCGCCTCCGGCGTGCCGAAGTCGTCGTCCATCGCCTCCTTGAAGCGTTGCGCGTGCGACTCGCTCCAATCGACCGGACGCGACGGCGCGGGGTGATCGCGAAGAGCGGTGTACAGGCGCGAGAGCGATTGCTTCGCGTCCTCGAGATTCCCGTCGGTGTAATTGATCGGGCTGCGGTAGTGCGCGCGCAGCAGGAAGTAGCGCACCACCTCCGCGTCGTAATGCTTGAGGACATCCCGGATGACGAAGAAATTGCCG
>C688J18823_10001979_pt1 | contig 12785 bp, 10 predicted proteins | sample HopSoiMetagenom1_FD_18823 | JGI IMG/M metagenome (IMG submission 18823)
CTTACCACATCAAATGAATTGTCGCTGGCCATGGCTATGTGTTTAGCTCCCTTAGCTTAATTGGTTCTGACGCAGGATGCATCTTCTGTTTCGGTGCGTGCACTAGTGCAAGCGCGAGCCGTCACATCCGAACAAACCCTGCGGTCACATGCGCAGCATCGTCGAAGTGTCTGAATTAGCAGCGGAAGAAGCGGAAGAAATTGTTTGCCGTGATCATTCCGATCTCCTCGGCGCTCTTACTCCGCAGCTCGCCAATCTTCTCTGCTGTCCTGGCAACAAATGCAGGTTCATTACGCTTGCCTCGGTACGGAACAGGAGCGAGGAACGGTGAATCGGTCTCTATTAGCATCCGGTCTTCCGGCACCATCCGCGCTACCTCGCGAATGCTTTCCGCCCTGGGGAAGGTTATGTTGCCGGAGAACGAGATCATGAAACCCATATCGAGAGCAGCGGTCGCGTGCTTCTCCTCGCCAGTGAAGCAATGCAGTACTCCTCCAAATCCGGAAGACGCCCAATGTTCACGAATGAGGCGAAGGGTGTCTTCCCAAGCATTCTCGGAGTTGTCGGAGGGACGGCAGTGGACGATGATTGGGAGCTTAGCGGCGCGCGCAATCTCCATTTGCCGAATGAAGACCCGCTGCTGCACATCGCGAGGGGAGTGGTCGTAATAGTAGTCGAGACCGATCTCGCCGAAGCCAATCACGCGGGGATGGCGCGCCAGCGACTCGAGCTCGGTGTAATCGCCGTCGGTCGCCAGCTCGGCTTCATGCGGATGAATGCCGATGCTGGCGTAGATCCAGTCATGCTGCTCGGCTATGCGAATTGCGCAATCGAGTGTGCCCGGTCCAGTGCCGCTTCCGATTGCGAGGATGTTTACGACGCCTGCAGCGCGGGCTCGTTCCAGCATCTCAGCGCGATCGCCCTCGAACTTGGGTCCCTCGAGATGCGCGTGGGAATCGACCAGCATCTACTTGAGGCGGGCGCCGACTGGGACATCTTCGAGGAAGCTGGCCAGCACTGGCTGACCTTTTTCGCCGATCGAGGCGGCGACAATCATTCCATTAGATTCGATGCCGCGGAGTTTGCGTGGTTGAAGATTGGCGACGATGACAACCTTCATGCCGATGATCTTCTCCGGTGAGTACCTTTCGGCAATGCCGGCGACAATGGTTCGGACTTCGGTACCGATATCAACTTCAAGCTTCAGCAGTTTGTCCGCGCCCTTCACCTTTTCGGCGGACTTCACTTGACCCACCCGCAGTTCCACTTTAGAGAAGTCATCAATCGAGATGCGACCATCCACGGTGCTGCTGGGGGCGCCTGCGGGTCCGCCGGCTTCGGTTGCACGCTGAGCCGTAGTTGCGCTGGTTCCTGCCGCAGTCTCTGCCGGCAGGGTTCCACCCACCGCTGCTTGCGTGGCGGGCTGCCCGGCTTTTGCGCCCGTACCCGCCGGAGTGGAGTCCGTCGAGGCGGAAGCTGCGGCACCACGTTGGTGTTCCGCTTGCTGCATCCGCTCTACAGCGTTTTTCTCGGCGCGCGGAAATACTGCCTCCACTTTCCCGAGCTTGGTGCCGAGTTCGAGTTGCCCCCACTGCAACTCGCTCAAGCGAAACTTCGCGATGTCCCCCAGCCCGAGCTGCGACCAGATTCGCGCAGTGGCGATCGGAAGCACCGGATGCAAGAGCGCACTAATGATGCGCAGCGCTTCGGCGCTGGTGTAAAGCACCGTCGCCAGACGTGCCAGGCTGGCCTCATTCTTTTGTTCGCCAAGCTGCCAAGGTTCGTTCTCCACGATGTACTTGTTCACGGCGCTTACCACTGACCAGACGCTCTCCAGCGCGCGAGAGAACTGGAAGGTGGAGAACAGTTCGTTGGCATTCTGTATAACTTGGGTCGCGAGTTCCGCGATAGCGTCGTCGCCCTGGTTACGGGAAGCTTTCGGAGCAGGGTAAGGAACTTGCTCGCGGAAGTAGCGCGCAATCATGGACAGCGTGCGACTCGATAGATTGCCCAAATCGTTGGCCAGGTCTGCGTTATAACGTTGCACCAGGGCATCAAACGAGAAGCTGCCGTCTTGCCCGAAAACAATTTCCCGCAAGAGGAAGTAGCGCAGCGCGTCAGAGCCGAGCACCTCCATCACGGTTTCCGCGCGGACGATGTTGCCGCGGGATTTTGACATTTTGTCCTGCTCGAATAGAAGCCAGCCATGCACGACCACGCGTTTCGGCAGAGGCAGTCCGGCAGCCATAAGGAAAGCCGGCCAATACACAGCATGGAAGCGCACGATCTCTTTGCCGACCATGTGCACGTCGGCCGGCCAGTAATGCTCAAATTTCTTTTTTGATTTGGCATCACCCGCGCCGTAGCCGATTGCCGTAATGTAATTCGCAACAGCATCGAACCACACATACAGCACGTGAGCAGGATCGTCGGGTACGGGAATACCCCAGCGGACCGTCGTTCGACTAATGCTGAGATCCTTGAGTCCGCTGCGTACAAAGGCGATTACTTCGTTGCGACGTGTCTCCGGCCAAATAAAATCTGCATCTTGTTCATAGAGTTTCAGTAACTTGTCTTGAAACTCGGATAGTTTGAAGTAGTAGTTCTCTTCGCTAATTGTCTCAGTAGGACGACCGCAATCCGGACACGGAGAGCCTGGCGCGGCGTCCACGTATAACTCGTCAAAGACGCAGTACTGACCAGTGTACGAACCTTTGTAGATATACCCGTTCTCACGGATTTGGCGGAACAACTGCTGGACGCCTTCAAAATGTTTCTCGTCGGTGGTGCGGATGAACCCGTCATAGCTGATGCCAAGACGGTCCCATAGTCCCCGGTACTCCGCGGCGACAGCGTCGGTCCACTGCTTCGGGCTCTTGCCTGCGGCGGCGGCGGAGCGCTCGATCTTTTGTCCGTGCTCGTCGGTGCCGGTCAGGAAAAAAGTATCCAGTCCAAGCATGCGCTGACGTCGCGCGACCACGTCACACACGATCGTGGTGTACGCATGCCCCACGTGCGGGCGAGCGTTCACGTAGTAAATCGGAGTGGTGATGTAAAACTTTGCGCCTTTTTCCATTCTGACCAGGTTTGTAGAACAGCCGTCCTTGGTTGGATTCTCAGAGTCTCCGGCGCTTAGGGGTTAGTGCTTCGTGGCACAGCCGCCCTCGGCTGTGTTCTTGGACTGTCCCGCGCTGCCGGTCAATGCTACGAACACGGAGACAATGGGCAATGTTTCATCATAGGGCGTGCATTGTAGAGCGTCAAACCGATGACGCTGCCACGCTGTACGTACACTCATTCTGACACTCCTCGTCGGACCACCGCAGTTGCCGCTGTGCAAAGGGCTTCAGGAGAGTAAGCGGTTGCTATAATCGCGTCTTCGTCGCGATGCCGCGGTGCACCTTGGCGGTGCTTCTGCCCCGCTGAAGCTCTACTGAGGATTCTTGTACCTTCGCTTCCAAAAACTACTCGACGCGCGCGTGCGCGCAGTCTTGCGGGAAAAGTATCAGCTCGAACTCCCAAACATCGTCATTGAACAACCACCCAAGATCGGTTTGGGAGAGTACGCGGTCCCGTTGGCGTTCGAATTGGCGAAACGTCTTCGCAAACCTCCACGGAAAGTTGCTGAAGAACTACTCGGCGCACTTGAGGGCGTTCCGGGTTTTAAGTCTTTCGAAATCGCCGGAGCGGGATACATCAATGCGCGGCTTGATCGCGGTGAGTTCGTCCGGCAGATGCTTTCGCATGCTCACAGCGTGATCGCTGCCAAAGACAAAGTTCTTGTCGAGCACACCAGCATTAACCCCAACAAGGCGGCGCACATAGGACATCTGCGCAACGCAATCCTGGGAGATACGTTCGTTCGCTTGCTGCGTGAATCGGGACATCCCGTGGACGTGCAAAACTACATCGACAACACCGGTGTGCAGGTGGCCGATGTTGTTGTCGGCTTCGAGCACCTCGAGCGCAAATCGTATTCCCAAATCGAGGAGCTCGCTCACAAGCCGCGCTTCGACTATTACTGCTGGGATCTGTACGCGCGGGTGTCGCAATGGTACGAGGAAGATCCTGCGCACAAGCAGGTCCGCCTCGATACCCTGCACAAACTGGAAGCCGGCGGTAATGACACGACACGCCTTGCGGAGCTAATCGCGACCGCAATTCTGAAGCGCCACCTCGAGACCCTGCAGCGTCTTGATATTCGCTATGACTTCCTGCCGCGCGAAAGCGAAATACTCCACCTGCACTTCTGGGAATCGGCATTCGAGCAGATGAAGCAGAAAGGTGTGCTCAGGTATGAAAGTGAAGGCAAGAACAAGGGATGTTGGGTGATGAAGCGCAGCTCCGCGATGACATCAGGTGAAGCCGCTGAGGAGGACGATAAAGTAATCGTCCGATCGAATGGGACAGTCACCTATGTGGGTAAAGACATCGCATATCACCTCTGGAAGTTCGGATTGTTAGGTCGGGACTTTGGCTATCGACGTTTCTACCGATATCCCGATGGCCACGACTGTTGGATCTCCGCAGAGCATGGTGAGAGCGATCATCCGCATTTCGGCGGAGTCACCGAGATCTACAACGTGATCGATTCGCGACAGGCTGATCCGCAGAACAATGTCGTCGAAGCGCTGCGTGCGTTGGGATACAGCGCGCAGGCTTCACACTACACACATTTTTCCTACGAGATGGTCGCGCTCACTCCGCGTTGTGCTGTGGAACTCGGGTATGACGTGCCGGAAGAAGACCGCAAACGCGCCTACATTGAAGTATCGGGACGGAAGGGCTTTGGGGTGAAGGCAGACGATCTGCTGGACGCTCTGATCGTCTCGGCGGAGAAGGAAGTCGATGCGCGACAGCCGGAGCGCACGCCGCAAGATCGCAAGCGAATCGCGACGCAAATCGCCATCGGGGCGCTACGTTACTTCATGCTGAAGTTCACGAAAAATGCCGTGATCGCTTTCGACTTTAAAGACGCCCTCAGCTTTGAAGGCGAAACAGGTCCATATGTGCAATACGCGATTGTGCGGGCCGCCAATATTTTCCGAAAGGGAAGTACGTCGGCTGAGCAAGCTTTGCACGCTTTGGACGCGGCTTGGTTCCCGGTGCTCGATGCCGAAGACGATATTTGGGAGCTTTGGCTCACGGCGGGCAAGCTCTCGTTAATGGTTGACCAGTGCATCTCCACGACGGAGCCCGCGTACTTGGCGAAATACGCCTTCCAATTAGCTCAGTTGTTTAACAACTTCTATCATCACCATCACATTCTTACGGAAGAGAATGCCAGTCGTAAAGGTTTGCTGCTGGCGACAGCCGCGGTAGTCCAGAGAAGCTTGGTGGCGGCTCTTTCTAGCTTGGGAATTGAAGCCCCTGAAGCTATGTAGTAGGTTCCGGGGCTTGCGAATCACAGCGCTGCTGGCGGCTGTGCGATAGAGATCGTCATCATCTGTGCGCTTCAAAGCCGCGCACGAATTCGATCAGACTGCGTACTGCGATTCCTGATGGTCCTTTTGCGATGAAGGGCTTAGCTTCGTCGACCCAGGCGGTGCCTGCAATGTCGAGATGGATCCATGGTTTATCCTCAACGAACTCTTTGAGGAACATTGCTGCTGTGACCGCCCCGCCATAGCGGCCACCGCTGTTCACGATGTCGGCGATATTGGATTTGATGTTGTCGCGATATTCGTCGTCGAGCGGGAGCCTCCACATCTTCTCGCCGGCTTGATGTAATGCTTTCTGGAAGCGCTCGTACATGGCATCGTCATTTGAGAAGATGCCGGCATTGATCATTCCCAACGCAACGACGCAAGCACCGGTCAATGTAGCCGCGTCTACCAGGTGGGTGCATCCCAACTTGGTACGAGCGTAAGTAAGACCGTCCGCAAGCACCAGCCGCCCTTCGGCGTCGGTATTGATGATCTCGATCGACTTACCCGACATCGCGATCTGCACGTCACCTGGTTTCTGAGCTTTGCCCGAGGGCATGTTCTCTGAGGCGCAGATCACTGCATTGACTTTCACCTTCGGCTTGAGTTGGGCCACAGCGCGCATGGCCCCCAACATGGCAGCGCCGCCAGCCATGTCGTACTTCATCTTCTCCATCCCGTCTGCCGGCTTGATAGAAATTCCGCCGGTATCGAAAGTAATGGCTTTGCCCACCAGCCCGAGCACCGGCCCATCGGGAGCGCCTGCGGGCGAATACTTCAAGACGATCAGTGCTGGAGGCTCGTCGGAGCCCTGAGCCACACTCCAAAAGGCTCCCATCTTGAGTGCTTTAATCTCATCCGGGCCGAGGACTTCGCATTCCAGTCCGGTTTCGCCGGCCATCTTGCGCGCCCGTCCAGCGAGGATGCTGGGTGTGAGCCGGTTACCGGGCTCGTTTACTAATTCGCGCGCGAAATTTTGCGCTTCGCCGATGATGCGGGCTTCCTCGATGGCCGAGCGCAACAGCTTCTCATCACTCCCTTTTGGCGCAACTATAGTGAGTGACTGAATCCGTTGATCTTTACGATCGCTCTTGTAGATGTCCGGATCGAAGTCAGCGATGAGAGCGCCGATCACAGCAGCGCGAACCGCATTATCCGCATGGAAGTGGACGCCTGAAGGCAAAGCAATGGCCAAGTTGAGAATGTTCTTCGACTTCAGATGCCTTGCGGCGGCTCCGGCGACTTTACGCAAATCGTTAGGATTGAATTTCGCTTCTTTGCCGCCACCAACAAAGAGCACACGTCTGGCCTTGACTCCGGCGGGACGGTAAAGCATCCCCAATTCGAGCGGTTTGCCGGTAAGTTCGCCAGATGCGATCAGATCCTGTGCAGCTTCCTGAAGCGATTTTTCTGTAGTGAGGACCGAGCCTGAGGACTTGTCTTTATCTCCTTTATCGACGACCGGAACTACCAGACAGTCGGTTTCCACTTCTGCGGCGTTCTTGATTTGCAAATCAGTTTTCATCTAGAGGTTCTTATCTTTCTATTTTGAGTGTCCTAGGCGCGATTGGTTTCCGACGCTAAGCGCGCCGGCTGCGGGCGATGGCTTCGCGGGCTTCTTTGTCGGCGGTGCGGCGGCGTTCGGTCTCACGCTTGTCCCATTCCTGTTTGCCGCGCGCCAACGCCAATTCGACTTTGGCTTTGCCGTGGCGAAAGTAGATGCGCGTGGGGATGAGGGTGAGCCCCTTCTGCTGTGTCTTGCCGATCAGTTTTCGGATTTCCTCACGATGCAGCAGTAATTTACGGGTTCTGAGCGGTTCGTGGTTGAAGATGTTGCCGTGTTCGTAGGGGCCGATATGTGCATTCAGGAGCCAGGCTTCCTGGTCTTTAACGAGGCCATAAGCGTCTTTGAGCTGTATCTGGCCGGAACGGACGGATTTGACTTCGGTACCCCGCAGGATCAGCCCGGCCTCGAATTTCTCCAATAGCGAGTACTTGTGGGAGGCGGCGCGGTTTACCGCTGCGTCACGCTCGCCCGAGGCTACTGGATCGCGCTTTACATTCTTGGGCTTATCGGGTTTGGTTTGCAGGGTTGCGCGACTCATACGAGTAAATGTGCTGAAAGATAAACTCAAATCGTAACACGCAAGAATTACTGCAAGCGAAAAGCAGCCCGACGTTCAAATGCTATAATCGGCACGCTCGCGGGTCTCAAGTGGCCTGACGACAGTGACTTGCGGGATTCGGGGGCAAGTTTCGAGCTTGCGTTCCGGCAGCAGTTCGGTACAAGTTAAAGCTGCTTCCGTTTAGCTGCCGTTCAAGACAATTCTGTTCTTGGATGATTCACTGCGTCCAACAACGTTGCTCGAAGGAGTTGGTTTGAGAATTTTCACCCGAAGTGCTCTCGTGCTCCTGGCACTTACTCTGGTCCTTCCTGCGAGCGCCGACGAATCAGCTAAGTCCCTTTACCACAGAGGCCAACAGGCAGAAGCCAGACAGAATTATCTCGAAGCCTACGAAGCCTACAAAGCCGCCTACGACAAAAAGCCGACAGATCTTCGCTACCGTGCGTCTTTTGAGCGCATCAGGTTCCAGGCTGGAGCCCTGCACGTGAAGCGAGGTCAACAACTACGCCAAAACGGCGATTTGCAGAAAGCGCTCCAGGAGTTCCAGACCGCAACCGAAGTCGATCCTGCCAGCTTCATCGCGCAGCAAGAACTCACGCGAACTCAAGCTCAAATCGCTGCAGCAGCAGGTGGAACGGCTGAACCGCAGCAGCCTAAGCGGAACGATGTTCTTCGACAACGAATCGAGCAGGCACAAGGTCCGGTCGCGCTTGCGCCCATCAACGAGCAGTCGATCAACATGCACATCTCCGGCGACAGCAAGACGATCTATCAGACGATCGGTAAGCTGGCTGGCATCAACGTGCTGTTCGATCCTGACTACGTTTCACGGCAGCTGCCCGTGCTCGAGTTGAACGGTGTCAACTTACAGGAGGCCCTCAGTCTGGTTGCTATCCAGTCAGGAACTTTTTGGCGCCCGGTGACTGCGAACACAATCTTTGTGGCGTCTAATACGCAGACGAAGCGCAAAGACCTCGACCAAAGCGTGGTGAAGACGTTCTATCTCACCAATGCGGCCAGCCAGACCGAATTTCAGGACATCGCGAATACACTCCGGACCATTCTGGACATCACACGCGTGCAGCCCATCGCGGCTGAGAATGCTTTAGTCGTTCGCGGCACTCCGGATCAGGTCGCACTGGCCGAGAAGATCGTCAGCGATCTGGACAAGTCTCGTGCTGAAGTAGTTGTCGATGTTGCCATCCTGCAAGTTTCACGTGAGAAGATGCGTAACCTGGGGTTCACGCCTTCGTTGGCGAATGGACCTATCGGAATTCAGCTTATTCCGCCTGGGCAGACTACTACCACGAATCCAAACACCGGCAACACCAACGGACAACCAACCACTACCACCAACAACGGACTTACTCTGAACACCTTCGCACACCTGAATGCCACCGACTTCGCAGTGAGTGTCCCTCAGGCTCAACTGAACGCTTTGTTGAGCGATTCCGATACGAAACTGCTGCAGAATCCTGAAATTCGAGCGTCGGACGGTCAAAAGGCGTCCCTCAAGATCGGCTCGCGCATTCCCATCGCGACGGGATCATTTCAGCCCGGCATTGGTGGAGTGGGTATCAATCCGTTGGTGAACACGCAGTTCCAGTATCTCGACGTAGGTGTGAACATCGACGTTCAGCCAACTGTGCACTTGAACGGTGACGTCACTTTGAAAGTGACGATGGACATATCGTCGCAGACGAATACGGTTTCGATCGGTGGCATCGATCAGCCGGTGATCAGCCAGCGAAAAATTGATCACCAGATTCGCCTCCGTGAAGGCGAAGTGAATATGCTTGGCGGCATTTTTGAGGATCAAGATCAAAAGAGCTATACCGGCATCCCCGGCGTTGGGCAGATTCCGATCCTGAAGTACATCTTTGGAAGTCAAAAAATTGATCACTTGCAGAATGAAGTAGTGTTTGTGCTGATTCCCCATTTGGTCCGGGACCAGGACGTTACTGACTTGAATCTTCGTCCTATCGATGTTGGCACCGCGAATGCGGTTGAGTTGCGGGTGGCGGCCAGTCGATCCAGCCGCGGCGGCCAAGGTGAAGCGCCTCAAGGCCAGGCGCCTCAAAGCCAGGCTCCTTCGCATCAGCCATCACCTGCCTCCAGCGGATCACCTGCGGCTTCCGGAGCCGGTACACCGGCTGCGGGCAGCGCCGTCCAGCAGGCACTCGCCGCGCAGCAGCCGACCAGCACAGGGCAGCCGGCTGCACCCGCGACCTCTTCTCCTTCTGCTCCTGCTCCGCAGCAGGGACAGGGATCTGCGCAAAACCCGAGCCCCGCTCCTACCGAGCAGGCCGTTTTGCGCTTCGACCCTCCCTCGGTAACGACTACCAACGGTGGCACTTTTACCGTGAATGTGGCGATGAGCGGAGGAGCCGACGTTGCCTCGGTTCCACTCCAGATCACCTACGATCCGAAGCACCTCGCAGTAGTGAAGATCGACAATGGCGACTTCCTCACCAAAGACGGCCAGCCAGTCGCGCTCGTACACCGTGACGACGTGAATACTGGACTGTTGGTTGCATCGGCTGCGCGTCCGCCCGGCGCTGGTGGAGTAAGTGGGCAAGGAACGGTGTTCACCGTCACATTAACCGCCAAACAGCCCGGAGACACCGTAGTGAGCATCACTCGTCCGGGTGCGCGAAATAGTCAGCAGCAGCCCATTCAGGTGCTCGGCTCGCAGATGACGGTAAAGGTGCAGTAGAGGTTTACGCTGTCATGCAACGAGTCTTCCGCTGCACTTTGAGAGATGGCCATGGCCTAACGCTAATCGAACTGATTATCGCTATCGCCATCATTGGGTTGTTGGCGGGCGCTGCGGTGCCGGTAGTTAAAGTAAGGGTAAAACGTGACAAAGAAATCCAGCTGCGGCGCGATCTTTGGGAGATGCGGGATGCCATCGACCGCTACAAGGACGCTGCGGATCGCGGAGCATTTCAAACGAAGGTCGATAGCCTCGGCTATCCCCCGGATTTGCAAACGCTAGTTGACGGCGTGGACGTCCAAGGCAAAAAACTGCGTTTTCTGCGCCGCATCCCAATTGATCCAGTTACGGGAAATGCGGAGTGGGGGTTGCGCTCCAACCAGGACGATCCTGATTCCACCTCGTGGGGCGGCCAAAACGTGTTCGACGTGTACACCAAGAGCGAAGGAACGGCGCTCGACGGAAGCAAGTACAACACATGGTAAAACGATCCAAATTGGGCAGGGATCACGGCTACCCGCTGCGTGGCTTCACGCTGATCGAATTGATGATCGTGATCTCAATCATCTTGATCCTGGTGTCCATCGCCGTCCCCACGTACCAGCAATCGGTGATTCGCGCCAAGGAGGCCGTCCTGCGGCAGGACCTAAAGACAATGCGCGACCAGATCGACAACTACACGATGGATAAAGAGAAGGCACCGCAATCCTTGCAAGATCTGATCGATGCTGGCTATCTGCGCAAGCTTCCCAAGGATCCCTTTACTGGAACAGACGACACCTGGCAGATAGAAACGTCAGATACCCTGATGAGTCTCGATCAAACCGAGCCTGGCATCAGTGATGTCCATAGCGGCTCAAGTTTGGTAGGCAGCGACGGTACGCCGTACAGCAGTTGGTGAGCTGCGCAAGACCTTCGGATTCCGCCAGTCTGAAGACAGAGCGAGCTGAAGAGATTTATTGAGCTCTGATCTTGAAGATGCTTCCTGAATAATCGACTGCGTACAACTCACCGGATTGGTCCTGTCCGAAAGAGCTGAGGGTTTTGCCGGTGGTCGCGAGCAGAGTCCGCGTCCAGGTGTTCGGGCTCGTCTCTTGCAATCCCCAGATCTTTCCCGTTCCAAAGTCGCCGAAAACATACGTGCCTTGCAGGGTGACGAACGATGGGCCGTGATAAACAGAGCCTCCAATAACAGCATTGCCTTCCGAGTGACTGTATTCGACGATGGGCAATGTTAGTCCGGTCTGATTGCATCCCGTTGACGGACTGTAGCAGTGGTTGCCTTCCATCGTGTTCCAGCCGTAGTTCTTTCCATTCTGCACGATGTCGATTTCTTCGAAGGCGTCTTGTCCTACGTCTGCGACGAAGAGGCGGCCGCTTGGGCGATCAAATGAGAAGCGCCAAGGATTGCGAAATCCGTAAGCATAGATTTCCCGCAGACCACCGCTGTTGGCGAATGGATTGTCTGCCGGAATGCCATACTGAAGACCTGCGCCGGGATGGTCTACATCGATCCGCAGCAGCTTGCCCAGCAGGGTTTGTGTGCTTTGTCCATGGCCGAAGGGATCACCGGCACTGCCGCCATCACCCAGGCCGAAGTACAGGAATCCGTCGGCGCCAAACGCGAGTTGCCCGGCTTTGTGGTTGGTGAAATTGCCGACTTGGTCGACGGTGAGCAGAATGCGTTCGCTGGCAACGTCTGCCTGATTGGGAGTTGCTGCCGGAACGTTGTATTCGGCGAATACAGACTGGATCTGCCCGCTCACGTTCCGCACATAGTTCACGTAGAACTTGTGACTCGAAGCAAAGTTGGGATGAAAGGTGACGCCCAGCAGGCCCATCTCGCCGCCAGTTACGATCTTCGAGGCGATATCCAGAAACGGCTGAGTTGCAATAGATCCGCCCTGCAGGAGCCGTATCTTGCCTCCTTGCTCCACCACAAAAAAGCGGTTGCTCCCGTCGTCAGCTTGCTGAAGATCCAGCGGAGACGCAAAGCCCGTGGCGACAAGATCCAGCGCAAGCATCGGTGGCGGCCCGGAAGGGGTTGGCGTCGGAGTGCCAGTGGAACGCGACAACCCTCCTCCGCTTCCACAGCTTGAAAGTATGACAGCCATACCGGCGAGGATGGCGATACGTGTTGTGAGGGCATGGTTCATGTGGATTCGGCCTCGTGGGTAAGCCCAGTGTAAAGGACTCAGACGTGAGCGCTATCAACGAAGGTGGAGGCACTTTGGTGACATCCGGAACACCGTTTGCGCGCCACCGGTCCCTACTCTGTTCAAACTGCGAGAGGATGAAATCACGAGGCTTGCTTAGCACGAGGTCACGCCGTTAGGCTAATGGGTTTGCTCAGCTGAGGTGAGCCCAGCTATGCCGGTCGAAACTGAAGCCCCACCGAAGGTTAAAGCTGGAATCAAAGCGCCGCGGGGAACGAGTGTCTCCTGCAAAGGATGGCAGCAGGAAGCCGCGATGCGCATGCTCATGAACAATCTGGACGATGAAGTAGGCGAGCGTCCG
>C688J18823_10001980_pt1 | contig 12781 bp, 17 predicted proteins | sample HopSoiMetagenom1_FD_18823 | JGI IMG/M metagenome (IMG submission 18823)
CTTTTTACAAGAATTTGTACAAGGCCTGCCCTTTATTCATTGCGATATTGCTGGAACTGCGTGAAAATCTAAATCAAAACGGGGTACTGGTGTCATGATAAAAACTTTAAATTTAATAACATATGCAGAAAAATAATAATTTGCAAAAAAAAAGCAACAATAATTTTTTTTTAATAACTTTTATAATAAGCTTTTTAACTATACTTCTTACTTTAACTTCGCTTGCTACAACGAAGGTTGGAATAACCGATATCCTTCCCCACTTTTGTGAGACGATGGCGAAAAGATTATACAAGCAAGGATTATCAATTTTCGCATTTGCTTTCTTTTTATATGCTATTTTTCAAAGTCAGGCTTTGCAGGCTCTTTTTGCTTCGCAAATAAAATGATTAAAAAAAAGGAAGTATTTAACGATTGCTTTGATTACTTTGGTAACGGCTCTGTTAAGTTCTAACCTAAGTTGGTTTGATGAATTCGTTCATTTTTACCCCTTGATTATTCCCCTTATGATGGCCATGGGATTTGATATCTTTTCTTCAATTCTTTGTCTTTATGGTGGCGCGATAGCTGGTTTAATGGGCGTTACTTCCAGCGAAAGAATGAAAGAGCATTTTGGTACAGTTGCCGGTAAGGTTGAAGGAGGGGTAAACTATGATGGCTTTTCGGGAATAGCCTTCCGAGCTTTATCTTTCGTCCTTTTTGTTTCAATAATTATCCTTTTTAATATTTGATATTGCAGCAGAAATGAGGACGCAAGCGTTAATAAAGAAAATGATTTAATTAAAAAAATAGTCTCTCCTAAATTTAACCGAACTAGAAAAAAAGTTTTAGCGGTAGCGGGTTTTTTCTTCTTGGGAGCTATTTTTGCCCAAATTCCTTGCTTTGCTAGGGTATTAAAATTAGATACGGTTGCCAAAAATACTCCTGAATGGATAAGTAACCATTATGAAGGAGAAAATAAATATCAAAATGTAGGAAATTTAGAGGAAATGCCAATTGGTAAAAAAGAGCCGAATATACAGAAAAATTGAGGGGCTTTTGGTAACTGGGAGGAAAAGGCTATTAATTGTTGGCTCATTACTGGGGGAATAATTATTTGTCTAATCACCCAACAAAGTATTATTGGTAGTTTAAACACGGCTATGAAAAACGGGGTTCCTTTGGTGCTAATTTACGCTTTTGCAGCGGTTCCTGCCACCATAATGAATGTATCGGGTATATCAGACAATTTGGCGAAAGTATTATTGCCAAAGACGGCGATGGCCATTCCAGTGCTTCTCTTGTTTTTCGTTTTCGGAGCCTCAATATTGTTAACCTTTCTAGTTGGTAGCACCACTGCTATTGCTACTACTTTGGTGAGTTGTTTAGCTCCAACTTTAATATCTTTTTCTGAGTCGACTTTTATATATGCAGCTTTGTTTGCTTGAATGGGAGCTGTTCTGGGAATGGCTTTTTCCCCTAATAACGGAATTCTTCGTGCTAGTTTAGAAAAAGGTGAGGTATCCTACAAACAATTTATAAAAAAAGTTTGAGTATTAGGTTTAATTATGTTCGCTACCGCCTGTAGTTTGGTTGGGCTTTGAATATACTTATTGAATAAAAATATTATAAAATAAAATTTTGCGTTATGAATAAAGAACAAGTAAAAAAACAAATAGAAAGATATTTAGCGGAGCCATTAAAAGTAAATCCTTCGGCGGAGGACGCTAAAAAAACACTTGAAAAACAAATTGGCTTTAAGCGAGAAAAAGATAAATTTAGTAACTACGTTTATTTATATTCGATAGCAAAAGAAAAATTCAAGCCGGAGCGGGAGGTTATTTGCTATGCTGGGGCACCAGGTACCGGAAAAACTACTTTTGTCAAATTGCTCAGTAAAGCGATGGGGAGAGGAAAATTACAAACCATTGCTTGTGCGGGATTAAAAGAATTTAAAAATTTTTCCATTTTAGGTGATGAAAACAAGCCGAGTTTGGTTGCCTGAGCGATTAAAGAGAGTGAATGTAAAAATCCAATTATTTTACTCGATGAACTAGAAAAAGTTAATGATGAACAAATTCAAAGGGATTTAATAAAATTGTTTGCCATGTACAAAAATGAAGTAGGAGGTAAACAAGCAAAAGAGAGTAAAAAATTATTTGATAAATATTATCAAATGGAAATTGAATTAGACCACATTTCTTTTTTTGCTACGGTCAATTATCCTAAAGAATTAGTTCCACTTTTGAAAAATGGTGTAAATGTGCGAGTATTAGAAGATTATACCGATAAAGATAAAGAAGCAATTCTAAGGTTAAAGAAAGATGAAATCGAGAAAGAAATCGGGGAAGAGATTATCCCAGAGGAAATTATTAAGGAATTACCTAATTATATTAGAGAGGATGGTATACGCCAAGCCGAAAGAGTGCTATACGAAATAAAAAAACAATATATTATTGCGAACGCAAGTGGAGAAAAATTTGAGTTAGGTAGTCCGCAACAATGGTTAAAAAACAATGTTCTTCCTTACCAAGAAAGATTTTACTTTAACTGAAAGCATCAATTTTTACTTTTTCCTCTTTGGGCAATTACATGAATTCTGTTATTGATAGTAATTGTCAAAAAAATTATATTGAGAAAGAAAATAAACGAAAATTAAAGAAAAAATGGATAGTAAAACATTATTAACTAAAAAGTTAGATAACGAAAATAAAGTTAGACAAAGAAATACTAAGGGATTTTCTTGGGTGCTTTTTTTCGCCGGAGAGGAATTCAATCAAGAATTAGCGAAAAACGAGAGCCAAAGAAAAATAGAAACAATCGATTTTGAAAAAGAAAGTAACCAAGCGGGAGTTTGAATTGAAAATGAAATTAAAAGGATTTGCAAAGATGGCGAGAATACTCGTTTGATTACAGAAAAAAAATATCCCATTATTTGATTTAAAAATTTGGAAAAAATCCCCAGTGGTTCTGAGTTAGAAAAAGCTTTATTACCAATTTTTGATCACCAACAAAACAATGATTTATTCGGCGAAGAGATTAGTTTAGAAAATTATATTTTAATTGCTACTAGTTCTACCCGAGATATGGGTAAACTTTCTCTTCCCTTAACTTCACGACTGGAATGTATTAATGTAGAAACCGCTCAAACTCGGCAGTTTTTTTTAGATAAATATTTTAGTTTCTTATTGGCAGGTACAGTTTTTTCTATCGGGATTTTGTTAGTATATCTTTTTTGACCGAATAAAGCAAAAGAAGTGGTCGAAGAATAAAAAAATATGTCAGAAAGTGAAACGAGTAAAATAAATAAAAAATACAATTTAATCCTTGGGCGTCATTGCCTAGTAAAGGCCCCAGATTTTCTTTTAGGAGCAGTTCAAGAGGCGTTGAAATATAGGGCTAATTCTTTGATGGTTTATAGCGGAGCTCCGCAAAATAGTTTTCGTCGTCCCTTGACGGAATTAAAAATAACTGAATTCAAAAAAAAATTAGTTGCGAACAACATTGATATTAATAACGTGGTAGTTCACGGTCCTTATATTTTGAATTTAGCTAATACTTTGGATGAAAATAAATTTCAATGATCAGTGGAATTCTTAAAAAAAGAGGTTGCTCGCATGGAAGAAATTGGTCTGAAAACTATTGTTCTTCATCCGGGTAGCGCCTTAAGTGCTGATCCGAAAAAAGCACTTGCGCAAGTTGCCAAAGGTCTTAATTTAGTCCTTAATGAAAGTTCTAATATTAAAATTGCCTTAGAGACTATGTGCCAAAGAGGAGGCGAGGTAGGAGGAACTTTTGAACAACTTCGCTACATAATTGATCGAATAGAAAAAAAAGAAAGAATTGTTATTTGTTGAGATACTTGTCACCTTTATTCAGTTGGTTACGATATTAGAAATAACCTAGAAGGGGTAATTAAGGAATTTGAAGAAAAAATTGGTTTAGATAAGTTGCGAGTTATCCACGTTAATGATTCTGTTTTTGAACTTGGAGAAAATAAAGATCGACACGAAAATATTGGTTATGGAAAAATTGGACTTGAGGCGTTAAAAAAGATTGTCTGACATCCAAAATTTAATGGGGTTATTAAAATTTTGGAAACTCCGCGTAAAAAAGAGTGTTATCGAGAGGAGGTAAAGGCCTTAAAAAAGATTGATTAGTGCCATTTTCAACTTTAAACCTTGAAAGTTTGACTCATTTAGTTTCTAGGGTGGTTAACAATAACTAGTATAGAAAAATTTATTATGTCGCAAAAAAAAGAACCGAAGACCAAGCAAGAAAATTTTATCTCTCCGGAAATAAAAAAAATTATCGAAAATATCACTAAGGAATACGGCGAAGGTACTATTACTACCTTAGGAAAAAGCAAATTAAAAGATCAAAAAATTTTGTCGACTGGTAGCCTTCTTCTCGACCAAGCAATTGGAACTGGTGGCTATGTTTGTGGAAAAATTGTAGAAATATATGGTTTAGAATCGAGCGGAAAAAGCACTTTGGCCTTACATGCCGTAAAAGAATGTCAAAAATCACAAAAAAAAGCGGTTTATATTGACTTAGAAAACGGTTTGAATTTCAAATATGTGCAAAATATTGGAATAGATAAAGAAAATTTAATGATTTTGTATCCTACTAGTGCGGTGAAAACTTTTTTAATGATTAGAGACTTAATTAGAGAAGGAATTGATTTGATAGTTGTGGACTCAGTTTCTAATTTATCTCCCCAAGTAGAGGATTTAGAAAAATACAAAATTGGTTCACATGCTTTATTAATGTCGCAAGGGCTAAAAATATTGAAAAGTGAATTAATTAACAAAGAAACCATTATCATTTTTATTAACCAAGTTAGGAACAAAATTTCCACTGGTTATTATGGGGGTAATCCGGAAACGACTACCGGCGGAATGGCTTTAAGATTTGATGCCGATTTACGAATTAAACTAAAAAGAAAAGGCAAAATTGAAAAAAATGACAAATTGATTGGTATCGAAGTAGAAGCGCTAATAAAGAAAAGTAAGATAGGAGAACCCGAAAAAACTGCTGGTTTAGAAATAATTTTCGCCAAAGGTATTCAAAAAGAGCGAGAAATTATTGACTTGGCCACCGAGTTAAATATTATTCAAAAGAGCGGAACTTGGTATTCCTATGAGGAAAAAAAACTAGGCCAGGGAAAAGAAAATGTCACTGACTATCTGCTAGAAAATCCAGAATTATATCGGGAGATCGAGAAAGAAGTTGAAGATAGAACTTAATTTATTGAAAAAGTTAACGTTTGTCCATAATTTTTCAGTAAAGAAATAAACCGTAGTACACTTCGGCGGTTAGGTTTTGGGGACGAATTTTTGTTGAATAATTTTTTTCAGAAAAATATTTTTCTCATTCTTTGCTTGAATTGCCAGAGAAAGAAAGAAGATTATTTCAAAGAGTTTTACGGCGAAAACGAAAACAATTTTTTAAAAAGCGCAAAAATGGGAAAAATTGCTCATTTGAAAATTCTTTAGTAGTTTCGGATCGTGGTTTAATTATTATTAATGCCCCATCTACTTTAGGGATAGGTTTGAAAACGTTTCGAGGAATTTCAAAAACAAGGTTTGTTTCGGCTAAATAATTAATAAAGACTGATAAACTAGAGTATTGAGAAGAATATTTCTCGGGGCTTGCTACCCATTTCTGCCCTACTTCTTTTTGTACTAAAAAAACAAAATATTTAAATAAGTGAAAATGAAACAACAAATTAATTACTAAAGAATTAGTTATATAATAAGGTAAATTACCAACAACTACTATAGAATTATTTTGGTGTTCTAAACAAAACTTTTCTCAGTCAAATGTTAAAGCATCTTGGTTTAAGTAAATTATCTTATCTTTTGTGTTGCTTTTTTCCAATCATTGAAACAAATTTTTATCTTTTTCTAAACTAATGACTTTTTGGCAATTAGTTTCAGCTAGCAAATTAGTCAAACTTCCATAGCCGCTGCCGATCTCAACTATCAATGTGTTAGAATTAACCGGGCAGCTATCAACTATTTTTCGCAAATAATTTTTATCAAAAAGGAAATTTTGCCCTAGTTCTTTATTCGGTGGATAAAACATATTTTATTTTAAATATTATTTATGAGAAAAGGAGATGCAAGTGCTTATTACAAAAAAAATATTAAGAAAAAAAAAACGTGACGGTTCTTTTTAGGTAATATCTTATTACAAAATGCGATTGCTTTGATTTTCTATATCGTTGCAAGATATTATGAAGAGGAAATAAACGTTAGATTTCATTTTACTGTTAATAATGCTATTGCTTTAACAGTGTGGCTATTTAATTTATTTTATCCCTGGGAAGCCTAGTTGAAACATTATTATTAGAAGCCGAAAGAAGATTTTACTAAGTTAATTTCATTAATTGGCTTTTTTTTCGAGCGGCTTTGTTCCGGTGAATTTTCCCCTTACTGCTGGCTTTGTCTAATAATTTTCGGGTTTTAATTATTAGAGAATTTATTTCAGAAGGATCTGGTTTTTTGTTTCAATGCTAACCAAATTATTTTATTCTACAGGAGAAAAAATTTGGAAAGAAAACAATTTCTAATTATTGTCAATATTTATTTACCGCATTTGTATTTAAATTACAGGTCCAAAATCGATCTAATTTTATTATTTAAATGTTCGGTAGCTTTCTTATCTAATTTACCCAAAAAAACTCCTCACTTTTGTAAAGTTTTTTTTTTCAGGGTATAAAAGCAACTAACTAGTATTTTTAATTTCTTCTCTTTTAATTTAAAGGCCAATTCTAGTGAATCGTGAACCCTTTCGACACTTTTGTCGGTTAACAAATTGAAAACTAAGAAATCGGAAAATAAATTATGTAATTTGTTACTGATTACTACTAAAGTAATGGAAAGATTTTTTAAATAAAATACTTCCCCTCGATCAATTCTCTCAAACTGATTTTTTTTGTTTTCTTCCATTTCATTTTATATTAAATACTTAATTTTTCGATTTGGTCAACCACTTCTTTTTCTTGATTGGCTTCAGAATATTCTTGGAAAACTTTTTCTTCAATTTTCTTGATTGCCTCCTGAATTATTTTTTCTGTAAATTTGCTAACCCCCCCTTCCGGAACTAACCATTTAAGTTTTTGATAACATTCTTCATTAATTGAAACAGTTAGGATGACCTTCTTTTCCTTTTTGTTAGTATTAGCCTGGGAATTGTTATTTGAATATTCTTCAAAACTTAAATCTTTGACACTAAAACACGATAATTTTTTATTTTTCTTATTCATAACATTGTTTTTTTTATTTTTTATTTAAGAAATTTTAAATAGTTAATCATAAAATAATAATAATAATAATAATAATAATAATAATAATAATAATAATAATAATAATGAACGAAAAATAAAGGACAAAATCTCTAATTTTTAGACCTTTTTAATATGGGGGAAGGGGATTTTTTTCTTTTTTTATCGTTCAACAAAAAAATCATGACAGAAAATAAAAAATATTACGAAACATTAGAAATAGAAGAAAATGCGACCTTAGAAGAAATTAAAAAATCTTACCGTAGGTTAGCCCAAACGTGACATCCCGACAAAAATAATTCTCCGGAAGCAACCAAAAAATTTCAAGAGATTAGTGTGGCTTACAGCGCTCTAACTAATGAAGAACCAGGTGAATATGATTTGTATAATTTAGAGGATGCGTTGAATGAGTTAATAGATACGAAAAAAAATTTAAATTTAGCAGCAAAAGTAGGAAAATCCCTTCTCGAACAAAATACTGATTTGCAACAAAAATTACAGTTATCAGCTGAAGCAGGGCAAGACCTTCTCACACGAAAAATTGCTTTGGAGCAGAAAATAAATGAGGAAAAAGAGAGAGTAGAAAAGTTAGAAAATAATATTCGTGAATATCACAAAGAAAATGAAAAATTAAAAGATAACCAAGACCAAGATGCCCAAACTTTAACAGAATTAACCGAAAAAATTGAGAAATTATCTAAGGAAAACAAAAGATTATCTGGGGAAAATAAAAAGTTAACTGCCGAGAACCAAGCATTATCTGGTGAAAACCAAGAAACGCATTCGACCAATGAGGAAGAAGAAAAACTCGAACAAAAATTAGAAGTAGCTAAAAAAGAAGCAAGGGAAAGCCAGCAAGCATTCGAACAACTACAAAAACAAGAATTAGAAGCCTGAGAATTAATTCTTAAAGAGCGGGCGGCAGAAAAAAAAAAATTACTAGAAATAGAAAAGACTAATCACCAAATAGCAACTGAAAATGAACAGTTAAAAATCCAGTTGGAGGCAGTTTTCAAAGAAAGTAATGAAGCTAATCAAAGAAGCGATGATTGAGAAAAAGAAATTTTAGATATTGAAGGTAAAAAAAACGAGTTGGAATGAGAAATTGAAAGTTTACAAGATGAGTTAAGAGAAACCAAAACCGAAGTAAAAAGATTGGAAAATGAATGGAGGAAAAGAGAGAAAAAGCCAACTAGTTCTTGGAAAAAAGAAGTTGAAAAAACTGAAAAAGAAATTTTAATTAAAGAGTTAAGAAGAGAAAACAGCGAAATCAAAAAGGCGCTCCAAACAAGTAATGAACTTTTAGAAAAATTCCGAATTGATTATGAGGAATTAGAAGAAATTTTAAAGGAAAAAAATGAAGAGGTAAAGAAAATATTAGCAACTAAGGATAAAAAAATAAAAAAACTTAAAAATCATTGCCAAGAAATTGAGCAACAATATCAGGAAACCAAAGAACAACTTATCAATTTATTAGAAGAAACTAGCGATAAAAAAAATAATAAAAAGAACACAGAAGTAAAAAAACCAGTTAAGCAAACCCCTGGTTGAAAAAATCGGTTATTCCAAACTGCTAAGTATGTCGCTATAAACGGTTTATCTTTTTATGGTGGTAATAGGCACGGTTATCAAAATTCATCTAATGCCACAAGTGTGGTCAACAATCAACCTGTTATCACTTGTTCTAATCCTCAAAGTTTACCATTTACTCCGGCTCTAAACCTAGCCGCGGTTGATACTTCCCCCATTTCTCCCCTTCAATCTTTTTATGATCAAGTAATAGTTAACAAAAAACCAGTATCTTACAATTTAGAACTTCATGGTCGTAGTCTGGATCACCTTTATGAGGAAATAATAAGTAAAAAAAGAGAAATTAAAAGTCTAAAAAAAGAAAATGTAAGAAAGGACATTTTAATCACTAATATTAAGCGCCAACTAACAGCTGAGCAGATTGGCCAGCAAAGGATCAAATCCGACTTAAACAGTCAAATAAGTGATTTGAATGCCAGACTGAAAACTGAACGAGAAATTTATAGCAAAAATGTCAGTAATTATGAAAACGAAATTCGTAAATTGGAAGAGCAAAATATCACTCAAGAAAACTCTTTTGCTGACTTAGAAATTAAAACAAAGCAAAACAAAGAAAGTTTTCGCCGCCAAATCCAATTTCGGGAGGGAAAAATTAGTAATTTAATTAATCAAAAAAGAGAATTAACTAATCAACTGAATAAACTTAATACTGATTTGTTAAGCGTTAAAGAAAACTCTCGATTCGAAATTACTCGCCTAAAATCAGAGAGCAAAAACTACCAAAAGCAAAGAGATTTGAGGCCCGATATTACTTTTACCGATTATCAACAATTATTAACAGATAAAAACAAGGCTGCTTTAACTATTCAAGAACTAGAAAAAAAACTTGAATACTACTCAGACTGATTGACTAAATGAACTAACGCTTTTAACAATCAAACTGCTTCTGAGGTAAAAGAAAATCAAACTAAATTACAGAATAAGTTAAATGTTGCTTTAATCAACTACGACCAGGTCCTTCAAGAAAGAGATAACCGCCCTAACATAACTATTAAAGAATATCAAAAATTAGTGGTTGAAAATAGTCTTCTCAATAGCCGTCCGAATATTACCCAAAAGGAATTTACTAATTATTCTAGTCCCCGGCAAGTAAATCAAAAGATCAAATCAACCCAAGAAAAAGAAGCCGGTAAGTATCGCCATCATAAATCACCACTGGAAATAGCCCAGTTAAAGCAAGAAGCGCAAGAGCAAAAGGAATACGAATTAATAAGGAGTGGTTGAAAAAATCCCGAAGAAGTAACGAGGATAAAAAACGACGCAACTGCTCGTGAGAAGGAATTAGAAGCAAAAATAATCGCTCAAAACCGAGAAGATATAACTGATGAACCGAACACAATCCACAAAATATTTGCTTGAATTTCGGAAACTTATCAAACCGATCCACTTAAAAGTTCAGTTAGCAGCGGCCTGTTAATTTTATTAGGCAAGAATTTTTATCAGAAGTGGAGAAATAATGCTCAGCGAGTGAAAGAATTAGAATCAGATAAGACTGGTTTAGAGCAAAGTAAAGAAAAAGTTGTTCAAGGACTAGACCAAGAAAAAGCAAGGGCAAAAAATTTAGAGAAGCAAGTTGGTGAATTAGCAATTCTCTATGGCAAAGAAAAAGTTAAAAATAAGAAATTAATTGCTGGTCAAAAAATTTTTAAAGAACGAGCCAAAGATTTAAAACGAGAACTGGACACCCACCAATGTAAAAAAATATTTGTTAATTGTCAAGAAGCGTGTTGCTTAGGCGAATATCAACGCTTACAAAAAATAATATCCAGTTTAGAATCCCAATTAGAGGAAAAAGGCCAAACTCTCCTCCAACAGATTAATAGTTTCTGCCAGCTTGGTTTAAAAGTGGAAGAACTGAAGGTTAATAAATTAATTAGTCGAATTCAAGAATTAATAAGAATTCCGAACACTGCTAATCAGAAAATGGCCCAGGAGTTAGCTGCCTTGCAAAAGGTCGTTGACGAAAAAGATGCTACTTTCCGGAAAGAGTTAGCCCAGGTTATAAAATTGGAAATTCAAGGTTTGAAAACTTTATTTTCCGGAGCGGTAGATAACCATGTTACTCAACAAATATCAACGGCTACTAATTATCCGCAAATAATCCACTCCCGACAAGAATTTTTGGCCAATAATTTAAAAAACTACAACCAAAGCCCGGGATTAAGTCAGGTGGAAAAAACACAAATAATTTTTCTAATTATTTTGTTAGTAGCTAATTTAGTAGGGATAGGGTTATTAATTAATAAAAAAAAGAAAAGGATAAAATCGTAAAGTTAGTAAAAATTTACTTACATAATGTCTTTTTGCAAAACTATTACTTCACTAGTTACTGCTCCGATTACCCAAAATGTTGCTCTAATTAGGATTTCTGGTCCGCAAACTTATCAAATAATTAACAAAATTTTTGATAGGATTTTGCCTAATTATCCGCAAAAAAAACCACAATTAATTTTTGGCCGGCTTGTCAACTCGCAAAAAGAAGTCCTTGACCAAGTTTTACTTTCATGCTTTTATAAACCCCATTCTTTTACTGGTGAGGATGTAGTAGAAATTAGTTGTCACGGTAATTTATTTATCGTTAACCAAATAATACAATTAATTCTAGAAAATGGTGCCGAACTGGCCCAAGCAGGCGAATTCACTAAACAGGCTTTTTTTAATGACAAATTAAATTTAGTCCAAGCCCAAGCCATCAACGATTTAATTCGGGCTCCCAGTTTGTCCGCTGCCAAATTAGCTCTTCACAATTTAAGTTCAGAAAGCCAAAAAGAATTTGCAGTAATTGAAAATGAACTATTAGATATTATTGCCATTATCAAGGTAAATATTGATTATCCGGAATACGATGGAGTAGAATATCTAACTGGAAAAGCAGCACTTGGGCGTTTAAATAAATTATTCGAAAAATTAAAAATAATCGAAAAAGAAAGTAAAAAAGCCCAAGTTTATCAAGGGGGTTTAAAAGTTGCCATCGTGGGAAAGCCAAATGTGGGAAAATCAACTCTTTTAAATGCCTTATTACAAGAAGAAAAGGCCATTGTTTCACCCATCGCTGGCACTACTCGTGACATCGTGGAAGCCCGCTATAACTTGAATGGAATTCCTTTAACTTTATTAGATACCGCCGGAATTCATGAAACTCAGGACCTAGTCGAGAAAATTGGCGTGAAGCGAAGTTGACAAGCCTTAGAAAAAGCCGAAATTGTCTTTTTTTTGGTGGATAATTCTGGTTCATGAAGCCAAGCGGAGGAAAACATTTTTCAAAGAATTAGCAATAAAAATCATTTAGTTATTATTAATAAAATAGATAAAAAAAATAATTTACAACTCCCTAATTATATTCCCTCCCAAAAGACATTAAAAATTAGTGCTAAAAATAAGCGATTGACTGAATTAGAAATCAAAGTTAATGAATTATTTGGGAGTGATTTAATCAATAATTTACCCTCTTACCCTTATTTAAGCCAAAGTTGGCAGCAAGCCAAATTAACCATCCTTATCCAGCAATTAGAAGCTGTGATTAATGAGTTAAAAAAAGAAACTTATTTAGATGCTTTGTGTAGTGATCTAGAAACCAGTTATAAATTAGTCAAAGAATTAAGCGGCAAGGAATATAATAATGATTTATTGGATATCATTTTCAGTAAATTTTGTTTAGGAAAGTAGAAAGTAATATAGTAGAAAAAGTAATTTAGAAAGTTAAAAATTTAAAATATGACTTTTCTGGCCTTTGGTAACCATACTGTTCGTAGTTTGATTAACTCCCCCTATTTTACTCTAAAAAAAATTATTTTAAGAGATGAACACAAAAATGACAAGGATTTACTACAATTATTAGAAGAAAAAAAAATTCCTTATCAATTATTAAATAGAGAACAATTTTCTCGTTATAGTTTTGATAAAAAAAGCCAAGGGATAGTT
>C688J18823_10001981_pt1 | contig 12775 bp, 14 predicted proteins | sample HopSoiMetagenom1_FD_18823 | JGI IMG/M metagenome (IMG submission 18823)
TGAATCCGCGAAGATCTTCGTATGGCGTCACTGCCGTCGTTCCCGCGGGGGCGACGGGTTATTCATCTGAAGGAAGGTGAAGCGCGCGGTCGACCATTTCCGTCGCGCGCTTGAAGTCGTAGTTCCGGAAGACGTTCATCTTGATGAGGAACGAGGCGCCGCCGTAGAACTTCTCGTATTGCTGGTGGCGGCTGCCGAACTCCGTGCCGATGAAGTCCCAGGCGAGCCGCATGAGCGCTATGCGATCGCGCGCGCCGACCGACGCCGACTGGAAGTAGCGCTCCATGTCCGGCCGGGTTTGCGCGCTTTCGAAATCCTTGACCGACGACGGCAGCGTGATCATGCCGGCGCCGGTGAGCTCGCGCACGATGTCGATCATGTGCGGATTGATTTCGGACTGCAGCGCCATCACCGAGTAAAGCGCCGTGCGGCTCGGCCAAAGGATGCCGTCAGCGTCGATCGTGGCCACCGTCTCGTGCGAATGCAGCATGTGCTCGACGATGGACGCATAGGAGGCGAGCTCGCCCATCTCCACCATCACCGGCGGCGCGGCGTCGTTGCCGGTGGCCTCGTTCATGCGCTTGGCGAGGCCGAGGAGGAAGCGCAGCTTGGTCGCGTAGCGTGCCTGCGCCTGGTGGTTGCCGTAGAGATGAGAGGGTGTCTTCCACCACTGGTCGCGCGTGCGCTCGAGGTCGCGGTATACGAAGACGCGTTCCCAGGGCACGAAGCAGTTGTCGAGCACCACGAAGCAGTCGGCTTCGTCGAAGCGGCTGGAGAGCGGATAGTCGAACGTGTTGGTGGCACCGAGCGCGAACGGCCGGCGCGCATACATGCGCAGGCCCGGATCGTCGGCGGGAATGGCGACGTTGAAAGCGTAGTTCTCGTCGCCGGGCGCGAGCGGATGAATGCAGCTCACCTGGACATAATCCGAGTACACGCCGGCGGTGGCGAGCTGCTGGCCGCCGGAGAGGAAGATGCCGGCGTCGTTCTCCTTCACCACGCCCGCATAGAGCGTCGGGTCGGATTGCTTGTGCGCCGGCTTCGAGCGGTCGATCTGCGGCGGCACGATCGCGTAGCTCAGATACGCGTGCGTGTCGCGCGCGTGGCGGTAGAAGCTGACGAGGTTTTCGCTCAGCTTGCCGAAGAAGGCGGGCTTTGCCGCGTAGCCGGCGAAGAAGTTGGCGACGTGGTCCGGGGAGCGTCCCATCAGGCCGAAGGAGAGCTCGGCCCATTTCTCCGCGGCGATGCGCTTCGCGCGCAGGTCTGCGTGCGAGCGCGGGATCTGCCAGCAGCGCCAGACGGGCGCGCCGCCCTCGGGAGGAACGAAGGTCATCGTGTCGCGGTTCTCGGGCGCCGCGGCGAAGTCGAACAGCTTGGCGATCGAGCGCGCGCCGCCGCGGAACGCGCGGTGCTCGGCAGCGTTCGTCACCCGCTCACCGTCGATGAAGACGGTGCGCGGCTTGTTTCGCAGGTCCGACAGGAAGTCGGCGCCGGTCCTCAGACGCTGAGCGGGCATGGCTTATTATCCTTTCGACATCGATCGATCGAGGGGGCAAAGATGAAACGCTGGCTGCTGGTCCTGGTGTTGCAATGCATCGCCTGCGCGGCCGCGGCTCAGGAGTGGCCGAGCCGCCCGATGCGTCTCATCGTGCCGTTCGCGCCGGGCGGCGCGACGGACATTCCCGCGCGCCTGCTCGCGCCGAAGCTGCAGGACGCGCTCGGCCAGCCGGTCATCATCGAAAACCGCACCGGCGCCGGCGGCATCATCGGCATGCAGGCCGGCGCGCAAGCGGCGCCCGACGGCTACACGCTCCTCATGGCGACCAACGCCGAGATCGTCATGCATCCCTCCATCTACCCGAAGCTGCCTTACGACCCGCTGAAGGATCTCGCGCCGGTTTCGATCATCGTTGAGAGCCCGATGCTGCTCGTCGTGCCACCCGGCAGCGCGTTCAATACGGTGGCGGATCTCCTTGGCGCGGCGAAAGCGAAGCCGGGCGCGCTCACGTTCTCGACGGCCGGCACCGGCTCCACCAGCCACGTGCTCACGGAGATGATGGCGCAGCAGGCGCACGTCCAGTTCCTTCATGTGCCGTACAAGGGCGGCGCACCCGCTTCGACGGCCGTGTCCACGGGAGAGGTCAACTTCGCGCTGCTGAATCTCGGCTCGGCGATTAATTTCGTGAAGGGCGGCAAGGCGAAGGCGCTCGCGGTGACGAGCGGCCAGCGCAATCCGAGCTTTCCCGACTGGCCTACCGCGATCGAAGCGGGCATCCCCGGCTTCAACGAGCACATCTGGATCGGCATGGCGGTGCCGGCCGGGACGCCGCGTCCAATCGTCGAGCGCTTGAGCACCGAAATAGCGAAGGCGCTCAGGGCGCCGGATGTGCGCGAGCGGCTCGTGCAGCTCGGCAACGACCCGCTCGGCACCACGCCGGAAGAAGCGGCGGCGCGCATCAAGCGCGAATTCCCTAAATACGCCGCTGCCATCAAGGCGGCCAACATTAAGGCTGAATGACCATGGGCAAGAAAACCAAGGAGTTCGTGACGCATTGGGGTCCGTCGATCGCCGACTGGGGCGACGGCACCGAGCAGCGCTTCGTCATCGAGCGCGACGAGGATGAGCTCAAGAAGGGCGCGCAGGGCGGCCGCAAGATGGAGAAGATCTCGCTCAACGACATCTTCAAGGAAGGCGTGGTCACCGGCGTCGACATGGAGAACGGCTACCTGCCGCTCGTCCTTTACGCCAACGACGACATCATCATCGAGGTGGCGAACTGCGACCGCGAGCAGGGCGGCTGGCACAGGAACCTCGGTGCCGACGAATGGGCGTTCCAGTACAAGGGCGCCCGCACGCTCAACTCCGAGACCGGCCCGATCACCATCAACGAGGGCGAGATGACGGTGATTCCGCGCGGCGTCGCGCACCAGAACGTCGGCCACGGCACGAACATCGAGATCACCATCTATGCGCGCAAGCCGTTGAAGCGCCTTTGCCCCACCAGCGCCGAGGAAGCGCGCAAGCGCATGAAGATCAAGGACGGCAAGCCGGTCGTGCCGCCAGTGCAGCTGAAAGACGGCAAGTGAGCGCCCGGCTGCGGCACATCGCCGTCGTGGTGAAGGACCTGGAGAAGGCGGCGCACTTCTATGAGACGGCCTTCGAGCTCAAGCGGGTGGGCGAGGAGACGCTCGACTTCGCCAGCGCCATCTACCTCACCGACGGCGTCATCAACCTCGCGCTGCTCAACTACAAGGGCGAGCGCGGCTCCGGTCTCAAGAACTGGAAGGACTTCGTCGGCGCGCACCACTTCGGCTTCCAGGTCGACGACCTCGCCGAGACGCAAAAGCGCATCGAGGCGGCCGGCGGCCAGTTCTTCTTCGACCTCGGCAACGACGCCGAGAAGGAGAATTTCGAGCGCAAGTTCAAGGATCCGGACGGCGTGATCTTCGACATCTCGAAGAAAGGCTGGCAGGGAGCCACGCGGTGATCGACTTCGCCGTCGAGAACCGCGTCGCGCGGCTCGTCCTGCAGCGTCCGTCGGCTTCGAACGCCTTCACCACCGAAATGCTCTCGCAGCTGCTGGCGGCACTTACGCGAGCGGCGAGCGAGGCGGACATCCTCACTATCTCGGCCGCGGGCGCCGATTTCTCCCTAGGCCGCGACCGGCAGGATGCCAAGGCGGGCGGACCGCCATTCCAGGCCTTCAAGCTGATTACCGACGTGAATGCGGCGCTGTCCGGCTTTCCCGGCATCTCGGTGTGCAGCGTGCAGGGACGCGCCTTCGGCTTCGGCGTCGGCATGGTGATGAAGAGCGACATTGCGCTGGCGGCAACCGATGCGCGCTTCATGCTCGACGAGGTGAAGCTCGGCATCGCGCCGATGTTCATCCTGGCCGAGATGGGCGAGCACCTTGCGCCGAAGGCAGCGCTGGACATCGTGCTCGCCAGCCGAGAGTTCGGCGCGGTTGAGGCGCGCGAGCTGGGTCTGGTGTCGCGCGTCGTCACCGACCTGAAGGCGGAGACCGAGATGCTGCTGCAGGAGCTGCGCTCGCGCGACGCCGAAGTGCTCAAGGCGAGCAAGCGCTATTTCTCTTCCGTGCGCAAGCTCGCGCCCGAGGCGCGCAGTGCCTATGCGCTGGTGGAGCAGACGCGCTTCGCGGAGCGGAGAAAGCATTGAAGTGGCCCGCTGAAGGCGATTCGCGCGTTCCCTATTGGGTCTACACCGACGAGGCGATCTACCGGCGCGAGGTCGAGCGCATCTTCGAGGGGCCGACGTGGAGCTACGTCGCGCTCGAGTGCGAGCTGCCGAAGCCCGGCGACTGGAAGCGCAGCTGGATCGGGGAGAAGTCGGTGCTCGTCGTGCGCGGCGCGGATGGCGTCATCCGCGGCTTCCTCAATCGCTGCGCGCACCGCGGCGTGCAGCTTTGCCAGGAGACGAGCGGGCACGTGCGGCAGTTCCGCTGCCCTTATCACCAGTGGACCTACGACCTCGACGGCCGCCTGATGGGCATGCCGTTTCGCCATGGCGTGAAGGGCGTGGGCGGCATGCCGGCCGAGTTCGAGTTCTCCGGGCATGGACTGACGCCGATCCGCGTCGCCGCGCGCCGCGGCGCCGTATTTGGAACCTTGAATCCTCAAGCGCCGGACCTGGAAGCTTATTTCGGCGAGAAGATGCTCGCCTACTACGACCGCGTGTTCGACGGCCGCGAGCTGCGCGTGCTCGGCTATTCGCGGCAGCGCCTGCGCGCTAACTGGAAGCTGATCCTCGAGAACATCAAGGACACCTGCCATGCGAGCCTCTTGCATGTTTTCTTCGTCACCTTCGGGCTCTTCCGGGTCGACAACCCATCGAAGGTGCGCATGGACGACACCGGCCTGCATACGGCGCTCGTCTCCGAGCGCGGCCGCCAGGAGCTGAACGAAGGAACCAAGCAGATGCATTCGTTCCAGCAGCAGCTCGCGCTGCAGGACCCGCGGCTCCTCGACACGGTGCGCGAGTTCCCGGGCGATGCCACGGTGATCATGCATACCTTCTGGCCGAACCTCATCCTGCAGCAGCAATCCAACACGCTTGCCACGCGCCAAATCGTCGCGCGCGGGCCGGCGGAATTCGACCTGCACTGGACCTTCTTCGGCTACGCCACGGACGACGAGGAGATGACGCGCCGGCGCCTGCGGCAGGCGAACCTGATGGGCCCGGGCGGCCTCGTCTCCATGGACGACGGCGAGATCATCGAGCGGGCGCAGCAGGGCTTCGCGGCCGCGGCGGACGCTGCGGGCATCAACGAGATGGGCGGGCGCGACTACGGCGATTGCGACCACATGGTGACCGACGTCGCGCTGCGCGCCTTCTACCGCGGCTACCGCAACGTCATGGGTTTGTGAGAAAAAGGATCGTCGTTCCCGCGAAGGCGGGAACCCAGTTTCTCAAAGGCGATCATTGAGGATGAGCCTGCGCGAGGAGCTCGAGGACTTCTACGCCGAGTACAGCGACGTCATCGACGATGGGGCGCTCGAGCGCTGGCCCGATCTTTTCGTCGAGCCGTGCCTTTATCGCATCGTGTCGAAGGAAAACCACGACAAGGGGTTGCCGCTGAGCCTCATGCTCTGCGAGAGCCTCGGCATGCTGAAGGACCGCGCGCACGCCTCGAAGGAGCTCAACGTCTACGCGCCGCGCGCCTGGCGCCACAGCATCACCCAGATCCGCGGACGCGAGGAGGGCGGGCGCATCTCTGCGCTCGCCAACTTCGTGGTATTCGAATCCCTAGCGGACCAGCACACGCGCATCCTCTGCGCCGGNCGCTACGTGGACACGCTGGTGAGAACGGATGCCGGGTTAAGGCTGCGCGAGAAGCTCTGCATCTACGACGCCGCCCTGATCCCCGGCTCCATCGTCCTGCCGCTGTAATTCGGGGACGGAGCCCGAACTAATTAGGGCTCCGTCCCCGAACTGTTACTTCTCGGTGGCCTTGGCCCGCTCCACCATCAGCTGGTAGGCGTCCTTGATGCGCGGGTTCTTGGTCGCGACCTCATCTGCCGCGGCGCGCATGCGCTTCTGGAACTCGGCCTGGTCCTTGCCGGTGATGCGGTGGATCTGGCCGCCGTGCTGCTTCCAGATGCCCTCGGCCTTGACGTTCTCGTCGACGGCCCACTGGTTCATCTCCGGCTCGATGCCGTTGGCGGTGTCGACGACCGCCTTGCGGATGTCGGGCGGCAGTCCGTCGAACCATTTCTTGCCGACGTAGAACATGGAGAGGATGGTGCCGTCGCCGTCGACCTGCGTCAGGTCCTTGACGATGTCGAAGTACTTGAACGTCGTGAACACGGTAATGCCGGTGCGCACGCCGTCGATCGCGCCGGAGGAGAGCGCCTGCACCGCCTCGGAAGGCGCCATCGGCACGCCGGTGACCCCGATGTGCTGCAGCGGCACGGTGTGCATCTGCGAGGCGAGCACGCGCACTTTCATGCCCTTGAAGTCGGCGAGGCTCTGCACGGGCTTGCGCGTCGCCCAGGAGTTCGTGCCGTAGAAGATGAGCGCGAGGCCCTTGATGCCCTTCGCCTCGCCGTAGTTCAGGAACGCCTCGCGGAACTGCGCGTCCTGCGAAAGGCGCACGGCATGGTGCATGTCCTTGATGAGGCCCGGCGCGCCGACGATCTGGAAGCGCGGGTCGACGCCGACGATGAACTCCGGCGGTCCGATGACGCCTTCCATCGTGCCAAGGGCGAGGCCTTCGAGCATGCGCGCGTTGTTGCCGAGCTGCTCGGCCGGATAGACCTCGACCTTCACCTTGCCGGCGAGCTGCTTGTTCATGCGCTCGGCGAAGCGCTTGAGGTACTCGTGCTGCGAATCGTTGATGGTCGCCGTGCCGACCTTGATCACGCTCTGCGCGGCCGCCGGCAGGCTCAGGCCCAGGCACAAGGCGCCGAGCGCAATGGAACGTACTAGCTTCATAGTTCTCCTCCCACGTTTTGGGTTGTTACTGATGCGGATCGATCGGCGTCTTCACCGTCGTCTTCGACTCTATTGCCTGCGCCGCGGCGAAGAGCATCTCCTCGCCGTAGCGCGGCCCCACGAGCTGTACGCCCACGGGCACGCCGTCGGCGAGTGTCGCAGGGCAGGCGAGGCCCGGCAAGCCGAGTGTCGAACACGCGAGGGTCGGCACCTGCGCGCGCAGGAGCGCCGCCATCGCCGCGTCGCCTTTCTGGTCCTCGTCGGCCGGAAACGGCCGCTGCCACGACACGGGCAGCACGACGAACTGGTAGCGCTCGAAGAAAACCATCCAGCGCCGCAGCAGCGCCGCGCGGCGGGCGAGCGCGGCTACGTAGCCCGGGTAGTCGAGCGGGCGGATGGACGCCACCATGGAGCGGCGCGCCTGCTTGCAAGCCTCGTCGCCGAGCGCCTCGATGGCCTTGGTGGTGCCGGCGCGATCGTCGGTCGACACGGCGTTTTCGCTCACGACCAGCGTGAAGAAAAGCGAGCCCGCCTCGTGCAGATGCGGCGGCGCGGCCTCCTCGACCTCGTAGCCGGCATCGGCGAGCCATTTGCCGGCCTGCTTCACCGCGGCGGCGACGGCCGGGTCGACGTCGGCTTCCGGTATGCCGCTACAGATCGCCACCCGGCCCGGGCGCGGCGCCTGCTCTGAGAGAGGAACGGGAACCCACCACGGATCGCGCGCATCGCGGCCCATCATCGCGACCGTGCCCAGGCGCAGGTCGCGCACCGAGCGGGCGAGCGGCCCCTGCGTGTTGGCAAGCTGCGTGGAGATGGCGAGCGTCTCCGGGACACCGGGCTCGAACGTGGCGATGCGTCCAAGCGAGGGGCGCAANCCATAGACGCCGCANGCGTACGACGGGTAGCGGATGGAGCCCGCCCGATCGTTGCCGTGCGCGAGCGCGCCCATGCCGGTCGCCACCGCCGCGGCCGCGCCGCCGCTCGAGCCGCCGGGCGTGCGCTTTGGATCCCACGGATTCAGCGTGCGGCCGTGAAGAGCATTGTCGGTGAAGTAGCGCGTGCTGAAGGCCGGCACGTTGGTGCGCCCGACGAAGATGGCGCCGGCGTTGCGCCACTGGATGACGCACGGGCTTTCCTCGCTCGGCACCTTGTCCTTGAANGCCACCACGCCGTTGGTGGTCGGGCGTCCGGCGAGGTCGACGTTGATCTTCAGCGTGACCGGCACGCCGTGCAGCGCGCCGAGCGTGGCGCCTTTCTTCACCGCCGCATCNGCCTGGTCCGCGGCCTGCAGCGCCTCGTCGGCCATCAGGTCGACGATGGCGTTGACCCGCGGATTCACGGCGGCGATGCGTGCAAGGCAGCTTTCCACCGCCTCGCGCGAGGACACCTCGCGCGAGCGGATGGCGCGCGCGAGCTCTACCGCCTGCCAGCGCCAGAGATCCTTCATTGCACCGCCACGCCCTGGATCTCGATCATCATCGAGGGGTCGGCGAAGCCGCTCACGGTAATCGCCGCGCTCGCCGGAAAGTCGCGCCCGAGGATCTCGGTGCGAAGCTCCGTCATCCGCGTCGTATGGCGCGCGTCGATCAGGAACACGGTCATCGTGACGAGGTCGGCAAGCGTGCAGCCGGCCTCGGCGAGCGTCCTCTCGATGTTGCGGAAAGTCTGGCGGCACTGCGCGTCGAAGTCGCCGGCGAGCGAGGCTCCGCTGTCGTCCTTGTGGCCGGTGTGCCCCGCCACCCACACGATGCGTCCCGCGCCTTCGGTGATCACGGCGGGCGAGAAGGCGCGCTTCTGCTGCCAGGTGCCGCGAACGAAGCTCTTCTTCATTTTTTGGCGAACGGCTTTTCGCGATCGAGGCGACGCTTCGCCTCCTGGGCAACCGACAGGTCGAAGAGCTGGCTGCGGGGCGTCTTCTTCTCGACGTAGGTGAAGTAGTCCGCCCAGTAGTCCTGCATGGCGAGGATCGAGTCGATCGGCGGAATGCCGTCCTCGCTCACGTACGACCAGTGCGGCGCGATGGCGCGCACGATCTCGGGCTTGCCGAGGAACGTGTTCTTGGCAAGGATCTCCGCCACGTCCGGATACTTGTCCGGCGCCGTGGCGGCGGCGTTGAACTCCTTCACGCCCTCGAGATACGCCATGGTGAAGCGCACGAACACGTCGCGCTTGCCCTGGACGAAGTCGCGCCGCGCGGCGTACACCGAGATCGAGCTGTTCGGCTCCACCTGGTCACCGGTGGCGACGATCGGTCCCCACTTGTTGTTCTGCGCGAAGAAGCCGAACTGGTAGGCGACCTCGATGGCGTCGACCTGCTTCTGGCCGAGCATCTTCATGAGATCGGGCTGCGGCGGGCCGATGACCCACTGCACGTCCTTGCGCGGATCGAGCCCGGCCTTCTGCAGCGCGCGCGACATGTCGTACTGGTTGATGCTGCCCACGGCGTTGACGCCGACCTTCTTGCCCTTGAGCTTCGCGAGGTCCGCCATCGTGCGTATGCCCTGGTCGTACAGCTCCTGCGTCACGTTGATGGTGAGATAGCCGTAGCCGGGGCGGTTGTGGCCGCGGTCGAGCACCAGGACGAGCGGCGCGCCTTTGGCGATGCTGTTGAATAGGCTCGCGTTGGCCGGCATGAGCGCCAGGTCGAGCTCTCCCGAGACGAGGCCCGGCACGGCAAAGGCGCCGTCGTTGAATTTCTTCACCTGCAGCTCGATGCCCATGCGCTTGAAATAGCCGCGCGCCTCGGCGACGAAGAAGCCGCCGCCGGAAATGAACGGGCCCTCTCCGATGCGCACCACGTCGTCGGCCGCCGCCGGGCGCGCGAGCGCGCCGAGCAGGCAAGTGATAAGCAGAATCCTCCAGACCATCCGAGCCTCCTTTTTCTGCGTTAATGGGTCCACGGCGCGACCCGGCGATCGATCCACTGCTGCAGCTTGACCACGAGCGCGCCGACCAAGGCGAGCACCACCAGGTCGGCGAACACCTTCTCCGTCTCCATCACCTGGCCCGCCTGCATGAGGAGATATCCCATGCCGCTCGTGCTCGAGCCGCCGATCATCTCGGCGGCGATGACGAGGATGATGGTAACGCCCATCCCGAGGTGCAGTCCGGCGAAGATGCTCGGCACCGCCGCCGGCAGGACGACTTTCAGCTGCACCTGCCGCGCGCTCGCGCCGAGGTCCTGCGCCGCCTTCATGAGCCCGCGGTCCACCTCGCGGATGCCCGCGTAGGCGCTGATCACGATGGGAAAGAACGCCGTCACGGCGCTGATCACGATCTTGTAGGCCTCGCCGGTGCCAAGCCAGATCAGGAGCAGCGGAATGAGCGCGATCTTCGGCAGCGGATAGAGCGCGGCGATCCACGGGTCGGCGATGCGCGCCGCGAGGCGCGACATGCCCATCAGCACGCCGACGCCGACGCCGGCGACCGCGGCGATGGCGAAGCCGCCGAGCACGCGGNCGAGCGTGANCGCGAGGTTGGTCGCGAGTGAGCCGTCGGCCACCATGCGCCAGAGATAAACCGCGACCGAGCTCGGCGGAGGCAGGTAGATCGGCGCGATGCCGCGCAGGCGCACGAACGCTTCCCAAGCGAGGACGAACGCGACGATGACGATGCCCGGCAGGGTTCGTTCGGCGAGCGTCATGCGGCGCCGAGCGCGGCCTGCTGCTGCGCCATCGAGGTCATCACTTCTTCGCGGATGAGATGAAACGCGCGGTCGAAGAGCGCGGCAAAGGCGGGCGTGCTCACCATCTCGAGCGAGCGCGGCCGCGGCAGGTCGACCGCCAGCACTTCCTTGATGCGTCCGGGCCGGGCGCTCATCACCACCACCTCGTCGCCCAGGAGGATCGCCTCCTCGATGGCGTGCGTCACGAAGAGCACCGTCTTGTGCGTGCGGTCGAAAAGGCGCGCGAGCTCCTCTTGCATGATGATCTTGGTCTGCGCATCGAGCGCGGCGAAGGGCTCGTCCATGAGCAGGATCGCCCGCTCGAGCACGAGCGCGCGGGCAAGCGCGACGCGCTGGCGCATGCCGCCGGACAGCTGGCCGGGCAGGTGATGCTCGAAGCCGCCGAGCCCGACCGAGGCGATGAGCGCGCGCGAGCGCTCGTGCCGCTCGCGCTTGGGCACGCCCTGCATCTCCAGGCCGAAGGCCACGTTCTCCAGCACGCTGCGCCANGGNAAGAGGTTNAGNCCCTGCCACACCATCACCGAATCGGCGCCGGGCGCACGCGCGTCCTTCGGGCGCGCCGGATCCACTATATGAACCGTGCCGCGCGTCGCGCGCTCGAGCCCGCCGACGATCTGCAGCAGCGTGCTCTTGCCGCAGCCGCTCGGGCCGAGCAGGCACGAAAAGCGCCGCGACGCGAAACGGTGCGAGAAGCGATCGAGGGCGACGATGTCCGTGCCGCCACGCCCCGGCCAGACCTGCGTCACCTCCTCGACTATGACGTCCACGTTTTTCGCAGAAGCATTCCTGCGGGCGATGGTACGCCGCGCGTGGACAGCGGGACGATGGCCGTTTCGACTGACGCCGGGTCGCTTCACGACTTCCCTCTTGTCCGCTCCTTGCCTAAGATCGAACGATGTTCGAGTTCTTCCCGGGGCATTACCGCTGGTCGTACAACACGCTGCTCGCCTTCTCGGCCGGCGGGCAGCTTGGCGACTTCGCGCTGATCGAGAAAGCGCTACACGAGAACGTCGGCAAGGACGAAGCCTGGCATCGGGAATGGGCGCGGCTCGCCGACATCCTGGAGAAGCGCGCCAAGGCGGGCTCGCGCTTCACCGCATCGGAGGACTACTTTCTTTCGGCGCTGTATCACACGATCTCGGAGCACTTCATCCCGCCGGCGGCGCCCGAGCGCCTCGCTTCGTACAAGGAGGTGCTGCGCACCTTCGACCTCGGCCGCGAGGCGTCGCATCATCCGGTCGAGCGCGTGCTCGTGCCTTTCGAAGGTACGACGCTGCCCGCCTATTTCGTCCCGGGGATGGGGTCCGGCCCCCGGCCCGCTGCCATCTTCATCTGCGGCCTCGATACCACCAAGGAGCTCTGGTTCCTGCGGTCGCGGCTGCAATTCGCGCAACGCGGCGTCTCGGCGCTCTTCATCGACACGCCGGGCATCGGCGAGGCGCTGCGGCTGCAGAAGTTGGTCACGCGTGCCGATTATGAGAAGCCGGTCGGCGCGGCGATCGACTGGCTGGAAAAACGCAAGGACGTGGATGCGAAGCGCATCGGCATCGTCGGCTCCAGCCTCGGCGGTTATTACGTAGCGCGCGCCGCGGCTTATGAGCCGCGCCTGAAGGCGACGGTGGCCTGGGGCGCGATTTACGACTATCACCGCGTGTGGGTGAGGCGCATGCAGGGCAATGGCATCATCGCCGCGCCGCGCTTCCAGCTCATGTTCATCACCGGCACCAACACCATGGAGGGCGCAGTGGACAAGGTGAAGGACTTTCGCGTGGCCGACTTCGCCGGTCGCATCAAGTGCCCGTTCCTCGTCATGCACGGCGCCGAGGACCAGCAGGTGCTGATGGAAGACGCGCACGCCATGTTCGAGGCCATCGGCTCGCCGGACAAGCAGCTCGTCGTGTTCGACGGCGAGAACGGCGGCGCGGCGCACACGCAATTCGACAACCATCTCCCGGCGCTGCAGGTGTGCGCCGACTGGATCGCGAGGAAATTATGAAAACTGCCATCGTCAACCTCGGCACCATCGTCAGCGGCGACTGGCGCGAGCCGTACGCCAAGGGTGATTCGATCCTCATGGCCGACGGGAAGATCACCTCCATAGGCACGGCGCCCGGCGACCTAAAGGCCTACGACGTGGT
>C688J18823_10001982_pt1 | contig 12773 bp, 13 predicted proteins | sample HopSoiMetagenom1_FD_18823 | JGI IMG/M metagenome (IMG submission 18823)
TCGGGGCCGGGGTGGTCCCCCCGGCTGACCAGCGGCTCGGGCAGCCAGGTGTCCGTCAGATTCTCGCGTCGGGCCTTCCGTGAACGGAGCAGGTCGATGCAGACCCGCCCGACCACAGTGGTGAGCCAGCCGCCGACGTTGTCGATCGACGAGCCGTCGGCGCGGGTGCTGCGCACCCAGGCCTCCTGCAAGGCGTCTTCGGCGTCTGTGAGCGACCCCAGCATCCGGTAGGCGACCGAGAGCAGTCGCGGCCGGTGCTCCGCGAAGCGCTCGGCGAACCACACCATGTCGCCGATGTCGCCGATGTCGCCCGCGTCGCCCGCGTCGCCCGTGTCGCCCGTGTCGTCCATCTCGATCCGCTCTCGCTCGTTGGGCTGGAACGTGTCGCCGCTCATCCGGTCAGCCGTCCTGCGTTGCGGTACTTGCGCTCAGTGCCTCGGTAGTAGAGCAGCCGGGCTGGGGGTGGTAGAAGCGTGAGCAGCCGCCCCGTGACGTCGTCGGTGACGCCGTCGAGCATCCACGGAAGGTATTACGGACGACGCCGATTTCGACATCGGGCGCGACCTCATTTGCGCTGGCCGCGCCGCGCCTGGAACTCCGGATGGTCGCGGGGTCGGTCACTGACTGCCGAAGGCCTCCCGGCGGATCATCTGGAAAAGTGTCGGTGCGCCATCGGACGTGGTCACGGCGACGTTCTTGCGCACCCAGTCCGTCTCGGTCGCCTGGGCGAGCAGGCACGCGGCGAGATCGGCGCGGCTGGTGAAGATCCCGTCGGCCCGGTCCTCGTGGAGCTCGTAGTCGGAAACCGCATCCGCGTCGAAGAGCCCCGAGGGGCGGACGATCGTCCACTCCAGACTGCTGTTCCGCAGGAAAGCCTCCATCGCCCGCATGTCGGCGTAAGTGGTCTTGCCGATGGTCGCGGTGATGAGAGGCTGCATGACGCGGTTGAGCAGGAAGCCACCGTCGGCATGATGGTGGGGCTCGGTGGCGCTGGAACTCACGGCGACGATGCGCTTGACGCCGTGCTGCGCCATGGCAGCGGCGATGTTTGCGATGCCCTCGCTGTAGATGGTGATCGGCTTGCGTGTGAACGGGACGCCCAGGGTCGACAGCACGACGTCGGAGGCGTGGACCGCTCGCTTCACCGAGTCCGGGTCGTGGACGTCTGCCTCGACAACCTCGAGCCGTTCATGGGTGAGCGGAAATTCCTGCGGCTTGCGAGTGACGGCAACGACCTCGTGGCCCGCGTCCACAGCCTGCTGGGTCAACTGGCGTCCGGTCCCGCCGTTCGCTCCGAAGAGGACAATCTTCATGCGGTGGCTTCCTCCTGCTGTCTGGACACGGCAGTTCCGTGGCCTCGGCGGAGATGTCGGTTGGCGGCGGCCGATTGTGACGGGCTAGGCCCTCGGGGGTCGCGCTGTGAAGGACCGCCGTGGCCGGCGTCCGGCAATGTCGATGGGAAGCGAGCAAAACCAGGACGACCACACGGTTAAAGCGGAGAAGTGCGTACGACCCGTGTTGGTCCAAGGGGCTGGTCCTGCATCGGTGCCCGCCGTCGACTACACGACCGGCCAGGATCAAGATCGCCTAGAGGCCGCTGACCTGGTCCGACAGGCCCGCCAGGGCTGACGCAGCCCGGTCCCGAGCGTTCCCACCTGATCTGGGTCAATGACATGATCGGTCGATGACGGACTCCGAGGCCGCCCCGGTCGAGTCGTTGGATCCCTCGACTCTCGACCTCGGCGAGCTGGCCAGCGGGTTTGCTGCGCACATGGGTCTCGAGGTGACNGAGGTGTCACCGGATCGCGTCGTCGGTCACTGGCAGCCACGCGCCGAGCTGGATGACGCCGACGGCCACACGCATCGTGGTGCCCACAGCACCGTCATCGAGTCCCTCGCCAGCATCGCTGGCGCCGTGTGGTGGGGCACCCGAGGTCAGGTCGTGGGCGTGAACAACAACACGGACTTCCTGATCCCCGAAAGCGCGGGCCCCTTTGTGTCGACCGCGAGCCCCGTCCAACGGGCGAGCGATCAACAGCTGTGGATGGTGGAAACCACCGACCCGGCCGGAAAGGTCGTCGTGCGTGGGCACGTTCGTCTGCAGAACCTGGAGACGCGAGTCTGAGGACTCGCGCCGCTTGTTGAGGCACTCGTCGGGCTCGAGCTGTGCGACGACGTTCGCGCGCCCGACGCCGAACTGCTTTCTGGCGGCCTCGGCCGTGACCCACGACTCCGGACGTCGTCGTTCGGTGGTCGCGGGGATCGCGGCGTACCGCTTGTCCACGCTGCAGCGCCGGCGCCGCCCGGCGCCGTCACCCGCCTCGTCTTGAAAACATTCGACACTTGCTTGGCAATGTCGACGAATGAGTGTAGAACTTAAAGGAAGTCCACGACCTTCTCTAGGAGCCTGCGATGTCCTCCGTCGACGACCGCACCGGCGCAGCGCCGCTGCCCGCTGGACCGCTGAGCAAGATCGACTACAGCGAGCGGATCCCCAACAACGTCAACCTCGCCGAGGACCGTCGCCTCCAGCGCGCCCTGGAGGGGTGGCAGCCGAAGTTCCTGGACTGGTGGAGGACCCTCGGTCCGGCCTTGCCGACCAAGGACGTCTACCTCCGCACTGCGATCGCGGTCGGGCGCGACGGCTGGGCGCACTTCGCCCACGTGCCCATGGAGGAATATCGCTGGGGCATCTTCCTGGCCGAAGCCGACCCCGACCGGACAGTCAAATTCGGCAAGCACAAGGGAGAGCCGGCCTGGCAGGAGGTCCCGGGAGAGCACCGGGCCGACCTGCTGCGGTTGATCGTGGTCCAGGGTGACACCGAGCCGGCCAGCGTGGAGCAGCAGCGGGTCCTCGGCAACACCGCGCCGAGCATCTACGACCTGCGCAACCTCTTCCAGGTCAACGTCGAGGAGGGCCGCCACCTGTGGGCCATGGTCTACCTGCTGCACGCCTACTTCGGCCGCGAGGGCCGCGAGGAGGCCGAGCAGCTCCTCAAGCGCAGCTCCGGGGACCTCGACGCGCCGCGCATCCTCGGCGCTTTCAACGAGGAGACCACCGACTGGCTGCAGTTCTTCATGTTCACCTACTTCACCGACCGCGACGGGAAGTACCAGCTCGGCACCTTGAAGGAGTCGGCGTTCGACCCGCTGGCGCGCACCTGCGAGTTCATGCTCAAGGAGGAAGCGCACCACATGTTCGTCGGGACCACCGGGGTCCAGCGGATCGTCGAGCGCACAGCCCAGGTCATGAAGGAGAACGGCGGCAAGGCCACCTTCGAGGACGGCGTCATTCCGCTCGAGGTGATCCAGAAGTACCTCAACTTCCAGTTCTCGGTCTCGATGGATCTCTTCGGGTCCGAGCAGTCCACCAACGCGGGCAACTACTACAGCTCCGGGCTCAAGGGCCGCTGGCAGGAGACTCGGCGCAAGGACGACCACGTGCTGCTCGATGACGCCCGGATGATGAGCTACGTCGAGGACGGCGAGATCAAGGAGAAGGAAGTCCGGATGCTGAGTGCCCTCAACCTCGATCTGCGCGACGAGTACGCCGCCGACTGCGCCAACGGCGTCCGACGCTGGAACCAGGAGCTCGAGGATGCCGAGCTCGAGGACCGTCTCTTTCTCCCGCACGAGGGGTTCAACCGCAAGGTGGGCGTCTACGCCGGGCACTTCGTCAGTCCCGAGGGCGAGGTGCTTGACGAGGCGACCTATGAGCAGCAGCTCGGCGATTGGCTGCCCACGCCGGAGGACCGCCAGGCCGTCGCCGACCTCATGGTTCCTGAGTACGAGTACGGCAAGTTCGCCAGCTGGATCGCAGCGCCGAAGACCGGCATCAACGACCAGCCGGTCGAGTTCGACTACGTACACCTCGCCGAGGAAGGCGTGGCTTGACGTGACGACGGACTCCGCCGATGGCCTGACCTGGGTCCGCGAGGAGGCGCCCGTCTGGGACGCCGACAAGTCGAGGGTCATCGGCGGCGCACCCGAGGGCGCCTTCGTCCTGGGGTTCGAGGACGGTCAGGCTCTGCCCGGCGATTGGTGGGCTGTCCGGGACGCCGACGACGAGGTCGTCGGGTACGGGCGGCTCGACACCACGTGGGGCGGTGACGCCGAGATCCTCCTTGCCGTCGCGCCCGATCGCCAGGAGTCCGGGATCGGCACCTTCATCCTCGACAAGCTGGACGACGAGGCCGCCGCCCGCGGCATCAACTACGTCCACAACCGTATCGGTGATCATGAGCGGCGCGACCTCGTGCACGACTGGCTGGTCGTCCGCGGGTTCCGTGGGCCGATCGACGGCGACCTCCGCAAGCGGGTGGGGATCAAGCACGAGACCGGGTCCTCCACCCGCCGGCAGGGAGAGGCGTACGACGTTTCGCTGGACCCCGCCGACCAGGCGCCCGGACGCGAGGAGCAGGGCGGCTACGTGAACGTCGAGGAGCACCAGTACTGAGCCGGGCGCCTCGAGGCTCAGATCCGCTCCGAGGCCTCGGCCTGCAGCCGCTCCCACTCCTGCTGGGCCTGTCGATGCCACTGGGCGTGCCGATCGTGGAAGACCGCTGCCGCGCGAGGGCCGGGCCAGTCGTGGTCGAGCAGCTCGCGCGGCAGGTCGGGGTCCAGGAACGGAAAGCGGCGCCACTCCTGCACCAGCTCCACCTGCGCCGTGAAGGCATCGCGGACGGCGGCGGCACGCCGACCCTCGAATGCGTCCAGGAACTGCAGGTAGCGCTTCTCGACGTCAGCGAGGTCCCAGGCGGCCTCGACGAGCTGGCCCTCGTCGCCGAACCCGGCTGTCGGACCCACCCACGCGAACGACTGGGCCTCGAGATCGAGCTCCGCGATGACTCGGCGCACTTCGTCAGACTTGCTGACGTCGGGTGAGATCCACATGCCGGAGTAGGGGGAGCCGAGCCCGAGCCACGTCAGCTGGGTACGGAGGCGGTGGCGCAGCTTGCGTTGGGTTTCCGGGATCGAGACAGTGAGCACCAGCCAGCGGCCGTCCCACGCGTGCGGTTCGCGCATGAAGCTGTAGATGCGCGTCGTGCCCTCGCTCAAGAGGGCACGACCGCGCTCGGTCAGCGCCCAAGCGGTCCGTCGCCCGTGACGCTCGGAAACGAGCAGCCCTTCGGCACTGGTCCGGGCGAGGGCCTGGCGCGAGGCTCGCTGCTCGACGTCCAGCTGCGCCAAGGCGTCGAGCACTGTCGACGTCCAGACGGGCTCGTCCCTCGGGAGGGCGAACTCGCCGAGCACGGTGAGCAGGAGTGAGCGAGCGCTGGCCGAGCCGAGCTCGCGGCGACGACTCAGGGAAGAGGCCGGACTCTCGCTCACATCAGCCTCCTTGTCAGCTGGCGCCGCACCGATTCCGGTGAGTCCAACGGTGACATGTTGCCGGACGGACCCGGGACTTCTCCGCCGCGCGGCAGGCGATCGTCCGGTCCAATCATTCCACAAAGTATTGACGTGCGGCTACAGATACGTAGAGTATTTGTAGCCGGATGGGTCATATCGATCACGCTGGCGAGCACCCAAGTCTCAGGGAGGAACGCCCGATGACCGCCGTTCAGAACGACGAGCAGGCGACCAGCTCCGGCACCGACGAGCCGGCCGGTTCTGCCCAACCGACGGCGGACGCCGAAACCACGGCACCGCCCGTTGTCGACTTCGACACCCACCCGGACCGCTACCGCCACTGGCGGCTGGACATCGACGGCGACATCGCGACGGTGACGCTGAAGGTCGACGAGCGCGGGGGCCTGGTGCCGGGCTATGACCTCAAGATGAACTCCTACGACCTGGGCGTCGACATCGAGCTCTACGACGCGGTCCAACGGCTGCGTTTCGAGCACCCCGAGGTCAAGGCCGTTGTCATGACGGGCGGCCTGGACCGCATGTTCTGCGCCGGTGCGAACATCCGCATGCTGGCCCAGTCGAGCCACGCGTGGAAGGTGAACTTCTGCAAGTTCACCAATGAGACGCGCAACGGGATCGAGGACGCGACCGACAGCTCCGGGCAGACCTGGATCGCCGCGCTCAACGGCACCGCCGCCGGCGGCGGCTACGAGCTCGCCCTCGCCTGCGACGACATCATCCTCATCGACGACGGCTCCTCGACGGTATCGCTACCCGAGGTGCCGCTCCTGGGCGTCCTTCCCGGGACCGGCGGCCTGACCCGCGTGGTCGACAAGCGGCACGTCCGCAAGGACCGAGCCGACCTCTTCGCCACGAAGTCCGAGGGCTATCGCGGTGACACTGCGGTGCAGTGGGGCCTTGTCGACGCCACCTTTCCCAAGCGCGAGTGGGAGGAGCAGATCGGCGCGCGCGCATCGGCCGCCGCGGACCGCTCCACCCGCAGCGGCGATCGTGGGGTCGAACTGACCCCTCTCGACCGTGCCGAGGACGGCGACAAAATCACCTACCCCCTCGTCACCGCGACCATCGACCGTGACGCCCGCCGCGTCGACATCACTGTCCAGGGCCCCTCCGAACCCCCGCCCGCAGACGCGGCTGCCGTCCGCGACCAGGGTGTCGACTACTGGCCGCTCGCGCTCACCCGCGCGCTGGACGACCTTGTCCTGCGGCTGCGCACCAACGAGCAGGACCTCGGAACGTGGGTGTTTCGCAGCGAGGGCGACTCCGACCTCGTAGTGGCATACGACGCCCAGCTGCGCGAGCTGGCCGATCACTGGCTCGTCAACGAGACCATCCACTTCTACAAGCGACTGCTCAAGCGGCTCGACGTCACCAGCCGAAGCCTGATCGCGGTCATCGAACCCGGCAGCTGCTTCGCCGGCCTGCTGCTGGAGATCCCGCTCGCCTGCGACCGGCAGTACATGCTCGACGGCGTATACGAGGACGTCGCCCCGCACGCCACGCCCGCCGCCATCGCCCTCAGCGAGTCCAACGACGGGATCTTCACCATGGGCAACGACATCACCCGCCTGGAGAGCCGTTTCTGGGGCCATGAGGAGGACCTCGAGGCTGCGCGCGGCAAGATCGGGCAGTCCTTGGACGCCGCCGCTGCCGACGAGGTCGGACTGGTGACCATGGCGCTCGACGACATCGACTTCGAGGACGAGCTGAGGATCGTGCTGGAGGAGCGTGCCTCGCTCTCACCCGACGCGCTCACCGGAATGGAGGCCAACCACAGGTTCGTCGGGCCCGAGACCTTGGAGACCAAGGTGTTCGGACGACTCACCGCGTGGCAGAACTGGATCTTCAACCGACCCAACGCCTCTGGCCCGGAGGGCGCCCTGCGTCGCTACGGGACCGGGCAGCGCGGCAGCTACGACTACACGCGGGTCTGAGGCCATGGCCGAGCAGTTCAACGCGGCGCAGTACCTCCTTCACCGACGCCTCGACGAGGGTCGAGGCGGCCAGCCAGCGGTCAAGGGCAGCGACAGCCAGCTGACCTACACCGAGCTTGCCACCCTGGTGCGTCACGTGAGCGCCGCCTACCGCGGGCTCGGGTTGCGACGTGACGACCGACTGGTCCTGGTCGCCTCCGACGACGTCTCGATGCTCGCGGCCATCCTGGCCGCCTTCCACACCGGCCTCGTGGCCGTCCCGGTATCGACGATGTTCAACGCCGCCGAGCTTGGCAAGATCATCGCCGACTCCGGTGCTCGGCTGGTCGTCTGCACCCCGGAGTTCACGGCGGCAGTTGCTGAAGCCCTTCAGGCCGCACCCGAGGTCGAGTTCGTGATCGGTGTCGGTGACCTGGGCGACCTGAGGGGCCAGCCCACGTACGTCGCGCAGGAGTGGGACACGTTCGTAGCGCTGGGCGCCTCCTCGTACTCCGCGGATGAGACCAACGGGGCGGTGGCGGAAACCGACGAGGACAGCTGGGCCCTGTGGCTGTACACCTCCGGTACCACCGGGCTACCCAAGGCCGCGATGCACCGACACGCCAACATCCGTCATGTGTGCGAGACCTACGGGCGGCAGGTGCTCGGCATCACGCCCGACGACGTCACCTTCTCCGTGGCGAAGCTCTTCTTCGCCTACGGGATCGGCAACTCTCTCTTCTTCCCGTTCTCGGTCGGAGCGACGACAGTCCTCGAGCCGCGACGGCCGAGCCCGCAGGTTGTTCAGGAGCGGATGGAACGCGACCGTCCCACGCTCTTCTTCGCCGTTCCGACCTTCTACGCCGCGCTCGCGGCGAGTGACATCCCGGATGACACGTTCTCATCCGTTCGCTGGTGCGCCAGCGCAGGGGAGGCACTGCCTGCGCCCTTGCAGAGGCGGTTCACCGAGCGGTTCGGTGTCGAGATCCTCGATGGGATCGGGTCCACAGAGGCGCTGCACATCTTCCTGTCCAACCAGCCAGACGACATCAAGCCGGGCACGACCGGACGACCAGTACCGGGCTACCAGGTCGAAGTGCGCGACGAGGCGGGCGCTGTCGCGGCGCCCGGTCAGCCAGGCGCGCTGTATGTGTGCGGGGAGTCGCTCGCTCTGGGTTACTGGCGACGGACCGACGCGACTCGGCAGGTGTTCCAGGGTTCATGGCTGAGCACCGGCGACACCTATGTCTGCGACGAGGACGGCTACTTCCGGTGCCTGGGTCGCAACAGCGACATGTTGAAGGCCGGGGGGATCTGGGTGTCACCGGCCGAGGTCGAGAGCCGTCTCCTCGAGCACCCAGCCGTCCGTGAGGCCGCAGTCGTCGGACTCGCAGACGCTGACGGCCTGGACAAGCCTGTGGCCGTCGTAGTTGCCGACGGAGCAACCGCGGAAGAGCTGATCGCCTGGTGTCGCGAGGGCCTGTCTCACTTCAAGGCACCGCGGCAGGTCGTGTTCGTCGAGGATCTCCCGAAGACCGCAACAGGGAAGCTGCAGCGCTTCAAGGTGCGAGCGTTCCTCGTCGAGACTGAGCCGGCGGCGGTGGCGGAGACCACCGGCGCCCCTGACGTGACGGGTGCCAGCCAGTGACCACTCGGTACCAGGTCGACATCCTCATCGTCGGAGCCGGGCCGGTCGGCCTCTACGGGGCGTACTACGCCGGGGTCCGGGGGTTGTCGGTGGCGGTCGTCGACACCACCATGGCCACCAACGTCACCGGAGTCTTCGCTGCCGGCGACATCACCGACTACCCGGGCAAGGTTCGACTGATCGCGGTCGGTTTCGGCGAGGTCGCCACGGCGGTCAACAACGCTGCTGTTCACATCGATCCCGACGCCCAGCTCTTCCCCGGCCACTCGATCGACGTACCGCATGCCGTGCCGGTGCCAGCCTGACCCCGGGTACCGGACACACACAGCGAGGAGGAGACCGGGCGTGCCCTATGTGATTGCCAGCCCCTGCATCGACGTCAACGACAAGGCGTGCGTCGAGGAGTGTCCCGTCGACTGCATCTACGAGGGCAGCCGCAAGAGCTACATCAATCCCAAGGAGTGCATCGACTGCGGCGCCTGTGAGCCGGTGTGCCCCGTCGAGGCCATCAGCCAGGACCGACGGGTGCCAGAGGCTGACGAGTCGTTCGTCAACGACAACAGGATCTTCTTCACCGAGGTCCTGCCCGGCCGCGACGAGCCCCTTGGGGCCCCAGGCGGTGCATCCAAGGTGGGCGAGCTCGGCACCGACACCCAGCTCGTCGTCGACTGGTAGGTGGGGGCCAATGCTCGACGGCCACGTCCTGATCGACGCCCACGTCCACGTCCCGGTGCTCGGAAGCCTTCGGCCGGCGTGGGTCCAATGGGCTCGCGACTTCGGCCCACCCGGGATCCTCGAACAGCTCTGGGACACCGACGGTAGACCGAAGCCGCAAGCGCTGGACGACCTCTTCGACGAGCAGGGAGTCGACGCTGCCCTTCTCTTCTGTGAGTACAGCCCCAAGGCCACCGGCTATCAGGCCTTCGAGGACCTGCTGCCGATCGTCGAGCGCAACCCACAGCGGTTCCGGCCGGTGGCCAACGTCAACCCCCATCTGCACTTCCCGATCGCCAACGAGGTGCGCCGCCAGCTGGACCTCGGTGCGGCGGCGCTCAAGCTGCATCCGGTCCACGGTGGCTTCCGGTGTGACGACCCGGCGCTCTACCCGGCCTACCAAGTGCTGATCGAGCGCGGCGTGCCACTGGTCGTGCACTGCGGCACGAGCAGCTTCCCCGGCTCGATGAACGAGCTGGCGGACCCGGCGTACCTGCTGCCCGTGGCCCGGACCTTCCCCGAGCTCGCCATCGTCCTGGCTCACGGCGGACGCGGCTGGTGGTACGACGCTGCGGGCTTCATGGCGCTCAGCCACCCCAACGTGTGGATCGAGCTGTCCGGGCTGCCTCCCAAACGGCTGCCGGAGTACTACCACCGCTACGACCTCGGCCGGCTCGCCAGGAAGTGGATCTTCGGAACCGACTGGCCGGGCGTCCCTGGCACGGCCACCAATGCGCGGTCGGTCGTCGACCTCGGGCTGGACGAGGAGCTCGCCGGCCTTGTCCTGGGCGGCAACGCAGGGAGGGTCTACGCCGGCCTCGAGCATCTCTTCCCGGGGAGACGCCCCTGATGCCGATCTACGCGCTGGGTGATGACGAGCCGCAGATCCACCCCGACCCCTACGTCCATCCCGACGCGGTCGTCATCGGTCGCGAGAGCATCGGAGCGGTGAGCACGATCTGGCCAGGCGCGGTGCTGCGGGGCGACTTCGGGGACATCCACATGGAGGGCTGCGTGCTCGAGGACCGATGCCTCATCGGCTCCGGTTCCATCGTCCTCAATCGCTCGCACGTCGGCGCTCGCAGCGTCGTCGGCGCCCGGGCCCTCGTTGCCGAGGACACCCAGATCCCGGACGGGAGCATGGCTCTCGGCGTACCTGCACGCGTCCGACCCATCGACCCGGCCAAGCAGCAGGAGTGGATCGACGTCGCCGCCTGTGGGTACGTCGACAGCGGACGTGTCTGTGCCAAGGACCTCCGGCTGGTGTCAGCCAAAACGCACGCGTGACCAGGCAAGGGAGCATCATGACGAGCACGACACGACCCGAGTACGTCGGACGACCCGCGCGCGAGCTCAGTGACGAGGAGCTCGAGCAGCAGGGCAAGAACGCCCACGAGACCCGCAACTGGGTCTTCCTGCACGGGACAGCCGACCAGTTCGCGACCCACACCGCGCGGATGCTCGAGCTGGAGCAGGAGTACCTCCGCCGCCACCCGAAGCGCACCTGGCAGGGCTCAGGTGGCGCAGTTACGGACGAGTCCCAGGCCGCCGTGCTCCGCAAGGCGCTGCACGGGATCATCCTCCAGCTCGAGGCGCTCCTAGAGCCACCCGTCCACGATGACGAACACGAGCCCAGCGGTGCAGACCCGGCTCTGGCGCTCCTCCGCATGGTGGCAGCGGCGGAAGGTGGGCGGATGAACAAGCTCGAGGTCCACCAGCTCGCCCGCGAAGTTGGTCTGGAGCGTGCCGCTCTGGCCAAGCTCTACAACGGTGACCCGTCCCTCTTGCGGACGGACAAGCAGGACCGCGTGATCACCGAGGCAGGACTGGCCAAGCTCGGGTGAGCCTTCCACTGTCTGCGAGGCCGCCGCTGACTCGGCTCGGACGACGACGGACGACTTGTTGAAATGGCCGTCAACACCGAGAGGCAGCATGGACGGGCCGAGCCTCAGCGACGTTGAAGCCGCGTTCGAGCCTTGGTCGCCAACGTCGACACCTTCGCTGCCAAGAAGACACACCCTGCGGTGAGCGCGAGCAGAACGACCTTCTCGATGGCGCCAGTCTCCGGAGTTCCGAGGCCGATGACCAACGAGACGGTGACGAACCCAAGGAGGAGGACGAGTAACACTCTCGCCAGACGCACCAGGGTGATCACCCATCTGAAAGTACGCCGCGGGGGCGACTCGTGGAAGGTCCAGGGCACGAAATCCGACAGTCGCTGCCTCTGCGGGTTGTCCATTGGACTAGAAGCTGCCGTTGTTCGCCGCAGATACGTACGTGAGCCGGTGAGACGCAGGGTCCCCAACGCGCGCCTGGGCCGAATGGTCGAGGAGAGGCCCGACGGCCGGAAGGGACGAAGTCTTGGGGCCGTTCTGGGTCGGCATCGCTTGGTTCGGCAACCCACCGGTGCCGATCGCATCGTGCCCGGGTTGCTCGGACCGGCAGCACGCCGGTGCCTAGCTCGTCCTCGTGACCCGGGGCCGCGCCAGGGCCGTCGTCACGTCCAAGGCGCGCCGCCAGAGCCAGGGCATCGCTTCGGTTGCAGCCCAGCGCAGCTCGCGCAGCAGATGGGTCGGGTCACCGTCGAGCTCGAGGGCAGGACCTTCGAACGCGAGCCCTCGGGTCCCGAGCAGTTCGGCGCACTTCTGGGCGACGGCGCGGTGACCCAGCTCCGAGGGGTGGAGGCGGTCACGGCACCAGGACTCCCGGTCGTAGATCCCGGGGTGGGCGCCCAGGTCCAGTTGGATCCCGTCCCACCGGGCGAGGATCTCGTCGTACACGCAGTTGACCTCGTCGATCCGCCGGGTCAGGAACCCACGTACCGGGCGAGGCAGCCCGAAGACACGCCCGTGGTCGTGGAAGCGCACGGTCACGAGAACGGCACCCTGCTCACTGAGCCGGTCGGCACAGAAGAGCAAGTCGCCGCGGAACTCCTGCGCATCCCAGTCCGCACGCAGGACGTCGTTGATGCCGACCACCAGGCTGGCCAGGTTGGGTCGGTGTTCCAGAGCGATCGCGAGCTGGTGGCTACGCACCTGCGCAGCCGTGGCTCCGGGGACGGCAGCGTTGCAGAACGAGACGTCGTGCGATGCGGCCATCGAAGCTGCGAGCAGGCGTGCCCAGCC
>C688J18823_10001983_pt1 | contig 12770 bp, 12 predicted proteins | sample HopSoiMetagenom1_FD_18823 | JGI IMG/M metagenome (IMG submission 18823)
CGGGCCGGGCCGATCGAGCTCGGGATGTCGCTGCGCAAGCTGGTCGAGGTATTTGGGGAACCGGTATCCAGCAGCTCAAGCCGCATTCCGAGCGGCCGTAGCGCACTGCTGTATCGCTACGCGGACCCGGATGCTTCACCTGATGGCGCGTTGCTGGTAATGGTGAGGGAATACGATAATACCGTTTACTCGATTCAGATCGACCGGATAGAAAGTTTTAAAACGCGCGAAGGCGTGCACTACGGCTCCTCGGAAGCGTTGGTGCGCGCCGGTCTTGGCAGACCGCAATCCATTCAGGAGTCCACCACCGGGGAAATACCCCGCGAGTATTGCTATATCAGCGGATTGGGCGTGCAACTGGATCCGACTGGACATGTCGCGAGCCTGATCGTGTTTCCCGGTGCGGACTTGCGCAAGATTTGCAAGGCGCAACCGCCCAAGACTCCCTGAGTGTCGGCAGCCGCTACGCGACCAGCGGGAAACGACGCTGCAATACAAAATCCGCTTGGGGTCGCGGTTGCACGAACACGCTCAATTCCGCATGGTTCGTATCGGCAGCGAGCGCCGGGGCGAACAAGTTTCGCAACCAAGGCAGTAGCAAGGCCGTATCCTGATCGTCGAGGCGCTGCGTCAGTGTCATGTGAAAGCGGTACTCGTCTAAAACAAACGGGTATCCCCACCGCTCCAGCAGATCTTTCTGATGCGCGGTCAATCCGGCGGCGAGCCTGCGCTCGCGCTCCGCTGCGTCAAGCGGCGCGCGCAACGCGTCCAAAGTTGTCACGCAACGCTGCTCCAGCGCCATCAATTGCCCAGCCACACCCGCCGGGCGCAGAGCAAGGAACCCGCTTATCGTGTCGACTTGCAGCGCTGGCATCACGAACGCAGGAAGCGAACGCGTCAGCTGTGCGACGCGCGTCATCAACTGCCGTTCGTCCACGCCTTTTGCCAATATGAAAGGGGCCCTGAGCGTGGCATGGAAACCGTATTGCCTGGCTGAACGCGTTAGTTGCCCGATGCGCTGCGCCTGGTATCCCGGCACATCGGGTTGAGTAAGCTGCACGCCGGTCTCAGGGTCGCGGCCAAGCCAGCGGCAACCCGTTTGCCAAAGCAAAGAAGCGCGCGCGGGAACTAGGTACAACGCATAACGCGGGGTAGTCACGATAGGGTTTGAAAACTAATGGCTGCAGTATCATACGGCCTTACCGAATTTGCAGATTCTCAAGAGTCTTCCTTATGCAACGTCTCATCACCAACGCGCGCATCGTCACGGCTAGCGACTCCTTCATCGGCACCATCACGGTTGACCAAGGCTTGATCGGACAGTACGACAGTGGGCGCACATCCGTGCCCGGCGCCGAAGATTGGCAAGGCGACTATCTGGTTGCTGGTCTCGTGGAATTGCATACGGACAATCTTGAGAAACACCTCGAGCCTCGACCTGGCGTGCGCTGGCCGGCAATGTCGGCGCTGCTCACGCACGATGCGCAGATCGCGAGTGCAGGCATCACCACGGTACTCGATGCAATGGGCGTGGGCGATTTCGACGCACGCTCGATACGCGCCAGCGGCCTGCTGGCGGCGACCGAAGCGCTGAAGCACGCGCGCGAACATGGATTGCTGCGAGCCGCACATCTATTGCACATGCGCTGCGAAATTGCCTGTGACAATGTGGTCGGGGTCGTGGAGCCCTTTCTTGATGATCCGACGGTCAGGCTGGTGTCCCTGATGGACCATACCCCGGGCCAACGCCAGTGGATGGACGTCGAGAAATTCCGCACCTACACACAGCGCAACCAGAAGTGGAGCGACGAATATCTTGCGCAGGTAGTAAAGGAACGCATGGACATGCAGGTCCGCAATTCAGAACAAAACCGGCTGCAGCTTCTTGAGCTGTGCCGCACTCGCAACCTGCCCATGGCGAGCCACGACGATACCGTGCTCGAGCATGTCGAAGAAGCCGTTGCGGCCGGATTCCGGATTTCAGAATTTCCAACCACCAAAGATGCTGCCAGCGCAGCGCGCAAGCATGGCTTGGGTATCGTGATGGGTGCGCCAAACCTTGTTCGTGGAGAATCACACTCGGGAAACATTTCGGCACTGGAACTGGCCCGCGCGGATCTGGTGGATGTGTTGTCGTCGGATTACATTCCTTACAGCTTGTTGCACGCGGTATTCCTGCTGCGCGACCAGGCCGGATGGTCGCTTCCGAAGGCGATGGCGACCGCAACGCTAAATCCGGCGCATCTGGTCGGACTGGATGATCGCGGCGAAATTGCGTCCGGGAAGCGGGCCGACTATGTCCGCGTACGCGAAGCGCGCGGCGTCCCGGTGCCGCTCGAAACCTGGCGCGAAGGCAGACGCATTGCGTGAACGGCCCGCGCTCGATGCACTGAATATACGGAAAAACGCATGATGCAATATCTGCCTGCCCCGTCACGCGTCTGGCTGTGCACGCTATTCGCTCTGATCATAATGCCGCTGCAAGGCCTCGCCCAACAACTCAGCATCGGCCTCATCCCTTCGGAGGACCCGCGTGTCATGGCGAGCGAGTACCAGCCGCTCATCGATCACCTGGCCAAAGCGCTCCGCATGGAAGTCAAACCGTTCGTCGCAACCGATTACAACGGGGTCATCGAAGCGCTACGCTCGAAAAAGCTGGATGTCGCAATGCTGGGGCCGTTCTCGTACGTGCTGGCGACAACTGTTGCCGATGTCGAGGCGTTCGCGGTGCCCGAGACCAGTAAAGCTGGCGTTTCCTATCATGCTGTCATCATTGCCCGCAAGGATCGCGGCTTCCGGACGATCTCGGATCTGAAGGGGCGCAATTTTGCATTCGTCGATCCAAGTTCAACATCTGGACATCTGTTCCCGAAGGCCGCGCTGATCAAACTCGGCTATGACCCGGACGCCTTTTTCAGCCGCGTATTTTTTTCGGGTGGCCATGATGCAAGCGTGCTGAGTGTACAAAATGGCAAGGTCGATGCGGCAGCAGTGGCAGACGCGCTGTTGGAAGCCGCCTACGCGCGAGGGGTTGTGAAACGCGAAGACCTGCAGGTGCTATGGACCTCGGAACCCATTCCGACCGTGCCTTATGTGATGCGCCGGGATCTCCCCGACGAATTACGCAAACGCATACGCGCGGCGTTTTTTGACATTCACGATCTCGCGGTCGGCAGCCATGCCACGATCGTGCGCGTCGATCCCATCGATGATTCCGCTTATGACGGCATACGCGAAACGGCAAAGATCCTCAAGCTCGAGCTCAAGAAATTCAAATAAAGACGGCGCGCTGACAGTTCAGGAAACGATCAAGCGGAAATAGTCACGTCGGATCTGCCGTCGAGGGCGGCATCCAGCGTGTGCCAGGCCAGCAGCGCGCAATTGACGCGCGATGGGAATTCCCGGATCAGCTCCAGCACCGGCATCTGCCCGGCGCCTGCATGCAATTCCGAAGCCACGGCAGGATTGCGCAACAATCGCTCGAAGCTCTTATATAGCATCCTGGCCTCCTGCACGGTCTTGCCCTGCACCGTTTCGGTCATGATTGAGGCCGATGCCATGGATATGCCGCAGCATTCGCACTGAAACGCGGCCTCGACGACACGGCCTCCCTCGACTTTCGCAAAAACGTCAAAGGTATCTCCGCACATCGGGTTGATGCCGTGCGCGTGATGGCTGGCATCCTGTAGTTCATGGAAATTGCGGGCGTTCTTGATGTGATCCAGGATCACTTCGCTGTAAATGCTTTTCGGTTCTGCCACGGCAAAAGTTCCCTCAGGCTAGCGGGCGTCCGCCGTCGATCGCAATAATGCAGCCGGTGGAATATTGCAGATGAGCCGCGACAGACAACGTCGCTGCGCCGATTTCATCCGCAGTCGCCAGTCGTTTGAGCGGCGTACGCGCGGCCTGCTCGTCACGCCATTTTTGGTCCAGGTTTTTCACAAAATCCGTATCGACCAGGCCGGGTGATACGGATACCACCCGAATCGCAGGCGCCAGCGCACGCGCCAAGGATTTAGTCATGGAATCAAGCGCGGCCTTGGAGGCACAATAGGCGACGTTGCTGCCCATCGCGGTGACACCGGCGATCGAAGAAATATTGATCACGAGGCCGTCGCCTCGCGCAGCAAGTAGTTTACGGAACGCGCGTACCGCGGCAAATGGCCCGCGCCAATTCACGCGAAAAATATTGTCGATCAACTGGTCGTCCAATGCATCGAGGTCTTCGTGCGGGACGAAGCGCGTAATGCCCGCGCAGTTCACCAATATGTCTGCACGACCATGCTTATGCTGCACGTCCGCTGCCAACGCACGCAATGCAGCGCTGTCGTCCACTGCGATATGCACAGCAGAATGTCGATCACCTGGCAGACCTGCGACCAGATCTTTGGCGGCGCGTTCGCCGTGGTTGTAAGTAACGATACAGGTCGCGCCCGCGTCTGCGAAATGGCGGCAGATCGCAGAACCGATCGCGCCCGAGCCGCCAACCACGATCGCGACTTTGCCGCGCAGCGGGGCGTCCAATGTCGTAGTACCGTCCGCCTTAGGTGTGTAACGCCCTAGGCAGCCCTCAAGCGCCCGTAGCGCTTCACACGAAGGTCGGCCTGCGCCTTGTGTCCGGCGAAGCCTTCGACTGCACACAGCCGCGAGCAATATTCGCCAATCATGGCGGAGGCTTCTGGCTTCACCCGTTGATAGGTACAGGTCTTGATGAATTTGCCAACCCATAATCCACCGGTGTAGCGCGCTGCTTTGTGCGTGGGCAACGTGTGATTGGTGCCAATGACCTTGTCTCCGTAGGAGACATTGGTTTCAGGACCCAGAAACAGCGCGCCATAGTTCGTCATGTTGCGCAGAAAGTAATCCGGCTCCTTCGTCATGACCTGCACATGTTCGGAGGCAATGCGGTCGGCTTCCCGCACCATCTCGGCGTAGTCCTTGCACAGGATGACTTGCCCATAATCCTTCCACGCTTGACCAGCAATCTCGGCGGTCGACAGGGTCTGCAACTGCCGCGCGACTTCCTTGATGGTGTCTTCCGCGAGCTTGCGCGAATTGGTCAGCAGAATTGCCGGCGAGTTAGGTCCGTGCTCGGCCTGACCCAGCAGATCGGTCGCGCACATCTCGGCATCGCAACTGTCATCGGCAATGATTAGCGTCTCCGTCGGACCTGCGAATAAATCGATGCCGACACGGCCGGATAACTGGCGTTTGGCCTCCGCGACGAATGCGTTTCCGGGTCCGGCAATCATATCGGTCGGTTTCAGGGTGGCCGTACCCAATGCCATGGCGCCAATTGCCTGCACACCGCCAATGGTGTAGATCTCATCCGCGCCACCAAGATGCATGGCCGCAACGATTGCCGGGTGGGGCTTGCCTTGGTAAGGCGGCGCGCAGGAAATGATGCGCTTCACGCCAGCCACGCGCGCGGTCACGATGCTCATATGCGCGGAAGCCACCAGCGGATACTTGCCGCCCGGCACATAGCAGCCGACGCTGTTGACCGGAATGTTCTTGTGCCCCAGTACGACGCCCGGCAATGTTTCAACTTCCACGTCGCGCAAAGCATCACGCTGGATCTGGGCAAAATTGCCAATCTGCTCCTGGGCGAATTTGATATCGTCCACCACTCGCTTCGGTAACTGGCGCACGCAGTCCTCGATTTCGCCTTTACTTAGCCGGAAGCTCTCTGGCGCCCAGTTGTCGAATTTTTTCGAAAGCTCACGAACCGCGGTATCGCCGCGCTGTTCGATGTCGGCGAGGATGTGTTCAACAGTGTTACGTACCCGGGCAATGTCGGCGGCGTCCTGCTCGGCCGAAATGCCGGTCTTCAAGAAAATGGCCATGGTATTTTTTCCGCGGGCTGAAACGTGAGGTATCTGGGATTGACGGTTTTGCCTGCCGCCGCAGCTTAGCCGGCAAGGCAAGACCCGCTATTTTGCAAGCTGCGCGCTGTTAGCGTCAAACAATTCGCCTGCGTTAGACCCCTCAGCTGAAAGGGAAATCCACCTGGGGTCGGCGTCCAGAGATGAGATCGGCAGCCGCCTGCCCGGCGCCGCAGGCAAGCGTCCAACCAAGGGTCCCATGCCCGGTATTGAGGTACAAATTACGGTACCGGGTACGCCCGATCACTGGCACGTTGCTGGGAGTCATGGGACGCAATCCCGCCCACCGCGACGCCCTCGCATAGTCGCCAGCACCCGGGAAAAGCAGCTCGAGCCGGGACAGGATTGCGTCGCAGCGCGGAGGGTTCAGCGAGGTATCGTATCCGGTTAGTTCGGCCGTGCCGGCAGCCCGCAGGCGCGATCCCAGTCTTGAAATGGCGACTTTCGCGTTCTCGTCACTCAGGCACAACATCGGCGCACGTTCGGGATGCGTCAGCGCCACGGTGACCGAATAGCCTTTGACCGGATATACGGGTACCCGGATGCCCGCCGGGGACAACACAAATGGACTGTAACTGCCTAACGCAACGACAAAAGCGTCGGCTTTGACCAATTCACGCCGACCCTCCGGGTCGCGTACTGCCGCGCCGATCACCCGGTCACCTTCAGTTTTCAGCGCTTCTATGGCGTGCTCAAAACCAAATTGCACGCCGCGCTGCCGGCAAAGCTCCGCCAGTTCACCGGTAAACTGATGCGCATCGCCCGACTCGTCGTCCGGCGCATAGGTGCCGCCGATCAGCCGAATGCTTGACGCACGCAAGGCGGGCTCCAGTTCCAGACACTGCGGCACGCTTTTGATGTGCATTTCACAGCCGTGGCTACGGAGCAGTTCTACACGCGCGTGCGCGGTCGAGAACTCCCGTTCATCGGTATGGATCTGCAGGATGCCTTTTTCGAGTTGATCGTACTGCACTCCAGACTGGCGGCGCAGCGCCTTGAGCAATTGCCGGCTGTATAGCGCGAGTCGCAGGATGGTTATCGTATTGCGCTGAGTGCGCGCCGGCAGGCATTCAAGCAAGAATTGGAAGCCCCATGCCCACTGGCGCGGGTCAGCACGCAAGCGGAACAGCAGCGGAGCATCCTCGCGTCCCAGCCATTTGAGGATCTTGGCCGGCGCACCCGGGTTCGCCCAAGGTTCGGCATGGCTGACCGAAATCTGCCCGCCATTGGCGAAACTTGTTTCCAGGCCGGCTTGAGGCTGCCGGTCCAGCACGGTGACATCGTGTCCATCCTGAGCCAGATACCAGGCACTGGTTACGCCGATGACGCCTGCGCCGAGAACGACGATTTTCATGTGCGTTCTCCGTGGAGAGCGCACATTTCGTGACGGCCTGCCAGCATGATGGCGTGATAAAAAAGCTGGAACAGACCCAAACATGCGGCTGCTGTAATCATCTAGGGTCTTTCAGTCACGTTGCACGCGTCACGTAGTCACGGCCCTACTGCGCGACCCACCCTCCATCCATCAGGATATCGGTGCCGGTCATGAAAGATGTCGCGTCGGTGCAGATGTAGCGCGCAAGGGAACCGATTTCATTTGGCTGTCCCCAGCGTGCAGCGGGCGTTGCGGTCATCAGTGCCGCGTTTTTTTGTGCGTCCGCGCGCAGCGGTGCGGTGAGATCGGTTTCGTAGAATCCAGGGCTGATCGCCACGACGGTGATGCCATCGCTAACCAGCTCCAGCGCGAGGCACTTGGTGAGCGCCAGTAATCCTGCCTTGGACGCGCAGTACGCGCCCCGGCCGGTGCTGCCGATATGCGCCATGATCGACGTCATGTTGATGATGCGGCCCCATTTCGCTTTTCTCATATGCGGAATGAATGCACGTGACACCAGAAATGCACCAGTCAGGTTGGTATCCACGACCAGCTTCCATTCGTCCAGGGAAAAATCAGCGATGTTCTTGCGCACCGCCGTACCGGCGTTGTTGATAAGGATATGTGTGCCGCCAAAGCGAGCAATGACATCCTTCTCAAGTTTTGCGACCTGCTCTTCGTGGCGCACGTCGGCAATCAGGATTTCGCTTTCTGTGCCAAGTTCCNCCACGAGTTTATGCGTCTCCGCGAGCTTGTCGCGATTGCGGCCGACCAGCGCTAGTTTTGCGCCGGATGCCCCAAGCGCGAGCGCCATGGCCCGCCCGAGGCCGCGGCTCGCTCCCGTAATAACGGCAATTTTTCCCTGCAGGAACTTGCCTTCCATGCGACCCCCAAGATTTGTTTTTGATGACTGAACCAGTATAACCCGTGCAACTTCAGCGTTCTGCTTGCACATCTTGTCCACAATGTCCCAGCAGTCGAGGTTACAATTTTTGCCTGCGAGATATCTTGGAGGGTGTGTGGAGCAAGTTCTGCTGCGGGGAGGCAACGTCTGGGATGGCAGCGGTACGCGTGCGTTTGCGGCGGATGTGCTGGTTGCTGGAAATCGCATTGCCGAAGTCCGCCCGCACGGCTCGCTCGGTCCGGATTCCGGCATCCCCATCAATATTCCCGGGCATACCGTAATCCCCGGCCTGGTCGATGGCCATGCTCACTTGCCGTTCATGCACAAGGCCGACATGGCCGACACCGGTGACGTACCGCCCGAAGAACACACGTTACGAACTCTGCAGCATGCTGGGATCATCTTGCAGGCTGGCTTCACATCGTGTGTGAGCGGCGGCTCGGCAAAACCACGCCTCGACATTGCAGTACGCAATGAAATCAATGCGGGGCACGTCGCCGGCCCAAGAATTCTTGCAGCCGGACCTGAACTCACTAATACCGGCAACCTTGGGGATGAGCGCCGGCTGCATATCCACCGCGAGTCCATTGCCATGATTGTCGATGGCTGCGAAGCCATGGCGAAGACGTGCAGGATGCTGATACGGGAAGGCGTGGACACCATCAAGCTGAATATTTCCGGTAATCAGACCATCCCGAACTCCCGTTCCGATCAAAACATCATGAATGAGGAGGAAATCCGCATGGCGGCGCAAACCGCACATGCGCATGGCAAGCGGGTCGCAGCTCACGTGCGAGCGGCAAACTCGATCAAGCTCGCACTCAAGCACGATATCGACATCCTCTACCACTGCGAATACGCCGACGATGAATGCCTTGATCTGCTGGAAGCGGCGCGCGATCGGATTTTCGTGGCGCCCGCGATCGGGCTGCTGCACAACTTGTTATATGAGGCAGACGCCTGGGGTATCACTTACGAAAAAGCCGCCGCCATTGGCGTGGCGCATCAGTTCGAATGCGCACAGCGTGTATTCACCGAGTTGCGCAAGCGCGGGGTGCGCGTGCTGGTGGGCGGGGACTACGGGTTTCCGTGGACGCCGCACGGCACCAATGCACGCGACCTCCATCACTTCGTGCGCTTCTTCGGCTATTCCGATGCGGAGGCGCTTGCTGCAGCAACAAGCGTTGGCGCCGCAGCCATGTTGATGGAAGACAGGGCAGGCCTGATTGCGCCAAATTTCCTGGCTGACCTGGTTGTCGTTGCGGGCGCGCCCCAAGACGATGTCCGCTTGCTGCAAGTGCCGGCGAACATCCGGTTGGTTATGAAAGATGGACGCGTCCAGAAAAATCTTTTTCCCACCGCGCAGTGAAGGAGAAAATAGAGTGCTTCAGCAGACGGTTCTGGCCCTGGAAGATGCTAAACGCATCGCGGCAGCGGCGCGATCGGAAGCCGATAGAAATGGCTGGGCAGTTGTTATCGCGATCCTGGATGACGGCGGCCACTTGATGTATCTGGAACGGATTGACGGCGCACAAAAGGGCTCGAGCCGGATCGCGGAAGCAAAAGGCCGGGCCGCCATTTTGCTGAAGCGGCCGACCAAGGCCATCGAAGACAATGTTGCGGAGGGTCGAATCGTCATGATGGCGCTCCCCGGTGCGGTACCGCTGGAAGGCGGAGTGCCACTCGTCAAGGACGGTCAGTTCGTCGGAGCGATCGGCGTATCTGGCGTGCAGTCGTTTCAGGATGGCGTCATCGCGCGTGCGGGCGCTGCCGTTTTATAAGCGATCAACGCTATCACACCACAATCAGGGACCGGTGATCTCGCCGAACCTTACCCACGCCTTGCCGTCGAAGCGCATCAGCTGAAGTTGCTTGACCGGCTCGTAATCGGTGGGGCCGGTATTGATTTTGATCCCGGGCAGCAGCATGGGTAATTCCAGGTTTTTCAGGCTTGCGGCCTGCTTCATGATGTTCTCGCGCGAAAGATCGTCGCCGCATTGCCTGAGCACCTGGACCAGCAACTGGGCGTTGGTGTAGGCATAGACATTGTAGATTTCGGCGAGATCACCGTCGGCGAAGTACTTTTTCATCCAGGCCAGCCAATCCCGCGTCGCCGAATCGGCCTTCCATTGCGGATCAGTCGGATCTTTAACATATGCGGACGAAATCACGCCCACCGATTTCTCCAATCCGGCCGGCTGAAGCACGGCGCTCACCGAGGTCGCGCTGTACGGGATGAAATAGAGCGGTTTCCAGCCGATATCGTGTGCCTTGCGTATTGCCTGCGCCGAGAATTTCGGTGAGGTGAAACTAAAGAATGTATCTGCGCCCGCGCCTTTCAACGTCGCGATCTGCGAGTCGACCGACGGATCGGTCGACTCGTACGATGCTTCCGCGATAATCATGCGCTCGGCCTTGTCGCGCAGGTGGTCGCGCAACGCCTTGACGTAGTCCTTGCCGAAATCGTCATTCTGGTAGAGCACGCCGATTTTTGCGTCCGGCCGGACCTTCAGCAGATAGCGAACATAGCCTGCTGTTCCGGATTTTTGGCTCGGCAGAAATGCCATGGTCCATGGAAAATTCTGCGGATCGCTCCATTTCATGCCGGTCGCAGCAATGAACAACTGCGGGACTTGCTTCGCATTGAGGTATTTCATCGCCGCTGTGTTTGGAGGCGTCCCGAACGAACTGAACAGCAGCAGCACCTCGTCCGACTCGACCAGCTTGCGCGTCTGTTCGATGGTCTTCGGCGGGCTGTAGCCGTCGTCGAGCGAAATCAATTTGATCTTGCGCCCGTTCACGCCCCCTTGGGCATTCACCATATCGAAGTAGGCCGCTTCGGCGCGGCCGAGAGTACCAAACGCAGATAACGGGCCACTGTAGGGCATGGTCTGCCCGATTTTTATTTCGCTGTCGGTTACGCCAGGCCCGTATTTTTTCTGCGCCTGCACCGATGGCGCGAGCAACGATCCAAGCACCAGTGCCAAGCACAGCCAAACTGGAATAGCGCGCATCGTTAGTGACTGATGCCAGGCCGGCTCATTGGTGGCCCAACACTTCTCCGAATAGCACCCAGCGCTTGCCGTCAAATCGCGCCAGCTGCAACTGCTCCACCAGAAAATAATCGTTCGGGCCGGTGTTATATTTGATTCCGGGAAGGGTCACGTCCAGCGTGACATCTTGCAGATTGGTCGCCTGCTTCATCAGGTTCTCGCGCGTCAGGTCATCGCCGCAGGCTTTGAGTACCATGGTCAAGAGTTGGGCGGCGCCATATCCGTAAACGTAGTTGAAATCCGCCTGGTCCGCTGCCGGCATGTATTTCTTCATGAACTCGCGCCACTTTCGCATCCCGGCATCTTTTTCCCATTGCGGATCGGTCGGATCCTTCATATAGAGCGCCGTAGTCAACCCCACTGACTTGTCCAGACCTGCGGGTGAAAGCACCGCTCCTACCGAAGAAGCGACATTATTGACAAAGTGCAACGGCTTCCAGCCCATGTCATAGACCTTGCGAATCGACTGGGCCGCGAATTTTGGCGTCGCGATGGTAAACATCACATCCGCGCCCGATGATTTCAGCGTCACGATCTGGGAATCCACCGTGGGGTCGCTGACCTCATAGCTTGCCTCGGCCACGATCATTCCGGTCTTGTCCCCCAATCCATCTTTCAACCCCTTCAGGTAGTCCTTGCCGTAATCGTCGTTCTGATACAGGACCGCAATTTTGGCGTCAGGCTTGTTCTTCAGAATGTAGGTAGCGTAGATCTTCGCTTCGATCTGATAACTGGGCTGGAAGCCGATTGTCCACGGAAAATTTTTCGGATCGCCCCACTTCGTTGCGCCCGTTGCAATGAACAGATGTGGCACTTTTTTGGCATTGACGTATTTATGGATGGCAGAATTGGAAGGGGTTCCCAAGGTCTGGAACAGCGCGAGCACTCCGTCTTCCTCGACCAACTTGCGTACCTGCTCGACTGCTCGCGGCGGCGAATAGCCGTCATCCAGGCTAAGCAGGTTCACCTTGCGGCCATTGATGCCGCCCTGCTCATTGATCATCTGGAAATAAGCCAATTCCGCCTTGCCGATCGCGCCGTAAGCCGACGCCGGGCCGCTGTAAGGCATGGTTTGCCCGAGTTTGATTTCAGCATCCGTCACACCCGGGCCATATTTTTTTTGCGCATGGCTGGGCTGCGGCAACACGAGCACAACCAGGGCCGCAAACAGCACTCGATGGATCAGGTTCATTGGTGTTCCTTATCTAGAGATTAAATTCAACGACAAGCGAGCTCGGCTCGCTTGTGGCTGCACTACCTGGACCAACCATAGTAAATCTTTTGTGCATGACGTCCTCGAATCCTTGCAAAAGGCCTGACGCAATTATTTTCCGCTGGCGCGCCTTATCCGGTTCCATGCGAGCCGCACAAACCCGGCGACTCCGGTTGGCATCACATACACAAAAGCCAGCAGGAACACACCGTAAATCGCCCACGGCGCGGCCTTGGAAATTTGGTCGGCGAAATTCGGTACGAATTGGATGAACAACGCGCCATAGAATGCACCGGAGATCGATGCAACGCCGCCGATCACGATGCCGATCAGAAAATTG
>C688J18823_10001984_pt1 | contig 12768 bp, 13 predicted proteins | sample HopSoiMetagenom1_FD_18823 | JGI IMG/M metagenome (IMG submission 18823)
CGTTGCCGGCACGGCGGCGAAGGCGCTCGGCCAAGCGGGCTAACTCCCGGCGTCAAGCCCGGGGCTGCCTCGACCGACAACCGGTCTGGAGGCGGTGTTCCTTCGAACGGGAACCTTCCGGGGTGCCCGGAGGTCACACCGAACGGATGGCGGCCCGGTGTGTCCGGCGGAAGGAACCAGATGCGCTTCATCCAACGGCGCAACGTCATCATGACGGTGAGCCTGCTGGTGCTCGTGTGCTTCGTGACCACGTCGGCGCGGGCGCACGCCAACCACGGCGGCCGCCCGGGCACCGCGACCCAGATCTGGATCGGAACCGCCACGACGCGCGCGACCCTCGCCCGGATCGATCCGGGCGCGTCGGCTGGGCTGTGGGGTGCTCCGCTGTCGATCGTCCTGGGCGAACCGATCGGCGCGCCCGTCGCGCTCGCGTGGTCGAGCGAACGACGCTTCGCCCGCCAGGTGGCCGAGAGGACGATCGCGTCGAGCGTCCGCGTCGTGCTGTACGACCCGGAGGGGTGGGACGAGACGCCCGTCGCGGAGCGACGGGCACCGATCCCCGCGATGCTCGCCTTCGGCGCGCTGGCGCGCGCCAACGGCTACCTGCCGGTGATCACGCCGCATCCGAGCCTGATGGCGGTGCGCGGCGCCGTCTGCGGGGCGCTCGCCGGCGAGAGCCTTGAAGCGGCGTATCTCCGCTGCGGCATCCAGGCTGCCGCCGCCCGAGGTGCCGACATCGTCGAGGTCCAGGCGCAGTTCCTCGAGACCGCCCCCGACGCCTACGAGCGATTCGTCACCGAGGCGGCGGCACAAGCTCGACTAGCGAACCCCAGCGTCCGCGTGATCGCGGGTATCTCCACGATGTTCACGGAGGACCCGGAGGTCCTCGTGGCGGCGTGGCGATCGGTCCACGGCGTCGTCGACGGGCACTACTTCAATGTGCCCCAGGGGATCAGGCCGTCGGTCGCCGTGGCGTTCGCCCGGGCGGTACTGGCGTCGTAGCGGTCACTCGCCGACGCTGCGGCCGATCGTTCCCTTCTTCGCCTTCTTCTCGGCGCGCTTCTCCTTGACGCTCTTCTGGGCCTTCTTCTTGACGTTCTTGCTCGAGCCCTTGTCCTTCGCGTGCGCCATCGATGCCTCCTCGGGCTACGGGGATCCGGCCTGTCTGCCGAGAAGCCTACCCCGAGGCGGCGGGCTGTCCGGCGCGCGACGGGCCTGCGCATAGACTGAAGGTTCCGACCGATCGACGCTTCCGGAGGCATGCGTGACCAAGTACGTGTACGACTTCTCCGAGGGGAACAAGGACATGAAGGACCTCCTCGGCGGCAAGGGGGCCAATCTCGCGGAGATGACCAACATGGGGCTGCCCGTTCCCCATGGGTTCACGATCACCACCGAGGCGTGTCTCACGTATCTCGCCGAGGGCGGTGAGCCGGACGGGCTGATGGGGGAGGTGGACCAGCATCTCGCCACGCTGGAGTCCTCGATGGGCAAGAAGCTCGGCGACGCGGGCGACCCGTTGCTCGTGAGCGTGCGATCGGGCGCCAAGTTCTCGATGCCAGGGATGATGGACACCGTCTTGAACCTCGGGCTGAACGAGGATTCGGTCACGGGTCTCGCCGCGCAGACCGGCGACGACCTCCGGTTCGCGCGCGATGCGTACCGGCGGTTCATCCAGATGTTCGGCAAGATCGTGATGGACGTGCCCGCCGACGCGTTCGAGGATGCGCTGGACGAGGCGAAGACGGCGAAGGGCTCGAACGTGCAGGACACCGACCTTTCGGCCGACGATCTGTCGGCGCTGATCGGCCGGTTCCTCGAGATCTACCGCGAGCACACCGGCTCGGAGTTCCCGACCGATCCGAAGGAACAGCTCCGCCTCTCGATCGAGGCCGTCTTCAAGAGCTGGAACGGCAAGCGGGCCCGTGACTACCGTCGCCAGAACAAGATCAGCGACGACCTCGGCACCGCCGTCAACGTCGTCGCGATGGTATTCGGCAACCGCGGCGACGACTCCGGCACCGGCGTCGCGTTCACCCGCGATCCGTCGACCGGCGAGCACGTTCCCTACGGCGACTATCTCCCGAACGCGCAGGGCGAGGACGTCGTCGCGGGGATCCGCAACACGCTGCCGCTCGCGAGGCTCGAAGAGCTCGACGTGACCTCGTACAAGGGGCTGCGCGAGGTGATGGACACGCTCGAGAAGCACTACCGCGACATGTGCGACATCGAGTTCACGATCGAGAAGGGGCGTCTGTGGATCTTGCAGACGCGCGTCGGCAAGCGCACCGCCTTCGGCGAGTGGGTGATGGCGAACGAGATGCTCAACGAGGGTCTCATCGATGAGGACACGGCGGTGCTCCGCGTCGACGCGAACCGGTTGGAGGAGTTGTTCAAGCGGCGCGTCGAGGTCGACGGCGCGGGGGCGATCGCGACGGGGTTGAACGCGTCGCCCGGCGCGGCGACCGGCGCGGTGGTCTTCAGCGCCGACGAGGCCGAGCGCTGGGCGAAGGACGACGGCACGAAAGTGATCCTCGTGCGGCGCGAGACGACGCCAGACGACTACCACGGCATGATCGCCGCGCAGGGGATCCTCACGAGCGCCGGCGGGACGAACTCGCATGCCGCGGTGGTCGCGCGTGGCGAAGGTATCCCGGCGGTGTGCGGCGCCGACGGGATCAAGATCGACTTCGAGGCGCGGGCGTTCAGCGCGAACGGCACCACGGTCCGCGAGGGCGACACGATCACGATCGACGGGTTCACCGGCAACGTCTTCGTCGGCGAGCTGCCCCTGACCGACTCCGTGCTGGAGAAGGCGCGCCAGGGCGACGCCGGGGCGCAGTCCCAGCCGATCTGGCAGGCCTATGACCGGGTGATGAAGATCGCCGACGATCGGCGGCGCCTTCGGGTGCGGGCGAACGCCGACACGCCGGAGCAGTCGACCAACGCACGCGAGCGCGGCGCGGAGGGGATCGGCCTGTGCCGGACGGAGCACATGTTCCTCGGGCAGGAGCGAGTCGCGGCCGTCCAGAAGATGATCTTCGCCGAGTCCGACGACGAGGAGAAGGCCGCGTTCGACGTGCTCTTGCCGCTGCAGAAGGGCGACTTCGTCGGCATCTTCCGCGCGATGGACGGCCTGCCGGTGACGGTGCGGCTGCTCGACCCGCCGCTGCACGAGTTCCTGCCGGACATGACCGAGCTGTCCGTCGAGGTCGCGCTCGGGCGCGAGCGCGGCGAGGACGTCACCGAGCAGGAGCGCGTGCTCGGCAAGGTGCGCCAGCTCCACGAGATGAACCCGATGCTCGGGTTGCGCGGCGTGCGGCTCGGGATCTTGAAGCCGGGCTTGTACGCGATGCAGGTGCGCGCGATCGTCGAGGCGGCGTGCGAGGTCCGAAAGGACGGCGGTGACCCGAAGGTCGAGATCATGATCCCGCTGGTGGCCACCCGGCCGGAGCTTCAGCAGACCCGCGACGAGCTCGAGCCCGTCGCTCGCGAGATCTTCGAGCGCGAGGGTGTCGAGCTGAGCCACCTCGAGTGGGGGACGATGGTCGAGCTCCCGCGCGCGGCCGTTACGGCCGGGGAGATCGCGGAGAGCGCCGACTTCTTCTCGTTCGGAACCAACGACCTCACGCAGACCGCGTTCGGCTTCAGCCGCGACGACATCGGAAAGTTCGTGGCGACCTACGAGGAGCGCAAGCTCGTCCTGGCGAACCCGTTCGTGACGATCGACCTGCCGGGCGTGGGGCGGCTGATGCAGATCGCGAGCGACGAGGGCCGCGCGGCCAATCCGTCGTTGCACCTCGGGATCTGCGGCGAGCACGGTGGCGACCCTGCGAGCGTCGGGTTCTGCCACGAGCTCGGGTTGGACTACGTGAGCTGCTCGCCGTTCCGCGTCGAGACGGCGCGGTTGGCCGCTGGCCAGGCGGCCGTCGGAGGGTTCGCGTCGGCGACCGCTTGATGGACGACACGCTGCGCGCGGCGATGGCGCAGCCGGATCGTCTTTCGATGTGACGTCTCGCACGCTGTCGGCGCTCGGCGGCTTTTAGTCTGCTCGGTCCTCCCTCCTCCCCGTGGCATGAGGAGGTGGCATGCGGATCCTTCGAACGCCCATGCGTTTCGTGCGCGCTGGCGCGGTGATCGTCGCGGCGCTCTGCGCGTTCTCGATCGCCCACACTGCGGGTGTCGCGTCGGCGTCGCCGATCGACGTGTGGGTGCACGACCACTCCAGCGACGTCATCAAGCCGCGGCCCGACGGGCTCGCCGAGATCGAGTCGACGTTCGGCCCCGTCTGCGGCGAGAACTCGAACGGCGCACGGTCGTACTGGCCGTCGCAGGACGCCAACGGGCCGGGCTACGTCTACTACGACACGTACATCGGCAAGAACGTCGGCGGCAACATCCGCAACCATGTCAAGTTCGACCACAAGGACGAGGCGGTCCGGTGGCTCGTCGGCGGCTACAACTGCCGGTACATCTCAGGCACCACGAGCTGGTCGTTGCACGCATGGGGCGCCGCGATCGATACCAACAGCGCAACCAACCCGGTCGGTCAGGACCACTGGAACGGGATCGGGTCGGACGGCAAGAAGTACGGCACGTACCTCCCCGACGTCTGGGCCGGGCCGTATCCGGGTCACAAGTTCTTCTGGGGCCTCAATTGGCCCAACAAGCCCGACCCCATGCACTTCCAGTACGCGACCGGCTATTGAGCGGGAGGTTCGATGCGAACAAGATCCTTGATCGTCGCCGCCTTGTGCGGGGTGAGCATCCTCGGATGGACGCTGGGGCACGGCACCGAGCCGGCCGTCGCGGCGCATGAGTGTCCGGACGACGTGGGTGCGGCCGACCGCGCACAAGGCGTTGCCGCGGTGGAGAACGGGCGGCTGGTCGGTGTCCAGGCCTCCAGCTCGGAGGCGTCGCCGGACGCGCGCGCCGTCGCTCGCCAGGTCACGACGAACGGCGGGCGAGCCGCCTACGTCGAGGACCGACGAGGGCGAGATGCGATCGTCGTTGCGACCTCCGACGGGTCGCGCGTATCGCCACAACGCGGCGAGGCGTACCACCCGACGTGGTCGACCGACGGCAGGCTCGCGTGGGGCGTCGATGACCGGCTGGTCGTGCGGTCGGCCTCGGGCGAGCGAACCATCGCGGGACCACAGCCCGGCGGGATCGTGTTCGCGCCGGTGTTCGTCGGTCGCGACGTCGTTGCCGCCGTTTCGGCCGCCCAGACCTCGGCCGTGCCGGAGGATGAATGGTCCGATGACCTGTGGCTCCTGCACCGCGGGCGCTGGCATCGGCTGACCGCGTTCGCGGCGGGCACCGACCGATGGACCGCGATCCGAACGCCGTTCGTCGCCGCCGATGGCTCGATCGAGTTCGTCGTCGTCCAGGGGCGCGGATCGGACGATGCGTTGCCGGCGTTCTCGCTGTGGCGCCTGCTCGGCACGAGCGCGCACCGCGTCGCGCCGCTCGACGGCGAGCGCTACCTCGCGGGCTACGCGCCAGACGGCCAACGGTTGTGGAACGTTCCCGACCGCGCGACCGAGACCTGGCTCATCAAACGCGATTCGCCCAACGGGCGGGTGACGGTGGGTTGCGGAGCGGTCGCAGTCGATCCGATCGATGTGCCAGACCCCGACCGAACCGGGCACGCCGCGCCCACACACATTCGGTCGACCGACCGGATCGACCCGACCGATCCCGGCGACCCGATGGAAGCGGGGCTGCTGATCGGCGACTTTCCATCCGAGGTAGCGGCCGACGTCGTCGCGCAACAGGTCTCGAGCGCGTACGACGGCAGCAGGCCGGTCGACGTCGTGCAGGGCGGAAAGACATCCACGATCGTGCGGCCGGATCGATGGGCGGTGCTCGTCCGGCTTCCGGCCACGACCGACGGCAGCACCGAGCTTGCCGCCTTGCAGACGAAGTTGCCGGACTACGCCGATCACATGTGGGTGGTGGTGCCGTGAGCGCGCGGCTCACCGTGTGTGCTCGAGGTGTGCGCCTCGTCGCCGTGCTCGGTCTTGCGGCCTGTGCTTCCGGGAACGCGACCGCTGGATCGGCGACGCCGCCCGCGCCGTCGGTCACCGAGACGTCCGTGCCGGGTGCGCCGGCCGATGTTTGGGTCGCGGTGCTCGACACCGCCGGCGATCCCTCGCGGCTCAACGAGCACCGCAAGCAAGTGCTGCACGAACTCGGCGACGTCCTCGAGGGATCCGTCGTGATCTCGCCCGGCGACTGTGTGCAAGGGTTGCCCGCGGAGGTGACGGAGGGGTACGTCCTCGCGCTCGAGCGTGAGAGCCGCGACGACCTCCTTGCACTGGTGTCGCAGTTGTCGGATAAGCCGTCGTTCACGGGTGATGTCACGATCATGTGCTCAGATTGACGTGAGCGCTTCGCATGGGGGCGGCGCTTCGCGCCGCCCCCGTAGCATCGCCGCATGGCCTGGTTCCGTCGGCACCCGATGTGGACGGTTCTGGGCGTCCTCGTCCTGGCGGTCGTTTCGATCCTCGGGTTCGCCGCGATCACGGTGTGGCGCGCCGCCCATCACGACGGTGCAGCGGACATCGACCGGGCCGACGCGATCGTGGTCCTCGGCGCCGCCCAGTACAACGGCGTCCCCTCTCCGGTGTTCCAAGGACGGTTGGACCATGCGGTCCTGTTGTGGAACCAGGGGAGGGCCGACCTCGTGATCACCGTTGGCTCCAAGCAGGTCGGTGACCGCCACACCGAGGCCGAGGCGGGCGCCGCGTACCTGGAGCAACAAGGCGTGCCCGCGGAGAACATCGTGGCGCTGCCGACCGGGCATACGACGTACGCGAGCCTGCAAGCCGCGACGCACGAGATGGCGCGTCGCGGTCTGGACTCGGCGTTCCTCGTCTCGGACCCATGGCACAACGCCCGTCTCGATGCGATGGGAAGCGACCTCGGCATCGAGGCGTATCCGTCGGCAACATGGACCTCGGCCGACACGTCCGTCATCACCCGTGGGAAGGAATATGTCCGCGAGACGTTCGCATACCTCTACTACCGGATCTTCGGCGGTGGCTGATCTGTTCGACCGGTTGACCTGAGCTGCGTCGGAGGGCGCCGGTACCATGGCTCGCGTGGAAGCCCCCCGTGAACGCACCGAGCGCATCGAGCGCGACACGCTGTCGCCGTTCGCCGTGCACTCCGCCGAGTCCAAAGGCCGCGACCGCACTGAGCCGCTCGATCCGCTGCGGACGTGTTTCCAGCGCGATCGCGACCGGATCGTGCACGCGAAGGCGTTCCGTCGGCTCAAGCACAAGACGCAGGTGTTCCTCGCTCCCGAGGGCGATCACTACCGCGTCCGCCTGACGCACACGCTGGACGTCAGCCAGATCGCGCGAACGGCTGCGCGCGCGATCGGCCTCAACGAAGACCTCACGGAAGCGATCNCGCTCGGCCACGACCTCGGTCACACGCCGTTCGGTCACCTGGGTGAGCAGGCGCTGACGCCGATGCTCGACCGGCCCTTCCGGCACTCCGAGCAATCGCTTCGCGTCGTCGACTATCTCGAGAACGACGGCGAGGGCCTCAACCTCAGTTGGGAGGTCCGCGACGGCATCCTGCACCACCCCTGGTCCATGCCGCCGCCCTCGACCCTCGAGGCCCAGGTCGTACGGTTCGCCGACCGGATCGCCTACGTCAACCACGACGTCGACGACGCCCTGCGTGCCGGTGTGCTCGATCCCACCGAGCTGCCGGCCGAGTCGATCGAGGTCCTCGGCGCCACGCACGCCGACCGGGTCAACACGCTCGTCACCGACCTGGTCGAGACGAGCACCGACGCCGCCGAGATCCGCCTGTCGCCGAAGGTCTTCCGCGCCCTCGACCGCCTCCGCGACTTCCTGTTCGCAGAGGTGTACCTGCGCACCGCCGCCGGCGACGAGCACGACCGGGCCATCAAGCTCCTGAGAGAGCTCTTCGCCCACTACCACGACCATCCCGACGAGCTGCCGCCCGAGTACCACCGGGTTCCGGGCGACCTGGCCACCCGCGTGGCAGACTTCATCGCCGGTATGACCGACCGATACGCCGTCCGAACCTACGAGCAGCTCTTCCTTCCCCGGGGTTGGCTCCTGTAGCCGGGGGACCCGTGGCCCGCATCCGCCAAGAAGACGTCGAGGCAGTCAAGGAGCGGACGGATATCGTCCAGCTGGTCGGGCAGTATCTGACGCTCAAGAGATCGGGCCACGACTCGCTGACGGGCCTGTGTCCGTTCCACCAAGAGAAGACCGGCTCGTTCAGCGTGTCGCCATCCAAGCAGGTCTTCTATTGCTTCGGCTGTAGCAAGGGCGGCGATGCGATCACGTTCCTGCGGGAGCTGGAGCACCTCTCCTACGTGGAGGCGATCGAGCGGCTCGCCTCGACGGCCGGCGTCACGCTCCGGTACGAGGGAGATTCCGCCGCCGACCGTCGCGCGGCCGAACGGCGCAAGGCCCTGTACCGCGCGAACGAACAAGCCGCCTCGCTGTTCTCGACCATGCTCAGCTCGGGCAAGGAGGCGACGGACGCGCGCGCATACGTCACCGAGCGCGGGATCACACCCGAGTCGATCGAGATGTTCGGGATCGGGTACGCGCCCGGATACTCGGACTTCCTCCTCCGCCGGCTGTCGGGCGCTCGCGATCTCTCGGCGGACATCTTGCTCGAGGCAGGGCTCGCGAGTCGCGGCGATGACGGCACCGTCCGCGACCGGTTCCGCGGTCGGCTCACGTTTCCGATCCAGGACCTACAGGGACGACACATCGGGTTCGGCGCCCGCGTGGTGCCGTCCGATGCGCGTGCCGGCGAGCAGGCGAAGTACCTGAACACCGCCGAGACGCCGATCTACCGCAAGCACGAGGTGCTCTACAACATGCACCGTGCGCGCCAGGCCGTCGCGAAGACGGGCGACGTCTTCGTGGTCGAGGGCTACACCGACGTGATCGGGCTCGCGCAGGCGGGGATCGCGAACGTCGTCGCCACGTGCGGCACGGCCCTCGGGGAGCGCCACTTCGAGCAGCTCTCGCGGTTCGCCGACCGGGCGATCCTCTCGTTCGACTCCGACGAGGCCGGCGCTCGCGCTGCGGAGCGGGCGTTCGGGTTCCAGGAGACGTACCCGATCACCGCGGTCGTCCTGATCATGCCCGACGGCCTCGATCCGGCCGATTTCGTCGCGAAGCACGGCGCCGACGCGGTCACCGCCGCAGCGGCCTCTGCGAGGCCGCTCGTCGAGTACATGGTCCGTCGAACCGTCGAGCGGCACGACCTGTCCACGATCGAGGGCCGCTCCGCCGCCGTGGCCGACGCCATGCCGATCCTCGAACGGCTGCGCGACCCGATCCGCCGTTCGGAGTACGAAGGGCTCCTCGCCGACCTCGCCGGCGTCTCGCATGCAAGCGTCGCGCAGTCGCTCGCGCGGCAGCGAAGCGGCAAACCCGCAGAGGTCGCCACGACGATGAAGCGCGGCACCGCTCGGGAACGGCTCGAGCACGAAGTCGTCAAGCTGATCGCGCGCGGCGATCTCGAGCCCGATCTCGCGGCCACGATCGACGAAAGCGACTTCTCCACGCCGAAGCAGCGTTCGCTCTTCGTTGCGCTCCGCGACGTGAAGTGGGACGCCGGCACGATCGTCGGCGGCGCCGACGGCGACTTGTCGGCGAGGATCGCCTCGGTGATCGTCGAACCGCTCGAGGGCGACCCCACGGCGGCGTACGCCGAGGCCGTGGTCGACCGTTTGCGCACGTTCGTGCTCAAGGCCCAGAGCGACGAGGTTCGCGGCAAGCTCCAGCGGATGAACCCGACGACCGATGCCAACTACGACGAGCTCTTCCGCAGACTGGTCGAGATCGACGGCGAGCTGCGTCGATTGAAGGAGCGGTCACCATGAGTCTGCTTCCGTACACTTACGCGGTCGTGATGGATACCCCCCAGGGCCAAGCATGAGCGTTCCCGCCCGCGAAGCCGAGCCGCTGAGCCTCGACGAGGTCAAGGAGCAGCTGGTCGCCAAAGGCCGGGAGCGTGGCTTCGTCACCTCCGAAGACCTCCTCGAGGCCGTCCCCGTCGACGACTTCACGCAGGAGCAGGTCGAGGAGTTCCTGACGCAGGTGCAGGAGCACCTCACCGCCGAGGGCGTCGAGGTGATCGAGGTCCCCGGCGACGACACGGACGCCGCCACGCAGGTGCGCATCGAGGTCGATCTGCTGCGCGCGCCGACGAACGACCCGGTGCGCATGTACCTCAAGGAGATCGGCAAGGTCCCGCTCCTCAACGCGCCGCAAGAGGTCGACCTCGCGCGACGGATCCAGGCCGGCGAGCTGTCGACCGCACTGCAGCATCAGATCGCCGAGGACGGCAAGCCCGAACCGAAGGCGCTCAAGTTCATGGTCGAGAAGGTCTGGGAGATCCGCGACCATCAGCTGACCGCGTTCGGCAAGGTCGAGGGCATCGGCCGCGACAAGATGGCGAAGAGCTACCGGCCGAAAACCGACCCCGAGCTGCACGATTTCTGCCGTCGGGTGGAGCGCGACGGACAGCTCGCCAAGCGCAAGCTGATCGAGGCCAACCTCCGGCTGGTCGTGTCGATCGCCAAGCGCTACGTCGGGCGCGGCATGTTGTTCCTCGACCTGATCCAAGAGGGCAACCTCGGCCTGATCCGCGCGGTCGAGAAGTTCGACTACGACAAAGGCTTCAAGTTCTCGACGTACGCGACGTGGTGGATCCGTCAGGCGATCACGCGCGCGATCGCCGACCAGGCGCGCACGATCCGCATCCCCGTGCACATGGTCGAGACCATCAACAAACTCGTGCGCGTGCAGCGCCAGCTGTTGCAGGACCTCGGCCGTGAGCCGACGCCCGAAGAGATCGGCAAGGTGATGGGGATCAGCGCCGAGAAGGTGCGCGAGATCCAGAAGGTCTCGCAGGAGCCGGTCTCGCTGCACACGCCGATCGGCGAAGAAGAGGATTCGCAACTCGGTGACTTCATCGAGGACGCCGACGCCGTCGTGCCCGTCGACGCCGCGAGCTTCATCCTGCTCCAGGAGCAGCTCGAGGGCGTCCTCCACACGCTGTCCGAGCGCGAGAAGAAGGTCATCCAGCTCCGGTTCGGGCTCGTCGACGGCCATCCGCGCACGCTCGAAGAGGTCGGCAAGGAGTTCGGCGTCACGCGCGAGCGGATCCGGCAGATCGAATCGAAGACGCTGTCGAAGCTCCGGCACCCCAGCCGCTCGCAGAAGCTCCGCGATTACCTCGAATAGGGGATGGAGTCCTTCCCCCTTTCGGGGGAATACGCGGCCGGTCAGTTCGAACTAGTTCGCTGCCCTCAATGTTGCGCTGTTGCGCGTCGATGGGGCATGCAACCGACGACGATCGGATCGAGGGCATGCGGGCACGGGAGGACGACGGTTTCACCCTGATCGAGCTGATGGTCGTGGTGCTGATCATCGGCATCCTCGTCGCGATCGCGCTTCCAACGTTCCTCGGCGCACGCAACCGGGCGCAGGATCGCGCCGCACAGTCGTCGCTCCGGCAAGCCTTCACGTCGGCGCGAGTCGTCTTTTCCGACGACGGCGATTACGCGACGGCCACCATCGCCGACTTCCAAGCGGTCGACACGAGCGTGCAGTGGGTCTCCGGAGCGACGTCGAGCACCACGCCGATCACCGTCAGCGGTGACACGACGGGCGGGGTGCTCGTCCTGGCCGCGTTCTCGAAGTCCGGGAACTGCTTCTTCGTGCGCGACGACCCGCCGCACGACACCCGCTACGGCGAGATCGACGGCGCCACGTGGGCGGCGTGCAACGGCGCGAACAGCGGCTCCGTACCCACCTGGGGACCGACCTGGTAGGTCAGCTCCAGGCGGCCTCGTCGTAGCCCTGCTCGGCGAGACGGTCGCGGATCGCCACGCGCGCGCGCCGGATCGCGTCGAGGCTCCGAACGGTCGCACGATCCGAGAACGCGGCGGTCCGATCCGAGAACGCGCGCATCATCGGGTTCGCGGTGTGCGTCTGCTGCGGCCCGTGGACGATGGCCTCGTCATCGGACGCGAGCTTCTTGGCGATCATCAGGCCGGTCACGACGCCGGCACCGAACAGGAACAACGTGCGCAGCTTCATCGAGGCTCCCTCCCGGTCGATAGGGAAGGAGCGTACCGCGAGGCGCGACGAGGGCCACTGGTAGACTCGCTCGCGTCCCGTTCCGGGGTAGCTCAATCGGCAGAGCGGCGGACTGTTAATCCGTAGGTTGAGAGTTCAAGTCTCTCCCCCGGAGCTTCTTCGCAGCTCCAACCCCACAACTCAGAACATCGGGTGCGGGTTCGCCGACTCCTCCGGATACGGCTGCAGCACGTCCCAATGCTCGACGATCTTCCCGTCCGCATCGAGGCGGAAGAAGTCGGCCGCCACGGTGCCGCGATCGTCCGGTGTGAACTTCAGCAGGCTGTGCGTCACGACGTCGTCGCCGTCGGCGAAGACCCTGCGGATGTCGACGTGCGCCTCGGGGAACGCGCGTACGAACCCGATGAACGCCTCCGGGCCGTCGGGAGCCTGCGGATTGTGCTGGATGTACTCCGCGCCGATGTAGGCCTCGACGGCCTCCTCGGGCTTCTTGTCGTTGAAGGCGAGCTCGTAGAACGAGACCACCGTCTTCTTGTTCTTCTCGAGGTCCGGCATGCCGGTACCCTCCCTTCCGTGGGCCGGCGGCCACCCATCGGGCGGGTGCGGGAACCGCGGAACCCTCATCGCGTTGCAACCCGTAGCTATTCCC
>C688J18823_10001985_pt1 | contig 12768 bp, 13 predicted proteins | sample HopSoiMetagenom1_FD_18823 | JGI IMG/M metagenome (IMG submission 18823)
ATGATCCGTATTTCTACGGACGTTTTCCCGGAAGTGTGGCGGGCTGGCCACAGCATTCCCGATCGAAGCGGCTATAGTCCTCGAACATTCTTTGAGATTCTCCTGAATTTCCACCCCGTCCTGCGATCGGGCCGAACGCATTTAAATGAGGGATTTGATATGAAAAAGGCACTACTTGCTCTCGCCGCGGTCGCCGCGTTCACGGCTCCGGCTCTTGCAGCCGACATGGCTGCGAAAGCTCCGATGGCAGCGCCCATTCCGTACGCGACCCCCTGGACAGGTTTCTGGATCTCGGGCGGCTTCGGATACGGCCTGGCTGACATCGAACATTCGGTACGTTCACCGGTCGCTCCGTTCGCCTCTTTAGACACCGGCCATGACAATGGCGCGCGAGGTTGGCTCGGCAAGGTGGGCATCGGCTACGACTTCCAGATGAGCAGTTGGGTGATCGGCGCATTCGCCGACGCCACTTTCTCGGATATCGCGGGCACCAGCAACTTCAACTGCCCTGGCGCCTGCATTGGCCCAACTGGATTCAGTGGCCGTTTCAAGAATGACTGGAGTTGGGCCGTAGGTGGCCGTATCGGTTACGTGGCCCTGCCGGGCCTGCTAACCTACGTGAACGGTGGTTGGACCGAGGCTAATTTCACTGGGACCAACTTCCTCGATGCGTCCACCGGCTTGGCTACCGGCCTTTCACTGCCAAGCCAGCGCCGCGACGGGTGGTTTCTCGGTGGCGGCACCGAATATGCGTTTAACTTCCTGCCGGGTCTGTTCCTGAAGAGCGAGTATCGTTTCGCTGACTTCGACAATCACGACTCAAACCTGATCTGTGATGGGACCGTGGTTCGTGGTTGCGGTGCCGCAGGTGCGATTGCCTCGATCGACCGCAGTCGGGTGTTTGTTCAAACGATCACCACGGAGCTGGTCTATCGCTTCAACTGGAGTGGCGTCGGCGCGGGCGGGGCCGGCCGATATTGATCTGATCTAGAAACTTCCGAGCACTCAGGAGCCCCGGCATGTCCGGGGCTCTTTTGCGAGTGCGGTCACTTCGTCCTCAGCCGTCACACCCTCCTCCACCTTGACATCATTCGTGCGAGCCGCCCGCCCCAAGCTCTTGGCTGCTCTTGCACCAGATCGGGCGTCGCGCCACTCTCGCCCTCGCGCTATCGGCATGCGATCAGCGCGGACGGGGAAGACTGGATGCGTAAACTACTCCTGACCGCGGGCCTTCTCGCGCTCGCCATGGGCCTGCTGTGGATCGGTCAGGGCACGGGCACAATTAACTGGCCGCGATCGAGCTTCATGATCAACGAACTCCACTGGGCCGGGTACGGCGCGGCGCTGGCCGCGTTCGGACTCGTGTTGATATGGCAAAGCACGCGGTGAGATTTATTCAGGGATCGATATGAGCACCGGATTGTTCGACCTCGGCGGCAAAGTCGCCATCGTGACCGGCGGCAACGGCGGAATCGGCTTTGGCATCGCGCGGGGGCTTGCGGAGGCCGGCGCCGATGTTGTCGTCGTCGGCCGAAACGAGGCCAAGTCATCGTCAGCGGTTGCGGATCTCAAAACCTGCGGTGTCCGGGCAATCTCGATCCTCACCGATGTGACCGACACAGCCGCCGTCGCGGCAATGACCGAGCGGACCGCGTGCGAGTTCGGCCGCATCGATATTCTCGTCAACAACGCCGGCATCAATGTTCGCAAACCGCCGCATCTCCTCGAGCTGGAGGAATGGGACAGCGTCATCAATGCCAACCTGACCAGTGCGTTTCTGTGCTCGAAGGCGGTCCATCCCCTGATGAAGGCCGCAGGCGGCGGCAAAATCATCAACATCGGTTCGATGATGTCGATCTTCGGCGCGAGCTTTACGCCCGCTTACGCGGCGAGCAAAGGCGGCATCGTTCAGTTCACGCGCTCCTGCGCGTGTGCATGGGCGGCCGACAACATTCAGGCCAACGCGGTGCTGCCGGGCTGGATCGACACCGACCTGACCAGGCGCGCCCGCGAGCAGATCGACGGGCTGCACGACAGGGTTCTTGCCCGCACCCCCGCCGCGCGCTGGGGAGTATCCGCGGACTTTGCGGGCATCGCGGTGTTTCTCGCTTCGCACGCTTCCGACTTCGTAACCGGCACCGCCATTCCCGTCGATGGCGGCTATTCGGTGCTGGGCTAGCTCCGCCCGGGGTGAACGCTGGCGTCCGGATTTCCCCGTTCCTGGTGCGGATTCGTGCAAAAGATTAAGCTTTTTCGGCGCTTCCCGGGCCGGCTCCATTGACTTTACCCAATTCGCCCCTATGTTCCGCATCGACGCGGCCCGGTATCGAAACGCGATATCTTGAGTAAGCCGCCTGTCTGCGTATCCGAAATCCCGTGCAAATCTGCGTGCCGTTCCGGGGTTGAGCGCGACAGTTATTTCCGGGATTCCAAGCGGCGGTTTCTGCAGAGGCTCAATGTCTTTTTCCAATCTCGGCTTGTCCGAAAAGGTGCTCGCCGCCGTCGCGGCCACCGGCTACACCATCCCTACCCCCATTCAGGAACAAGCAATTCCCCACGTCCTGGCCCGCCGGGACGTTCTCGGCATTGCCCAGACCGGCACGGGCAAGACCGCGGCGTTCGTGCTTCCGATGCTCACCTTGCTTGAAAAGGGCCGTGCACGGGCTCGTATGCCTCGTACCCTCATCCTGGAGCCAACGCGCGAACTCGCGGCGCAGGTCAAGGAACAGTTCGATAAATACGGCGCCGGCCAAAAGCTCAACGTCGCGCTCCTGATCGGCGGCGTTTCATTCGGCGACCAGGACATCAAGCTGACGCGTGGCGTCGACGTGCTGATCGCAACTCCCGGGCGGCTGCTCGATCATACCGAGCGCGGCGGGTTGCTGCTGACGGGCGTCGAACTGCTCGTGATCGACGAAGCTGACCGGATGCTGGATATGGGTTTCATTCCCGATATCGAACGCATCTGCAAAATGATTCCATTTACGCGGCAGACCCTGTTCTTCACCGCGACGATGCCTCCCGAAATCGCGCGCATCACCGAAACGTTCCTGCACAACCCCGAAAAGATCGAAGTCTCCCGGCCCGCGACCACGGCGGCCGGGGTTGCCCAGTTCCAGATCGGTGTTGGCCGCGAACCGCATGAGAAACGCGAGACGCTGCGCCGCCTGCTCGGCGAGGCCAAGGACCTCAACAACGCGATCATCTTCTGCAACCGCAAACGCGAAGTGGCGCTGCTGCACAAGTCGTTGCTGAAGCATGGCTTCAGCGTCGGCGCGCTTCACGGCGACATGGATCAGTCGGCGCGCACCGCGGCGCTCGATCAATTCCGCAGGGGTGAAATCCCGCTGCTGGTGGCCTCCGATGTCGCGGCGCGCGGACTTGATATTCCCGCGGTCAGTCACGTCTTCAATTTCGACGTGCCGCACCACGCCGACGACTACGTCCACCGCATTGGCCGTACCGGCCGCGCCGGACGCGCCGGCACCGCGATCTCCATCGTCGGCCCGCTCGATTATAAATCGATCGCCGCGATCGAAAAGCTGATCGGCCAGACTATTCCGCGGATGGATATCGACCTGGAAAGTCATGCCGGTGTCGCTGCCGCTTCGGGCGAAGAAACCGAACAGCCGCGCGAGTCGCGTGGACGCAGCGAGACGCGGGACGGAGCGCGTCATGCCGGGGGTGAATCCCGCGGCGGCCGCAAGCCGCGCCGGGAGCGCGAACCACGACGCTCCGGCTCCAATCGCCAGTCCGAGCCGAAAACCCACGCGCCCAGGAATCCGGCGCCGGTCGCTGCTTTTACGCCGCCGGTCGCACCGCAACCATCGCGCACACCCTCGATCGGGCGGGAGCCGGCACCGCATTCGCGCGATTCGTCATCGGAGCCCGCCGATCACTCGCACTTGCCGGCATTTCTGTTGCGCCCCGTTCGCGCCAGAGTCTGACCGAGTTCAACTTCCGGCCGGGGGGTCGTCTGAGAAATGAGGCGACTGCGCTAGGGCCCACACCCGGAGAATACCTGCCGCCTACTCGCGTTCCGATCTGGCGCGTCCCGCGCCTGACGAACGCTTCGCCTTGCGCGCGACTGGTCCGGCTTTCTTTCCGGCCTGCGTCGAAGCCGCCTTGCTGGCCCCCTTGCGCGACTTAACGCGCTTGGACAGAGCCGCGCGTTGCGCCGCGGCCAGCGCCGCCCTCGCCCACTCGGTCAAGTCCTGAGGATCCTCAAACAGCCGTTCCGGCAGACGCCAGTACGAGCCGACAGTGACCGTCTTCGTTCTGGTCTGATACTGGAATGGCGCCGAGCCTTCAGCCTTGAAGCGCTCAATCGTCAGGTCGTCGGCACGAAAGTAAAGGCCCGCGCGCAGCGCCAGCGCGAAGTTGGTGCCGTCGACCGAAATGCCGAAGCCCGAAAACATCCGCCGGATCGTCACCGGCCCGAAGTCTGAAAACAAGTCGAGCAGGAAGTCGCGGTCCATGGCGCTCGCTCAACCGGCAAGGCCGTGCGCCGATGCGTCGATCGGCCTAGCCATCCATCTTCGCAGCCGTGAGCTGGACGGACTCGCCGCAGCCGCAAGCACCGGTTTGGTTCGGGTTGTTGAAGATGAACTGCGCCGACATCTTGTCGACCTTGTAGTCCATCTCGGTGCCCAGCAAAAACAGCACCGCCTTGGGATCGACCAGGATCTTCACGCCCTTGTCCTCGACCACCTCGTCAGTCGGCTTGATGTCGTGCGCATATTCGACGGTATAGGACTGACCCGCGCAGCCACCATTCTTGATCCCGACCCGCAAGCCGACGATCTCGGAGTCCGCGCGCCTGGTCAACTCGGCAATCCGTTGCGCGGCGGCTTCCGTCAGCTTCATCACCTGAGGGCGGGGGCGCGGCTTCGGCTTCGATCCCGGTACAGCGGATTTGGATGTCATGTTTGTCATGGGTTCACCACATGTTGAGGACGAGGCGCGCCTCGTCGCTCATCCGATCCGGCGACCACGGCGGGTCCCAGACGAGATTGACGTTGACCACGCCCAAGCCGGGAACGCTGGCGACGGCGTTCTCGACCATCATCGGCAGTTCTCCCGCAGCCGGGCAATTCGGCGTTGTCAGCGTCATCACTACATCGACGCTGCGGTCGTCCTTGATGTCGACCTTGTAGATCAAGCCGAGTTCGTAGATGTCGGCCGGAATTTCCGGATCGAACACGGTTTTCAGCGCGGCGACAATTTCGCCGCCCAGCCGTTCGGTCTCCTCCGGCGCCAGCGCCGAATGAGTTTCCATGTTGCTGGTTTTTACTTCGGCCGTGTCGCTCATGAAAACAATTCCCGCGCCTTGACCAATGCTTGTGCCAGATGGTCGACTTCTTCACGGGTATTATACATCCCGAACGAGGCCCGGCACGTCGCGGTCACGTTGAACCGCTCTAAAAGAGGCATGACGCANTGCGTGCCGGCGCGCACCGCAATGCCCTGACGGTCGATCACCGTCGCAACATCGTGCGGATGGGCNCCCTTCATCTCGAACGAGATCACCGGCCCCTTGCCGCGTGCGGTCCCGATCAGGCGCAGCGAATTGATTTCACGCAAGCGNCCCTGCGCGTAGTTCAACAGTTCGTGCTCGTGCGCCGCGATGCGCTCCTTGCCGATCGAATTGACGTAGTCGATGGCGGCGCCAAGCCCGATCGCCTCGACGATCGCCGGCGTGCCTGCCTCGAATTTGTGCGGCGGGTCGCCGTAGGTGACCCAATCTCTCGCGACTTCGCGGATCATCTCGCCGCCGCCGTTGTAGGGCCGCATCGCCACCAGATGGTCGTGCTTGCCATAGAGCACGCCGATTCCGGTCGGTCCGTACAGCTTGTGACCGGTGAAAACATAGAAATCGCAGTCGATGTCCCGGACATCGATCGTCAGATGCACCGCCGCCTGGCTGCCATCGACGAGCACCGGAATGCCGCGCGCGTGGGCGATCTTCACGACGTCCTTGACCGGAACAATGGTGCCGAGCGCGTTGGACATCTGGGTGATCGCGACCAGCTTGGTGCGCGGTGTCAGCGCTTTCTCGAACTCGTCGAGCAGGAAATTACCGTCATCGTCGACATCGACCCATTTGATAACGGCCCCATGGCGCTCGCGGAGGAAATGCCAGGGCACGATGTTGGAATGGTGCTCCATGATCGAGAGCACGATCTCGTCGCCGGCCTTGATGTTCGCCTCACCCCAGGACGACGCCACAAGGTTGATCGCCTCGGTCGCGTTACGAGTGAATACGACCTCTTCAGTACGCGCGGCGTTGATGAAATCCTTCACCTTGGTGCGCGCGCCTTCGTAGGCGTCCGTGGCTGCGTTGGCGAGGTAATGCAGTCCGCGATGGACGTTGGCGTACTCGGTCTTGTAGGCCTGCGTCATGCGCTCCAGAACCGCGTTCGGCTTCTGGGCCGATGCCGCGTTGTCCAGGTAAACCAGCGGTTTGCCGAACACCTTGAGCGACAATGCAGGAAAATCTTCCCGAACCCGAGCCACGTCATAGGAACCGTTCAGGACTGCCGGATGCATGGTCATCCCCGCGCCTCCAGCCAACGTCGCGCCGCGGCGATCGCAAGCTCACGCAAGGCGTCATTGGCGATCGACTCGATCGCCTCGCCTACGAATGCCTGGATCAGAAGCCCTTCGGCTTCTTTTTCGGAAAGACCGCGCGCACGCAGATAAAACAGCAGGGTTTCGTCCAGCGCGCCAGTGGTCGCGCCGTGACCACAGGTGACGTCGTCGGCGAAGATCTCCAGCTCCGGCTTATTGTCGGCCTCGGCTTCGTCGGACAACAGGAGTGCCCGCGTCATCATCTTGGCGTCCGTCTTCTGCGCGTTCGGGCGCACGATGATGCGGCCCTGAAACACCGAATGTCCCCGGTCATCGACAACCGCGCGGAAGATTTCCCGGCTATCGCAGTTCGGCACCGCGTGATCCAGAAACAGCGTGCTATCGGCATGCTGGCGGCCGTTCAGCAGATTTACGCCGTTGGTTTCGACACGCGAGCCCTCGCCCGCAAACGCAATGACGGCCTGATAGCGGCTGACGTTCGGCCCACTGGTCAGGCCGAAGGTGTTGAAATGGGCTTTTGCGCCGAGCGTCACGGCGGCCGACGAGATATTGAAAGCCTCTCGGCTGTCCTCTGTCAGACGGACATGGTCAAGCCGCGCCCCGTCACCGATCGAAACGGCCAGAGAGTCGTGGACCTGATAGCTCTTCGAGCCCGCGCCCGCGATATAGCTTTCGACCAGGGTCGCGCTGGTATTCTTTCCAAGCTTCAACACGGAGCGCGTAAACATCGCGGCGGGCTGCAAGCCGCTGGCGATATGAACGATATGGAGCGGCTGCGCGAGCGCGGCGCCGTCGGCGATCTCGATCACCAGGCCATCCGTCATCATCGCGGCGTTCAGTGCGACCATTGGGTCGGCGTTGTCTGACGCGAAGAACTGGGTTAGCAGCGCAGCGTCGCCCTCGTCCAGCACCTGGCGCAAGGTGCGGAGCGTGAGACCTTTTTCGGGGTCGGCGGTTTCGGATAATTCCGGCGCAAACACACCATCGACCAGCACCAGCCGCCGCACGCCCTCGATGGCGTGAACTTTGATCGCTTCGGCCGCACGCATCAGGGCGGCTCGATCGGGCTCGGCCGCGAGCGGCAACACCTCGCGCATCAGCACACGCAGATCGGTGTACTTCCAATCCTCGATCCGGCGATGCGGCAGGCCAATGCGCTCGTAAACCTCGAACGAACGTCGCCTCAGTTCGGCGACTTTGCCCGAGCCGGGCAGCCGGTGGCGAGCAAGCGCGAACGCATCGCCCAGCGAACGTCCGGTTTCGGCTTTTGCCAGTACAACATTCATCGCAAAATCCGCTTCAAGCTCAGGCCGCGTCTTCGAACTGCGCGTACCCGGAAGCCTCCAGCTCCAGCGCCAGTTGCTTGTCGCCGCTCTTGACCACCCGACCTCTGGACATGACGTGGACAAAGTCGGGCACGATGTAGTTGAGCAGCCGCTGGTAATGCGTAATCACCACCATCGCCCGATCCGGCGAGCGCAGTGCGTTGACACCATCGGCGGCGACGCGCAGCGCGTCGATGTCCAGACCTGAGTCCATCTCGTCCAGAACGCACAGGCTCGGCTCGAACAGCGCCATCTGCAGAATTTCATTGCGCTTCTTCTCGCCCCCGGAGAATCCGACATTCACACCTCGGCGGAGCATGTCTTGTGGGATGTTCAACCTCTTGGCGACTTCACGCACCTTCTTGAGAAAGTCAGGCGTGGAATATTCGCTCTCGCCGCGAGCCTTGCGCTGCGCATTCAGCGCGGTGCGCAGGAACGTCATGGTGGCCACGCCGGGAATTTCCACGGGATACTGGAACGCGAGAAACACGCCCTTTGCGGCACGCTCGTCAGGCGACATCTCCAGCAGGTTCTCGCCCCGGAACAGGATTTCGCCGCCGGTGACTTCGTACCCAGGCTTGCCGGCAATGACATGGCTCAGCGTCGATTTTCCGGAGCCGTTCGGTCCCATGATGGCGTGGACCTCGCCGTTGTTCACGGTGAGCGAAAGCCCGTGGAGAATCTCACGATCCTCGACGCGAACCTGCAGGTCTTTGACTTCGAGTAAGGCCATTCTGTTTTCCTAAATTGTCGTCGTCGCGGCCATCGCGGCCAGCGGGCGGGACGACTGTTATCCGACGCTGCCTTCCAGCGAGATCGAGATCAGCTTCTGCGCCTCGACCGCAAACTCCATCGGGAGTTGCTGCAGCACGTCCTTTACAAAACCGTTCACGACTAGGCCGACCGCCTCCTCCTGCGACAGCCCACGCTGAACGCAGTAGAACAGCACGTCCTCGGAAATCTTCGAGGTCGTCGCCTCATGCTCGAACAGCGCGGAGGAATTCTTTGCCTCGATATAGGGGACGGTGTGCGCGCCGCACTTGTCGCCGATCAGCAGCGAGTCGCAGGCGGTGAAGTTGCGCGCGCCGGTGGCCTTGCGGTGCGCGGTCACGAGCCCGCGATAGGTATTCTGCGAAACGCCGGCCGCGATACCCTTGGAGATGATCCGGCTGGTCGTATTCTTGCCGAGATGAATCATCTTGGTCCCGGAATCGACTTGCTGGTGGCCATTCGAAATGGCGATCGAGTAAAACTCGCCGCGCGAGTTGTCGCCGCGCAGGATGCAGCTCGGATACTTCCACGTGATCGCAGAACCGGTTTCAACCTGGGTCCAGGAAATCTTGGAATTGTTGCCCCGGCAGTCGCCCCGCTTCGTCACGAAGTTGTAGATCCCGCCGACGCCTTCGGAATTGCCCGGGTACCAGTTCTGCACCGTCGAATACTTGATCTCGGCGTCGTCGAGCGTGACCAGCTCGACCACCGCGGCGTGCAACTGGTTCTCATCGCGCTGCGGCGCGGTGCAGCCTTCGAGGTAGCTGACGTAAGCGCCCTTGTCGGCGATAATCAGCGTTCGCTCGAACTGCCCGGTGTTGCGTTCATTGATACGGAAATACGTCGACAACTCCATCGGGCAACGCACGCCCGGCGGCACGTAAACGAATGAGCCGTCGGAGAACACCGCCGAGTTCAGGGTCGCAAAGTAGTTGTCCGAGGTCGGCACCACCGTCCCGAGGTACTTCTTCACGAGCTCCGGGTGCTCGCGGATCGCCTCCGAGATCGGCATGAAGATCACACCGGCCTTTTTCAGCTCTTCCTTGAAAGTGGTCGCCACAGATACGGAGTCGAACACCGCGTCCACGGCGATCCTGCGCTCGCCTTCAGGGCGCACCACGCCCTCCAGCACTTCCACCTCGCGCAGGGGAATGCCGAGCTTTTTGTAAGTTTCAAGGATTTGCGGATCAATCTCGTCCAGCGACGCCACTGACTTTTTCGGCTTCGGCGCCGAGTAGTAGTAGAGATCCTGGTAGTCGATCTTGGGATAGTCGACGCGCGCCCATTTAGGCTCGGTCATGGTCAGCCAGCGGCGGTAGGCTTCCAGCCGCCATTCCAGCATCCAGGCGGGTTCGTTCTTCTTCTCTGAAATGAAGCGGACGGTATCTTCCGACAGGCCCTTCGGGGCCTTGTCGGACTCGATTACGGTCTCAAATCCATATCGATATTGATCGACGTCGATCCGGCGAACCCGATCGACGGTCTCTTGTAGGGCCGCCATTCCATCCTCCGCTCGCGGTTTCAAGGACCGCGGTGGATCAATTTACGAAGCTTTACGATGTTTCCGGGCGGAAATCATCTGCTTAGAACCGTTCAAGCAGTGTTTCGTCGCTCACCTCTAAGTAAGGTACCGGCGAGCTTTCGCCAAGCCTCCAGGCAGCAATCAATGTCCTCGGCTGTCGTGGACCAGCCCAGACTGACCCGCACCGCTCCATTGGCCATTTCTCGGCCAAAACCCATCGCCTCCAGCACATGCGACGGCTGCACCTTCCCGGAGGAGCAGGCCGACCCAGAAGATACCGCGATACCTTCCAAATCGAACCCAATCACGGCAGTTTCGGCCCTAAGCCCGGGAACCGTAAACAGGGTCGAATTGGACAGACGCGGCACCCCTTCAGAGAACACGATCAGATCCGGGGTATGTCGCCGGAGCCCGCTCTCAAGCTGGCCGCGGAGCCTATCCTGGCGGACGGTCTCGTTTGGCAGTTCCCCCAACGCCGCCTTCACGGCTGCCCCGAATCCGGCGATTCCAGCCACGTTTTCGGTGCCCGCGCGCTGCCCGCGTTCCTGACCGCCCCCTCGCAGCATGGGCGGGAGCCCCTGCAGCCTCTCGCCCAGGATCAGCGCTCCAATGCCCTTTGGACCGCCCAGCTTGTGTGCAGAAATTGTCATCAGATCTGCGCCTAACGCTTTGATATCCGACGGTATCTTACCTAAACCCTGAACGGCGTCGACGTGCAGCAATCCGCCCGCGGCGTGTATTGCCTCGGCTGCCTGCGCCACCGGTTGGACTGCACCGGTTTCATTGTTGGCCAGCATCAGAGACACCAGCGCAGGAGGCTCATTGTCCAGGTTTGCGGCCAACCGGCCCAAGTCCAGAACGCCGGCAGGCGTTACCTCGAGCTTGCTGATGCAATCGGCCCGAAATTGTCCGCCTGATAGCACCGAGGCGTGCTCGATGGCAGACACCATGAGCCTTTGGACCTGATGTCCGGAGCCGCGCCTCAACCCCGGCGAGAGCGCCAGCGCGTTACCCTCGGTTCCCCCCGACGTAAAAATCACGTTTCGGGGCAGCGCACCGACCGCCGCCGCGATGGCGCCTCTCGCCTCCTCGACCACCCGGCGCGCGTGACGACCTTCGGCGTGGACTGACGAGGGATTGCCTTGGAGATCCCACGCCTCCGCCATCGCCTCCCTGGCCTCGTGGCGCAGCGGCGTGGTCGCATTCCAGTCGAGATAGACGCGATGGGGCATAGGCCGTCTTAGCACTTTTCCTGTCAGGCCAACTGATTCCCGGCTCGGCAATTGGGCGAAGCCTTAACGCCGGCTCCGGCGTCTAGGGGCCGCAGCCCGAAGAGGGTTCTCAGAAACGCTGTTCGCCGAACCAGCTCATAGGTCAGGCCACAAACCGCGGCGGTACCGGCGATGACAACGCTGGCCTCAAGCCACGCCGGAAGATCGTAGCCTTGTAACTGGTGAGCGATCATGATGATCGCCGTCTGATGCACGATGTAGTAGGGAAAGATCGCGTCGGTAAGATACCGCCGCACCGGCGAGTCCCCCGTGAGCCAGCGTCGTCCAAAGCCGAGAACCGCCACGATGCAGAGCCACTGGTAGAAACCATAGGCGGTCGCCGCGTAGAACTGCAGCCATGGTGAGGGCGAAATCGCGGGCAGCATGGCCCCCCGTAACGCGGCCAACAGCACAAAGCATGCACCCGCGAGCGTCAGGGCCAACCAACGCTGGCGCATCATCGCAGTCCAGAATGCGTCCGCAGGGGCGAGCAGAAAGCCGAGCAGAAAGACCGTGGCGAAGAGCGCGTGATTGTACCAGTCACCGAACAGCGCGTGCGTTGAGGGAAAGCGCGGCAACAGTGCAAATCGATAGGCCGCAAATGCAATCGAGGGGAGGACGAGCAACCAGACGCCGGACAAGATTGGCACGAGGCGTCGTTCCATCCAGCCTGTCAGTCGCGGGACCACCATCAAAATCAGCCCTAGCGTCAGCGTATAGACGAACAGGTAGGCGACGAACCAAAGATGGTTCCAGGTCGGGAGCACAATGCACGGGCCCGGATGGCAGAACTGCAGACCGAACGCGAAATAGTGCCTCGTGTAAAAATCAAGGAATCCGGCGGGGTAGCCCAGGCTCTCGACAATCTCGTCATATGCCTGTGGGGGCACGATCACGAGCATCCCGAAGATCAAGGGGATCAGCAGCCGGATAGATCTCGCGCGCAGCAGTGCCCCGGGGGCGTATTTGCCCGACATGAACCGGGTCGCTGCGCCCGAGACGAGGAAAAGCAGCGCCAGCCGCCAGGGATTGGGCACCAGCATCAGCCACTCCAGGGCAGTGATCCGATGCACGCTTTTGATGTGGAACCCCCAGCTCACATACAGCATGCCTACATGGTAGAAAATCAGCACCGCGAAGACGGCGATGCGAATCCAGTCCAGGTCTGTCCGCCGCCGCGCGGCTGCGGCAGCAACGAACACCGGCGAATGTGCTATGTCCTCTGGTTTCATGAGTTGGTCCCGATGCGGATGAAGCTCGATGAGTGACACCAAGAATGGCCGTGACA
>C688J18823_10001986_pt1 | contig 12764 bp, 7 predicted proteins | sample HopSoiMetagenom1_FD_18823 | JGI IMG/M metagenome (IMG submission 18823)
CCCGCTTTCCACGGCACCATTGTGCCGTTCGGCCCGAGAATTTTAAACGTGATTTGTTTCGTCCAAGACTCGTTAGGCTGACCCAGCGTCAGGGCCGCATCGGGCAAGCCGGTCAGCCGCAAGTCGAAGACAATCGCTTCGCCCGGAACAAGGTTCCGTTGTTGCCGGCCATTTGCATCCAACCGCACCGCAACTTTCGCTTCCCCTTGTGTGTTCTTCGCGGACCTTTCCGGCGAATCAACCGGGGGCGCCGTGAATTGATCTGCACCCGACCCGGGCTTGGGCGTGAGGTCCTCCGAGGTGAAACAGTGATCGGTGACGATGATCCGCGTTTTGCAGGCACCAGCGAATGCATCTCCGCATTGCCATCGCTTATGTGCACGGTCGTTAAGGCCGGTGCCGCGAGGCGAATCGCAAAAATTTAGACCGATCTGCTCGTGCTTGTTGTCATAGGGATGATTTACCGGATCCGGCTCGTCCATCGAGACGTCGTGTATAAAAAAATCTGCGCCGACGTAGCGCATCGCGCAGTCGAAGGCGCCGGAACGTTGCCCCCCCTCTTCGGCGATGATGGGTCTTTTGTAAAAATCATCCGATTTCCCGTGATGTGGGATGGCGACAGAATGTCCGAGTTCGTGAATGGTGACTCGTTTGAGCCACATCTTATTCGCGTCGTTAATTGATCGGTAATTCGCCGCAGATTGCGCGAAAAAATTTCCACCATTCACTTTCGTGGAATCGATAAAGACCATCGACACATTGCCTGGCGGCCCGAGGTGCGGAAAGCACAGGCCGCCGGTCGCGTCATCTAGTACGGCATCGATTACCTGGACGGCGTGCTGCTTCGCACCAATGTCTCCCCGATTAAAATTTACCACCCGGTCATTCACATTGATGAATTTCGTCAAAGTGTCGTCACCGATGCGGTGCACCTTTAACCCGCTGGCTTTCTGGAAATCCTCGAGATAACGCGAAAAAAGCAGAGCCGAATCGGGATCCATAAAGACGAAGAAGTCCTTCACATCAGGGTAGAGCCGGCGGTGAACGATCGCGGCGTTCGGCTCGAAATTTGCCCGAACAAGAAAGCCGCGATACTCCTCGAATAGGGTAAGTCCGTCGCCCTTGCATATATCCAGGCCGGCAGGAAAGGCGTCCTCATCCGAGGTGGCGGCGGCCCCGCGGCTGAGCTGATCGTACGTTTCGGCGCTGTCCTGCGGCTTGGCAGCAGCGGCTATACGATATTTGTCGTTGTCCATTTTTGAAAACGGAATCCGGATAAACGGCTGTCCTTTGCGTTTGTCTACGGCGACGACGGGCTGACCGCTGACGTGGCCAACGGCCATGACACGACCATGTGCGCCATAATCCAGGCAACTTACGGCAAAGCCAAAACCGACGAGCGGCTTGGTGGTTTCCAGGACCTGCCATGGATTCTCCACCGGTTTGAAATTCAAGTCCGTCTTTCCGTAGTGGCGAAAATCGAAAATCAAATCGTAACTGTCCTTTTTAATTCGGTTTTCCCATTGGGCAGCGAGGCGCGGAGAATCATCGAGGTCGGCATTGTTGCAAACGCCCGGCAGATTCGACGTGTTATAGAGCGAGATTTTCCACTGCACAGGCAGGTCGGGCGGTTGAATCATGCGCACCTGAAAGGAAGCGGCTCCATTCAACGTGGGAACCCAGCTGGAAAAATCCTCGCCCTCCTTGATTTCCGCTTCGAGTTTTTGGACTGAGCGGGTGATGATCAATTCAGACGACCAGTTCCCTGCGGTTCCTCCGGCCAGGCCGGGGCCAGCGCGGCCTTTTGGGTCGCGGAACACGAAGTAATTCGGATTGTACTCTGAGGAACATCCCAGGGTGCCTATTGTATTGCCTCCCCACCATTGGGCCGTTCGCAATTCTTCGATGTTCGCCGGATCCACCGGGCTGACCGAGAAACTGACCATTGTTCGGTGCGTGTTCTCATCAAACCAGTGACGAATAAGCGGCGACTTACCGAAGCCACCGTCCGCGGAGAGGGTGCCCGGGTGCCCTTTGTCAGGCTGGGTATCATGCCCTTTCCAATGCCATTCGCCGCTTTGGAGGACGATCCTACTGGATCCCGTATTCTTGTTTACCTCTTCCGTAACGTCGACCTCGGCGGTTGTAGTGGAGGTGATGTCCTGGGTCGGCTTCAGATGCAAAAATCCTGCCTCGGACTTCATGTATCTGGTGTGGGCCAGCGATTTGTAGCGGTAGTGGACATGCCATTGCGCCGACACGGTGAATCCGTCACTGGTCGTTGAGCCCGGTGCGGGAATTGTTGTGCCGCCGTTAACGGCAGAGCTGCCGATGCTGGCGAAGAAGGCGAGCACGATTGCCGGTCGGGCATCAGTGAGATGCATAGTTTTTCTTTTCACAAAAGGCGCTGCTCAGGCGCCAGGCGTTGTTAGGCTGTTGCTCCGACCAGAACAAACGCGCACCATCGCTTTCGAAAATCATCCACGGGGTTCCGTCGATGGGAAGGGAAGCAAGTGGAAACTCCGGCGGCCCTTGCGCCGTCCAGTTTCGGGCGTCGCGCGAGATTCTCGTCACCACCGAGATCTTTCGTTGTCCTGAACTTTTGTCGGCTTCTGAAGCGACATAGGTCAGGAGATAGAAATCGCCCGACGGATAGACGCGCACGCCGCTGATCTCGCGCGCGTCAATTTCCTTCGCCGGCTGTCCATTCGGTTTGGACCAGTTGAGGCCGTCGGTGGATATGCTGTGGAACAATGCAGGTTGGTCGTCCGTGCCCGGGCCGACCCACCAAAGGTGCAAGCGATCGCCCTCGGCATAAAGAGACGGTTGGAAGCCGTAGGATGTCTTGGAAAAAATCGGCACTTGGGCGGTTGCCATGTTGTTCCAGATCAAGCCATCGTCGGATCGAGCAAGCCGTGCGGCAACCGGAGCGTCTTCGGGATTTTTCCCGCTGAACGCAGCCTGGATCGGGTCCTCGCTCACGATATAGACAACTAAAAACCCATTACGCCACCAGGCCGCGCACGGTGATGAGCAGGACTGCGTTTCGCTTAGCGCAGGCCTGAACAGAGGATTCTGGGAATGCTTGCGCCACGTCATTTTGTCGTCACTTTCCGCGATGCCGAAGGCCGAGCGCACACCATCGGTGTCGAAGATGATGCCTTCATAGAGCATCCACCATTTGCTGCCTCGTTTTAAGATGGTAGGGCAGGCGATTGCCCAATCATCCCACTCGCCAATGATTCCCGGCGTTAGCGCAGGCTGATCATTCGCCTTCCACGGTGACTGCTCCGTCGCGCAAAGAAGCAGCGCTGGGCAGACAAACACCAGCGCAAACTTCTTCATTCGGAATTATCCAGGGGTACTTTCCGCCCCAGCGAACGGATCCGCAGGTGTTTTTGTTGGTGCAGGTTTTGGCGTTTGCTCTGGGTCAGGACTTTTCGCCGGCGCCGCATTCTCACTATTTTCTGTCGAAGGCGTGGCCGCTTCGCCCGTCGTTACCTGGAGTGAAAAGCGGCCGGGCGCAGGCTGGAAGTCGTGCGGATAAATGTCGCCACCGGAATTGATGGCGCTGACGCTCACGAAAGCATTGCCACTGACGGTGGCGGGCCACGTCACAGAAAGGCTTTGGGGATCGGGTGGATTGTTTTTTACGTCAATTTTCTTTTGCGCGACCTGCACCTGATCGTCGTCGTAAAGCGTCAAGGTGAAGGTGGCATGCATTCCGCCAGACATCATCGCGCCGTAAAACGGCTTTTGCACGGCGGCTGAGACCTGCACGGGATCGCCTTTCTTTACGGCAAATTTGTAGAAGGCGGTTTCGCCGATTTTCACGTCGGACGTTACAAGGGCGGGGGCTTTCAATTCGGCCGCGGCGTTCAATCCGGCTCCGCCCGCCGTTTCTGTGCGCGAAATCGCGCCGGCAGCCGCCGGTGTTTCCGTGCTCTCTCCTTCGATCTTAACCTTTAAAGTGTATGGCGATGGCTTCGGATTCTTAGGATTGCCGGGCTCGTAGGGTGTCCCATCTTTATCCTCGTTGTACGAGGCGGCGATTGCAATGTAGGCGGCACCGTCCGATTCGGCCGTCCAAGTCGCTCGCACCGTCGCGGGATCATGCGGAGCATCCGGCACCGCAATTTTCTCCCGCGCTACCTGAGACAAATCCTTATTATAGATCGCGACAACGAATGTTTGAATATCTCGGTCGTAAGCATGTTCATAAGGTGCTTTCTGGATGATTCCGATGGCCCGAAGCTCCTGGCCTTTGTGCAGAGTGACCTGATACAACTTCGTTTGCATCATCGCTAACTCGCCCTTGTAATCCCCCGATTTCACCATCGGCGCGTCGCCGAAAAATGAACCCGCCTTTATGGCTTCACCACCAGCTTCATATTGTTTGGTCTCGCGGGGTGTCGGCGTCGGACTGGGTGTTGCCGTAGGCGTCGGCGTTGCCGTGGGTACTGGCGTAGGCGCCGGTGTCGCGACTTTTTCGGCGACGACCTTTTGCAGGGCGCTCGCCAGCTCGCTCGCATTCTCGACCGTCAAAAGTTTGCCATGACCTTTTTCAGCGATACTGGCTAGCTCGGCTTTTTCCTTCGGCTCGATGCCGAAGCCGATCACGTTAATCCCGAACTTCACTCCGAACTCGGCAGCTAACTTGGCAGCAACACCGGCCGGATCGCCGTGGCAGCTCTCCGCGCCATCGGTGACGAGGACAATGGCGCTGCCGCCCTTGGCCTTCTTCAATTCTTCTCCTGCCTTGGTTAATGAGCTCGCAATCGGAGTCATCCCGCTTGCTTTGAAGCCGGCGATTTTCGACTTGATCGCCGCCTTGTCGATCGGTCCCAGCGACTGCACAATATCAATGTCCTCGCAGCCACGCGCCTTTGAAGTGCCGTAAACTACCAGCGCCACGTTCAGGTCGTTAGGTAGTTTGTCGACCAAATCAGTCATGCATTTTTTGGCGGAAACGACTTTGGTGGCGCCGTCTTTCATTTTCGCATTCATGCTGCCGGAGTAGTCGACGATCAGCGCGAGATCGGTGACCTCCGATGTCGGCGAACCAGCTCCAGCCGTCGAGCTGGAGGACTGCAGGGCCGCGATCAACGCGTCGCTCGCGCCAGCCTTTTTAAGGCGCGCGATATCATCGGCGCCAAGGACGAAGGCCGTTCCCGAGGTTTGAACCTTCTCCATGATCGTCTGCTCCGGAATTTTCAACTCGAGCAAACGGGTGATGTCCTGTTGCGTGAGCACCTCGGCGCGAAGAACCGGAAGGCAAATGAAAAGGACAATTAATAAGACTGCAATTCGGCTGTTTCTCATATTTGTTCAGGCACGGGAAGACGTTGGGTCATTTTGAAATCGTGAAGGGCACGCTCTCCGCTGCGGCGTCGTTAACGTAGAGCTGTAGGTGATACTTGCCGACGGGCCACCCCTTTGTCGGGCGTGTGATTGTAAAAGTGCCGAACGAGTTTGGCTGGGCAGCGGTCATTGAAGCTTCGCTGACCTTGTAACCCGCTGGTGCTGCGTCGCCGACATCATCAGCTATCCACACCGCCCGAATATTTGAGTGCGGCGCCAGTCCATTCCCCTGCCAACGCGCGAAGAGCTTGGGAATTGTCGCGGGAAACTCGGTAGCAACTTCGCCCGTCAGTTCGCTCGCAAGTCCGACCGTCAGGTTCTTCGGCGGCTCAGTCGGTTTCAGCTCTGGGCGATCGGCAATTTTCGGTTGCTCTTTGAGTTCGAGTGAGATGTGCTGCAGCAACTGACCATTGGGCATGGCCATTGTCGATTCGTCTTTGACGAAGCCTGTTCCCGGCGTAAACCAGCGGTCGATTTTGATCGCGATGGGGGTGGTTTGCTCGCAATGAACTCGAAACGCGTGAAATTTACCGGCGGGAACCTCAATATCGCCTTCCGCCGCGATGTCGTATTCCTGCCGCACAGCAACGTCTCCCAGTTTACCGTTATAGTTCCACTTGGTACCAACCCTAACGGGCGCGATTAACATTTTCTGTGGCGGATCTAGCTTTACCAACTCGCCTTCTTCGCTAATTCGCGCATAACAGGTGACCGCGTTTTCATCGACCGTGAGCAGATCGGTATTGGAGAGGACACCCGGTCGGAGCATTTCGTACTTGCGAAGTTGCTTGCCGTCGACTGTTTGCTCCCCGCCGACACGGTATGTCACCGTAAGATGGATCTTACCGTCGGGGTCGGGCTTCAGATCTGGCGTCGTCACACCTTTGCCGAGTTCCTGGGTCATACTGAAGAGCCAGCTCGTACCCTCAGCGGTTGGCAGTAGAGGTGCCGCGTGTGCCGTGGTCGCGGCGCACACGAAGGCCACCAAGCCGCTGATCTTCCTCACTCCGTTAGGGTAGCGACCTGAATTGCAAGCGTCAATCTAGAACGCGCGCGCATAGACACGCTGAAGGTCGGCTGGATTCTGCCGACCATCGCTGTTATGGCCGACGGCGGCGGTTGACATCTCCCGTCCCTCCGACGTTAAGCCGGCTTGCCGGAACACGGCTCGGCTTGATGGAAAAAGGAAAACGGGTCAGCTACTAATGGACGGTGGACTGGAGTGGCGTTGCCACGCGAAACTGAAAGTCCGTAGTCGGTAGTCAGGGGAGACCGTGGGCTTCGCTACTTCGGTGGTGTCGGCGTAGCAGTTGGCGTCGAGGTGCTGGAGGCTTCGGCAGGTGGAACCTGTAGCTCGCCTGGCGCGCGATTCGACGGTAGTTTGTTTCCGGAATTGTTAGGCTCGGGCGGGTGCTTGGTTTTCGTTCCGGCGTCGAACTCAGCCGGATGGTTCTTTTTAATCGCATCTAGCTTCGCCTGGATTGTTTCCTTAGGAACAATGTTGTTCGCCTGGCGCAACGCGGTCTCATATAACGCGGTGGCATTTGCGTACTGACCTGCGTCCTCTTCGCGGCGCGCTCGCTGGAAATAGGTAAACGAAGAGTATTCACCCAGCGCATCCGAGCTCCAGGTTCCGGCTACGTGGAGTGTGATCTGTTTCCGCGCGTCCAGAACGCGTTCTAACAAGTCCCAGTTCGAAGTCGACCGCGCCAGATCGGTAATCCTCTGCAAATAGGCTTCGATAGACTCATTCGGGCGGGGCCTTTCGGATTCGGGCAAGCGCAGATATCGAGGCAACGCCACCAGCAGGAGCTCACCGTGCAAACGGACAATGAGCGGATCGCTGTCTCCCGGACGGGAATAGGAAAAGTTCAGTGTGGTGGCGAGGTCTTGTTTCAGGCCGGCATAAGTACGAGCGATGGATTCCAGATTGTTCACGATGCTCAGCAGATCGTTGGATTCCACAACCGGTACGGCCCGCAGTTTGATCAAGGCTGGGCGCACGTCGTCCAGGGTATGAATATCCGCCAGGATGGCGCGGCCGTTAGTCTCGACCTGCTGTTTCCCTTCAGCCTCAAGCTGGCGAATCCGCAACTCAATCGCGGATCGCGGCATGTCCAGCCCCGTTTCCTCGTCATCAGCGATGCTTTGCAGGATCTGGGCTGCGCGAAGACTATTTCCTGCTTCGCGTTGCGATAGGAAATCCTGCCAATGCTGCAGATCTCCCCGAGCCGCTCCTAATCGGCGTTCGATCGGGGACGTCTCGGCCGATCGCCCGATCCGGGGCGTATGTTGGGCGAGGTTTCGCAGGTCGGAGATGGCTGGGTCCAAGTCCGCTGTGTTCTTCGCGTTTACCGCTGCTTCGGTGGCCCGATGGATCGCCTTTTCCGCTTCAACGGTGAATCGCTGCTGATCCTCGAGTTGCCGTTTCCGCGCCTGTTGCAAAAAGAGATCGCACTGATGCCTGACGATTTCCGATGCCGTAACCGCCCGGACATTTTTCACTGATCGGACAACGTCAGCCAAATCTTCGCCTTCGACGTCGTCCAAGTCATTCAAAGCGGTTTGATCGTCCTCCACCCGCTGGTTTTCCTGCCGCCCAGTCCGGTTAGACTGATGAGCTTTAATATCGGCCTGGATGGCCGACCGAATTCCGTCCAGGATCGGCGCGTCTGGCGGGTTCGAAGCATTGGCATGAAGGCCCGCGGCCACACAGAATCCCAGCAGCACCGATTTAATCCGTTTCATGACATGGATACGTCAAATTATCGATTGATCTTTCGCCTATTTGCAACCTGGACTCGGATCGTTGAGGTGCTGAATTCTTGAAATCGCCAAGTGGTCAGATCGAAAAGCCTTTCCCTAGCGCGTTCGATTGGTTAAACAGAGCCAATCGACTCTCATTTAAACTCATTTGGCCTATGAAAACACAAATGTTCAAACTCACTATTGCCACCGTCCTTAGCATCGTCATCACTGCCTTCGCAGCCACATCGGCGGCGGCGAAGGAAAAGCAGACCGGGTCTGACTCAGTTTTTGCGACTGGAATGAAAGATGGCGGACGCTTGGTAATCAAGCGGTCGCCATCGTTAGGTAATCGTCTGATTATCTCCCTGAAGATTGACGGCGCTTCGACCAGTATAGGATATGGGCACACCTACCGGACTTTCCTGCGTCCCGGACATCATACGCTGTCGGTAATGGCAAGTCCGAGACCGCAGAACGCGCGCCCGTGGGAGATGTCGTTAGACGTGCAGCCAGGTCAGACATACACCTTCGTGGCACAAGGCGGAGCGAACCGGCAGTTGGTGCTGGCGAAGGGATGACGGATTCGACCAAGTAGACAGTAGAAGGCAGAAAACGCAGGACAGGGGTTCGAGCTTCGAACCTGCTCTTTCACGTGCACTTACTCTCATCCAGAAGTGGACGTGAATGTGAAAGTGCACCACTAAGGAGTTGGGCCAAGACGTTAGGGGAAAACATTTCGCGCATCCTTGGCGTCGGAATGCTCGTGCTCGGCATGCCTCTGGCCGATGTGGCGGCACGGGATTACAGCCCCGTGTGGATAATCAATCCGGAGAGGTTTGCGGCGATTGCCTACTCTCCGTCGACCGGCAAGTACGGCTATTCGTACAACTATCGCAGCCGATCGGCGGCTGAACGAATGGCGCTGGAACATTTGCCGCAACCGGACGCTCGCATTGTTTGCTGGGTTCAGGCCGGTTTCTGCGCGCTGGCTCTGGGCGATGATAAGTCCGAATGGGGCGTCGGCTATAGTTATGGGCGAGGCGCGCGAACGGAGGATGCAAGAGCAGCCGCGGTTGAGGAATGCGGGAAGAGGACAACGCATCCTCATCTCGCGGTGCTGGTGCTTTCTGACGGCCAGGTTGTTTGGGACACCGCTCCCGACGCCGCTGCCTCGCCAGGGAATCGAGAGCCCGGCGATAAAGCAAAGACGGAAGCCGACCGAACGAGTCAATTCCCTGCGGCATTTCCGACGGCTGCTATCGGCCAGGCCAATATCACCCCCGCGCCCAAACCGTTAGTCCAAATGTCGCCGTCGCCGACGGAAAAGAAGCGCTCCCTCGACGAGATATTCAAGTATGGCAAGACCGAGTCTAGCACCACGCCGGCCCAAGGGATCGCGCAGGCGAGTTCGTGGCAAATTTCGTGGGATGCATTCCTCACCGTGGTCGAGCAGGAGTTGAACCGGTTACCTGCGAACGCTGTTGGTCCGTGGGACGGGAAGGAAGTGACGTGGGAAGGAACGGTGCAGGACATGGAAGTGATGACGGCGAAAAATGTCGTCCGACTGGTCGTGGGGATGCAGGAGCGAACGCTCTCGATCAAAGGCAGGCCGGTGACGGCTAACCGGGTAATGATCTTTGTGCCGATGACCTACGAGAACATGGGGCCGGCGCAGATCGGCGCAAAGGTCCGGTTTAAAACAATTATCGCACCGATTGATGCCGCCCATCCGGCGGTATTTGCCGATGCCGGGAAAGACGGGGGTAAGGGATTTCTTGTGATCTTTACCAGGGGCGGGACGCTGCTGAAGCAAGTCGGGGCAGACGAAAAGGAGAAAGTAGGAAGTAGAAAGTAGAAGGGGAGAAGCAGAGTAGGAGCGGGAAGTTTGGACCTGGGAGCTAAAAGCTAGGAGTTAGGAGCTACGAGGGAAATTAACGTCCAACGCTCAACGTCCAACTCCCAACGCTCAATTGAAGAGTCGCCGCGCTGAGGCGCCTCCCACATTAGGGAGCCGCAGTTCGCGATACTTCACCACCAACTGTAACGAAGCTGAAGCCGAGCTAAGGCGAAGTGACGCGATAGAAGTTCGGCGTTGTGTTCGGCGGAATAGGCGAGCTGATCTGGAATTGTCCCGGTGTCACTTCGTCCGCCGGCCCCAGTCGCGCCCAATTGGCAAACGGGGTTAACAGGCTGGTGCTGCGGTAAAGCGTAAAACTTAAGCCGGGAGTGTTGGTGAAGGAAGCGTCGAAATTACCCTGCATATCCAGACGCAGATCCTGGAACACCACTGGCGGCACCGGCACAGTGAAGGCGAACACTTTACTATCACATGCCACGTAAATTCGGCCGCGGGCAGCGATGCCGGTATTGAAACTGCGCGTGCCGCTCAGTAACTCGTTAGCGCCGCCGCCGGCGTAAACGATCGCGCCGGTGTCGCCATTGTAACCAAACAAACGCTGACTGGTTCCGCTTCCGCCAAACGTCCAAACGATAGCGTTGCTGCTGCCATCGGTGGAGGTAACGAAGGGCGAACCGCGCCCGGGCGAGGTGACGCTCCAGCCAGTAGCGATCGTTGGTGGATTGGTCGCAGTGATACGGACGGCGGTGAGCGTGCCGCTGATTGGTCGTAGCACAAGCCAAGTCCCAATGCTGGTACGGTAGGTGGCGGCGGCGTTGATGATTGTGCCGCTGGAAACGCTGGCCTGGGCGATGGGTGCGCTAACGCCGCCAAGGTTACTTCGATGAAGTAAGTAGGCATTGTGATCCTTGCCGATCGCGACTACCAAGTCGGAAGGAGTAGCACCCGGCACATCGACGACAATGGGTCCTGAACCAGCAAGGTCGGTGTCACTGCCGTCGAGCGTGGACCAGTTAGCCGGCGCCCAGTAATCTGCAGTTGAATTAGTGAAAGCCGGTCCGGGTTGGAGACGCACAACGGCTTCACTGCCGTTCCATGTGGTTCCGCCGCCGCCGTTACCGGTAGTAACGAAAGCGCTTACTCCATCGCTCGCAATGCCGCCGGGACCCCAGATGCCCGCTCTGGTGGAAGTAGTGGCCCAGCTGCCAACGATCGCCGGGTTATCGATTTGCACGCCGATCACCTTGCCGCGGTAGCTACCGCAATCACCGAAGCGTCCGCCGTAAGGGACGTAGAGTTTGTTGCCTACTAGGCCCAGAGCGGCGCGTTGACCTTGCACGGAAGAATCAAACGCGGCCACGGCCGACTGCACGTCGACCGGCCAGCCGGAATTGATCGCGCCGGTGTCAACGTTGAGCGAGTAGATGAGATGCCTGAACACACCAGAACTCGGTGTCGTCTCGGCATCAAGGAAGAGCGAGCGCGATGTCAGATCGACGATCGGTGTGCCGGTTACGCCGAGCGGACTTATGTTGCCGCAAGGCAAACCGGACGTGATGGCGGTACCGAGGTTCCGCTGCCAGATCGGTTTGCCGGTGGCTGCATCCAAGGCGTAAACATTGTTGGACTCGGTCGCGATGATGACCTTGGCGCGATTATCCGGCCCCCCTTCTATATAGAGAGGCTGCGAATAAACGTTGCCAACGATGGTGCCGTCGAAAGAAGTGTCTCGGGCCAGAGCCGCGGCGGCGCTGGTGGTGAAGGCTGGATCAACATACAAGCCGTCGCGCGAGGCGTGATTATGATGCTGGGCGACATTGACCGGCGGCGTGTTCGCGCTGGCCGAGAGAGCCAGGCAAAAGATTGCANCTATTGCGAAGACACCCCGACGCATGCCCTGGTCCACCTGGGCATTTTGTCACAAAACCGACTTGGCAACAACCGCGTAAAAGCGGCTTTGGCGCTCGCGCGGTTGAGGACGACCGAGGGTATAGCACAACTGTAGCGGCGATGTGTCATCGCCGAACGGCTCTGTGCGCGATGCTTAACCCCGAGAGTTTTCGGGTCGTCTACCGGCGGGGCTTAACGCCCAACGCCAACGGAAGAGGTCGCCGCACTGAGGCGCCTCCCACATTGGAGAGTGGGCTCGAAATTTCTCTCGAAGTTGGAACGCGGTACTTCCGAAAGGCTTATCGGATAGATCCCGAGTGTTTACGCTTTGTCGTAAACCGCGGTGCTGGTGATTCGTTTGCCTTTCGAGTTGGTGGACGAGGTCGTTACCGTCCGAGTGTTGCCATCATGAGCAACCACAATCCGGCCGGTAGCTACCACCTTGCCGCCTTTTTTCACCGTGAACTCCATGGTGTTGTCGTTCAACTTGCGATAGGAACGAGCGTCCGACGTCGGATCACCGGTGACCGGATAATCCTGGCCGTCGAAGTTACCTCGCCATTCGCTGTGGACCGCGTGTCCGCGGCCGTCGACGCCGGAGATCGTGACCTTCGTTTTGAACATAGACCGTTCATAATCGACGAGGTCATTCCTCCCCATCTCGCTGCGAAGGTTTGATTTGGAGGCGTTCAATTTCCACGTCCCGATCTGTGGATTGAATACCGCTGCGAAAGATGCTCCTGCGGTCAAAAAGCAAACCGCCAGGAAAAGGCCAAAGGATTTATTTGTCATAGGGCCGATGAGGACCGGAATTCGAGTTCGGGTCAATATTATTCTCGAATTTAAATGCCAGAAAATGAATGGTTTCCCGGCCGACACGGAGTGGAGGAGCGAAGGTGAAAGTAGA
>C688J18823_10001988_pt1 | contig 12762 bp, 14 predicted proteins | sample HopSoiMetagenom1_FD_18823 | JGI IMG/M metagenome (IMG submission 18823)
GACGGGCCTGGTGTGACGGAGGGCAGTGGCCAGTACCGAAATCCGGTATATCCCGGCGACTTTGCGGATCCGTTTGTGCTCCGGGTGGACTCCACCTACTACGGCTACGCCACGAATTCCGGTGGTTTGAACGTGCCCATGCTCCGTTCGGACGACCTCGTACACTGGACGTCCGCCGGCGACGCGCTTCCCATTCTTCCCAGCTGGGCCGAGCGGGGCAGGCATCTTACGTGGGCCCCGTCGGTGCTTGCTCTCGATGATCGATATGTCCTGTTCTTTACCACCCGCGATCACCAAACCGGTCGCCAGTGCACCGGACGGGCGGAAGCAAGCTCACCAGTCGGGCCGTTCACCGATCGAGACACTCTACCTTTTCTCTGCCAAACCAATCTGGGTGGATCGATCGATGCGAGCGTGGTCCGCGATTCCCTCGGCGACCTCTATCTGATTTGGAAAAACGACGGGAACTGCTGTGGGGATCCGGTCTCTCTTTGGAGTCAGCGGCTCAGCGATGATGCACAGCATCTCCTGGGGAGCCCGGTAGAGCTGCTGCAAACCGATCAGGCCTGGGAGGGGCCGCTGATTGAGGGACCAACTATGTGGTGGGAAGCCGGCGACTGGCATCTACTGTATTCAGCGAACCGGTGGAACACTGGCGAGTACGCCATCGGGTATGCGGCCTGTGCCTCTCCCCTCGGGCCCTGTCGCAAAACCCAGAACGTTCCACTCTTGGCGTCCGCAGGCTCAATGGCTGGGCCGGGCGGGGCGGAGGCGTTCGAGGATGTGCAGGGCCGGTTCTGGCTGGTCTATCACGCCTGGACCGCCGGCCACATAGGCTATGCTGCCGGCGGGGTTCGGAGTCTCCGGATAACTACCCTTGGCGTTGCGGCCTCTCCCACAGCAGGAGAACGCTTTGTCTCGGAACGTTAACTCCTCGCAGCACCAACTCCGCTAGCCGGGCTCCGCCGAGACTCTGAACTCGTATGGTGATGCACTCGCCACTGGGATCGAGGTTCACGGAGCGAGTGTCCGGAAGCCACAGGGTGGCTCTTGCCTGGGAGAGGTATTGCTGGAGGTCAGCGGCGGCATAGTGACCATGGCATTGCCGCTCAGAGAGGAAAGTGTCTTCCTTCCACTGACCTACAATTATCGAAGGCGGAACTTTCACAGATTGTGCGCTCGCGCTGGATCCGAAGCTGCATAGGACCAGGGCGAGCGAAAGAACAGCGGGCAGAGATCTTGGTGGGGGTATCAATCTCATCTGAAGGCTCCATCGAAGGCACCGCTCCAGGTGGAGATGCACCGCCCGGGTGCGCTCCGACCACGCGGTGGTCATCTTTAAGATACCCCTCCCCCTGATTCCGCTAGGGGGCGAGTAAGACGGACCTCCAGCCATTCTACTTCGCCGGCCTGAATGGCATCGCGTACTGACCGCTCTCTCGCCGTCAGGCAGGAACCTCCGGTTTTTACTTCGAGGAAGACCACTCGTTTTACCTCTCCATCGGCCAACCCGTCAAAGACGATCAGATCCGTAGGGCTGCCGAGAAAGCGTACGTCTTTGGGGTTGTATGGAAAGTCGGGGAAGTACGGCAGCAGCTGCTCATGCACCTTGCCGGCGGTGATCGCCTGGCTCCTGAGCACGGCATCGCTCCGCAGCGCTGCGCTATAGCGCACCTTCCATAGCATGGCGTAGACCCAGGCCACGAGAAAGCCGATGACGATTCCCACCGCGAGATCTCGCATCGCGTCCTCGCTCAAATCGGGTTGACCTGCATGGGTTCTTGAATCGGCGGAACCTGTTATTATCTCCCGCATGGCGGGGCTCGGTCGGGTCAGTCTGGTCCTCGTGCAAGCTCGCTACCTGCTGTCGAACCGAGAAGTTACAACCGCACGATGTCTCCAATGCCTGGGAGCGCGCGAACATTGAGGACCCTGATGGTGAAAGCCAGATTGGGACTGCTGCTGACCGCGGTTGGTGTGGTCGCCTGCAGTCCCGCGGAAAAGCTGCCGGAACAGAAGTCCATGCAGGAGGGCCGAACGTACACCGCCTGGCTATACGGGAACGAATATAAGAAGCTGTGGGATCGCTTCTCGCCCGACATGCGTCAGGCGTTCGGCAGTGTAACCGATCTGGCCGACTTTGCCAGCCGGGCGGTCAAGAACCTGGGAACCGAGCAGGGCAAAGTCGATGAGCAGGTAAATCGGGCCGAGCCATTCACCGTGTACAGCCGCAGTGCCAGCTTTGACAAATCCAAGCACCGGATGTTGATCGAGTGGAGTCTGGCGCATGACGGCGCGGTAACCGGACTCGTAGTCCGGCCTGTGGTGGCAGATTCAACGGCGGGTCGCTGACTCGCCGCGGGCGTTAGTAAACCCTTTCCCCCAGCGGCACCTCTCGCTCTACCGCAAGCAGAACGACCTCGCCCTGGTCGCTGGGCACTCCAAGAACCAGCACCTCGGACAAGAATCCCGCAATGTTGCGAGTCCCGAGATTGACCGCGGCAATCACCAGCCGGCCCTCGAGCTCGTCGGGCTGGTAGAGCGCGCGAAGCTGAGCGCTGGACGTTTTTTCACCCAGGAAACCGAAGTCGATCCACAGACAATACGACGGTTTGCGGGCCCGTGCATTGACCTCGGCCCGAATAATCCGACCAACCCTGAGGTCGAGTACGCCGAAGGCCTCGAGTGGATCGATGGGGCTAATGGAGCAGCTCGCCGCGCAGCACGGTAACTGCCCGGCCCCCCAGGAGCACCCTATCTTGGGCGAGCTGAATCATCACCGTGCCACCCCGCGGGGAGGCCTGGTATCCAACCATACGGCTCTTCTTCAATTTGGCGCCCCAGTAGGGTCCCAACGCGCAGTGCGCCGAGCCGGTGACCGGGTCTTCCGGTACGCCGGCTGCCGGAGCAAAAAACCGGGACACGAAATCGTATTCGGTGTGCCCTGACTGTGCCGTGACGATTACGCCGCGGACGGGAAGTCGATTCAGCTGGACGAGATCCGGCGCCAGTGCCCGGACGGCGGATTCCGATTCCACTTCGACTAGATAATCGAATTTGGTGCGGCCAACGTATCGGGTGGTTGCTGCCAGCCCGGCTTTGAGTTCGGGCGGCGGTTGAGCCGGCTCAGCGGGAGTGGCCGGGAAATCCATCCAGATCAGATCATGCTCCCGGGAAGCAGTGAGCAGACCGCTGCGGGTATGGAAGCGTGCCGTCGCTTCCGGGCCCAGCTCCTGCTCCTCCCAGAGCACGTGCGCGCTTGCAAGGGTGGCGTGCCCGCAGAGATCCACCTCGATCGAGGGCGTGAACCACCGCAGATCGAAGCCGTCGTCCTGTCGGACCAGAAAAGCCGTTTCGGCGAGATTCATCTCGCGAGCTACCTGCTGCATCCAGGCAGGATCGGCCGGGGAGCGGAGCAGGCACACCGCCGCCGGGTTTCCAGAAAAAGCCTGTTCGGTAAATGCGTCCACCTGAGTAAACCGCTGCCCCGCGCTCACAGAATTATCGCCTCGGCTTCGATCTCTACCAGCATGGCGGGATCAACCAGCCGGCTGACCGCCAGCATCGTGGAGGCTGGCCTCACTTCCCGGAAGAATTCGCCGTGAGCCCGGGCCACCTCTTTCCAGTGGTCGATGTTGGTCACGAATATGCGGGTGCGCACGACGTCTGCCAGAGAGGATCCAGCTGCTCTGAGTGCGCTCTCGATGTTACGTATCGCCTGAAGTGTCTGCAGGTAGGGATCACCTTCGCCCACAATCGTTCCGTCGGGTCCGGTGGCGGTGGTTCCGGCGACATGAATCGAGTTTCCGGCGCGGACTGCTCGGGAGTAGCCGACAACAGGCTCCCAAGGAGTACCGCTGGAAATCAATTGGCGTTGATCTGCCACACCGGTTAGTGAGGGAGCGAGGAAGCGCCTGCTTGGAGGTCGGTCAGGTCGGCCAGAACCGCCGCCGCTATGTGTTCTGATGCGGGAGGCACCTCGTAGAAGTCACTTTGCAGGCGCTGCTGAATGAGTCGGAGCCGCTCGGCTTCGACTTGCGGGATGGTCCGGTGCTCCTCGGGATGCGCCAACGGTGAACCTTTCCGAGCTGAGCGCCCTTGGGAGTGGGACAGCGCCCGTGGTGTGAGTACGTGAGTTTTCGGCCCGCCACCAGCGATTCTTTACGCCTGTTTGATTGTAACCCAGCACGCCTCGACTGACCAGTGGCCCAATTTCCTCGTTTTCCCAGACGAAAAATGCTCAAGATTTTCGCCGAGGTTCCGATGCTTTGATCGGTTTCCTTCGGTCCCCGCCGGCGATTTGCCACCGACACACACGTCGAGAGAAGCATGCCCGTGGTCAGAGTGCCGGACCGCATCCTGATTGTGGATCATGATCCGGCCGCTCGCCAGGACATCGAAACCCATCTGACCCAGCGCGGCTACGAGGTCCTGACGGCCCCGAACGGAGAGGAAGCTCTGGGAATCCTCGCCCGGCAAAAGGTCGCCTGCATGGTTACCGATGGCCGGCCTTCGGATACTCCTCAGGGCGAGTTGTTTTCCCAGGCACTCACTCGCGATCCCACACTGGCCATTCTCGTCTGCAGCGCAACGGCTACAATCGAAGATGCCGTGCACTACCTGCAGTATGGCGCGCTGGACTACTTGTTGAAGCCGGTAGACCTGGCTGGGCTGGAGGCCTCGTTAGAACGTGCGCTTCGTCGCAGGGTCGAGCTGAGTCGCCAGCGGGACATGACTCGGCTGCTCAAGGAAGAGGTGATCAGTCTGGGAGCAGAGTTGTCGCGAGAGCGGGCGAAGGTGAAAGGCCTCACGGTTGCTACGCTGGAGGCCTTAGTAGCGGTTGTTGAAGCGCGGGATCCCTGGTTTGCCGGTCACTCGCTGAGAGTGGCCCAGCTGGCGGCCTCCATGGCCGCCAAGACCGGCCGCAGCGACGAGGAGGTAGAACAGGTCCGGCAGGCTGGACTGCTGCACGACATCGGCATGATTGCGGTCCCAGAGCGTCTGCTTGCAAAGACCAGCTCGCTCACACCACCCGAGTTCGAGGAAATGAAGCGTCATACGGTGGTGGGGTTCGAGATCCTGGCTCCCTTGCCGCACCTGGGCAGCGTCAGCTCCTTCGTTCGGGGACACCACGAGCGCTGGGATGGAAAGGGCTATCCCGACGGTCTCGGCGCAGAGGCCATCCCGTGGGGTGCCCGGTTCATCGCGGCGGCCGAGATCTACGATGCCCTAACCACCGCCCGGCCCTATCACGACCAGTTGGCCCCCGAGCTTGCGGTCGAGCGCATGCGCGGACTGATCGGCAGCGTGCTGGCCCCCGAGGTTCACCAGGTTCTCACAGCTATGGTAGAAAGCGGCTCGGCCCTGGTGTTCGTGGCCGATGAGCATAGCAAAGGGTGGAACCTCTAGAGCCCTGCATCTTGCCGGGCCCCTCGCCGTTTCTCGCCTTTCACTGGCCTCTTGCCTGAGGTAGTCTGCCGCACTCTCCTGGCTGGTCCGGGTCGGCCTCGCCCGCTGCCTCTCCGCTAAGTAACCATATCATAACGAGTTAAACCGCACTGCAATCATTTGCAGCTGGTCGACTGCATTCCCCGGCACTGGGTGGTACAGCCGTTGCCTTCACCTCCGCCCAAGAGGTACGACACCCCCGACCACACTCCGCAATGGATGTCCGATGGCAGCCACTCCCGATTCCACAGGGTGCCGGCAATGACGGCGAGCCCTGCTGCCCAGACGGAAGACCGGACCGAGGCGCTCTGGGTCAGATACCGTTCTGCCGGCGACACAGACGCGCGAGCCCAGCTGCTGGTCCGCCACCTCGGACTGGTTCATCATGTTGCCCGTGAGGTTTCTCGCCGCATTCCTTCAGTTGAGCTCGGTGAGCTGGTGAGCGCCGGCGCGCTGGGACTGATGAAAGCTTTGGATAGCTTCGATCTGTCGCGGGGGCTGGCGTTCAGTACCTATGCGGTGCTTCGCATCAGGGGTGCGATTCTGGACGATCTTCGAAGCCGGGACTCGACCCCTCGCTCGGTTCGAGTGAAGCGGAGACGCATTGAGGCAATCGCCGCGGCGTTGGAGTCTCGCCTGGGCCGTGCACCGACGCCACAAGAGGTTGCGGCTCATCTCGGCATCGACATCACGACCTATTGGAAGTGGAAGGATGCCGTGGGCGTGTACGCGGAAGCGGAAACGCCTCGGCCATCGCATGGACGCCGCTTTTCGCGTGACGCGGAAACCCATGCGGATCCCTCGATCACCTCGCCAACCCAGAAGCTGGTGGAGACGGAGCACGTGGCACATCTGCGTCAGCTGATCTCACAGCTGCCCGAGCAGCAGCGGCGGGTGCTGGCCCTGTACTACTATGAGGAACTGAATCTCCGTCAGGTCGGTGAGGTTCTGCAGGTGAGCGAGTCCCGGGTATCTCAGATTCGAAGCCAGGCACTCAAGCGGCTGCGGCAGGAGCTTGCTGGGGCGGGCGCAACACTGAGCGCAAAGTTCTAGACTAACGGGGATAAAGAAGGGGGCCGAAGCTCACACGAGCTTCGGCCCCCTTCCTGTTTCCCTGCCTACCTCTCGTTCTCTTCCGCGTCGGCGTCGAGGTCCTGCTCGCTCCGCCCGACTCCCTGCTGGAACTTTCCTTTGATTTCCTGAGCCTTGCCCTTGATTTGCTCACCGGTATTTCCGGTGGCACCACCCACAGTGCCTCGGACTCTGCCCTCCACCTGCTTGGCCGCACCCTTGAGCTGATCTTTCACTCCCTGCTTGCCCAGGTCTGTTTTCTCGGTCATGGTCGTTCCCCTGTTGGGGTGATGTGAGAAGCAAACCGAAGATCGGGCTGGCAGAGGAGGGTAGCCGTGATCAGGGTCACGGCATCAGATCAATGCGGCACCCGCCTCGGCCGGGCGTGGAGTGGTTTCTGCGTAGTGGCATGCTGCCACCGTGCCGGCAACCAGGCGAAGCGGCGGCACCTCGGTGCGGCAGCGCTCATTCTTTGCCGGGTGAAAGCAGCGAGTGTGAAAGGGGCAGCCTGAGGGTGGATTGGAAGGGCTGGGCAGGTCTCCCCGAAGAACAATGCGACTCCGGCTAACGCCAGGCTCAGGTTCGGGTACCGCTGACAGCAGGGCCACGGTATAGGGGTGTCTCGGGTTTGACAGCAGCTGGTCGGTGGAGCCTTGCTCGACTATATGGCCCAGGTACATCACAGCAATGCGGTGAGCGACCTGTCGCACAACAGCAAGGTCATGGGCGATGAACAAATAGGAGAGGCCCCGCTGCTGCTGGAGATCCGACAGGAGGTTGAGCACCTGAGCCTGCACCGAGACATCGAGAGCGGACACCGGCTCATCACACACGAGGAACGCAGGCTGCACCGCAAGCGCCCGCGCAATTCCGATGCGCTGCCGCTGTCCGCCAGAGAATTCATGGGGATACCGGCGGGCGTATTCAGGGTCGAGTCCCACCTCGTGGAGGAGCGCGCTCACCCGCTCCGGAATCTCCTTACGGGGAGCGAGCCGGTGAATCTCGATCCCTTCGGCAACGGCCGCGCCGATGGACATGCGGGGATTGAGTGAGCTGTAAGGATCCTGGAAGATGATCTGCATCCGCCGCCTCAGGGCGCGGAGAGCGGCTCGATTGAGGGAGAAGATATCGGCGCCTTCGAAGCTGGCGCTTCCGCTGGTGGGCTCCTGCAGCCGCAGGATCGTTCGGCCAACGGTCGACTTGCCGCAGCCTGATTCTCCCACCAAGGCCAGCGTCTCTCCCCGGCCAATCTCGAAGGAGACTCCATCTACTGCGCGCACCGGCGGAGCCGCGCGTCCAAACAGACCAGCGGCCTGGTAATACTTCTTCAGATCTCGAACCGAGAGGAGCGGTGAGCCGGGATCAGCCATTTCGTTCAGCCAACCAGCACCGCATGTTATGGTCGATCTCCACCGGGAGGAGCGGGGGCTCCTGCTCGCTCTTGTCGAAGGCCTTAGGGCAGCGGGGGCGGAAGCGGCACCCGCTGGGCCAGGCCGATGGCGCCGGCACATTCCCCCGTATCGGGGTCAGCCGGCGGAGTGGTCCGGTAATCCGGGGCACGGAGGCAAAAAGCCCCTGGGTATAGGGGTGAGAAGGATTGGCAAAGAGTAGGTCGGTGGGTGCCTCCTCGATGATCTGGCCCGCGTACATGACGGCCACCCGGTCCGCCCGCCCGGCCACAATGCCGAGATCGTGAGTAATCAGCAGGACGGCCATGCCCCTGCTGGTTCGGAGCCGGTCCAGCACCTCGAGAATCTGTGCCTGTACCGTAACATCCAATGCGGTGGTGGGCTCGTCGGCCACGAGAATTTCGGGCTCGGCCGAAAGCGCAATCGCGATCATCACCCGCTGCCGCATTCCGCCGCTGAGCTGGTGGGGGTAGGCATTCAGCCGTTCGACGGGATCGGGAATTCCTACTTCCTGCAGCAGGTGCAGCGCGCGATCGCGAGCTTCGGCCCGAGAGATCTTGAAGTGCGCCAGAATCCCTTCGACGATCTGATCTCCCACCCTGAATACGGGATTGAGGCTGGTCATCGGATCCTGGAAAATCATGCCGATTCGACGTCCCCGGATTTGTCGGAGCGCCTCTCCCCGCAACGCCAGCACGTCGGTGTCGGCCAGCTGAATCACGCTACTTGGCTCGATCTGTCCCGGATGCGGAATTAATTGCAGTAGGGCCAGGCTGGTGAGACTCTTGCCGCAGCCAGACTCTCCGACGAGCGCCAGGGTTTCGCCCCGATCCAGCCAGAAGCTCACGCCGTCAACCGGGTACACCCGTCGGTGATCGGCAGGAAAGGACACTCGGAGGTTCTGCACGTCCAGAACGTGGGTCATGCGCTGCGGGGGTCGATGGTTTCGCGTAGCGCATCGCCGACCAGATTTGCCGAGAGGACCGTGATCACGATTGCGAGACCGGGAAAAATGCCTGCCCAGGGTGCGCTCACCAGCACTTCCTTCGAATCCAGAACCATGCTCCCCCATGACGGCGTGGGTGGTTGGACCCCGAGTCCCAGAAACGACAATCCCGCTTCCAGGAGAATCACATCGCCAACGCCGAGCGTCGCTGCCACCAGCAAAGGTCCCATTGTGTTGGGGAGAAGATGCCGCAAGATAATGTGGCGCCGCCTGGCCCCGAGCGCTTCGGCCGCCCGGACGTAGGTCTCTTCGCGAATACGAAGGACCTCGGCGCGAACCAATCGGCTGGTGGCGAACCACCCGGTGGCGCCGATCAGCACGATGAGAGCGGGCAGGGGCACCCGTTCCATGGTGGCCAGGACCAGCAGCAGTATAAATAGCCGTGGAATGGCCAGTGCCCCGTCAACCAGCCGCATCAATCCCGCGTCCACCACGCCTCCCCAGTAGCCCGAGACCAGACCCACAGCCGCGCCGATCGTGACCGAGAGCCCTACTGCCAGTAGAGCGACACTCAGCGACACCCTGGCTCCGGCGACGACTCGCGCCAGAACGTCGCGGTTGAGCTGATCTGTGCCAAAGGGATGGCCCAGCCCCGGTGGGAGGCTTCCCGCCAGGATGTCGGGCTGGGCCCGGGGATCGGGCAGGAACCAGGGCCCTGCGAGCGCACTAAGAGTGATGATCAGGAGGAGAATCGCCCCGACTCGTCCAGCCGGATTGCGCCAGGCCTGCCGTAGAACAGAGAGCGCAGGCCTCACGCCAGTCTTACGCGGGGATCCAGCAGTGCGTAGGCGACGTCGGTAAGAAATCCGCCGAGTACAACCAGACCGGCCACCAGCAGAGAGGCTCCCATAAGAACCGGATAGTCCCGCCCCCACACGGCGGTGGCCGCCAGCGAGCCGAGCCCGGGCCAGGCGAAGACTGCTTCAACGAACACCGACCCGGTCACGAGAATCGGCAGCCAAAGGCCGAACAGGGTAATCACTGGAAACAGCGCATTGCGCCAGCCGTGGCGCCAGATGACCTCGCGCTCGGGCAATCCCTTGGCACGTGCGGTCATCATGAACGGCAGGTTCAGGACCTCGAGCATGGCCGTACGCTGGTACCGCATGGTTGCTGCGATGCTCACGATGCTGAGGGTCAGCGCCGGCAGTATCAGATGGAGCAGTACATCGCCGGCTCTGACTCCGAAGCCGGCATCGATGCTCAGGAGTGGATCCTCCATGCCGGCAGCAGGAAGGAGTCGCAGCTTGATGCCCACCAGCCAGGCGAGAACCAGGCCTAGCCAGAACGAGGGTGTGGCGTACCCCAGCAGGGAGACGGCCGTGAGCCACCGGTCTTCTCGCTGGTTACGGCGCACTGCCTGCCTCACTCCGAGCCAGAGCCCGACGGTAAAGTTGAGAATGAGAACGCTGCCGCCCAGCAGCAGTGTTGCCGGCAGACGTTCAGCCAGCAGGGCAGTTACCGGCCGGGCGTACTCGATGGAAACGCCGAGGTCGCCTTTTACCAGGCCACTGATGAAGGAGACGTATTGAGTGCCGAGCGGCTGGTCGAGACCGTATCGGGCTCGCAAGGCGGCGAGCTCGATCGGAGTCAGCGGCCGTACCTCGCTGGCGCGCGAGAGGGGGTCACCGGGTGCCGCACGCATCAGGAAGAAAAGTAGCGTTAGCGCGATGGCAAGCACCGCGACTGCCTGAAGTGCCCGGCCCAGCAGCCAGCCCCTCATCGGGAATCCGACCACTCCCGCAGCATGAGCCAGGATGAGGCCGGCATGATGCTCACGTTGCGGAACCGGCGCCTCACGGCATACACATAGAAGGGGGTGTACAGAAATGTTGCCGGCGCGTCCGCCTCGATCTGCCGCAGTGCGGCGATCCAGGGTTGGGCGGGATCTCCCTTCGGGCGCGTGTTGATGGCAACGTCGAGCAGCGAATCGGTTCGCGGATTGCAGTACTTTGCGACATTGGTCCCCCCGGAACAGCTCCAGGCCTGGGTCAGGCCGGTTGGTGACGGATCCTGTACCGTGCCCGCAAAATCGATATCGAACTTGCCGGCCGTTCGTCGCTCGATCCAGAGCGGAAACTCCATCTGCTGCAGCTCGAGACCGACCCCAATCTGTCGGAGTTGTTCCTGAATCAATGCCGCGAGCTTTCGGCGGACCGCGCTGGTGGTGGGGAGCGACAGGTTGAGCATCAGAGGCCGGCCTTCGCGGTCTCGAACTCCGTCGCCATCAGTATCCTGCCATCCGGCAGCGCTGAGCAGCCGCTTGGCCTCCTCCACATTCTGTCGGGTGGGTTTGGGCGCGCCGTTTCGGATCCATAGAATAGATGACACCGGCCCGTAGGGCACCTGAGCGTACGATCCGAACACGGCATGAACCAGCAATTGGCGATCGAGCCCAAGGGTGATGGCCCGCCGAACCCGAATGTCCGAGAGAATCGGGTGAGGCTGATCCTGGTGGCGGGGGTCTTTCTGATTGAACAGCAGAAAACCTATCGTAGGGGAGGAGACGGGAATTACGCGCAAGCTGGTATCGCTTTGGATCCGCTGAATATTGTCCAGTGGTGGGATCACATTGTCCACGGCATCGGCCTGGCCACTCAGCACCAGATTGATGCGAGCGTCCGGATCGGGAGCAACGCGCATGATCACCCGCTCGATCTTCGGTTTGCCCAGAAAGAAACTCTCGTTCGCCGCCAGCTCGACGAACTGTCCCGAGACAATCCGCACCAGTTTGTAGGGTCCGCTGCCCACCGGGTGAGCCACGAAGTCGGAGTGCGCCACCGCCTCCGGTGGCATCGTGTCCAGTAAATGCGCCGGCAGCGGTGCGGTGTGGAAGGTGGCGTCGTAGAGCTGCTCCGCGTAGGACCGCGCAAAGCGGAAGACGACGCGCCGGTCACCCTCGGCAGTCACCGAGCTCACGTTGCGCAGGAGTCCGACCAGCCGGGGAGCAATGGCGGGATTCTTTGCCCGCTCGAAGGTAAAGACCACATCGCGCGCGGTAACCGGAACCCCGTCCTGCCAGCGGGCGCGTGGGTCGAGATCGAATGCCAGGGTCACTGAGTCGCGTCTGGTCCAGGAACGGGCCAGAAGCGGCACGAAGCCCCGATCGCCCGAGGTCTGCAGTGTGGGCCCCGGAGAGGCCAGCCGGAGAAAGAGCTGATCTGCCAGCTCCAGGTTGCCCAGAGTTCCCGCGGGACCTTCCATCAAGGTTGGAACAGGGACTGTGGCCTGTTCCCCAACGGCAATGACAATGCTGCTCCGTTGACCGCTGCTGGATTGAGCCGCAACCCGTCCGGCAAGCAGAAGCAGGAGCGCGGCCTGCGTTCGAAGCCTCCACCAACCTGACGTAGGACGGCTTAGCGCGCCCACGTCCACGCGGAGGATCGGAATTGTGGGTAGTGCAGAGTGGCTCGGTCGAGGACCCGGCTCGCTTCCGACGGGCGGGCCCGAACTGGAGACCAGCGCATGCTGGCTGACTCGGTGACGGCCTCAGCGAGTTGCTGAGGTTTCAATCCGGCCAGGGGAGTCGGGGTATCGTGAGCCGCGGGAGATGAGACCGATCGGCCTTGAACCAGGTCATCAACCCGATGCTGTTCGTCGCGCAGCAGGATGGACCCGTGTTGAAGCAGGGCCCGTCCGCGTCGCAGTTGGGCACTGCCGACAACCTTCCGGCCAGTGACCAACACTTCGCCTCCGGCAGGTTGAGAAAAGCAGGCGCCTGAGTCCAGGGACGCTGTGCGGACCCGCGGGGCGAGAACTGCCTCGATGCCGACGCTCAGCAGTGCCTCCGCAAGCAGTCGGTGGATCTCAAGGTATGCGTCTCTGAGG
>C688J18823_10001989_pt1 | contig 12758 bp, 10 predicted proteins | sample HopSoiMetagenom1_FD_18823 | JGI IMG/M metagenome (IMG submission 18823)
GTGGAGGGGGTACGTGGGCTCGTGGGTACGTGGGCTCGTGGGTTTTCCCGCGTGCCCACGCGCCCGCGTGCCCGCGCACCCTCCTAAGAACCTGGCAACCTCCTGCAACGGTCTCTGCGTCGCCGATAGCCCAATCCGCTGCGGCTCCTTTTCACAAAGCAGCGACAACCTTTCCAGCGACAGCGCCAGATGCGCTCCGCGCTTCGTCGGCACCAACGCGTGGATCTCGTCGATGATCACCGTCTGCACGCCGCGCAGGACTTCGCGCGCGTTCGAGGTCAGCAGCAGGTAGATCGACTCCGGGGTTGTGATCAGGATGTCGGCGGGGTTGCGTTGGAATCTCGCGCGCTCGTTCGCGGGGGTGTCGCCGGTGCGGATCGCGATCTCCGGCATCACGAACTTTTCGCCGCGCGCCGACGCCAGATTCGCGATGCCGGTGAGTGGCGCGCGGAGGTTGCGCTCGACATCGACCGCCAGCGCCTTCAGCGGTGAGATGTAGATCACACGGCAGCGGCGCGATTTTTCGGGGCGTTCGGTGAACATCAGGCGGTCGAGCGCCCAGAGGAAGGCGGTCAGCGTCTTTCCGCTGCCGGTCGGAGCGGTGATCAGCGTCCATTCGCCGCTCGAAATCGCGGGCCATCCGAGCTCCTGGGCGCGAGTCGGAGTGCCGAAAGAAGCGGTGAACCAGTCGCGGACTGCAGGGTGAAAAAATGTGAGCAATCTCACACCCGATCATTCATGCGCGATGAGATGGTCAACATGTGAACCGGTTGTCTTGCAGCAACGGAGTCGCTGGACATTAACTCTTTGCACTGCAAGAATAGTAACCACTCTCCTCGCGACGACCGGTGAAGGACGGGAATGCGGCTTAAGGTGCTCGGCGCTTATGGAGCGTCGGATGCGGAACACAATCTGACCGGCTATCTGCTGGATGACTGGTTCGCCGTCGATGCCGGTACGCTGACTTCCAAACTGTCGTTCGCGCAGCAGGCAAAAATCCAGGCGGTCTTCATCACCCATTCGCACGCCGACCACATTCGCGACCTGCCGCACCTCATCCACAACCGCTTCAGCCAGGCCACCGGCCCGCTGACGATCTTCGCCGTGAAAGAGGTCATGGAGCTGCTCGTCGCCAATGTTTTCAATGGTTTGGTGTGGCCCGACTTCTCCACGCTGATCTCGCCGCTCACGAATAAACCGGCGGTTCAGTACCGGCAGCTCGCCGCCGGGAAAAAGATCGCGTTCAACGGCATCTCGCTGACGCCGGTGCCGGTCAACCACCAGATTCCGGCAGCGGGCGTGATCGTCGAGATGAACGGCCAGTCGATCGCGTTCACCGGCGATACCGGCCCGACCGACGAGATCTGGAAACGGACGAACAAGACTCCGAACGTGGTCGCCGTGGTCACCGAGGCGTCGTTTCCGAACGACCAGCAATCACTCGCGGACGAGACGGCGCACCTTTCGCCGCAGACGTTCGGCGATGAGCTGAAGAAGATCACCGTCGACGCGCCGGTGTATGCGAGCCATCGCAAGATCCCGTTCGAGCGCGACATCGAGTCGCAGATCAAAAACCTGCGCGATCGCCGCGCGCGGGTGCTGCTCGAGAAAAATTACACGCTGTAATTCGGGGAGGCCCGTCCCCTGCGCAAGTCGGGAGGGGATGCCTCGACTTCGCTCGGCATGACACGTGTCATCCCGAGCCGCGAAGACGGTCGAGGGACTCGCGCAAGTCGGAAGGGGATGCCTCGACTTCGCTCGGCATGACAGGTGTCATCCCGAGCCGCGAAGACGGTCGAGGGATCCCCTGCTGACACGTTTCACGGCTTGACCCCGATCTCTCGATCCAACTCCGCCACATCGAACACCAATCCATCCTTGATCACCGTCGTGATCTTGCGAATGTCGCTGATGTTCGTCGTCGGATCGCCATCCACAAGAATCAGATCCGCGAGCTTCCCTTTTTCAACGCTGCCGGCGCGGTCATCGCGATGCATCACCGTCGCCGCTCCCAGCGTCGCGATCCGCAGCACCTCGGGCGCCGGAATGCCCGCCTTCACGTACAACTCGAGCTCGCGGTGCAGCGTGAAGCCGGCCAGTGCGTCGGTGCCGGCGACGATCGTGATGCCGTTGTCATGCAGCAGTTTCACGAACGCGAGCATCTTCGCGTGCGCGTCGCGATAGCGCTGGTCCATGCCTTCCGGCACAGGCAGTCCGCCGCCGAGGAAACCGCGGCGCACCTGCGCGGGAAGGCGATCGGCGATTGCCGCGTATGTCGGCGACACCGTGCCCTTTCGCGCGGTGAACATATTCTCGAAGACTGCGAGCGTCGGATCGCTCACCGTCTTGTGCTCCTTCAGCAACGCGACGAATGAACGCACTTCCGGCGAATCGAGATCGAGGTCTGCTCCGCGCTGCGCCACCGCGATGAAGCGCTGCGGATTGCGCGTCTCCGTCACGTCGCGCATGAAATTGAGGAAGAGGAAGTTCGCGTGCTGGATCTCGTCGTAGCCGGCGCGGACGGCGTCGTCCGCGAACATGCCAGACGGAATGTGCCCGCTCACGCGCAGCCCGCGCGCATGCGATTCGCGCGCGATGAACGGCACGAGCTCCGGCTTGATCGAGCTGTAGATCTTCGTCTGCGCGAATCCGAGCGGCGCGACGCGATCGAGCACCTTGCGGAAATCGTCTTCGCTGTTGACGATGAGCTTCGTCGGACCGGTGAACGGGCTCGTGCCGTCGATCAACGCGGCGAGCACGAGCCGCGGACCGACCAGCGTGTTGTCGTCGAATTTCTTGCGCGTGGCGACGATGGCGTCGACGTCGTTGCCGAGATCGCGCGCCGACGTGATGCCGCTCGCGATCAGCAGCATGCCTTCTTCGTCGCTCGTGTGGACGTGCATGTCCCACAGGCCGGGCAGCACCGTGCGGCCATGCGCGTCGATGTGCTCGGCGTCAGCGATGTCTCCCTCGCCGACGCTCTCGATGCGATTGCCGCGAATGACGATCGTCGTATTCGGCGTCGTGGTCAGCGTGTGTGGATCGAACAGGCGCGCGTTCGTGATCACGATCGCGTTGCCTTTCGGATGATGCGTGAGCTGCGCCGCGCGCGCGATCGCGTCCGCATCGATCCAGCCGCGCTGCTTCTCGATCAGCTGCTGCGCGGACTCGCGGCCGGCGCCTTCGCGGATCAGCGACGCCCACGGCGAGACGCTCGCGAACAGCTCGTTGTGGTCGTCGAGCCAGACCGGAGTCGGCGTGAAATCGAGGCCGGTGATGGTGTAGCAGGTGACGTGCTGCGAGTTGACGGTCGCGTCGCCGAGGCGATGAATCGATGCTTCGCCGGCGGGCAGTAGCGGAAGGGTGTGTTTCGGTGACGCCAGCAACGCCTTCGCGATGATCCCCTGCTCTTCCGGCGTGCTGTTGAAGCTGACGTAGATCGCGTTGCGATCGTCGGAGTGGCCGTTTTCGGACTCGCTCCGCCACGTGCCGTTCGCGAACGATTCGCTGATGTTGTTCTTGAAGTAGTCCTTCCCCTTCGCCGCCAGCGTGAGCGGGACCGAACGATCGTCGAGCTCGATGTCGCTGTCGAGATTCGGGCCGCGCCCGCGGTCGTTGTACTCGAAGTGCACGTGCCGGTCGTGGCCGTTCACGGTGACGACCTGCGTGCCTTGTCCGCCTGCGCCGAGGAAGTAGTCGTAGCGCCGCGCGGCCTCGGCGGGCGCAGACTTCGGTTGCGGTGTTTGCGAACAGGCGAAGGCAAGCAGAACGACCGGAATCGCGCGCAATTTCATGCGAAAAGTATGTCGTAGAATCGGCCGTCATGCCGCGCCCGCCGGTCACCGCGCTGATTCACACGCTGAATGAAATCGAAAACATCGAAGCGTGTCTGCGCTCCGTCGAATGGGCCGACGAGATCTATTTGATGGACTCGTTCTCGACCGACGGCACGATCGAGTTCGTCCGCGATAAGTTTCCCCAGGTCCGCATCGAACAGCGCGAATACCTCGGCGCTGCCTCGCAGAAAAACTACGCGATCGATCGCGCAACGCACGACTGGATCTTCGTCATCGATGCCGACGAGCGCGTGACGCCGAAGCTGCGCGATGAGATGCTGCGCACGCTCGAAGGTCCGCTCGATCGCTGGGCGTATTCAGTCGGACGCGCGAACTTCATGCTCGGACGTCCGGTGCGTTTCAGCGGCTTGCAGCGCGACCGCGTGACGCGCCTCTTCCATCGCGGCCACGCGCGCTATCCGAACAAGCGCGTGCACGCGGACCTGCTCGTCGACGGTGAGGCGGGCCGGCTCGTGCACAAGATGGATCACCTCTACATCCGCACGTTCGATCACATGATCGCGAAGATGACGCGCTACGGAAACTGGGCCGCGACGCAGATGTTCATCGACGGCAAGCAGGCCTCGGTGCTCGATATCCTGGGCCATCCGTTCGCGAAGTTCGTCCGCGATTACATCTTCAATCTCGGATTTCTCGACGGCGCGCCGGGACTGATCGCCGTCGGCATGCACGTCTACTACACGTTCTGGAAGTACGCGAAGCTGTGGGAGTTCAACCGCCTCAAGAAGCTCGGCAAGCCGGTGCCGCTACCGGAGCTCGACAAGGAAGAAGAGCGGTGGGAGCTGCCGTGGATGAAGAAAGAAGTGTAGGACAAGCTCTCAGCTTGTCACTCCGCCGGCTCGACCGTCACATGTAAACCGCTGACGGATTTCACCCGCACGCGCGCCCCTTCCGCGATCGGCGCTTTCGCGATCGCGTTCCACAGCTCGCCGTGTACGAACACCTTTCCTTCACCTTCGATTGTCGTGCGCGCGACGCCGATCTCGCCGACCATCCCTTCCTGTCCGGTCACGACGGGACTCTTTCGCGTGCGCAGCACGAGCGTCATCAGGAACACGGTGATGAATCCGATCGGGATGCTGCCGGCGAGTGCGGTTGCGAGCTTCACGCGCATCTCCGGAATCGGGCCGTCGATCAGCAGCAGTCCGCCGAGGACCATGCAGACCACGCCGCCGATGCCGAGGACGCCGTGCGAGGTGAACTTCGCTTCGAGTGCGAAGAGTGCGAATGCCGCGAGGAGCAATGCGAGCGCGGCGAAACGCGTCGGCAGGATGTCGAGCGCGAATGCCGCGAGAAGGATACAGATCAAGCCGACCACTCCCGGCACGACGGCGCCCGGATGATTGAACTCGGCGAAGATCGCCAGTCCGCCGATCACGAGCAGCAGGAACACCACATTCGGATTGAGGATCGCGCCGAGGATCTTTTCCTTCAGCGACATCTCGTACGCCACCACCGGCTTGCCCGCGGTGTGCAGCACGAGCTGCGTGCCGTCGAAGCGCGTGATGTTGCGGCCGTCGATCGCTTTCAGGAGCGACGGCACATCTGGCGCGATCACATCGATCAGCTTCTGCGACAACGCCTCCTGATCGCTGAACGACTTCGACTCGCGCACCGCGCTTTCCGCCACCGCGACATTGCGCTGCCGCTTCTGTACGACGCTGCGCATCAGCGCGGCCGCGTCGTTCTCGAGCTTCGTCTTCATCACGTCATCCATCTTTTCGCCGAGGAGGACGGGATGCGCCGCGCCGGTGTTCGTGCCGGGCGCCATCGCGGCGATGTCGGCGGCTTCGAGGATGAAGAAGCCGGCGGAGGCGGCGCGGCTGCCGGCCGGCGCGACATACACCGCGACCGGGACCGGCGACTTGAGAATCTTCTGTACGATCTCGCGCATCGAGTCTTCCAGTCCACCCGGCGTGCGCAGCTCGATCAGCACGAGCTCGGCGTGCGTTTTCGCTCCTTCGTCGATTCCGCGGCCGATGAACTCCGCGCTGATCGGATGGATGACGTCGTCGACGGGCACACGGATGATCGAGGCATTCGCGGTCGCCGCCAGCAGGATTGCGAAGAGGAAGGTGAGCCGGCGCATGCAAACAGTGTAGGACAATGGCGCGAATGGGGAAGGGCCGCTGGGCAGCTGTCGGATGTGCGTCCCTCTTTGCGCTGCCGTTCTGCGCGGCAGGAATCGCGACCATCTTCTCCGCCGGACAGACGAACGCTCAGGAGCTGACGGTTCGCGTCGCCGCCGGATCCGCGTTCATCGTCTTCGGTCTGGCGATCATCTTCGGCGCGCTGGCGGTCTCCAACGCGACGGCCCACAGCTTCGAGCTGCGCCGCCGCTATCCCGATCGGCCGTGGATGTGGCGCCGCGACTGGGCCGCGAACGCGATCAACGATGCGGGCATGTTCCGCGTCGGCATGATGTGGGTGTTCGCGATCATCTGGAGCCTCATCTCGCTGCCGCTGCTGTTCGTCTTTCCGTGGCGCGAAGTGCGCGAGTCGCCGATCGCCGTGCTGCCGTTTCTCTTTCCGACGATCGGCGCGATTCTGCTGATCAGCGTGCTGTACAAAAGTGCGCAGCGGTGGAAGTACGGCGCATCGATCTGCCATATTGATCACATGCCGATCGCGCCCGGCCACACGTTCCACGGCGAGATCGAAACGCGCGTGCGCGACATGCCGCCGAGCGGATTCAACGTGCGGCTCACGTGCATGCGACGCATCGGAACCGGAAAGAGCTCGAGCCAGAAAGTGGAGTGGCAGGAGACGCAGAACATCGCGCTCGCGACGCCGTCGTACGAAGGCGCACACGTGCCGTTCTCGTTTGCGATTCCGGCCGACGCGGCGACGTCCGGCGAGAGCTACATCGTGTGGTCGCTCGACGCTTGGGCCGAGGTGCCGGGCATCGATTACAAGGCGTCGTTCGAGCTGCCGGTATACGCGACGGAGGCGCCTCCCGAGATTGCCTGGCCCGCGCCGCAGATCGATGCCTCGCAATGGATGCCCGATCCGAAATCGCACATCACGATGGCGCCGACACCGAGCGACGGCGAAGAGTTCCACGTCGGTCCGGCGACGACCGGCCGCGCGAGTTTTCTCCTCATCAGCGTCATCTGGTGGGGCGTGATCTACCTGATGGTCCGCTTCCGCGCGCCGATGATTTTCAGCATCATCTTCGGAGCAATCGGCCTGTTCATCGTCATCCTCGGCATCGACTGGATGATCGGCCGCAGCGTCGTGCGTGCCGACCGCGCATCGATGTCGATCCGCCGAACGTGGCTCGGCATCGGAGGAACGCGAACCATTCAGCCGCGCGATGTCACGGCGATCTCGACCTCGATCGGCGGCGTGCAGAACGGCGTCGCGCTGTACGACGTGATCGTGATCTGCGGCGCGAAGAAGTTCACCGCGGCGAAATACGTGTCGGCGAAACGCGATGCGGAGATGATCGCCGCGCGCTTGCGTCGCGCGATCGGAATCAAGGCGGAATCGAACGCCGGCGAGTCTTTGACAAGCTGAGAGCTTGTCCTACACGCCTCCGGCGTATGTTCTACACGCCTCCGGCGTGTGTAGGGCAAGCTCTCAGCTTGCCGTTCATCACCTACTCCGGCATGAAGTCCGGCTGCGGCTCGTAGTTGAAGAACTTGGTGATGTCGTTGCGGAACACGAGCTTGAAGTCACCGATCGGTCCATTGCGCTGCTTCGCAATGATGATCTCGGCGATCCCCTTCTCCTCGGTGTCTTTGTTGTAGATCTCATCGCGATAGATGAACGCGACGAGGTCGGCGTCCTGCTCGATGGAGCCCGATTCGCGAAGGTCGGAGAGCTGCGGACGATGATCGCCGGTGCGCTGCTCGGGGCGGCGCGACAGCTGCGAGAGCGAGATCACCGGCGTGTTCAGCTCTTTGGCGATCGCTTTCAGTCCGCGCGAGATCTGCGAAATCTCCTGCTGCCGCGATTCGATCTTTCCCTTGATCGACATCAGCTGGAGGTAGTCGACCATGATCATGTCGAGGCCCGCCTCCATCTTCAGTCGCCGGGACTTCGCGCGCATCTCCATCGGGTCGATACCCGGCGAGTCGTCGACGAAGATCTTCGCCTTCGCCAGCCGCCCCGATGCTTCCGCCAGATCGCGCCAGTTGCGCTCGCTCAACATCCCCGCCCGGATCAGATGATTCGGCACGCCCGACTCCGACGACAGGATGCGCAGCCCAATCTGCTCTTTCGACATTTCGAGCGAGAACACACCGACCGAGTAGAGCCGCTGCCCGCCGTTGCGCGGCGCGCCGTCCTTGCCCGGGAGGGCGATCGATTCGGCGATGTTCATCATGAAGGAGGTCTTACCCATCGACGGTCGCGCCGCGATGATGATCAGGTCCTGCGGCTGAAAGCCCGACGTGAACTCGTTGAAGCGGTCGTAGCCGGTGGGGATGCCGGTCAGCAGCTTGCCGGCGCTGTTGAGCTGCTCGATCGCGGTCATGTTCTGGCGCGTGATGCGATCGAGTCCGACGAAGCCTTTATCGATACTCCCTTCCGCGATTTCGTAGAGCGATTTCTCGGCGATGCTGAGTACCTCGCCCGGACCGCTGGGCGAGTCCTTCGCTGCCTGAATCATGCGGCTGCCGAGAAGCATCAGGCGGCGCAGCGTGGAGTTTTCTTTGATGATCCACGCATAGCGCTCCACATTGACGATATCGGGAACGCCGTCGAGCAATGACGAGACGTAAGCGCTTCCGCCCGCGCGATCCATTACCCGCTTGCGAGTCAACTCGTCCTTCAACGTGAGGATGTCGATCGGCCGACTCTCCTCGGCGAGCGAACGAACTGCTTCGAAGATCGTACGATGTGCATCGCGAAAAAAATCGTCGACGCCGATCTTGTCGATGACGCGGTAGAAGCAATTGCTATCGATGAGGATGGCGCCCAGGACGGCGCGTTCTGCGTCCGGATTATGCGGTGGCCGCTCGTCGACGGCGACGTCCAGTTGAGATACCGACATGGATGATGCGGCAGATTCTCCGGTTGCCTTTGGTCATCCGCAGACCTTCCACATCTTTTACACAACCGGATACAGCAACCGGCCTGCGTGTTGGTGCAGCGCAATTTTTTTTCGACAGTTTTCCGCAGTCTGCTTGACAAGAAAAACTCGAGTCGCGCGACGATGACAACCACGAGTGTGGCCGTCCGAGGCGATCTCGTCCCGCGAGCGGTTTGATTCTACGAATCGTAGACTGGGTGCATGTCGACTGAGGTCGTGCGAGCAGCTCTCGCCGAGTTCGTACGATCCGCACCCGAGATGCGGCGACAGCGGATCCTTTATCACTACACAAACTCTCAGGGCTTGGAAGGGATCTTGTCTTCCGGCGTCCTTCGCGCCTCCAATTACCGCCACCTGAATGACGCGTCCGAGGTGCAGTACGGGTGTGAAATGGTGGCGAACCGGTTAGCGCGCGATGCGAAGCTTCCACGTTCGCGCGCGTTCGGAGACGCGATGCTGGAAGTCGAGCGGAAGTTACGCACGCGCTGGAATCAATATCTCGATCGGCAGCTCATGGACGTCTACGTGACCTCCTTCTGCGGAGTCGCGGACCGGCTGAGCCAATGGCGCGCATATGGGAAGCCGGAAGGCAGTTACTGCATCGCGTTCGAGATCAGCCGGTTCGACGGTGTCGGGTGTTTCTGGCCGCGACGTGTGATCTACGAGCCTGAGGAGCAACAGTCGGAAATCAAGGCCACGATCGACCGGCTGGAGGAGCTCAGCGCTTCGCTCACGAATGCCGATGATGTTGAGTTTCTGCTGCGCCTCGTGATGACCGAGCTGGCCTGCCGCCTCAAGCATCCTTCCTTTCGTGAGGAGGAAGAATGGCGCTCGATCATCGATATCTCGGATTACGAGGCGCAGGATGTGATTCGCTTCCCGCCGTCGGATAGCGGATCCGCACGACCGTTCGTCGAGCTCATTCGCGGTTCCGTCGATTCGCAACTACTGCCGATCAGCGAGATCATCGTCGGGCCGTCTCGCGATCAGCCTGCATGTGTAGCGATGGCACACGACCTTCTCGAGCGTTTCGGATATCAGAACGCCAAGTTGTCGGGTTCGAGAATCCCCTTGCTTTTCTGACTGGCGCGCTACCGGTGCCGCACTTCCTCGTTCTCCCCGCTTTCCTCCTTCGTGATCTCCGGAGTCTGCGGGTTGCTGCGCTCCGACGGCATCGAGTTCAGCTTGCTGTCCACCACGCCGCCCGGCTGCAGCGGCTGCTGGTCGGGGACGGGCGATCCGGGATGCGACGGGGTCGGTTGATCGATGGTGCCCATGTGTTACCTCCAGTCAGTTTCGACTCAAGAACAGTGCCGATCGCAACGGAATGGGCGGCACCCCGCACCACGTTGCTCCGCCCGTTTGCGTGCAATACCTTGCGCGCTGCGATTCGTCACACCTCACGTTTGGAGGACCTTCGATGAAGCATCTCTTCGCGGCAATCGCCGCACTGCTGGCGCTGCCGATCTTCGCGCAAACTGCACCCGCGCCGGCAAAGCCTGCAGATGACCCGGGCAAGAGACCGGTCGCGATCGTGAACGGTCAGACGATCACCGCCGCCGACCTCGACTTCCTGTACGACCGCCTCGGTACGAAAGCACGCGAGGCGTACAACGCACAGGGAGGCAAATCGGCCTACCTCGAGAATTACATCCGCAAGCGCCTCGTCGTGCAGGAAGCGATCAAGCACAACTTCGATCAGCGTCCCGAGGTGAAAGCCGATATGCAGGCGTCCGCGGAAGCGACGCTGTTCGATCGCTACGTGCGTGACGTCATCTCCGCGCCGCTGATCACCGACGCCGAACTGAAGAAGTACTACGACGAGAACCCGAAGGACTTCGAGATCCCGGAAAAGGTGAAGGTGCGGCACATCATCATCGTGCCGACGGACAACGGTCCGAACCGCAAGACGCGCGCGGAAGCACAGGAGAAGATCCAGGCCATCGCCGCGGCGCTGCATCAGCAGAACATCTTCCCCGCCGGCACGGACGAGGACACGGTCCATCGCCTCGTGCTCCATAACTTCGAGGAAGCCGCGAAGAAGTACTCCGAGGATGCTGCCGCGCCGAGCGGCGGAGACCTCGGATGGGTCGGCAAGGGCGTGCTCGATCCGACGTTCGAACAGGCCGCATTCCTGTTGAAGAAGGGCGTGATGAGCGGCATTGTCGAGACGCGTTTCGGCTTCCATCTGATCCTCGTCGAGGACAAGAAGCAGGCGTCCACGATGTCGTTCGAGGAAGCGAAGCCGCAGATCCGCGAGTTCCTGATGACGCAGCACGCCGTGGACGTGCTGGAGACGGTCAACAAATTGACCAATCAGCTGCGCGCGAACAGCAACGTCGCGACATTCCCGCAGAACATCACCGCCAAGTAATCAGGCAGCCGCGACTCGCGTCGCATCCGTGACGCGAGTCCGCGGCGCCGGCGTGTCGAAGTAGCGCCGCGTGTAGAGCAGCACGCCGAGGTACGCGGCCCAGACCAGAATGACGATCGCCCAGAGCGCGGGACTGCGGCCCAGCGTGTCGAGCTGCATCGCCTGGATCTGTTCGCGCGGCACGTTCATCTTCGCGTAGACCTCGCCGATGTCGCCGCGCGCGAGCGTGATCATGGCGATGATTCCGCCGATGACGTGAAGCAGCAGCGTCGTCCACCATGCCGATTTGCGCAGCACGATCCACTGCACCGTCAGGAAGCCGAACAAGCCTGACAGCGTGAGCATCGTCAGCGCTGCGCTTGCACCGCTGAGCGCGAGTCCAAAGAACGGCACGACCGGCGCGCCGACATTCGCCAGTGTCGCGAACGACGTGAAGCCGAGGAGCGTCGCGACTGCGAGCACCGGCCACGGCACGCGATCGGTCCAGCGGATCGTCAGGTCGTTCGCTTCGCACGTTTCGCGCACGTCGTCGCGACGATAGAAAAGGAAGAGCGCGAGCGGCAGCACGATGAAGGCGATGATGAGAATCGTCGCCGTCAATCCAACGACCAGCGTCGTTTCCGACGGCCGCACGAAAACGAGCGTGCGCCGCAGGAAAAGCAATGCGCTGAGCACGACCGCGACTCCGACTGCGAGCCACGCGGCGGAGAACGCGACGCTCATCGCGCGCGCCCAGCGGCGCGTGCGGATTGAGCCGGTGCCGACGGTGATGAAGTAGAACGCCGCAGCTCCGTAGATCACGAAGGCCGGAGCGATGTTCGCGGGCGGTGCCATGCCGCGCCGCGATGTCAGCTCGAGCGCCGCCGCGAGTACCAGCACGAACAACGCGCATACAAGACCGATGAGAATTTGCAAAACACCGAACGCGACGAGTCCGCCGCGACGGTCACGAAACTCCGTCATGTCTGTAACGACGCGCAAGGAGCATGCCTCAGGGCGCTAGACTCGCCCGCCATGCAGGCATTGCTGTTCGTTCTGCTTCTCGCGGCGGCCGAACCGGAGACTTACGAACGCGGCAAGATCGTCGAGCACATCGCAACGATGAGCGATCCGGCGGTCACGTACGCGTACTACCTGCCGTCGAGCTACGATCCCGCGAAACGCTGGCCGCTCCTCTACGTGTTCGATCCCGCCAAGCGCGGCCCCCTCGGCGCGGAGATTTTTCGCGAAGCAGCGGAGACATACGGCTGGATCATCGTCAGCTCGAACGACACCGACAGCTCCGCCGACTGGCGCCCGAATTCGCGCGCGATCAACGCGATGTGGCCTGATGCGCAACGGCGTTTCTCGATCGACAAAGGCCGCATCTACGCGACCGGCATGTCGGGCGGCGCGATCATGGCGTGGTCGCTGGCGAAGGTGACGAAAGGAGTCGCGGGCGTGATCGGATGCAGCGGACGGCTGGCCGACGATCACGATACCGATAACG
>C688J18823_10001990_pt1 | contig 12753 bp, 11 predicted proteins | sample HopSoiMetagenom1_FD_18823 | JGI IMG/M metagenome (IMG submission 18823)
GTCGCGCGCCGCCAGCCTGCGTAGGCGAAGAAGAGGAGGGCCACGATCGCGGCGAACAGCAGAACGAATCCCATCAGCATGTGAGCACCTTCATCCGGTGGATGAAACCCGCGTTCGGACAGAACGACTGATAACCATCGTCTGCGCCACTATGGAGCCACGCGCGGCATTGCGCCGCCTGCGTGCAGCGCGTGCATTGGCGGATGGCGTCCGCAAAATTACGGTCGCCGGAGACGACGGCGCGGCGCGCAACGTCGTCGCCCTCGCGACGCAGCACCTGCTCGAGCAGGACCTGCGATGCGTCGCCAAAGACGGCGCGGAGCGTGGCTCCCATGGCGGCGATCGAAGCGAGCAATTCCATGAAAACTACGCTACGCCGGTCGCCGCCGGGCGGCTTGATCTCGATCAAAATAGATCGCCATGGGGGCAGCGATCGTGCCGGCACGTTTCGAGCTGTGCGACGGCACGCCCTATTCGCCCGCGTTCGGCGACGTGTACCACAGCGTGGCCGGGGGTCTCGCCCAGGCGCAGCACGTTTTTCTCGCCGGCAATGGCCTGCCGCAGCGCTGGCGCGGGCGCGAGCGCTTCGTGGTCCTCGAGACCGGATTCGGCTTCGGCCTCAACTTCCTCGCGACCTGGCGCGCCTGGAAGGAAGACCCGGCGCGGCCGCGGCGGCTGCATTACGTCGCCGTCGAAAAGCATCCGTTCACGCTCCCCGACCTGCGCGCCTTGCACGAGGCCTATCCGGAAGTGCGCGCAGAAGCCGAAGCGCTGCACGCGGCGTGGCCGGCGCTCGTGTCCGGCGCCCATCGGATCGAGCTGGGCGATGTAGTCCTGACCCTCGTCTTCGCCGACGTCTCGATCCTGCGCGAGCTGCGCCTCCAGGCGGACGCCGTGTACCTCGACGGCTTCGCGCCGGCGAAGAACCCCGAGATGTGGACGCATCAGGTGATGCGCGCAATCTCGCGCACCACCGCCACCGGCGCCACCCTGGCGACCTGGAGCGTCGCGAGCGCTGTGCGCGAGGCGCTGCAGGCGACGGGATTTGCGGTCGAGAAGCGCGCCGGCTTTGGCGGCAAGCGGGAGATGCTGGCGGCCCACAAGCAGAGAAAGGGCGACAGCCCTGCCTTTTCCGGCGAGCGCAAGGCCGTGGTCGTCGGCGCCGGACTCGCCGGCGCAGCCATTTGCGAGCGCCTTTGCGCGCGCGGCTGGGAAGTCGAACTGCACGAGCGGCACGGCGAGCCGGCACAGGAAGCCTCCGGCAACCATGCGGGCACGTTCCATCCGATCGTCACGCCCGACGACAGCGTGTTCGCGCGCCTTACGCGCGCCGGGTTCCTGCATTCGTTGCGTCAATGGCAGTGCCTGTCCGGCGTGCGCTATGACCCTTGTGGCGTGCTACAGCTCGCGCGCAACGAGAAAGAGCTCGCCTCTCAGCGCGAATCGGCGCGCGGCCTGCCGCCGCACTATGCGCAATTCCTGACCGCCGAAGAAGCCTCCGCCCATGCCGGCGTGCCGCTCAGCTCAGGCGGCATCTGGTTTCCGGAAGGCGGATGGATCCAGCCGGCTTCGCTCGTGCGCGCGCAGCTCGATGCCTGCGGTGATCGGTTGCGCCGTCACTTCTCTTCCAACCTCGACGAACTTCCTGAAGCGCCAGTGGTGGTGCTGGCGAATTCCGCCGAGGCGCCGAAGCTCTGTCCGGTACCGTATCTGCGGCTGCGGCGCGTGCGTGGGCAGCTCACCTACATCGCGGAAGATGCGATCGAGGCGCCGCATGTCGTAGTGCTGCGCGGCGGCATGCTGCTGCCGGCCGTCGATGGCATCTGCGTGGTCGGCGCCACCTACGACCTCGAGGATCCGGACGCCGCGGTGCGGGAAGACAGCCATGAAGGCAATCTCGCGCGGCTGCAATCCATCGTCGGAACGCCATCGAAAGCCCAGCCCGTCGGCGGCCGCGTCGCCTTCCGCGCGGTGACGCCGGATCGGCTTCCGGTCGTTGGGAAGATTGCCGATAACGTCTACGGCGCCTTTGCGTACGGCTCGCGCGGACTGGTGTGGGCGGCGCTCGCGGCGGAGATCATTGCGAGCGAACTGGAAGGCGAGCCGCTGCCCGTGGAAGGAAAACTGGCGGACGCCGTGGCGCCCGCCCGATTCAGACGGCGCGCAGAATCGAGGGGTTCGCGTCCTTGATGGTGCGGATGCCGGTGAGCGCCATGGTGACGTCGAGCTCTTTTTGCATCACCTCGAGCGCGCGGGTTACGCCCGCCTCGCCCATCGCGCCCAAGCCGTAGACGAACGAGCGGCCGATCAGCGCGGCCTTGGCGCCGAGCGCGAGGGCCTTGAGCAGGCTCTGGCCGCTGCGGATGCCGCCGTCGAACCAGACGTCGATCCGGTCGCCCACCGCGGCGGCGATTTCGGGCAGCGCCTGGATCGAGGACACGGCGCCGTCGAGCTGGCGGCCGCCGTGGTTCGAGACCACGATGGCGTCGGCGCCCGACTGCGCGGCAATCTTCGCGTCCTCGACGTCGAGGATGCCCTTCAGCACGAGCGGACCGCCCCACTCGCGCTTCACCCATTCGACGTCCTTCCAGGAAAGCGTCGGGTCGAACTGGCCGGCGATCCATTGCGACAGTGTGCTGAGGCTGTCGGCGTTCTTGATGCGGCCCTCGAGATTGCCGAAGCTCCTGCGCTTGCTCGTCATGACGTTGAGCGCCCAGCCCGGCTTTCGCATCACGTCGAAAGCGGTGCCCCAGGTGAGCTTCGGCGGCACGGCGAGGCCGTTCTTCAGGTCGCGATGGCGCTGGCCCTGGATCTGCAGGTCGAGCGTCAGCACCAGCGCCGAGCACTTCGCCGCCTTGGCGCGCTGGATGAGCGACGCGGCAAAGCCGCGGTCGCGCATCACGTAGAGCTGGAACCAGAACGGCTGCCCGGTGCCTTCGGCGACGTCCTCAATCGAGCAGATCGACATCGTCGATAGCGTGAACGGAACGCCGAAGCGGTGCGCGGCGCGCGCGGCGAGGATCTCGCCATTCGCCCAGTTGAGGCCGAGCAGGCCGATGGGCGCGAGCGCAACGGGCATCGCGACTTCGCGGCCGAGCATCGTCGTTCGCGTCGAGCGGTTGTCGACGTCGATGCCGACGCGCTGGCGAAGGCCAATTGCCTCGATATCGGCGCGATTCGCGCGCAGCGTGCACTCCGTATACGCGCCGCAGTCCACGTACTCGAAGATCGCGCGCGCCACGCGCTTCTTCGCGATGTCGCGCAGATCGTCGATGCAGGTGACCACAGGCATGGCGGCGCATTTTACAATGTGGAATGCCGACACCCGGGCAGGAAGCGAAAAACCCGATCCAGGTCATCGAGCGCATGATGAAGCTGCTCGACGTCCTCTCGCAGCATCCGGAGCCGCTCGGCCTGAAGCAGATCTCGCAGTACACGGGGCTGCATCCGTCGACCGCGCACCGCATCCTGTCTTCGATGTCGGCCGACCGCATCGTCGATCGCGTCGAGCCCGGCAGCTATCGCCTCGGCATGCGCCTCCTCGAGCTCGGCAACCTCGTGAAATCGCGCATCAGCGTGCGCGAGCTCTCCCTGCCGCTCATGCGCGAGCTGCATTCGCAAACCGGCGAGACGGCGAATCTTTCCGTGCGACACGACGACGAGATCGTCTACGTCGAGCGCACCTCGTCGGGACGCTCCGCCATGCGCGTGGTCCACGTNATCGGCGCGCGCGCCTCGCTGCATGTCACCGCCGCCGGCAAGCTATTCCTGCTCGAAGACGGGTTCCCGCGCCTGCGCGACTACGCGAAGCGCACGGGGCTCGCGGTGCACACCAAGAACACGATCACCAACCTCGCGCAGCTCGAGCGCGAGCTCGAGCGCATCCAGTCGCAGGGCTGGGCGACGGACAACGAGGAGGCCGAGATCGGCGTGCGCTGCGTCGCAGCCGGCGTCCGCGACGACGCGGGGAGATTGGTCGCCGCGCTCTCGCTCTCGACGCCAGCCGATCGAATGAAGACCCATTGGGGTCCGCTGGTGAAGGAAACCGCCGATCGCATCTCGGCCACCATCGGCCACCACCCGATTGACCGGATCGGCGCAGCCTAAGCCGCGATCAGCCCGTGCAGTGAGAAAAGTCCGCGCGCGTCCTGCCATAGCTTGACCGCGCGGAAGCCGGCGCGCCCCGCCAGCGCGGCAAATTCCCCGACGGTGTACTTGTACGAGTTCTCGGTGTGGATCGACTCGCCGCGCTCGAAGGAAAAACGGAATTGGCCGATGTTGACCGCCTGCGCCTCGCGCGCCACCAGATGCATCTCGATGCGGCCGGCGAGCGGGTTGTAGAACGCGTAGTGCGCGAACTTGCCGAGGTCGAAATCGCCGCCGAGCTCGCGGTTGATGCGCGCCAGGAGGTTCAGGTTGAAGGCCGCCGTCACGCCCTTCGCATCGTTATAGGCGGCGTGCAGGACGTTGGCGTCCTTCTTCAGATCGACGCCGATCAGCATGGCGCCTTTGGGACCGACCTGCGCGCGCGTCATCTTCAGAAACGCGTGCGCTTCATCCGGCGTGAGATTGCCGATGGTCGACCCGGGGAAATAGACCACCCGGCGAGCGCGGCCCGGAAAGGCTGGCAGGTCGATCGGCCGCGAGAAATCGCCGGCGACGGGCCGCACTTCGAGCCAAGGGAATTCGCGACCGAGGCGCCTCACCGCGGCATCCAATGCGTCGGCGGAGATGTCGACCGGGATATACGCGCCAGGCCGCAGCGCGCGGATGAGAAGCCGGCTCTTCAGGCTTTCGCCGCTGCCGTACTCGAGGAGCGCGCAGCCTTTGCCGGCGAAGCGCGCGATGTCCGCGAGATGGCGCTGCGTAATCGCGAGCTCGACGCGGGTCGGGTAGTACTCGCGCAACCGGCAGATCCGCTCGAAGAGGCGGCTGCCGGCGGCATCGTAGAAATACTTGGGGGGCAGCGCCTTCTGCGGGCGCGCGAGACCTTCTAGGACGTCCTGGCGAAAGCGGGAGGCTAGCTCGCGCGGCCGTCGGCCGCGTGGTGCTCGACCCACTTCTTGATGCGATTGGCGTCGCCGATCCGCGATTGCTTGCCCCACGAATCGAGGAGTACCACGATCAAGTCCTTCGACGCCAGCTTGACTCGCATCACGAGGCAGCGCCCGGCTTCGCTGATGTAGCCGGTCTTGGAAAGGCCGACCTCCCAGTGATGCCCACGCACGAGGCCGTTGGTGTTCTGGAAGGTGAGCGGGCGGCCGCGGTCGGCGACGCGCACGGTGGCGCGGTCGCGTGTCGAGAATTCGCGGATGGCTTCGTATTCATGCGCCGCACGCACCAGCTTCACCAGGTCGCGCGCGCTGGAAACGTTGTATGGCGAAAGGCCGGTCGAATCGACGAAGCGGCTGTCCTTCATGTCGAGCGCCGCGGCCTTGGCGTTCATCGCGGCGACGAAAGGCTCGATGCCGCCCGGGTAGGTGCGGCCGAGCGCCGCGGCGGCGCGGTTCTCGGAGGCCATCAGCGCGATGAGCAGGAGCTCGCGGCGCGTCAGGACGTTGCCGGGACGCAGGCGCGAGCGCGTGCCTTTCAGGGAGTCGATGTCGTCCCGCGACAGCACGATGCGCTGGTCGAGGTCGAGGCCGCGGTCGAGCACCACCATGGCGGTCATGAGCTTGGTGATCGAGGCGATCGGCGTGACCGTATCGGCGTTCTTGTCGATCACGATCTCGCCGGTGTCGGCATCCAGCACCAGCGCCGAGGACGACCTCAGATAGACGGCCTTCTGGACCTTGGCGTCCTGGGCCTGGGCGAACCCGATAGTGAGCGCGAGGACGAAAAACAGGGCAAAGACAGCGACGATGCCCTCGAGGGGATGGAGTTTTCTTTGCATTGCGAGCGGAATCTTGTCTGGCGAGTGGTTTTTTGGTTATCGGTCCGTATGCCCTGACTGGAGCATGGACGCGTCGCAGTGTGCACTACGCAAAAAGAAATCGCAAGCAAAATCAGTCGCTAGCGACAGGTTCTTACAGAGTTGCGTGAAATTGTTAACTGTCGGGCTGCGACTACACGGCAGCGGTCTGCTCGAGCACCGCCGCCGCTTCCGCCTGCTGTTGCTGCAGCGCCCACATGCGGGCGTATTCGCCTTTGGCGTCAAGAAGTTGATGGTGGCTGCCGCGCTCGATGACGCGGCCTTGCTGGAGCACCAAGATCTGGTCGGCGTCCATCACCGTGGAAAGGCGGTGAGCGATCACCAACGTCGTACGGCCTTCGGCGATGCGCTCGAGCTCCTTCTGGATGGCTTTCTCGGCGCGCGAGTCCAAGGCCGACGTCGCCTCGTCGAAGATCAGGATGCGCGGGTTCTTCAATAAGGCGCGGGCAATGGCGACGCGCTGCTTCTCGCCGCCGGAAAGCTTGAGGCCGCGCTCGCCGACCATCGCCTGGTAGCCCGCCGGCAGCGTGACGATGAAATCGTGGATGTGCGCAGCGCGCGCCGCCTCGTAGACCTCCTCGTCCGTCGCATCCGGCCGGCCATAGCGGATGTTGTAGAGGATGGTGTCGTTGAAGAGCACCGTGTCCTGCGGAACGATGGCGATGGCGGCGCGCAGGCTCGCCTGCTTCACTTCGCGGATGTCCACGCCGTTGATGCTGATCGATCCGGCCGACGCGTCGTAGAAGCGATAGAGCAGCCGTGCGAGCGTCGATTTGCCCGAGCCGGAATGCCCCACCACCGCCACGCGGTGCCCCGAGGGAATGGCAAAGCTCACGTCGAAGAGGATCTGGCGCGAGCGCTCGTAATGGAAGTCGACGTGGTGGAACTCGACATTCGCCGGCCCCGCCGGCAAGGGCTGCGCGCCCGGCTTGTCCTCGACCTCGCGGTGCTCGGACAGCAGGCGAAACATCCGATCCATGTCGAGGAGCGCCTGCTTGATCTCCCGATACACCATGCCGAGGAAGTTAAGCGGGATGTAGAGCTGGATCAGCAGGCCGTTGACGAGGACCAGGTCGCCCAGCGTGAACGCCTTGTTGGCGACGCCCTGCGCGGCGAGCAGCATGAGCAGCGTCACCGCGGCGGCGATGATCAGGCTCTGGCCGATATTGAGCACGCCGAGCGAGGCTTCGTTCTTCACCGCCGCCGCCTCGTAGCTCTTCAGGTTCTCGTCGTAGCGGCGCGCCTCGAATTCCTCGTTGCCGAAGTACTTCACCGTCTCGTAGTTGAGCAGGCTGTCGATCGCGCGCGTGTTGGCCTTCGAGTCGAGCTCGTTCGCCTGGCGCCGGATCGCCATGCGCCATTCCGTGACCATCACCGTGAAGCTGATGTAGATGACCACCGCGCCGAAGGTCACCGCGGCGAAGCGCCAGTCGAACTTCGCGAGCAGCACCGCCGCCACGAGGGTGAACTCGAGGATCACCGGCAGGATCGAGAACACGAGGTACGAAAGGAGCGTCGAGATGCCGCGCGTGCCGCGCTCGATGTCGCGCGTCATGCCGCCGGTCTGGCGCTCCAGATGGAAGCGCAGGCTCAGGCTATGGAGGTGCCGGAATACCCCGAGTGCGAGCCTTCGGATCGCGCGCTGCGTCACGGGAACGAAGACGACGTCGCGCAGCTCCGCGAACATGGTCGCGGAGAAGCGCAGGATGCCGTAGATCGCCAGCAAGGCTACGGGTACCGCGATGATCGCCGTCGCCGCGTCCAGGCGGTCGACCACTTCCTTCATGATGAGCGGCACGCCGACGTTGGCGAGCTTTGCCGTGATCAGGCAGGCGAGCGCCACCACCACGCGCCACTTGTATTCGAGGAGGTGCGGGAGCAGCGCGCCGACGGCGCGCCATTCATTGCCCTTCAGCTTCTGGGAGGGTGTTGCGTTGTGCGCCATGGGAGCCGCGCATTCTATTTGCGCAGCAGCCGCAATACCCCTAGCGCGCAATAAGGATCCAGCACGAGCGGCAGGAGGATCCACAGCCACGGCCACGGCACGCCGAGCGAGGGAATGCTAAAGAACGCGGTGATCGAGCCCACCAGACCGGGGAGCAGCGGGATGCCTCTTACGGATCGGCGCAGCGCGTGGTAATTGAACGCCACGCCGACCAGAAAGAAGAGCCAGCCCATGGAAACCAAGATCAGGCCCAGAAGGCCGAGGCCTGTCATGAAGTCGAGCTTGACGCTGTAACAAGGCGCTGGCTACCATTCAAACGTTCGTTTGATTTCTTCCCGGATCCCACTATGACCCTGCGCGCCGTCAAACCGCAGCACGAAACCCGCACCCGCATCCTCGACGCGGCTGAGGAGCTCTTCATGCTGCACGGCTTCGAAGGCACGTCGATGCGCCTGCTCACCGCCAAGGCGGGTGTGAACCTCGCGGCCGTCAACTATCACTTCGGTTCCAAGGACGCGCTGGTGGAAGCCGTCTTTCGGCGACGCCTGGACCCGATGAACATCGCGCGCATCGCCGAGCTCGACAAGCTCGAGGCCGAGCAGCGCTCGCCTTCGCCCGAAGCCATCATCCGCGCCTTCATCATGCCGGGGCTGCGCCTCATGGAAGACGGCAAGACCGGCGGACGCAACTTCACCCGCCTTCTCGGCCGCACCTATACGGAGCCGAACAAGACGGTGCGGCAGCTGATCGGCCAGATGTACGGGCCCGCCATGCAGCGCTACAAGGCGGCGCTCGAGCGCGCGCTGCCGCAGATGCCGCGCGACGAGCTCGTCTGGCGCATGCATTTCATGTTCGGCACGCTGGCGTACACGCTGGCCGCGACCGATACCGTGCAGCTGATCGCCGGCTGCAAGCCGGAAGACCGCTACGACGCCGCGCTGCTGGAAGAACGCCTGACCTCCTTCCTCAGCGCCGGACTCGATGCCCCGCTCAAGACCTCCATCAAGAAAGCCGCCTAAATGACTACGTTCATCGTCGTTACGATCGCCGCTTTCCTCCTCCTCGCCTACTTCGGCGCGCCGATCCTGTGGTGGACCGTGGCCGCGGCGGCGCTCCTCTCCTGGCTGAGCGCGCTCGCGACCTTCGGCTTCACGACCAAGGTGGTGCTGGCGGTCGTCTTCGCCGTCGTGGCCGCGCTGCTCAACGTCCCGGCGATCCGCCGCAAGGCGCTGACCGACCGCGTGCTCGCGATCTATCGCCGCATCCTGCCGGACATGTCGCAGACCGAAAAAGAGGCCATCGACGCCGGCACGGTGTGGTGGGACGCCGATCTTTTCTCGGGCAAGCCCGACTGGGACAAGCTCCTCGCGGTGCGCGCGCCGCGCCTTTCCGCCGAGGAGCAGGCCTTCATCGACGGGCCGGTGGAGGAGCTTTGCGCGATGTGCGACGACTGGCAGATCACGCACGAGCTGCAGGACCTGCCGCAGCACGTCTGGCAGTACATCAAGGACAAGGGCTTCCTCGGCATGATCATCCCGAAGAAGTACGGCGGCCTTGGCTTCAGCGCGCTCGCGCACTCGGCGGTGGTGATGAAGCTCGCCAGCCGCTCGAGCACCGCGGCCATCTCGGTGATGGTGCCGAACTCGCTCGGACCGGCCGAACTCCTCCTGCACTACGGCACCGACCAGCAGAAGGACTACTACCTCCCGCGCCTCGCGAAGGGCCAGGAGATTCCCTGCTTTGCGCTCACCAACCCGGAGGCCGGGTCCGACGCGGCGGCGATTCCGGATTTCGGCATCATCTGCAAAGGCACCTGGCAGGGCAAAGAAGTCCTCGGCATGCGCGTCACCTGGGACAAGCGCTACATCACGCTCGGACCGGTCGCCACGCTGCTCGGGCTCGCGTTCCGCCTCTACGATCCGGAAAAATTATTGGGACCGAAGGAAGACCTCGGCATCACCTGCGCGCTCGTGCCGACCAACACGCCGGGCGTGAACATCGGCCGCCGCCACCTGCCGTTGAACGCCGTGTTCCAGAACGGCCCGAACCACGGCAAGGATGTGTTCATGCCGCTCGACTGGATTATTGGCGGCGCCGAGTACGCGGGCAAAGGCTGGATGATGCTGATGGGCTGCCTCGCCGCGGGCCGCGCGATCTCGCTCCCGACTTCATCGGTGGGCGGCGTGAAGGCGCTCACGCGCTTCACCGGCGCCTATGCGCGCGTGCGTTCGCAGTTCAAGACGCCGATCGGCAAGCTCGAAGGCGTCGAGGAAGCGCTCGGCCGCATCGCCGCGCACTGCTACATGATGGACGCGACGCGCGTCATGACCGCCGGCGCGGTGGATCTGGGCGAAAAGCCGGCCGTGCTGTCGGCGATCGCGAAATACCACATGACCGAGCGCGCGCGCACGTGCGTCAACGACGCGATGGACATCCATGGCGGCAAGGGCATCTGCCTTGGACCGAGCAACTGGCTCGGCCGAGGCTACCAGATGACGCCGATCGCGATCACGGTAGAGGGCGCAAACATCCTGACCCGCACGCTCATCATCTTCGGCCAGGGCGCGATCCGGGCGCACCCGTACGTGCTGCGCGAAATGCGCGCGGCGAAGGAGCTGAGCGGTGGCGAAGCCTCTCGCGAATTCGACGACGCGTTCACCTCGCACATCGGCCACGTCATCCGAAACGGCGTGCGCACGTTCGTCTACGGCCTCACGCATGCGGCGTTCGCGCCGGTGCCGAGGAGCGCCTCCCCTGAGCTCGCGCACTACTACCGCAATGTCTCGCGCCTTTCGGCCGCCTTTGCGTTCCTCGCGGACGTATCCATGCTCGCGATGGGCGGCGCGCTGAAGCGCAAGGAGAAGATCTCGGGCCGGCTGGGGGACGTCCTGTCCATGATGTATCTGGTGTCGGCGACCCTCAAGCACTACGAGGACGTGCGCGTGCGCGAGGATTTGCCGCTGGTGCGCTGGTCGGTGCGCGACGCCCTCTACCACGCGCAGCAGGCGATCGATCAGGTCCTGTCGAACTTCCCGATGAAGTGGATGGCGACCATGCTGCGCTGGACCATCTTCCCGCTCGGCATGCCGTGGCGTCCGCCGCTCGATTCGCGCAACCGCGAATGCGCGGCCATCGCCCTGCAGCCCGGCACCGCGCGCGATCGTCTGACAGCAGGCATGTACGTGCCCAAGGGCGACGACGTCACCGGTCGCCTCGAAGCCGCATTCCTCGCCGCCATAGCCTGCGAGCCGATCGACGAGAAGCTGAGGAAGGCCGTGAAGAAAGGCAAGGTCATCGCCACGCCCGGCGGCGACATCGGCGCGCTCGCGATGGGCCAGGGGCTCATCACCGCCGACGAATACGCGCAGTGGCAAAAGAAGGAAACGCTGCGCAAGAGCGTCATCAAGGTCGATGACTTCCCGCAGGACTTCGGCCGTGCCGAGCTCGTCCAGCCCAAGCAGATGGTGCGGGCGGCATGAAGCCGGTCTTCATCGTCGACGGCGCACGCACGCCGTTCCTGAAATCGCGTAACCGTCCTGGCCCCTTTGCTGCCAGCGACCTCGCGACGCAAGCCGGCCGCACGCTCCTCGTGCGCCAGCCATTCGCGCCGGGCGAGCTCTCGGAGGTGATCCTCGGCTGCGCCGCGCCTTCGGTGGACGAAGTGAACATCGGCCGCGTCGCGGCGCTGCGCATGGGCTGCGGCCAGAAAGTCCCCGGATGGACGGTGATGCGCAACTGCGCATCCGGGATGCAGGCGGTGGATTCCGGTATCAACAACATCCTGGCCGGGCGCTCGAACCTCGTGCTCGCAGGTGGCGTCGACGCCCTTTCCCGCGCACCGCTCCTCTATGGCGACAAGATGGTGCTCTGGTTCTCGGACATGGCCGCAGCCAAGACCACCGGCCAGCGCGCCGCGCTGTTCGCTCGTTTTCCAATAGCTAGTGTCCTCAAACCCGTCATCGGCATCATGAAGGGCCTCACCGACCCGATGGTCGGCCTGCTGATGGGACAGACCGCCGAGAACCTCGCGTACCGGTTCGGCATCACGCGCGAGCAGATGGACGCGTTTGCCGTGCGCTCGCACCAGCGCGTCGCCAAGGCGCAAGCCGAAGGCACGCTCGCGCCGGGCGGCGGCGAGGTAGAAGCGCTCTACGACGCGAACGGCAAGGCGTACGCGCTGGACGACGGCGTGCGCACCGACGCGTCGGTCGAATCCCTTGCGAAGCTGCGGCCGTTCTTCGACCGCAAGTACGGCAATGTCACGGCGGGCAACAGCTCGCAGATCACCGATGGCGCGGCGTGGCTGATCCTCGCTTCCGAAGAAGCCGTGAACCAATATGGACTGGAGCCCCTCGGCCGCATCGTCGACTCCGAATGGGCCGGCCTCGATCCGGCGCAGATGGGGCTCGGCCCGGTGCATGCGGCGACCCCGATCCTCAAGCGCCACAACCTCGCCCTCAACGATCTCGACTACTGGGAGATCAACGAGGCCTTTGCCGCGCAGGTGCTCGGCTGCCTCGCCGCGTGGAAGGACCAGAAGTACTGCCGCGAGGAGCTCGGCCTCTCCGGCGCGATGGGCGAGCTCGATGACAGCAAGCTGAACGTGGACGGCGGCGCGATCGCGCTCGGCCATCCGGTCGGCGCGTCGGGGACCCGCATCGTCCTGCACCTTTTGAAACTTCTAAAAAGAACCGGCAAGAAGCGCGGCATGGCTTCGATCTGCATCGGCGGCGGCCTTGGCGGCGCGATGCTGGTGGAGGCCCTCTGATGGAACGAGTCGATCCGCAGGTCCTGGCGAAGCATTGGCGCTGGGAGAAGGACCGCGAGAATCTCGTCTGGCTCACCTTCGACAAGCAGGGCGAGTCGACCAACACGT
>C688J18823_10001991_pt1 | contig 12752 bp, 14 predicted proteins | sample HopSoiMetagenom1_FD_18823 | JGI IMG/M metagenome (IMG submission 18823)
CCGGCCCAGCGCCTCCCCCTGAAACGTGAAGGCGAGCTCGGCGCCGTGATCGGCCAAGGTCTTCGCGATGCCCCAGGCGATCGAGTGGTCGTTGGCGACACCCATTACCAGGCCACGCTTGCCCTTCATCAATTGCGTCATGGGATTTATACGTCCAACCGCTTGAGCACGATCGATGCGTTGGTCCCGCCGAACCCGAACGAGTTCGACAGCACGCAGCCGAGCTTCACGTTGTCTTGCCGCTCACGCACGATCGGCATGTCGGCCATCGCCGGATCGATGTTCTCGATGTTGGCGCTCTCGCAGATGAAGCCGTTCTGCATCATCAGCATGGAGTAGATCGCTTCCTGCACGCCGGTGGCGCCGAGCGAGTGACCGGTCAGCGACTTGGTCGCCGAGATCGGCGGGCACTTGGCGCCGAACACCTCGCGGATCGCCTCGATCTCGCGGATGTCGCCGATCGGCGTCGAGGTGGCGTGCGGGTTGATGTAATCGACCGGCGCCTTGACGCCCTCGAGCGCCATCCTCATGCAGCGCACCGCGCCCTCGCCCGACGGCGCCACCATGTCGTGCCCGTCGGAGGTGGCCCCATAGCCGGCCACCTCGGCGTAGATTTTCGCACCGCGCGCCTTGGCGTGCTCCAGCTCTTCAAGAACGAGGACGCCGGCGCCGCCGGCAATGACGAAGCCGTCGCGGTCACGATCGTAGGCGCGCGACGCCTTGTCCGGCATCTGATTGAAACTCGACGACATCGCGCCCATGGCGTCGAACAGCACAGACATGGTCCAGTCGAGGTCTTCGCTGCCGCCGGCGAACACCATGTCCTGCTTGCCCCACTGGATCATTTCGGCGGCATTGCCGATGCAATGGTTCGATGTCGCGCAAGCCGACGAGATCGAATAGTTGACGCCCTTGATCTTGAACCAGGTGGCGAGCGTCGCCGAGGCCGTGGACGACATCGCCTTCGGCACCGCGAACGGGCCAACGCGCTTTGGCCCCTTTTCCTTCGTGGTCTGCGCCGCCTCGACGATGGTGCGTGTCGATGGTCCGCCCGAACCCATGATGATGCCGGTGCGCGGATTGGAGACTTCGCTCTTCTCCAGCCCGGCGTCGCGGATTGCCTGCTCCATGGCGACGTGATTCCATGCACTGCCGCGGGCGAGGAAGCGCATGGCGCGGCGGTCGACGGTCTCGGATGGATCGAGCGTGGGCGCGCCCTGCACCTGGCAGCGGAAGCCGAGCGTGGCGTATTCGTCGGCGCGCGAAATGCCGGACTTGGCCTCGCGCAGGCTCGCAAGCACTTCTTGCGTGTTGTTGCCGATGGACGAGACGATGCCCATTCCGGTGACGACAACCCGCCTCATGGAAGCCTCGCCCGCGCTTGATGCAACTTCACGCCCTCAAAATAAGGGGTGGCTGGACAAATCCGCAAGGTCACGCCGCACTGGGCTTCAGCGCATCGGCATCGCGGAATAGCCCGACCTTGAGGTCGAGCGCCTTGTAGATCACCGTGCCATCCGCCGATAGCCACCCGTCGGCGATGCCGAGAACGAGCTTCGAGCGCATCACCCGCTTGATTTCGAGACCATAGACCACGTTCTTCGTGGTCGGCAGCACCTGGCCGGAAAACTTGAGCTCGCCGAGACCGAGCGCCCGCCCCTTGCCCGACGAGCCGAGCCACCCGAGGAAAAATCCGAGCAATTGCCACAGCGCATCGAGGCCGAGGCAGCCCGGCATCACCGGATCGCCTTTGAAATGGCACGGGAAGAACCAGAGGTCAGGCTTCACTTCCAGCGTCGCGCGCACCAGGCCTTTGCCGTATTCGCCGCCGGCTTCGGCCAGTTCGGAAATGCGGTCGAACATCAGCATCGGCGGCAGCGGCAATTGCGGCCCCTCGGCAAACATCTCGCCCCGGCCGCAGGCCAGCAGGTCTTCAAATTCAAAGCTGTTGCGCCGGTTTTCCATCGCCGTCTCAATGGGGCAAGTTGTTCAGACAAGTTGGTAACTCTTGCCTAACATAGCGGGCGTCCGGGCCAAAATAGGACCAAATCCAAGCGCTAATCCAAGCCCTGACAGTCCGACCCTAGCCCTGCCGCAACTGCATGAGGGCTGCGCAAATCGCCGCCCCTGTTGCGAAACAGTTGCATCAGGTGATCTGCGGCTATATGATTGCAATTGCAACGATATTAGAACCGTTCTGATCTGTTTGGGCGTAACCCGATGGCTGAAACGCGTACCATGATCCTTTCGACGGCGGCGGGCGTCGCGGCGGCGGATCATGTCGATCTTCGCCGCGACGTGCTCAATGGCTGCCCCTGGCACGACGTCAAGTCGATGCTGCGGGACGTGGGGCTACGCCCCACCCGGCAGCGCATGGCGCTCGGCTGGATCCTGTTCGCCAAGGGCGACCGCCACCTGACCGCCGAGATGCTCTACGAGGAAGCCACCAAGGCCAAGGTGCCGGTGTCGCTTGCCACGGTCTACAACACGCTGCACCAGTTTACCGACGTGGGCCTGTTGCGTCAGGTCGCGGTCGACGGTTCGAAGACCTACTTCGACACCAACACCACCGCGCATCATCATTTCTTCGTTGAAGGCGACAACGCACTGGTCGACATCCCGGGCGCCGAAGAGATCGTGAGCAACATGCCGGTCGCGCCCGCCGGCTACGAGATCGCGCGCATCGACGTGGTGGTCCGCCTGCGCAAAAAGGGCAAATAATTCGGGACACGTTCGTCTCGCAACGGCCGGGCTTACGCCCGGCCTTTTGTTTTGTGTTTTTGCGCTCCGACAAACCTCTCGTTTGTCGTTGCCGGGCTTGACCCGGCAACCCATGATGAAGCGCAACGAATGACGTCCGTACGGCTTTGGCCGCTGAGGGGCCTCATGGAGGCGCGGGTCAAAGCCCGCGCATGACGAACACAAGGGTGGGGCAAGCATGGATCAACCCGCGATCGACGAACTGGCAAAAACCTTCATGCGCGCGCGGCAGACCGGCGAGCGCCTCGATCGTTTACCGGCACGGCTGGCGCCGAGGAACTTCAAGGAATCATGCGCGGTGATGGACGCGGTCGACAAACTGGTTGGCGAGCCGATCGTCGGCACCAAGATCGCGGCGAAACCTGGCGCCGAAGTGGTCTATGCGCCCTTGCCGGCGGGGCGCGTCTTCAACAGTCCCGCACGCGTGCCGCGGGCGCTGACGCCCTGCCAATACATGGAATGCGAGATCAGCTTTCGCCTCACCCGCGATCTGCCGGCGCGGGTGGCGGAATACACCGAGGCTGAAGTGTTCGACGCGCTGGAAGGCTGCGCCGCGTTCGAGCTGGTCGACAGCCGCTTCAAGGATTTGAAATCCGCGATGGACAAGACGCCCTATGAATTCTACGCCGACCACATCGCCAACGGCGCGATGGTGTTCGGCGCCTTCCGCAAGGACTGGCAGAAATTCGACTTCAGCAAAACGCGCGTCTCGATGAAGCAGGGCAGCCGCACCATCATCGAAAAAATTGGCGGCCATCCGACCAGCAATCCAGGCAAGCCCGCGGTGGTGCTGGCCAACCTCCGGCGCGGCAGCACTGGATTGAAGGCGGGCACGTTCATCGTCACCGGTTCGTTCACCGGATTTCATCCGGTCGAACTCAATCAGCCGGTGACCGGGGCGTTCGAGGGTTTCGGATCGATGGACGCGACGATCGTCGGCTAACGGGACTCGCCGACGTTGATTGCCACCTGGGCGTCGACCGGATGCATCCGCGCCGCGACAACAACACCGCCCAGCACAAGTCCCACGACCGCAATCGCCAGACAGACCGCGGGGACGTTGTCGCGGCTCTCGATCGGCGGAAAGGCTTTTTGAAGATCGCTCATGGCAGGCCCCTATTGGGGTCCAACGGCTGCGGACGGGGATTGTTCCGGGAACCGTCAGCGGCAGGATGCGGGCTGTCGCCTCAATCCACCTTCTCGTTCGGATANACGCCCCACAGCCGGACCTGCTGGACGAAGCCGTCGTAGCCCGGCCCCTTGATGGCGCACCAGCCGTCGGTGCAGCGCCTCACGGTGCCGACCACGCCGCGCTCGAGCTTGGCGACCACGGCACTCTCGAGGTCGGATTTCTCGTAGACCGGAACCAACTCGTCCGGGTTCTTGGCGATCACCATCCCGGTGCGCTTGCCGGAGAGGAGCGAGTGGTAGACCCAACCCTCGGTGCCGTCCGAATCGCGAATGCGCCGCCAGTTCTCGAATTCCGCGGTGATCTCCACCGGAAGTCCGGCGCGCTGATAAAGCCACTTGGTTTCGTAGGTCTTGGCCGGGCCGATGTGCATGTTGACCTTGTCGGCCTTGAGGCTGACGAAGCGCGGCACCGGAAGGCCGCTGGCCGAACCGGCCGATTGCGCCTCCGCCGCGCCGGTCCAGACGGAACCGGCCCATGCCGCAAAAATCATCACCAACAGGGCACGATGGGCGTGTCTCATGTCTGACGCACAGAACCAGTTCGGAGTTTGCGGACGCAGCCCGGGTGCCTTTGTCTTGAAACGCCCTTCTGGTACAGAAGGAACCAGAAAGAGTTTTGCCCACCCGCACCGCAATGGACTGCCGGCCAGTGTCGCCGAGCCCGGTTAAAGAGAACTGAACGAGCGGGGAAATCGCAGGCCGAGACTGAACGGTAAGGCTAGAGAACGACCTAGAGAACGGGCGAAAGACCAAGCGAGAGACGCGCACCGGTATGGCCAAATCGAAAAAACCCCTGGTCGTCGTCACCCGGAAGCTGCCCGACAGCGTCGAAACCCGCATGCGCGAGCTGTTCGATACCCGCCTCAATCTCGATGACAAACCGATGAGCCAGACCCAGCTCGCCGCGGCGATGAAGACCGCCGATGTGCTGGTGCCGACTGTGACGGACCGCATCGATGCCGCGGTGCTCAAGGACACCGGCGAGAACCTCAAGCTGATCGCCAATTTCGGCAACGGCGTCGACAACATCGACGTCGCCGCGGCGGTGACGCGCGGCATCACGGTCACCAACACGCCCGGTGTGCTCACCGAAGACACTGCCGACATGACCATGGCGCTGATCCTGGCGGTGCCCCGACGGCTCGCCGAAGGCGCCAACATCCTGTCCGGCGACAAGGATTGGGCCGGCTGGTCGCCGACCTGGATGCTCGGTCACCGCATCTGGGGCAAGCGCCTTGGTATCATCGGCATGGGCCGGATCGGACAGGCGGTGGCGCGCCGCGCCTCGGCATTCGGGCTGCAGATCCACTATCACAACCGGCGCCGCCTGCCGGCCAAGATCGAGGAGGAGCTGCACGCGACCTATTGGGAGAGCCTCGACCAGATGCTCGCCCGCATGGACATCATCTCGATCAATTGCCCACACACGCCGGCGACCTTCCACCTGCTGTCGGCGCGCCGATTGAAGCAGCTCCGGCCGCAGGCCTATGTGGTCAACACCGCGCGGGGCGAGGTGATCGACGAGGCCGCGCTCATTCGCATGGTCGGCGCGGGTGAGTTGGCCGGCGCCGGCCTCGACGTGTTCGAGCATGAGCCCGCGGTGAATCCCAAGCTCGCGCGGCTCGCCCGCGAAGGCAAGATCGTGCTCTTACCGCACATGGGCTCGGCTACGGTCGAGGGCCGCATCGACATGGGCGAGAAGGTGATCGTCAACATCCGCACCTTCATGGACGGCCACAAGCCGCCGGACCGCGTGCTGCCGAGCATGCTTTGAGCAGCCGGCGCTTTCACATGGCCCTATCCGCCGTTGCCGGACTTGACCGGCAATCCATGATGATGCGCGGCGCGCGCCAACCGTAATATTGTTCTCGTTGAGCTGCTTCATGGATGCCCGGGGTCAAGCCCGGGCATGACAGCCGAGTGTGTTGCTACGTGTGACTTCATCGGCACCATCGGGCCGCCACGCAATCTAATGCAGGAGCGTCGCATGCCTCTGGAACACGAAATGGCTGAACCGCTGACGGGACATCACTTCTTTCTGCACGCGGACAATCCCAGGCTCGGCATTCTTCGGCTCGATACCAAGAACGATCAGCGTTGGCTGCTGGTGACCCACCAGAGTTTGCTTGCGTTGTCGGAAGCCTGCGCAAGACACGCCAGAGAGCTGCAAGAGACGCCATAACCGCGCCGACTGGACACCACCTTCACTGATGGATCGACAGATCCTTGATGGTCGGATTGTTGCCGCTCAACGGATTGGTTTCATCCCACGCATAGTTCAGCGTCTCAAAGCGCATCGCGCGCGCATCGACCATCAGCAGCCGGCCGACCAATCCCTCGCCGAAGCCGACGATCTCGCGGATCACTTCGAGCGCCATCATCGAGCCGAGCACACCGACCAGCGCGCCGAGAATGCCGGCCTCCGCGCACGCCGGCACGGTGCCGGGCGGCGGCGGCTCCGGAAATAGACAGCGATAGGTCGGGTTCGGCGTGCCGTCCCGGCCGCGCTCGTGTGCGCGCAAGGTCGTCAGCGTGCCGTCAAAGGTACCGACCGCCGCGGTCACCAGCGGCTTACCGGCCAAGTAGCAGGCGTCCGACACGAGATAGCGCGTGGCGAAATTGTCTGAACCGTCGGCGACGATGTCGTATTGCGAAATCAGCTTGAGCGCGTTCGCCGCGGTCAGCCGTTCGGCATGCGTGACGACCTTCACATGCGGGTTGAGCTTTGCGATTGCCGACGCCGCACTGCCGACCTTTCGCGAGCCGACATCCTTGGTGGTGTGGATTACCTGGCGCTGCAAGTTCGACAGCGCCACCGTGTCGTCGTCGATCACGCCGAGCGTGCCGACGCCGGCTGCCGCCAGATAGAGCAGCACCGGCGCGCCCAAACCGCCGGCGCCGATCACCAGCACCCGCGCACGGGCGAGCGCCTGCTGGCCGGGGCCGCCGACCTCGCGCAGCACGATGTGCCGGGCGTAGCGTTCGAGCTCTTCGGGCGTCAGCATTTCACCTCCACGATCCGCATCATTGGCGCATCGGAGCGCTTTCGGCTAGAGTGCGGCGAGTGTCGGTTCGGGGTTGCCATGCGTCCATTCGCTGCGATTTTGGCCGTAATTTTGGGAAGTTCGGCGGCGCTCGCGCAGAGCGACCCGCGCGCCAATCCGGCGCCCGCCGTCGACGCCAAACCGGCAGCCAAGCCTGAGGCGAAGGTCAACGAGCCGAATAAAGACACCAAGCAAGAGACCACGAAGAAAGAAGGCAAGGCGAAACAGGCCAAGGCTAAACAAGCCAAGGCTAAGCAAGACAAGGCTGACGCCAAAACTGACACTAAGGCCGAGGACGGCGCCGAGGCCCAAACAAAACCGTCGCGCAAGGAAAGGACGGCCGCCAAGAGCAAGGCCGTGACCACCGGCAGCGCGCCTGCCAGCGCAACTCCGGCCAAGCCGTCGGGCCTGCAAGACACCTATGCCGCGATCCCGCCGGCCGAGCGCATGGCACTCCAGAACGACCTGACCTGGGGCGGCGACTTCACCGGCCCGATCGACGGCGAATTCAGCGAACGGCTGGTGACGGCCGTGAAGGCCTACCAGTCGCGGCACAAGAATCCCGTCACCGGGGTCATGAGCCCGGCCGAGCGGGCGGCGCTGGCCACTGCCGTCGAGCCGCGCAAGCAGGAGGTCGGCTGGCGGCTGGTCGAGGATCCGGTCATCGGCGCGCGCGTCGGGCTCCCCGGCAAGTTCGCGACCAAGACGGTGGCGCTGCAGAACGGCACCCGCTGGTCGTCCGACCAGGGTCAGATGCAGGTCGAGACCTTCCGCATCGACACCGGCGCGACGCTCGAAGCGGTGTTCGAGCAGCAGAAGAAAATGCCGCGCCGGCGCATCGAGAGCAACGCGTTGCAGGCCGACAGCTTTGTCATCACCGGGATGCAAGGGCTGAAGAAGATGGTGGTGCGCGGCTACGCCAGGAATGGTGAGGTGCGCGGCATCACCATTCTCTACGACCAGGCGATGGAAGGCACGGTCGACCAACTGGTGACGCCGATGTCGAGCGCGTTCGTGCCGTTCACCTCGGGCTTCGCCGTCGCCGGCTCGCCCGACGCGCCGCGCCGCAAGGTCGAGTACGGCACCGGCCTGTTCGTTTCCGCCAATGGCCACGTGCTGACCGACCGCAACCTGATCGATGGCTGCAACGTCATCGCGCTGCCGGGCCTCGGCAACGCCGAGCGTATCGCCACCGATGCCGGCGGCGAGATTGCGCTGCTCCGCGTCTACGGCGCGCGCAACCTGACGCCGATCGGCATGATCGGCAGCGCGGCGCCGGGCGGCCCCGGCCTCGCCCTCGTCGGCGTGCCCGATCCGCAAGCGCAAAGTGGCGGAGCCGCGATCTCGGCGGTGAATGCAAGGCTCGGCGCAGAAGCCAGCACGCGGCCACTCGAAAGCGCACCGGCATTGGGATTTGCCGGCGCGGCCGCCCTCGACGCGCAGGGCCGCTTCGCCGGCATGGTGGTGATGAAGGCCCCAGTGGTGGCCGGACCGGGCCGCCCGCCGCAGGCCGCGGTTGTGCCGGTCGAACGCATCCGCAATTTTCTCGAGGCGAATTACGTCGCGCCGACATCCCGGCAAGCCCGGCGTCGAGGACACCAAGGCCTCGGTGACGCGGGTGATCTGCGTCCGCAAGTAGGCGCTACTTATTCTTGAACTTGGCCGGCCGTTTCTCGATGAATGCCGCCATGCCTTCCTTCTGGTCTTCGGTCGCGAACAGCGCCTGGAATACACGGCGCTCGAAGCGCACGCCTTCCGCCAACGACGTTTCGAAAGCGCGGTTGACGCTCTCCTTCGCGGCATAGACCGACGGCAGTCCCATGCCGGCGATGGTCTCGGCGACCTTCATCGCCTCGTCCATCAGCTGCGCCGCCGGCACCACCCGCGCGACAAGGCCCGCGCGCTCGGCCTCGGCCGCGTCCATCATCCGCCCGGTCAGGATCAGGTCCATCGCCTTGGCCTTGCCGACCGCGTGGGCCAGCCGCTGCGTGCCGCCATAGCCCGGAATAACGCCAAGCTTGATCTCCGGCTGGCCGAACTTCGCCGTATCGGCGGCGATGATGATGTCGGCTTGCATGGCGAACTCGCAGCCGCCACCGAGCGCAAAGCCGGCAACCGCGGCGACCACCGGCTTGCGGCAGCGCGCGATCCGGTCCTTGCCGCCGCCGAAGTCCTGCATATTGGCTTCCTGGTAGGTCTTGTTCACCATCTCCTTGATGTCGGCGCCGGCGGCGAAGGCCTTGTCCGAGCCGGTGATGAGGAGACAGCCGATGTTGACGTCGGCCTCACATGCATCGATCGCCGCGATGAGCTCTTCCACCAGCGCGGCGTTCAGCGCGTTCAACGCCTGCGGCCGGTGCAAGCGGATGATGCCGACCCGGCCCTTGGTCTCGACCTGGATGTTCTCGTAGCCCATTGGAATCTCACCCTTATCAATTCGTCTGAACATTATCAGGTTCGCGGCTGCCGGAGCCACGCAATTTGGTTCTACAATGACGTCATAGGGAGGCACACCATGAAACAAATCACGATGGCGACCGTGGCGGCGCTTGCACTGCTCGCATCTGGCGCGCAGGCCGCCGACGAGCCGCTGGTGCTGGCGCGCGACGGCTTCATGTATGTCGGCGGCAAGACCATGCAGGTCGACGGCCGCGAATATTTTTATGGCCAGATGTACGTCGAGATCCGCATTCCGGCGAAGCAGACCCATCCCTATCCGATCATCATGGTGCACGGCGGCTCGATGTCCGGCACCAATTACACCGGCACGCCTGACGGCCGCGAGGGCTGGGCACAATATTTCGTCCGCCAGGGATACGCGGTTTACGTCGTCGACCAGCCCGGCCGCGGCCGCTCGGGTTTTCTCACCGCCGCGCATGGGCCGCTGCAAAACTCCGCGCGCGACAATTCGGCGTCGCGGTTCGTCTCGCAGGAAAAATTCAAGCTGTGGCCGCAGGCGGCGCTGCACACTCAATGGCCCGGCAACGGCGAGGCCGACGATCCGGCGACGCTACAGCTCGCCATGAGTCAGCTGCCGGCGATCGCGGACTTCGACAGGCAGCAGCCGATGGTGCGCGACGCGCTGATCGCGCTGGTCGACACCGTCGGACCGTCGATCCTGATGACGCATTCGCAGGGCGGCGCGTTCGGCTGGCCGGTGGCAGATGCGCGGCCCGACAAGGTCAAGGCGATCCTGGCGATCGAGCCGAACGGTCCGCCCGGCCGCGGCCTCGAATTCGTCGGCGCGCCGGACTACTTCAAGGAAGGCAAGCTCGCGCTGACCTACGGCATCACGTCGGTGCCGATCACCTACGAGCCGGCGCTCGCCGATCCGGCCGACCTGAAGTTCGTCAAGGAGGACAAGCCCGACGGCCCGGGCCTCGCCACCTGCTGGAAGCAGGCCGAACCGGCGCGGCAGCTCACCAGGCTGAAGATGCCGATCATGGTGCTGACGTCGGAGGCCTCGTATCACGCGCCCTACGACCATTGCACAGTGAAGTTTCTGCAGCAGGCCGGCATCAAGCCGAGCTTCATCCGGCTCGCCGATCTCGGCATCAAGGGCAATAGCCACGTGCTGATGCTGGAGAAGAACAATAAGGAGATCGCCGCGGTGATCGCCGGCTGGCTGGATAAGACGTTTAAGGAGTAGGGGCTCGTCTTGCTACACACCCCGACCTCATCCTGAGGAGCATCGCCAACGGGTCCGCGCGAAGCGCGGCCCGATGACAGGCTCCGCGATGCGTCTCGAAGATGGCGATGCGGCCTATGCTTCGAGACGCGCACTTCGTGCGCTCCTCAGCATGAGGTCTGCTACTTCTGACAAACCGGACAGAAAAACGTCGAGCGCCCGTTCTGCACGATGCGCTTGACGGTGCCTTTGCAGCCGCGCGTCGGGCATGGCTTGCCTTCGCGGTCGTAGACTCGAAAGTTGTGCTGGAACATGCCGAGCTCGCCGTCCGTGCGGCGGTGATCGCGCAATGATGAGCCGCCGGCCTCGATCGCCTCCTGCAGCACCTTTTTGATGGCGTCGATGAGCTTCACGGCGCGATCGTTCGGGGTGCCGTTGCGATTGGCGATGGTCGAGGCCTTGCGCTTCGGCGAAATGAGCGCCCGGCTGAACGCCTCGCACACATAGATGTTGCCCAACCCCGCCACCACGGTCTGGTCGAGCAGCGCGGCCTTGAGACTGGTGTTCTTGCCGCGGCACGCCGCCGCCAGCATCGCGGCGTCGAACTGGTTGCCGAGCGGTTCGGGGCCGAGTTGGCGGAGCAGCGGCTCTTCGTCGAGTTTCGCCCGCGGCACGAGTTTCATCGAGCCGAACCGCCGCGGGTCGTTGAAGCGGATCGTCGCGCCCGACGACATGCGAAACACCACATGGTCGTGCGCCAGGTCCTTGGAGCGATCGTGATAGTAGGCGCCCGGCGTCACCACGCCGCTGTCCTGCTCGACGCGGAACGAGCCCGACATGCCGAGATGCATCACCAGCACGTCGCCGGACGAAAGATCGGCGAGCAGGTACTTGGCCCGGCGGCCGAGCCCGCTCACCGTCTGGCCCTTGAGCCGCTGCACGAAGTCCTGCGGCAGCGGCCAGCGCAGATCGCCGCGATTGGCCACCACCTCGACAAAGCGCGCGCCTTCCATGACAGGCGCGAGTCCGCGGCGCACGGTTTCGACCTCGGGAAGCTCGGGCATTCAGGCGCTCACCATGGTTGTTGTCCCCGGGCGGATCGCCAAATCCAGCCCCAGCGCCATTCCGCCGCGCTTTGTAGCGCCGCACGTGCGGTCGCGCTATCGTCTTCCCGCAGGAGTTATGATGGCTAAAGCGACGGAAAGACAGGCCGATTTCGGCTTTCGCCAGGTGCCGCTGGGCGACAAGCAGGCGCTGGTGGATGACGTGTTCCACTCGGTGGCGCGGCGCTACGACCTGATGAACGACCTGATGTCGGGTGGGCTGCATCGCGCCTGGAAGGCGGCGCTGGTCGCGGCGGTTAATCCGCCGAGAAAAGGCCGCCTCGGCCGTCTTGACGAAACAAAAGGCCGATCCGGCCGTCTGGACGAAAAAAGCGACAGACCGTTCGCGGTGCTCGATCTGGCCGGCGGCACCGGCGACGTCGCCTTCCGGGTGGCCGACGCCGGCGGGCCCGGCACCCATATCACCGTCGCCGACATCAACACCGAGATGCTGCAGGTCGGCCGGGAGCGCGCCGCCAGGAGCGGCCACGCCGTCGAGTTCATCGAGGCCAATGCCGAGGCGCTGCCGTTCCCCGACCGCTCCTTCGACGCCGTGACCGTCGCGTTCGGCATCCGCAACGTGCCGCAGATCGACGTGGCGCTCGGCGAGATTTATCGCGTGCTGAAGATCGGCGGGCGGTTTCTCTGCCTGGAGTTTTCGTCCGTCGACGTGCCCGGCCTCGAGCGGCTTTACGATCTCTACTCCTTCAATGTTATTCCGGCGGTCGGCCGCGCCGTGACCGGCGACGCCAAGGCCTATCGCTATCTGGTCGAATCGATTCGCAAGTTTCCGCGCCCGGAAAAATTCGCCGCCATGATCCGCGACGCGGGCTTCCGCCGCGTCTCGTTTCAGCCGATGACCGGGGGCGTGGTGGCGCTGCACTCCGGCTGGCGGCTATGAGCACAAGTAGCAGCCGTTCTTCCTTTACCTCCCCCCTTGTGGGGGAGGTCGACCAGCCAACGGCCGGTCGGGAGGGGGGTAAGTCGCACGTTCAATCCTTCATCGTCACCCCCCCCCCCCCCCCC
>C688J18823_10001992_pt1 | contig 12751 bp, 9 predicted proteins | sample HopSoiMetagenom1_FD_18823 | JGI IMG/M metagenome (IMG submission 18823)
ACCGGGCTGGAAATCGAGAAGCTGGACGCGGAGCTGAAGGAGCTGCGCGCAACCATTAAGGAGCTGAAGGGGATTCTGGCCTCCAAGCCCAAGCGGATGGCCATCCTGAAGGAGGAGATGGAGGATATCTCGGGCACCTTCGGAGACGATCGCCGAACCGAGATCGTGGCCGACCAGGGCGAGTTCACGGTCGAGGACCTGATCGCCGAAGAAGACATGGTGATCACCGTCTCCCACAGCGGCTACATCAAGCGCATCCCGATCACCACCTATAAGCGGCAGCGGCGCGGCGGACGGGGGCTCACGGGAGCCGATCTCAAGGCCGACGACTGGGTGGAGCATTTGTTCATCGCCAGCACCCACGACTACCTGATGTTCTTCAGCAACAAAGGCCAGGTGTATTGGCTCAAGGTGCACGAAATTCCTCAGGCGGGCCGTGCCGCCAGAGGGAAGCCGGTGATCAACTGTATCGCCATCAAACCGGACGAACAGATCGCGGCGCTAGTACCGGTACGGGAATTCGCCGATGACAAGTGCCTGATCTTTGCCACCCGGCAGGGAACCGTGAAGAAGACCGTGCTGTCGGCCTACGGCAACGTGCGAGCCAGTGGTATTTGCGGCATCAACATTGAAAAAGGCGACGAGCTGATCGACGTCCAGGTGTGCGATCAGAACAGCGACATCATTCTGGCCACCAAGGACGGCATGAGCATCCGGTTCCATCAGGGCGACGTACGCGACATGGGCCGGGCAACTACCGGCGTCAAGGGGATCGAGCTGGAGAAGGGCGATGAGGTTATCGGCATGGTAGTGGTGCGGCGGGACGCGAGCATTCTGGTGGTGAGCGAAAAGGGCTACGGCAAGCGTTCGGAATTGGCTGACTACCGGGTGCAAAAGCGGGGCGGCAAGGGCATCATCACGCTGAAAAAGACGGAAAAGACCGGACCGATTGTTGCCCTCATGGAGGTCATCCCTGACGACGAACTGATGATGATCACCCGGCAAGGGGTAATCATCCGGCTCCCGGTGGACGGTATTCGGGTGATCGGGCGTAACACGCAGGGCGTCCGGGTCATGAATCTGGACTCGGGTGACGCGGTGGTTGATGTCGCCCGGGTGGTCAAGGAGGACGAGGGAGGGGCGGAGCCGGCCGTCGGCGGTGATGAGGTCACCCCGACCGCGGCAGTGGAGTAGTCGCTATGATTATCGATGACTTCAGCCGCCGATAGGTGGGCCGACCAGCGGGCTGACTCTCCGCCGAGCTCCACGGTGTCGCTTGCAGCGCTGCGGGCCGCCGCGGAAGGTTTGCAGGGTGTCGCCGTGAAAACGCCGCTCTTGCGCATTCCCGACCTGGATGCGCGGTGCGGCGTTCCCATTTTCCTCAAGGCCGAGCATCTCCAGCCCATAGGAGCATTCAAGGTCCGCGGCGCTTATACCGCCGCCTCCCGGATTCCAGCTGAATTGCGCAGCCGGGGGCTGATCACCTACTCCAGCGGTAACCACGGCCAAGCGGTGGCCTGGGTTGCCCGGCGCCTCAACACCCGCGCGGTCGTGGTGATGCCCGAGCGGGCGCCAACCATCAAGGTGGAGGGCGTTCGCCGTCTAGGGGGTGAGGTGATCATTGCCGGGAACAGCTCCGCGGAGCGCTATACCAAAGCGCAGCAGATGGTGGAGGAGCAGGGCTTTATCATGGTGCCGCCGTTCGAGAGCGTGGAGGTCATTGCCGGGCAGGGCACCTGTGGCCTGGAGATCATCGAGGAATGCCCGGAGGTGGAGAGCATCCTGGTTCCGGTGGGGGGCGGGGGCCTGATCGCTGGGATCGCATCCGCGACGGCTGCACTGAAGCCTGAGGTTCAGGTCATCGGGGTGGAGCCGGTGGGGGCTCCCAAACTGGCCCGTGCGCTGGAGGCGGGCCGACCGGTCAAGCTGGATCATACCGAGAGCCTTGCCGACGGCCTACTGCCGTTGTCCATCGGCACGATTCCCTTTGGTATTCTGTCGGGGATCGTCCGCCAATCGGTGCTGGTGAACGAAGCCGAAATCGAGGAGGCGCTCCGATTCCTCTATCGTCAAGGGGGATTGTCGGTAGAGCCCTCGGGGGCAGTGACCACCGCGGCGATCCTGGCCGGGCGAGTTCGACTGTCCGGACCAACCGTGGCGGTGATCAGTGGCGGAAACGTGGATCCGGCGGTGCTCGAGCGCCTGGTGCAATCATGAGTGTGGCACCCAAAATTTTGGTGGCCGACGACGATCAGGCACTCTCCCGCACTCTGTCGTGGATCCTGAAAGAAAACGGCTACGACGTGTTCACCGCCCCTGGGGGTGAGCATCTGTTTGAGCACCTCACCGCCGAGCCGTTCGACCTTCTCCTGCTCGACATCATGATGCCCAAGGTGGACGGTCTTCAGCTGCTCCAGCGGGTGAAGGCCGATCCCCGGTTCAAGGACCTTCCGGTGCTGATGATTTCCTCGATGCCTCCGGAGGAAGCCACCGTCCGATCGCTGGGACTTGGCGCTGCGGACTTTATCCCCAAGCCGTTTCGGGTGCGCGAGCTCCTGGCCCGGGTCAAGGCACACCTGCGAGTCGGAAGGGAGCTGAACCAGGCGCGGGCGGAGGCTCGGTCCCGCTCGGAGATGATGGACATCATGCAGGAGGTGACCGCTTCACTGAAGCCGGACGAGATCTACGGCATCCTGGTGCGGCGAGTAGCCCAGGCGCTCAGCATCCCCCGTTGCTCCATCATCATGGCAGGACCCGACGACGAGGTCGGTACGGTAGTGGCTGCCTTTGAGAACCCCATGCTGCACAATCTGCAAGTGGACCTCAAACGCTATCCCGAGATCCGGCACGCCTTGAAGACCGGTGAGGTGGTGCTGGTTCGGGACGTGCACACCGATCCCTTGTATGGGGGAGTCCGGGACGATTGGGAGTCGCAGGGCAGGCCGGTAGAAACCCGCTCCGCCGTAGCGTTGCGGTTCTCCCTGCGACAAGAGCCGGTGGGTGTGTTCTTTCTCCGAACCACCAGCGAAGACCCGCCGCTGAACGAGCATGACGTCCAGTTTGCCGAAGAAGTCACCAACGCCGCGGTCGCTGCGCTGGAACGAGCCTACGATCTGGAAAATGCCGTCCTGGGCCAGGAACAGATGCGACACCTGGCTGAAACGGATCCGCTGACCAACTGCTTCAACCGCCGAGCGCTGATGGACAAGCTGGAGCAGGAGATGGACCGAGCGGCCCGCTACGCGACCATGCTCACCGGCATGATGGTGGATATCGACAATTTCAAGCAGATCAACGACACCTATGGCCACCTGGTGGGCGACCGGGTGCTAAAGCAGCTGGCAAATCTGTTGAAGCGAGAACAGCGCTCGGTTGACATCGTAGCGCGGTATGGCGGGGAGGAGTTCGTGGTGCTGTTGCCCGAGACTACCAGCGCCGAATCACGGAACTTTGCCGAGCGCATTCTCCGGCGAGTTGCCACTCACGACTTCGGCGAGCCGGGCCGTCCGGTGCGGGTCACCATCAGCATCGGGATTGCTTCCTACCCCGATGAGCGGGTGAGCGACGGGGAGTCGCTCCTGCGGCTGGCAGACACGCATCTGTACCGGGCCAAGAGTGACGGCCGGAATCGGTTCAGGGATTGAGCAACCGGCGCTGCCCCCGTTGCCAGACCAGCTACGCGGCGCCCGCCCGGTTCTGCGTAAAGGACGGATCGCTGCTGGTAGAGAGCGACACTAAGCCAGTGGAGCCCGCCCCGTCACCCGCGGCCCGGGCTTCTGCCAGAGATTCTGCTGATCCTTTTGGGGCCCGCTCGGCATCGGATCACGTCCCGGCCAGCCTGGCTTCCCTCACCGGCCAGGTGCTCGATCAGAGATACCACATTACCCGTAAGCTGGGCGAAGGCGGGATGTCCTATGTCTATCAGGCCCAGGAGATCGACACCGGCCGCCCGGTCGCAGTCAAGATTCTGATCCCCCGCCTGTCCCGGGACCCGGCCTCGGTGGAACGCCTGCGCCGAGAGGCCACCATTGCCACCCGCCTGAACCATCCCAACGTCTGTCCCATTCTCCGGCTGGGCGAGACCTCTGATCGCCTTCTTTACCTCGTCATGCCCTTCCTCGAGGGTGAGCCGCTCAGCGAGCATGAGACCCGCCGAGGTCCTTTCCCGATCGCCGATGGCATCCCTTTGCTGGTGCAGATGTGTCAGGGGCTGGGACACGCCCACGACCTCCAGATCATTCATCGAGATCTGAAGCCGGAAAATGTAATGCTGGTTCCGGACTCGACTGCCCTCAATGGTTTGAGGGCCGTGGTCATGGACTTTGGACTGGCAAAGGAACGGCGGGCGGGACCTGATGTAGTCAAGCTGACCGCCACCGGCATCGTCCTGGGCACTCCTGAGTTCATGAGTCCGGAACAGATTCGCGGAAAGCCACTCGACGGGCGGAGCGATATCTATGCGCTTGCGGTGCTCGCGTTCGAACTGTTCACCGGTCAGCTGCCCTTCACCGGAAAAAGCGCGCAGGAAACGATGATCGCGCGGCTCCGAGGCGCCCCCACGTCGCTGCGCGAGGTCAAGGCAGACCTTCCTGCCAGACTCGAAACCGTGATCAACAAGGCGCTTTCAGTAAACCCCGCGGAGCGCTTCGGATCGATGGAGGAGATGGCCCACGCGCTCGAGTCCACTGCAACCACGGGTGTGTTCAGCAGGCTGTTCAAGCGGTAGGGGGACGGGTGACCCGGAACACTGAGTCACGCCGGGTTTTATCCTTGATTGCAGCAACGACCGCCCTCAGTCAGGAGTGCACATGAATCGAGCTCTTCTTCTGCTGGCCATGGCGCTTTCAGTGGCGTGCAGCCGGGAAAAGGCCGGCAACGCCTCGGCGTCGGCCTACACCTCAGATGCCGATAGCAACGCCCGGGAAGATGGGGTTGCGGGCACCAACAGCGGAGGCGAGCTGGAGGCCCCCCGCCTGATCCCTGCCATGCAGAACCAGCTGAATCTCATGGCGAACGGGACCCAGCCGCCAAACCCGGACAATCTGACCGCCTACAAGAACATGGCTGGAGATTTGATCAACTCGATGATTGCTGATCTGTATCGGGCTGGGTATGCCGATTCGGGAAATTTCCGGGCTCTGGGAGATTCTGTGCTGGACGACCTGGGCGGTGGAGCCGGCACATCGGCCAAGCTCGATCGTTCCAAGCTGCCTCAGCACGTGGACAGAATGCAGCGTCTGATTCGACAGTACCAGCTGACGATGCGTACGGCTGCCGAACGCAGGTAACCGTCTGCCAGCGGCCTGGTTAGCCTGTCATTTTGGCCGAAAGGCACCCTCCTCTGCTGGCACGCCAGCTGCTTTGGAGGCGGACGCGTGGTTCCAGAAGTTGTGGGACCTGTGTCATCGCAAAACCTTCGGACAATGAGTTAACAGGAGGACCTTATGGCCATCAACCGCTATCGCGAACCCACCAGCCTCTTCGGCCTGCAACGGCTCAACCGAATCCTGGATGAGGCGTTCTCCGGCCTNCCGTTTGCCGAGCAGAGCAACGTCATCACTTCAACCTGGTTTGCCCCAACTGATGTATCGGAGGACGAGAACAACCTCCGGATCACGATGGAGCTTCCCGGAGTAGATGCCGACGACGTCCGGCTCTCGCTGGAGAACAACGTCCTGACAATTCGGGGCGAGAAGAAACAGCAGATCGACGATGACAGTGAGCGGGTCCATCGTTTCGAGCGCACTTACGGGATGTTCGAGCGGACCTTCGTTCTTCCCAACACAGTTGATATCGAGCGGATCGACGCCCGGTACGAAAACGGCGTGCTCCATGTCAGCATCCCGAAGGCCGAGCGGGCCAAGCCCCGTGAGATTCGGGTGAACGCCTCAAGTTCAGGCTCATCTCAGATCCAGACGGGATCTACGTCGCAGCGGGTAAATAGCGGCAACAGCCACGGCTCAAGCGGTAACGATCGCAGCCGGGATCCGGAAGAGGAAGGCTCGGCCGCCAAGAGTAGCCGGTAGTCTCTGTAGCAGATACAACCCCTCGGCCATCCCGGGGGGTTTTCCCTGCCCGTAGTATTACGGACGGCGGGCTCCGGTGAGTCGCGGATTGTGAGCACCCCAGACAGAGCCTACCCTTGGGCGTGGCCCGGAATCTTTCGTTCCATCTCATTGGTGTAAGCCACCATACGACCCCGGTCGAGGTCCGCGAGCGGTTTGCGTTCAGCCCGCATGAAATTTCGGCCATCCTGGAACTGCTCAAAGCAGACGGGATTCCTGCGGTTCTGCTTTCCACCTGCAATCGATGTGAGCTGTACTGGTCGGGCTCGGGTGAGGGCGAGACCTGGTTTCATCGGCTGAGACGGCAGGGAGCCGATCCGATGCCCGATGGCCTGGTGATCACCAGACACGAGGGGATGGCCGCAGCTCGCCACCTGTTTCGGGTTTGCTCCGGCCTGGATTCCCAGATTCTGGGTGAGGTCGAGGTTTTGGGGCAAGTGCGCCGCGCCTACGATTTCGCACGCGCGGCCGGCGCAACGACTCGAGAGATGGATCTCATTTTCTCTGCGGCGCTGGCGGCCGGTCGCCGGGCTCGCCGAGAGACGTTGCTGGGTCGGCATCCGTCTTCCGTGAGCTCGGCTGCGGTAGACCTGGTGCTTCAGCAGTGGCAGGAGTCTCGCGGCCCCGAGGTGGTTGTTCTCGGCGCCGGGGAGGCGGCTGAGGGAGTGCTTCGGGCGTTCAACCAGCTGGGAGTTAGCCAGGTCACTCTTCTGAGCCGAGCTCCGGAGAAGGCGGGGGTTTTAGCCGCTGCATGGGGAGCGAAGGCAGGTTCGCTGGTGGAGCTCGAGAGCAGGTTGCCCGAGACAGACATTCTCATGGTGGCCACCGCCTCCTCCCGTCCGGTGGTCCGGGCGGTGGAGCTCTCACGTGCCATTGCGGCGCGGTCAAAGCCCAAACTCGTAGTGGTGGATCTGGGTGTTCCCCGGAACGTCGAACCTGAATCGCGCGGGATCCCGGGCGTTGAGCTGCTCGACCTCGACGATCTGCAGCGTCTCTGTTGCCCGGCTGCGGCCAGCCCTGCAACCGCGCTGGCCGACGCCGAAGGGATCATCGAGGACGAGCTGATTCGGCTGGGCCTGGCGTTGCGAGGACGAACGGCCGCATCCCGGCTGGCCGAACTACACCAGATCAGCCAGCAGATGGCAGAGCAGGAGTCTGAGTGGGCACTGGCTCAGCTGGAGACGCTGTCTCCTGCCGAGCGCGACGTCGTGCGGAAGATGGCCGACCGGCTGGTCAGACGGGTGCTCTTTCCTTTAAGTCAAAACCTCAGAGTCGAGACTTAGACCAGTTAGGCCCGCCGTCCGGGCGGCATTGCTGGGCTTCCCACCGGATTGAGGATGTTCCGGCATTGCGGGTTGGTGCAGCCGGCACAACGCGTGGTGTATTGGGTGCTGTAGGGCGCGCCGCTCCGAAGATGATCTCTCACGATTTCGGCTAACGCGTCCAGGAACCGGGGCCGCACGTTCAAGGCGGGCGCCCGCACGTACTGGGTAATTCCAACCTCGTGGGCAACCTCGCCGTACTCGCGGTCCAACTCCGACAGTGTTTCGATGTGGTCGCTGGTGAACGCGATGGGCACCACCAGCAGCTCCCGCTGGCCTCTACCCCCCAGCCTGCGAATCACCTGCTCCGTACTCGGCCCCAGCCAGCGCACCGGGCCCACGTCCGATTGATACGCCAGGATGAACGGGTTGGGGACCCCCAGGCACTCGACGACGCGCTGCACGCTGGCCCCGACCTCCTGAGGATACGAGTCGCCCCGGTCGATCACATCCAGAGGCAGGCTGTGGGCGCTGAACAGAATGGTCACTCGGTCGCGAACCGAAGGCGCAAACCGGTTGAGCCCCTCCCGCACCGTCTCGGTCATCGCCTCGATAAATCCGGGGTGCACCGGCCACCGATCCACAAGGCTCCACTGAAATGCGTCGCGCAGCCCGGTTCGCCCCGCAGCACGCCAGAGCTCGTTCAAGCTGGACCCGGTGGTGCTGCAGGAGAATTGAGGATATTGGGTAAAGGCGATGGCCCGTTCGACTCCGTCGTTGTGCATGGCGCGAAGCGCGTCGTCGCTGGTGGGGCGGGTATAGCGAAAAGCCACGTAGAACTTGTGAGGCGCGGTTTCCGGGGAGATCCGGTCCAGTCGCACCACCATTCCCTGACCCTGGGCTTCCGTATAACGCAGGATAGGTGAGCCGCCGCCGATGTTGGCATAAAGCTGACGAACTTTCGGCGTTCTCCGGCGGGCGATGAATGGGCCGAGCCAGCGCTGAAATGGGAGCTGAATGATCTCGCGGTCGGCAAACAGCTCGAGCAAGAATGGCTGAACGTCGTCCAGCGTGGCGGGGCCGCCCAGGTTGAGCATCACTATGCCGGTCTTGGGCCGAGCAGATACGCCTGGCGGGGCGGTGGGCTGGGTTGTCCAGGGCTGAACGTCAGTCATAAGCGGAACATAATGGCTACTCTGATCCGGTCGGCAACACCCCGGCTTCAATGGCAAACCGAGTCAGCTCGGCGACGGTGCGAATCTGTAGTTTCCGCATCAGGCTTTCCCGATGAGTTTCGACGGTCCGGTGGCTGATACCCAGATCGGCTGCGATCTGCTTGTTGGTGCGCCCGCGGACAATCCCGAGGAGCACCTCCCGCTCGCGGGAGGTGAGCTGATCCAAAGCCTGGTGATTGTTCTGCTCGCCCCGAACTGCCGCTGAAAGACGGCTGGCAACCGGCGGACTGAAGTACGACTCTCCCCGGCACACCGCGCGGATGGCATTGCGAAGCTCGGTTCCGGCCGTGTCTTTCAGCAAGTACCCGTGGGCTCCCGCCCGCACGCTCTCCAGCACGTATTCGGGGTTGTCGTGCATGCTGAGGATCAGCACCCGGGGAGGCCCGGCGGTGCTGCGCAGACTGGCGGCCACCTCGAGACCGGATTGATCGGGCATTGAAATATCCAGGACAACCACATCAGGCCGGAGCCGGGAGGCGAGCGACAACGCCTCGGAGCCACTGGCCGCCTCGCCGACCACCTCGAAATCGGGCTCGCTTTCGACGACATGCCTGATTCCCATACGCACAATCATGTGGTCGTCCGCGACCAGCACCCGGATTGGTTTGCTCGTCATGCGCCGTTCGACGGGTGGAGTGGGACCATGATGTCCAGTTGCGCTCCATTGCTGGCTCTACCCTGGAAGCGAACGGTTCCCCCAAGAGCCGTGATCCGCTCGCGCATGCCGGCCAATCCCATATGCCCGGCGAGCTCCAGCCGCTCCGGGCTCAGATCAGGGGGGCCACGCCCGTCGTCGCTCACTCGGAGCTGCACGATATCCCTGCCAACGGTTATGGCTACCTCTACCGTACGGGCTTCGGCGTGCCGCAGCACATTCGAAAGGCCCTCTTGCAGGGCCCGGAACAGCGCAAGCTCGGCCTCCCGGGACAATGGTGGCATGACGGCGGGAGCGTTCAGCCCGATGCCAATGCCGCTGCGCTGAGTGAAGTCTGCGACCAGAGAGCGGAGTGCGGGCAGAAGCCCGAGATCGTCCAGTAACGAGGGCCTGAGGTCGTTGGTGACGTTGCGAATGCTGCGGATGCCGGTATCGATCAGCTCGAGTACGTGAGACAGGCGGTCGGCCTGTTCTGGCTGGACCTTCTCCCGGAGCACCCCTAACTCCATCTTCACCGCGGTAAAAACCTGCGCCGTTTCATCGTGCAGCTCGCGGGACAGGCGCCGCCGCTCCTCCTCATGCTGCTCCACCATGCGGCCGGACAACCGGGTCAGCTCCAGACTCCTTGCCTCCAGCCGGGTGTACAGGTCGGCATTCTCGAGGGCAGCTCCCACCTGATGCCCCAACGCCAGCAGGAATTTTTCGTCCAACGCGGTAAATGGGTCGCGAGCCTGGCCCACCAGAGTCAAAGCAGCTACTACGCGCTCGCCCCGCAGAATCGGCAACACCGCTGCATAGGGAAAAGGCGAGGCGTTTCCGTCGGTTCGGGGCCACTCGGGAGTAAACTGCGGCCTTCTGCTCTCGACAGCTCGCCTCAGCACTGCGGCGGCAGACTCGGGGAGGCCTCCGTGGGACCAGGAGGCACACACGCCGGCTCCCTGGACGAATCGAAGGTCGGTGCCCTCGGCGGTATATAGGGCGGTGCCGCTTACGGCGGGCAAGGTCAAGGGGCGCGCCAGCAGGACATCGAGCACGTCCTGTTCCCGGCCGGCCCGCTGAAGATCTCCGGACAGAGCGGACAGCGCACTGAGGCCACGGCGAAGATCGTCCAGTACCAGCAGGAGAATTCCGGCTCCCACTGCCAGGGCAAGGAGAATGTCGAGGTAGTAACCCCACGGCGCCCAGCTTCCTCGCGCGCGGAGGAAGGGATAATCAAGGTGGTGCAGTCCCCAGAGGCCGAACGCAACTGCCAGGAGGGTGGCCCCACTCGAGCTTACGCGGCGGCGGTAGCGGACGAATACCCAACTGGTCCAGAGGGTCGCGAAGCTGAGGAACAGAACGGCTGGACCGGCTGCCCAGAGGAAGTGCTGAAGCTGATATATGGCGATGTAGGCCCATAGCGGGGGGAAGAGCACCAGCGCGAGAAACCACGGCCGCCACCGGACCTGCTGGGAGAACTGTAGAGCAGCGTACAGCAATGCCAGCGCAGTCCAGCCGGTCACGACTTGATGCCAGTAGAGCCAGACTCGTTGGGACGTCAGCAGGAAGCTGGTAATCGCGCCGATTCGCAGGAAGTACAATCCCCAAGCGGCTGACCACCAGGCAAAATACGACTTCCGGTACCGCCCGAAGAGGAAGGCGCACAGCGCCGCCAGGGCGGCCGTGATCGTGGCCTGGAGAAGAGCGGCGTCTAGCTCGATGGCGCCGGTCGGCAGGTGGGCGGCTTGCATTGTTCGAAACAAACGGGAAAAATCAGGGGGACGCAACAGCCCGTATACGTTTGGATGCGGGGCGTTGTTGAGAAGCGGCCTGCCTTACATCAGCGGCTCAGTCAACCAGCGCTGAGTAGTCGTACGAGTAGTAGCTCTGGTCGAAGCGGAGGCCGGCAAGTTCGATCAGTCACAGGGGCTATTTCTGCGGGCCAGGGCGGTCAAATCAAAGGAGAGACCAGACGATAGCCTTGAGGCGTCCTATCACCTCTTCCAAAGGGCGGCTCGCGTCTACCAGGTAAGCTCCGCTAGCGCTCCAGTCTGTCTCCCAGATGATCCGGCCGCGGGCTTGCACGCCCTCAACCGGCTTCTCCGGCTTGCGGAGAACCGCCAGCTCGGGATCGAGTCTCAGCACCACCGACGCATCGGGCAGCAAGATACGATCGTAATACGAAGCCTCGGCTTGGCGGAGCAGGTTGGCCAATCGGCCCGGGTTGGCCGGGAGCAACTCCGGGATGCAAAGGCCCACGAGCTGGCGGTTTTGGAAAACCGGGTAGTGCTCGCAGACCGCAATTCCGCCGCTCACCGCAAACCGACGGACCTTCTGATATAGCAGGAACCGATCTCTTGCCGTGCCGACATGACGCAGTAGCTCGGTTGCGCTGTTCGGTCGGCTGGGGCGGCTCAGCTGGCGATCCACCCAGTGCTGGAGTTTGAGCGCTCCACCGGCGAGCAGCGTGAGCAGCGAACGCGGTGCCTTGCCCAAGTCCGCTCGCATCGTCGGGAATGCCGGGGCCAGCCAGCCGGCCAGCGCACGGGCACAGGTCGACTTTCCGGCACCCTCTCGACCGCCGAGTGCCAAAACCAAACCACCCCCTGCCAGCCGCATGCGCCGCTCACAGAGTTTGTGGGCGACCGATGCAGGGAAGATCTTTTCGACGGCCGCCGGAATCAGCGCCATGGCGGGCGTTGGACGGGCCAGAGCCCGAAGGCTTCGGTGCAGCTGCCAGGGCAGAATCGCACGCTCCACAAGGCCACATCCGCCCTCTAGTGAGCGCACGCACCGCTCGAAGAAGGGCAGATCTACTGGTCGAAGATGTTCCCGAAGCACGCGGGCCAGCTCGCGGCGGTCACTGGCCGCCTCGAGGGCCGCCAGCTGAATCCGAATGCCGCTGGTCCAGACAGTCTGGGCTGACAGCAGAGGGCGACCAACCTGTCGCAGCATCATTCGCAAGACAAACACCAGGTACTGGTCGGTCGGATTGGGGATGCGGAACACCGAGCCCTGCACAGTCCGCCTCAGCAGGTGATGCTCGATTGGGAGGCGGTAGACGGGCTTCCAGTAGTCGCCTAGCAACAGCCGGTAGTGAACATGCAGGTGCAGTAGTCGATTGATCTGCGGATCGTGGCCAAAGTAGGTCTCGATCCCGGGGATCTCATGTCCCGCTGGCGGATGGGCCAGCTTGAATCCCAGTTCCTCCGCGAGCCGGCGAAACGTAGCGAGAGCCTTATGGTCGACCAGCAGATCAACGTCCCCGTGCCCCGTGGCCCAGCGGTGTGCACTCCAGTGCCCCTTCCACTGGCAATACGCCACCCCGTGCTGCTCGAGGCTTCGCGCCAATTGCTCCAGAAGAGCATTCACCGGCGGAGCGGCGGAGGCCCCCCCGTCGGGGGCCTGCTCTGGACCCAGGTCGGGACTGATGATCTCCATGTGATAGACGTCCAGCTCGCGCTCAAGAAAAGGAATCAAGGTTTCAATCAGCTCCGTGTGTGCTGGCTCTTCCGGTCGGAGACGGCTCAGTGACTTGGGTGGCGCCGGCGGCCT
>C688J18823_10001994_pt1 | contig 12747 bp, 9 predicted proteins | sample HopSoiMetagenom1_FD_18823 | JGI IMG/M metagenome (IMG submission 18823)
TCCACGGTCAGGATCTGGACTAGCTACAACGGCACATTCTTTTACATATGGATGTCTGACAAGAGCATCTTCCACTTCAAACGGTCCAATTGTATAACCAGAACTAATGATAATGTCATCACTTCGTCCTTCAAACCAAAAATAGCCTTCTTCATCCTTTTTAGCCCGATCTCCTGTCACATAAAAATCTCCGCGATATTGTTTAGCTGTTCTTTCTGGGTCCTTATAATACTCTTTAAACAATGCTGGAGTATCTTTATGAACAGCAATATCACCAACTTCACCCACCTGGCAAATATTACCTTCTTCATTAATGATTTCCACCCTATTACCAGGTGTAGGTTTTCCCATTGAACCTGGTTTTAACTCCATATCCTTTGTAATTCCGACTAATAACGTATTTTCTGTTTGACCATAACCATCTCGGACTTTAAGATTAAAGTGTTTATTAAAGAGATCGATGACTTCTCGGTTAAGTGGCTCACCTGCTGAAACGGCACTATGAATATCAGAAAGATCATATTCGTTCAGATTATCAACTTTAGCAATGAGTCGATATTCAGTCGGCGTACAACAAAGAACATTGACTTGGTATTTACTAAGAAGTTGCAAATATTTTATCGGTTCAAATTTCCCATTATAGGAAATTCCTGTAGCGCCTGAACCTAAAACAGCTAGAAACGGACTCCAAATCCACTTCATCCAACCGGGACCAGCTGTTGCCCAAACCACGTCCCCTTCATTAATACAAAGCCAATGTGGCCCTGCCGTCCTAAGATGCGCAAATGCCCAGCCATGAGTATGAACAACCGCTTTAGCATTTCCAGTTGTACCAGATGTATAGGATAAAAATGCCATATCATCACGGGTTGTATCTGCTATCGCAAGTTCATCCGATGCTACTTTCATTTCTTCATCTAAAAAGTTCCAACCATCTCTTTCATTCCCGACGACAAACTTAACCAAATGATCCAATTCAGGGATCGACTCAAATTCCCCAATATATGGATAATAACTGATGACGCCTTTTACATCGCCATGTGTAATCCGATATTGGAGATCCTTTGTCCGAAGCATTTCAGAACTTGGAATAACCACAATGCCCAACTTTAGTGCTGCTAAATATACTTCATATGCTTCAATTAAACGCGGAATGATGATCAGAACGACATCACCTTTTTTCAAGCCTTTTTCTAATAAAACATTCCCTATTTTATTTGCCCTTTTCATCAAAGATTCGTATGTAATTTCCAGTGTTTCACCATCGTGGTTTTCCCACTTTACAGCTACTTTTCCTTTTTCATTTGTAAAACGTTCTATTTCTGAAACCAAATTGTACCGTAATGGCGCAATTAAATCTTCACGGTTCATTTGAATCGCCTCCATAAAAATGATCTGATTATTATCATATCACATTTTTTTTCATTTACTAAGAAAAATGTTTACCAACTATTATGATCAAGTACTAACTTTGTGAATTTTCCATTCTATCATTGAGCTCATAAAAAAGGAGCAGGGATTAACCCCTACTCCTTGTAGCCATCTATATTTATTTGTAATTTATATTACTGAGGGAAACCACCCATTTGTTGTTCAGCCATCTGTACTAAACGCTTTGTAATTTCTCCACCAACGGAACCGTTAGCACGAGAAGTTGTTTCAGCACCAAGATTTACACCAAACTCAGTTGCGATTTCATATTTCATCTGATCAAGTGCTTGTTGTACTCCTGGAACTAATAATTGATTTGAGTTGTTGTTGTTTGCCATGTGATTTTCACCTCCTTGTGAGTATAGAATGTGTAGAATCACATGGCTTCATACAGCTATAGCGCTGGTAATTTGTTCACAAAATGTAAGATAAGCGCAAGGTATCTAATCAGTGGAAATTGCCTCTAAAAAAGCTCATTGAATAAATCTTCTTTGACTGTTTGTGGTCTAATAAGGATGGATTCAATATGATCAACAGCTTCTTGAATATAGGGTTCAAAATCAACGAAGCTCTCATAACGCGTAACCTTTTCCCTCTTTGGCTTTGTTTTTGGAGAAGCTGGAACAAAGATGGTACAGCAATCTTCATAAGGTCTATTCGATATTTCATATGTGTCAATTTCTTTAGCAATATCGACAATATCCGTTTTATCCATCGCGATAAGAGGCCTTAAAATCGGGGTATTGGTTACCTCATTGATTGCATACATACTTTCAAGCGTTTGACTCGCTACCTGTCCAAGGCTTTCACCCGTAACAATGGCTAACGCATCTTGCTTTTCTCTTATGGCATCTGTTATTCGCAGCATTAATCGCCTTGTCGTTGTCATGGTGTAATTTTCAGGTACTTGTTTTTGGATTAATTGTTGTATTTCTGTAAATGGAACAATATGCAATTGAAAATGCCCATTCATATTTGCTAATTTCTCAGAAAGATCTAATACTTTTTGCTTGGATCGTTCACTTGTAAATGGAGGACTAAAAAAGTGAACCCCTTCAAGCTCTAATCCTCTTCTCATAGATAGAAAACCCGCTACAGGACTGTCAATTCCTCCTGATAGCATCAGCATCGCCTTTCCACTTGAACCCGCTGGAAGTCCACCTGCACCATATATGGTTTCACAAGAAATATACGAAGCTTCTTTGCGAATTTCAATTTGCAAATTAATGTCCGGATTTTTTACATTCACTTTTAGATTAGCTACATTTTGTAAAACATGCGCACCAAATGCATGATTTAATTCATTCGTATCCATAGGATACATTTTATCTGCACGCTTTGTCGTGATTTTAAACGTATTTCCATCTTTATATACTTTTCTAAAAAGTTGTAGGACTGCATCTTTCATCTCATCCAACTCTTTACCACTTTTAATAACTGGACTAAAAGACTGGATTCCAAACACAGATTTTAAACGTTCAACAATTAAATGCCCATCCTCACCATTTAATAGTATATACGTTCTGTCACGGGTTCCTTTAATAGCCACATTGGGAAAATCATGCAAGGCTCTTCTAATACTATTTGCTAGTTTTTGAATAAATTGACTACGGTTTCTCCCCTTCGTTGAAAGCTCTCCGTAGCGAATTAATATGCGATCATAGTTCATGTCTACTTCATAACCTTTCTTAAACCTTCAACAGTCTGTTCTACAGCTGAAAGAACCTTTTTTACTTCATCCAATGTATTGTAATAAGATAAACTTACGCGAATAGCACTACCTGCACGTTCTTCTGGAATTCCCATTGCAACAAGCGTATTGCTTATTGTTTTCTGTTTTGAAGAACAGGCAGATGTTGTCGACACAAATATATCTTTTTCCTCAAGGGCATGAACAAATACTTCTGATTTCACATGAGGGACAGAGAAATTTAATATATGTGGTGCAGCAAATTTCTCAGGAGTATTGATTACGATCCCATCTATTTTCTCTAATCCTTTTCGTAATTCATTAGATACTTTCCTTAATTGTTCTAATTCGGTTTGTAACTTATCTAAGATTAATCGTAATGCCTTAGACATACAAACGACACCTGCAACATTTTCTGTCCCACTTCTTACTTTTCCTTCTTGGCTACCACCCGTAAATAGCGGATGAATCATAACCCCATCTCGTACAAACAAGAGTCCATTTCCTTTCAATCCATGAAATTTGTGGGCCGAAATGGTACACAGATCAACATGGCTTTCGTTTAAATCAAGCGGTACTTTTCCAATTCCTTGTACATGATCCACATGAAACAAGACCTTTGGATATTTTTTCAATAATTGACCAATTTCATCTATTGGTTGAATGGTGCCTACTTCATTATTCACATGCATGACCGATACAAGAATAGTATCTGGTCGTATGGCTTTTTCAATGTCAACTACATGAACTCGGCCATTAGAATCAACGGGGATCTCCGTTACTTCAAACCCCATACTTTCCAATTGTTTAAAGGACTCGCGTACTGAAGCATGTTCAATGGTTGTCGTAATAAGATGTTTTCCTCTATCTTTATAGGCAAATGCAATCCCTTTTATTGCCAAGTTATTTCCTTCTGTTCCACCCGATGTAAAATAAATCTCTTTTTGTTTCACAGATAAAAGCTGAGTTACTTGTGATCTAGCCTGACTTAATAATTTTTCCGCTTGCCCACCAATACCATGCAAGGAGGAAGGATTTCCAAAATATTCCTTAGACACTTTTACAAAGGAATCCATAACTTCTGGCAATGGTTTAGTTGTTGCACTATTGTCTAAATAAATCATCGTAACTCCCCTTATCAATAAAAGCGTAAGCACTTTGCTTAACTAAAATAAATTTTCCGTACTAACTTAAAAATATTAACATAATCAATGTCAATTGAAAAACACAAAAGGTTTGCCTATTAAGCAAACCTTTCATACCAAAATCTGTTTAAAGTAGTGTTTCAATTTTTTTCAATGCATTTGGATCGACTTTTTCAATAGAAGATGCTGCTTGTTCAAATGCCTTTTTATATTGAAACGAGCGGAAAAATTGTTCAGCTTCATACAAACCTTTATCAACGGTGGAGTATTGACTCCTATAGCGGTTTCCATATTGAATAGCCTTTTCAGCAAGCTTGACCATTTCAAACAGTTCATCTGTTGTATGGGTTACTTTTTCAACGGTCAAAATGGCTACTTCAAGATATTGCTGAACAACCGGAATATCTAAAGGTTTCTCATCTAGTTTTCCAATAACCTGCTGGATGCTTCCCCGAGCATCTTCCATTAAATATTTATATTCATTAGGCACACCAGGTATATTGCTTTTAGAAACAAGGCGAATGGTGTCTGCAATTTTCTTCTTTAATTGTTTTAATTGCTCTCGGGCCGTTAACTCATCTTTACGTAATGCTCGTATTTTTTCCAAAAAGGAAGACTGCTCTAAAGTAATTGATTCTAAAAGTGTTTTGACCGCTGACAATTCCTCACATAGATGCGAGTAAGATGTTTGGTTCTCATTTATTTTAAACTCGATTAGTTCAAAACGTTTAAATAGTTGATCTAATCGCTTTACTAGATTTCCTGTGATTCCAAAATCACCCTCTTGAAGATGATAAATTTGTTTGATTTGCATAATCTCATCATTAAGAGTTTTATTGGCTTCTCTTGCAGAATAAAGCATTTCTAAAATTTCATGATCCCGTTGCTTAATTTCATGCTTCGAAAGGACTTCATTTTCCAGTAAATCATATAGGATGTCGATACTTTCTTTCCATTCATCAATTTTCATCTGGACATCTTCAATATCAGCTTGTTCCACTTGTTTCAAGCATTCATCAAGCTCTCTTGTAATTCTCTCTGATTCTTTTTCAAGTTGGACATGTTCAAGAAGATAACCTTGAGAGAGCATTTCTTTATAACCATCTTTCAATTCAAGCAATTGTGAAGGGATCGTGGTTTTACATTCAAGTAGAATATTGGGTATAAGATCCATATCCCTTTTTGTCTTTTCCAACTTCGCCTTAATGGTAAGAACAATTTCCCTAGCGGCTATGTAATTGCCGCTTTCCGTATTCTCATCGAATTGAATAAATATACCCGATACATCTTCTAGCCTTTTCTCTAAGTGTTTTTCCGTTTTCCCAAAAGAATGTCGATGAGCAAGGAGCATTTTCTTACATTCCCGATAAATATCTTTTAATTCTTCAATTTCTACTCGGTTCATTTCCTCACTACCAATAAGCTCTTGCAATTCACTTAATAATAAATCAATTTTCCCAGCCATATTTGTTAATTCCTGAGCAATCGAAGCCTGTACTTCTTTTACCTTTTTAAAACGACACTTATCGATATGTTCTTCTGCATCGAACCATAGCTCTTCCAAATCTGGCAGCAGAACAGTCTGAATTTCATCCCAGATACCCCGCCAACGTTCAAAACGTTCTTCCGTTTGGCCATTCATATTTAATTGTTTAACCTTTTGCATCTCATTGAGGACAGGGCGAGTTGAAATTTCAATTTTCCACGCTTCTAACCGATCCATTTCCTTATAATACTTTTTCTTCATAAAAAAACCTGCCAGGAATATACAAATGATGATTGCAATTCCTCCAATTATGAATTCCATTTTAAGCCCCCTGTTCTGTACCGAGCCAATCATGTTGTTATTAATTTTAAAAATATATTATTAGAGCATACTTCGCTGTCATGTATCCATATATATTCCTCTATAACTTAAGATCATCCAAAAGGAGGTTAAACCTGGAAATTATGANAGAGTCCAGGTACTGACCTTCAACATTCGATATATAGCGTTTTACATATTCTTTTCAATGTTATTATGATACCATGTAATCGATCATTTTTGACTAATTAATTAAACTTTTTGTAGATTTATTGTCATTTCTACTTACGTTCGATTCAATACTAGACTACTTATTTTAGGGATTTCAACTTTTTTCCATAATAAAAAAAGAACGGAGAGAATTTTATATGAAAAGAGATGGTCATGTTCATACACCTTTTTGTCCACACGGAACCAAGGATCGCTTTGAGGACTACATTGAAAAAGCCCTAACACTTGGAATGGAAGAAATTTCATTTACCGAGCACGCTCCATTACCTAAAGGATTTATGGATACAACTCCTGCCAAGGACAGTGCAATGAGTTGGTCTGAGTTAAGTCTTTACTTTGATGAACTTGAACGTGTTAAAAAGATTTATAAAGGAAAAATAAAAATTAATAGCGGGTTAGAAATTGATTTTATTGAAGGCTTTGAAAGCGAAATTAAACAAACCTTAAATCAAATCGGTTCCAAGCTGGACGATGCTATTTTGTCTGTTCATTTTCTAAAAAACAAGCAAAAATACGATTGCCTTGATTATAGCCCTCAATTTTTTTCTAAAATGGTAGAGTCATACGGTTCTGTGGAAGCGATTTATCAAAAATATTACGAGACAGTGCAATTATCCGTACATGCAGATTTGGGTATATACAAACCCGTACGAATTGGGCACATCACACTTGTTCATAAATTTCAAANTAAGTTTCCATTTAATGGAGATGAACAATCGATTCTCCTCCAATTATTAAAGGGTATAAAAGAAAAAGGCTACTCTCTTGATTATAATGGGGCAGGAACAGCTAAGCCTCTTTGTCGTGAACCTTATCCCCCTAATTGGGTAATTGTGGAAGCCAAAAAATTAAGTATCCCTCTAGTCTATGGATCTGACGCACACCAAGCAATTGAACTTGGTCAAGGGTACGATCAACTACTTTCCTAAACCGCAGCATGAATCCTTACNAAAATGGATCAAAATCATGAGCGTAGCACATGACGTTGCAATACGAAATTGGTTTTCGTAATCGACTTTGAAGNTAATATACAGTCGATCCAATTAAAAATTTCATGCAAATACTTTTCTGCAAAATATTTTTCATTTGGAACAATATAGAGAACTTCTGTCAGATAGTCGCTATTGAGAAATGGCATTGATAAAAGTCCTTTTAATTGAATGATAAAATAATGAATATTTATTCTTTTATATTCTTGACGTAACATCCCATTCTCCAAGATTTTTGTGAAGTAAAACCTTTCTTTAACAAGATAGGTGGACATGATTTCACGTACGACTTGGGAATCTAACGATAATTCTCTTAAAACGAAACGGGTTAACTGCATATGTTCGCATTGGAACTTCAACAGATTTTCGATCACTTTCTTTAAACAAGTGCGAGCACCTAGTTCAAATTCATCCATTCCTTTTTCAATTTCATTGATATATCGCTCATAATAATCAGTAAAACAGTGTTCTAATAATCCACTTTTATTCTCAAAGTAATATGAAATGTTTGCAATGTTCACCTTGGCCTTTCCTGCAATGTCTCTCATAGTCGTTCCTTGAAACCCTTTTGCGTTAAATAATGATATAGCTGCATCAACAATGGCGTCTTTCGAGTTTTTCTTCATAATCATTACCTCACATGTGAAGAAGATTTTTTTATCATAACTACGGTGATATTTCTATCCCTTCAACATTCGCTTCAAAGGTTCAAAATCCTTTGAAAAAAGATCGACAAAGTACACGTTTTTTTCAGCACAATACGCAATTAGAGTTATTCTATTTGAAAGCCTATACTTATTATTCGTATTTGCCGTCAAATATTCAAACAACTTTTGGCAGAGTCGATCCCATCGAGATTGACATAGGTTCAAAAAAAAACAGAATAATTCACAAAACAAAAAACTCCTATAGACCACTCATACGTAATGAGCCTACAGGAGTTTTTTTACTAGAACGACCAATTAGTCATTAAAATTTTGCATAACAGCCTTATCTTTTCCAGTATTCTTCGCCAAGTACAACGCTTTATCTGCTCGTTTAAATAAAGATTGATAAGAATCAAATTCTTCTTTTTTCCAATTTGAAATCCCGCAAGAAATCGTAATAGACGGTTTTGAACTTTCTCTCACCTTTTTCACAAGGCGTTCTGCAATTCGAATCCCCGTTTCCACATCGATTCTAGGTAAATAAACGGCTAGTTCTTCTCCACCCCAACGAGACCCAATATCCGTTCCACGAATATTCGCTTTGATTATGTTTGCCACCTGAACGATCACTTCATCACCAATTTGATGTCCATACGTATCATTAACCGATTTAAAATTATCAATATCTATTAAGATAAAGGTCCCTCCCGCATCTACATGCATCGATTCTTGTATCTTCTCATCAAGATAATTCCTTGAATACAATTTTGTTAAGTGGTCGGTCACAACCATCTTTTCAAGTTCTTCTCTAAGAATGGTATTGGTAAACGCTAAAGTAGAATGATGGACTAAGGAAAGAAACAGTTTAAACGTCTCAAATGAAAACGCGTATGGTTCATGATTCATAACAAGAACAAAACCCTTTAACACATTAGATTGTATCATGGGCACTGCCATAACAGATTTAAATAAATGAGACTCATGATGAATAGTTGGTAATTTCAAATCTCCTATAAATAGAGAATCCTTATCTTTCAGGATCTTCTCTTTGAAATAATCCACATAACTCCCCGCATCTTCTGAGAAAAAGAAGTTCGTACTTCCACTTTGGATAGAAGCGATCTCATAGTCCCTAGTAAACAGGAAAAATCCTACTTCTTCCGCGCCAAAGGTTTTCACCATTTGTTCAGTCATATATTTCATCGTTTCATATAGAGGTAAGTTAGAGTTTAAGCGGTGACTTGTATCATTAATCAATTGTAAGTCCGAGATTAATTGTTTCGACTGTTCGTAGAGCTGAGCATTTTCAATTGCTCCACCTGCAGTATTGGCAAGCAACGAGATAAACTCTACTTCAATTTTCGGGAAAACAAATGTGTTAGATGCAATGACTTGCAGTATTCCATAGACACCCTGTTTCCCTTTTAACGGAGCATAAAGAATCGATTTTTTTTCCGAAATGCTATCTTCAAATTGCACCGTACCTGTCACATATGATTGCATGATGGCCATATTTCCACTATCGTATTGTAGTTCCTTGACTGGCAAGCCTTCATAGTCTTTATAATCCTGTGATAGTAAGAGATTGTATGTGTAGGTTGGATAGATTTCTTGCAAAGTAAAAATAATTTCACCCAACACGGATTCCATATTCATTGTCGAATGAACCTTTTCCGTCACACGAAACAACTGCTTATACCGTCTTTCCTCAAAAACCATTTTTTCTAGCTGTAAGACCTTTTGTAGAAAAGAGCAACATTCTTCACTGAAACGGGTTAAATCTTGTTCAGATAACGTCAGAAAGGATTCATTTTTTCCCTTTAATAAGATGTAATTCATCGTATTTTCTTTTAGTTTTATTGGGATCAATAAATCGACCAAATTCATGTCCTTAATTGGCCTGAATTGGCAATAACACGTTTTCGATTCAACACTTTCTAAATACTGTATAAAAGTCTTATCAATTGGCACCCAGCCTAGCTTATGATTAGGATTTGTAGAAGTTACAAAAAACAGTTCTTCCTTGCTTTCATTTCTATTAAATACCGTTACTTCTTCAATATCTATCAATGATTTAATGATAAAAATCATTTTCTCCATTATTTTCTCGAAATGATACATTCCATCATCCTCAACTATTATGTCAAGGAATTGACTCTTTAAGTTTAAAATTAAACGATCTTCAAGAAATTCCATGATTTTCCTCACCTAATTATTAATTCCTCTTGGCGTTTAAATCGGTTCGTTGATTATTGACTTATCTTTACTATATGGTCATGAAAGGTACAATACAAAGTGATGAGTCAAAAATCGGTTTAACACAGTATCAACGAACAAAACAAAGTTACCAATAGTACTTTCTGTCTAAAAAATACTTTAAAACAGGACTTTTTACTTATAAAATCATTATACATAGTATTACCTCTTTTTACTAACAAATCCTCAATAAAATAGGCAATCTTTTTGATCCATCCGAAGAATGAAATGGATGAATCGAAAAAGTTAAATCAAATAACATTTTACCATATGGTTTCAATGGCTGAACAGTTAATGACCATTCATTTTTAGGCTAACAATTTTTAATTCCATTCTTCAATTTGTCTAATCCACGATAATATTCTTGACATTCTTCTAAAAATAATTATATACTATTAGTTGTGTAAAATATTGCAGCTTATGTGAATGCTTTTGGTTTCATTTTGTTCCTCAATTAATTTTAATTGATGGTGTACTGGGTAACCCTTGCTGCTGGGGCGAAGATACATGAAAACAAAATGTCCATGAGAGAGTCTCACATCTGTTTTTATTTTACCAAAATAAAAACATAGAGGAGGAGTCATTCATGGCTCGATATACAGGTCCAAGTTGGAAACTGTCTCGTCGTCTTGGTATTTCCTTGACTGGCACTGGTAAAGAATTAGAAAAGCGTCCTTACGCTCCTGGACAACATGGTCCAAATCAACGTAAAAAATTATCTGAATATGGTTTGCAATTACAAGAAAAACAAAAGCTTCGCAATATGTACGGTGTAACCGAACGCCAATTCCGCAATCTTTTTGATAAAGCAGGAAAAATGGCTGGTATCCACGGTGAAAACTTCATGATTCTTTTAGAATCACGTTTAGATAATGTTGTTTATCGTTTAGGTTTAGCTCGTACTCGTCGTGCGTCTCGCCAACTTGTAAACCATGGTCATATTTTAGTAGATGGAAAACGTGTTGATATTCCTTCATACCGTTTAAGTCCTGGTCAAACAATCGCGGTTCGTGAAAAATCACAAAACTTTAGCGTTATTAAAGAAGCAATCGAAGTGAACAATTTTGTTCCTGATTACTTAACTTTTGATGCTGACAAATTAGAAGGAACATTCACTCGTTTACCAGAACGTTCTGAACTTCCAGCTGAAATTGAAGAAGCATTTATCGTTGAGTTCTACTCTCGTTAATAATATCGCTTCTTAAATAGCGACAACAAAAGCCCTAGAAACGTTGATATATCAATGTCTCTAGGGCTTTTGTGTTCACCTTTATTGTAAAAATGTCGTGAGGCACCACAAATGGACAAATGTCTTTTTGTGGCGCCTCACACCCATGTATATTAGTATTTAATTAAATAATATTTCTTTTTACCACGTCGAATGACTGTGAATTGTCCTTCGATCCGATCCTTTTCAGAGAGGACATATTCCAGCTCTGTCACTCTTTCTCCATTAATATAGATGGCTCCATTTGAAACATCTTCTCGTGCCTGTCTTTTTGAAGGGGCAATTTTTGCTTCGATAAGAAGATCAACGATATTGACCTCTTCTCCTGATGTATGTTCATAGGAAGGGACATCTTTAAACCCTTGTTTGATTTCTTCAGCTGTTAGTTTTTGAATGTCACCATTAAACAGTGCTTCTGTAATTTTAATCGCTTGGTCAAGCGACTCTTGTCCATGAATCATTCTTGTCATTTCTTCCGCCAATGCCTTTTGCGCACCACGCAAATGTGGTTCAGTCTGAACTGCCACTTCTAACGCTTCAATTTCTTCTTTCGATAAGAAAGTGAAAAACTTTAAGTATTTGATTACATCAGCATCTGCCGTATTAATCCAGAATTGATAAAACTCATAGGGTGATGTTTTTTTAGGATCAAGCCAAACTGCACCACTTTCCGTTTTACCAAACTTAGTTCCATCTGCTTTTGTCACAAGAGGAATCGTTAATCCATACGCTTTTGAACCTTCTGGAGCCATTTTTCGAATTAATTCTAATCCTGTTGTAATATTCCCCCACTGATCGCTACCACCAATTTGCAGTTTACAATCAAACTTTTCAAAAAGATGTAAAAAGTCCATGGCCTGTAAAATTGTGTATGTAAACTCAGTAAATGAAATTCCTGTTTCAAGGCGATTTGCAATCGTATCTTTTGCCAGCATGTAATTAACACCAACATGTTTTCCATAATCACGCAAGAATGTGACGATGTCCATTGAACCTGCCCAATCATAGTTATTAACCATTAAGGCAGCTTGTTCACCTTCAAAGTCAAAAATACGGCGCATTTGTTTTTGGATGCATTCAACATTATGTTGTATTACGTCTGTAGTCTGAAGCTTGCGTTCTTCACTTTTGCCACTTGGATCCCCAATCATTCCTGTTGCACCACCAACAAGTACGATCGGACGGTGCCCTTTTTGTTGAAATCGTCTTAATGTTAGGTATGGTAATAAATGACCAATATGCATACTATCTGCTGTTGGATCTACTCCACAATATAGAGAAATCTTTTCTTTCTCTAGGGTCACTTTAAGTCCTTCTTCGTCTGTC
>C688J18823_10001995_pt1 | contig 12744 bp, 13 predicted proteins | sample HopSoiMetagenom1_FD_18823 | JGI IMG/M metagenome (IMG submission 18823)
ATGGTCCCCGACATCGACGCCAACGGGAAGGCGACCGTGGTCCCGGCGTCGGTCGATCAGTCGCAGTTCGCGACCGGCTCTTGCGCTGGCGCGCCGGCGGTCGCGATCGGCAACACGCTCAACGTCACGCTGCAGCCGGGCTCGGCGAAGGTGAACCTGCTCAACCCGAGCGATCCGGCCACGCCGGTCCCGCTGGTCAGCGGCCGCTACGCGGTGCTGGCGACCTCGCTTGCCAAGCAGGTGTGGCGCGTGCCCAACGAGCTGCAGTGGGGTCTGGTCGATGCCGGCGCGGCCCTGGTCACGCCCGCGGGGACCAAGGCGCTCTTGCAGAGCCAGGGAGTGGCGGTACAGATCGCGCCCTAGTGCGGATCGAAGGCGTCCAGGTGGCAAAGCCCGTGCGCGTCCGCGAGATGCGCACCGGCTTCGGCAAGCAGCCGGTGCTCGGCGCGGTCCGCGTCGGACGCACCAACCTCGAAGGCGACGGCCAGGCCGACCCGCGCTACCACGGCGGCGAGGACATGGCGGTGTTGGCGTACTCGGCCGACCACTACGCGGCCTGGCGCGCCGAGCTCTCCTGGCCCGGGCTGCCGTTGGGCGGCTTCGGCGAGAACCTCTCCGTCTCCGGCGCGGCCGAGCACTCCGTCTGCGTGGGCGACGTCTGGCGCGCCGGGAGCGCCGTGCTTCAAGTTTCCTCGCCGCGGAACCCGTGCAGCAAGATCTCCAGATATTGGGGCCGGCCGCAGCTGCTCCAGCTCGTCCGCGAGCGCGGCCGCATCGGCTGGTATCTCCGGATCCTGGAGGAAGGGCAGCTGCGGGCAGGAGACGCCATCGCGATGCTCGATCGACCGCATCCGGAGTGGACCATCTCGCGAGCGTTCGGCGTCATGCTCGCCGGCCGCGCCGACCGCGACGCAGCGCGCGAACTGGCGCGGGTAGAGGCGCTGCCCGAGCGCTGGAAGGCGCGGCTCCGCGGCTGAAAAAAAAGGCCCGGAGCGCGTGGCGTCCGGGCCGACAAAAAAGGAACGAGCGAAGAGGACTGCTAGCCGCGCGACGCCGCCGGATCGTCGTCGAGCATGTCGTTCGGCGACGGAACCTTGCGCAGCTCCATCTTGGCGATCTTCCACGCCTGCTGGACCACCCAGGAGAGCGAGCGATCGAGGCGCTGCGCCTGCGACTGGATCTCGGTCAGCATGTCCTCGGGAAAGTACAGACTCTGCTTGCGCGCGTCGTTAGCCGACATGGGTTACTCGCGCTCCTCGGGGGGCCGCTCAGCCCCGCCGCCGATGACGTCGTTGACCGAGGGGAAGCGCATGATTTCGTTGCGCGCGATCTTCCACGCCTGCTGGACGATCCATGAGAGCGACCGGTCCTGGCGGTTCGCCTCCTCCTGGATCTCGCGCAGCATGTCCTCGGGGAAGTAGAGACTTTGCTTTCTCTTGTCGGTACCTGCCATCTCAAATCCTCCGCCGGAGAGAGCGCCCAGGAGGGGGCGCGCACAACGGTTCCCTGTGTCTAGACTTGCGTGACAACGGGGTCAAGTAACCGAACGCACTCACCCGGTGCTTCCCCGGAGCAGTGTGTCAGATTGTCGCAAGCAGGGTCGGAAGTTGCACGCCGCAGTGCGTTAAGGTCGTGCTCGCACGCGGTTTGTGGGACCTGCGCGCGCATCCCGGTGTCACGAAAAGCGACCTCGCCCGACGAAAGGATCGAGCGGTTGCCTGCTGGCACGGACGTCGCAAAGACCTCGAGCCAGCTGGTGCGAAGGAGATGGCAATGTCGATCGGCGGCGTGATCACGACCCGGGACGTCCTCCGACACGGAGGCATCATCGTCCGGGAGTTCGGAACCGCCGCCTGGCTGCGCTGCTGCGTCGCCATCCTCCTGCGCAAGCGGACCACCTTCCTCAACTGCGTCTGCGAGATCCGCGGATAGCTCGCGAAAAAAAGGCTGGCCTCAGCGTTTGCTGGGCCAGCCCATGAGCCTGGAGGGGGAGGGGGGGACCCCCAGGCTCACTTCCAAGTCTAGTCGCGGCCTGGGCCGCGTCCATCGCTTCAGAACCAGATGTCTGTCTCGGATGTTCCCGCTGCCGAACCCGATGCCCCCGTGGACCAAATTGGGTTCTCAACAGTCCACGCGCAAGGCCACCCCCGGATTCAGCGGCGAATGAGCGATAGACTCGGCCGGTGGGAAATCCGACGGACAGCGTCGAGCAGGTGGTGGGAAATCCGGCGGACACCGTCGAACCTGCGATCGCACAGAGGCTCTCCGGAGCATCCAGGGTGCTGGTTGCCTGCTCGGGTGGTGCCGACTCGGCCGCCCTGGCGGTCGCCGCCGTCCGGACGGGTGTCCGCTGTGCCGTCGGACACGTGGACCACGGGTTGCGGCCGGAGTCCGCCTCGGACGCCGAACAGGTGCGCGAGCTGGCCGCGCGGCTCGGCGTGCCGTTCTTGCTCTCCCGGGTCCAGGTCGGGAAGGTGAAGGAGCTCGGGCTCGAGGCAGCCGCGCGCGAGGCTCGGTACGAGGCCTTGCTGGAGCTGGCCCGCGAGGCTTCCGCGAGCTTGGTCGCCACCGCCCATACCCGGCGGGACCAGGCGGAGACGCTGCTGCTCCGGCTGATCCGCGGGGCAGGGCCCTCTGCGCTGGCGGGAATCCGGGAGCGCCGGACTCTCGGCGACGGGGTCGACGTGGTGCGCCCGCTCCTCGGCGTCTCACGCGAGGCCACCGAGGCCTACTGCCGGGCGCACCAGATCGGATTCCTCCACGATCCGCACAATGCCGACCCGGCCCGGGCTCGCGCGCGGCTTCGCGCCCTCTGGCCGGCCCTGCTGGAGCTGAACCCCAGGCTGGAAGAGGCGCTGGCGTCGGCGGCCGGCACCTTCGCCCAGGAGGACGAGCTGTTGACGGACCTTGCCGGCCTGGGACCGCACCTCCATCCCGCGCTGCGGCGGCGAGCGCTTCTGGCGGACGCGGCAAAGGCAGGTGTGCGGCCCGAGCGGCGGCACGTCGAGGCCCTGCTGGGCCTGCTGGAGCGGGGAGCCGGTTCGCTCGACGTCCCGGGAGGTCGCGCAACGGTGCATTTCGAGCGGTCCGGCGCTCTCCCCCCCGAGCCACCGCCGGCCGCTGTGGCGGTCGCCGGCCCGGGCGATTACGCTTGGGGAGCCCGGACGCTCCACGTCGCGAGTGGCCTGGCGGAAGGTTTGGGCGTCGATCTGGGGGAGGCGCCGTTTCCCTGGACCTTGCGCGCTTGGCGGCCGGGCGATCGTTTCCGGCCGGCGGGCGGACGGAGCAAGAAAGTGGCCGAGCTCTGGATCGACGCGCACATCCCCCGCCAGGAGCGGAGCCGCCTGGCCGTCCTCGCGGATGCAGGGGGCCGGCTGTTCTGGGTGGAAGGGCTGCGTCCCGGCGCAGCCTGCGGGGGAAGGCCGGGCGTCGCCTTTTGGTTGGAGCCGGAAATGAAGCCTCCGGACGGACCGTTAGCTAGCAGGCGGCGGCCCGAATCCTGTTCTGCTACGATGCTTGGAAGGCCAGACGAGGAGCCACGGTGAGACAGTCGTACAAGACGTTCTTTCTCTGGGCGGTCCTGATCCTGCTCTTCTTCTCGTTCTACTCGATCTTCTCCCGCGGCAAGTCGGCCGAGCCCAAGGAGATCGACGCGAGCGAGTTCTACTCGGCCGTGGACCAGGGGAACGTCTCCACCACCACGGTGAAGGGCAACACGCTCCAGGGCCAGATGAAGAACCGGCAGGAGTACCGGACCGTCTCGCCGCTCGACGGGCAGCTGCTCGAGAAGATGCGCGCCAAGGGCGTGGCCATCAAGTTCGAGAAGGAAGACTCGCAGTCGCTCTGGGCCCAGTTCCTGGTCTCCTGGATGCCGCTGGCGGTGCTCTGCATCCTCTTCGTCTTCCTCATGCGCCAGCTCCAGGCAGGCGGGGGCAAGGCGATGAGCTTCGGCAAGTCGAAGGCCAAGCTGCTCACCGAGAACCACAACAAGGTCACCTTCGCCGACGTGGCCGGCATCGACGAGGCCAAGGACGAGCTGGAGGAGATCATCCAGTTCCTCAAGGACCCGAAGAAGTTCACCAAGCTGGGCGGCCGCATCCCCAAGGGCGTCCTCCTGATGGGCGCGCCGGGCACCGGCAAGACGCTGCTCGCGCGCGCCATCGCGGGTGAAGCCGGCGTCCCCTTCTTCTCCATCTCCGGTTCCGACTTCGTGGAGATGTTCGTCGGCGTGGGCGCCAGCCGCGTGCGCGACCTCTTCGAGCAGGGCAAGAAGCACGCGCCCTGCATCATCTTCATCGACGAGATCGATGCGGTGGGTCGCCACCGCGGCGCCGGCCTGGGCGGCGGGCACGACGAGCGCGAGCAGACGCTCAACCAGCTCCTCGTCGAGATGGACGGCTTCGAGTCCAACGAGGGCGTGATCCTCATCGCCGCCACCAACCGCCCCGACGTGCTCGACCCAGCGCTGCTGCGTCCCGGCCGCTTCGACCGCCGCATCGTGGTGCCGCGCCCCGACGTGAAGGGCCGCGAGGGCATCCTCAAGGTGCACACCCGCAAGACGCCGCTGTCGCCCGAAGTGGATCTCGACTCCATCGCCCGCGGCACGCCCGGCTTCTCCGGCGCGGATCTGGAGAACCTGGTCAACGAGGCGGCGCTGATCGCGGCGCGCGGCAACAAGGAGCGGCTGGACAACCGCGACTTCGAGTTCGCCAAGGACAAGGTGATGATGGGCGCCGAGCGCCGATCCATGATCATCAGCGACAAGGAGAAGGAGAACACCGCCTGGCACGAGGCCGGCCACACCGTGGTGGCCAGGTTCCTCGAGCACTGCGATCCGGTCCACAAGGTGACCATCATCCCGCGCGGCCCGGCCCTGGGCTTGACGCAGATGCTGCCCAAGGAGGACCGGCTGAGCTGGTACAAGCCGGCGGTGCTCGACTTCATCGCCATGGCCATGGGCGGCCGCATCGCCGAGGAGGTGCAGTTCGGCACCATGTCCTCGGGGGCCAAGAACGACATCGAGCGCGCCACCGCCTTCGCCCGCAGCATGGTCTGCGAGTGGGGCATGAGCGAGAAGCTGGGGCCGCTTTCGTTTGGCGAGGAGCAGAGCGAGCCGTTCCTGGGCCGCGAGATGACGACGCGGGCGCGCAACTACTCCGAGGCCACCGCCATCGAGATCGACGGCGAAGTGCGCCGGCTGGTGGTGGAGCAGTACGCGCGCGCCAGGACCATCCTGGTGGAGCACAAGGACGCGCTCGACCGCATCGCCCGGGCGCTGCTGGAGTGGGAGACGCTGGACGGCGCCGAGGTGGACGTGCTCATCCGCGGCGATACGCTGAACAGGACCAAGCCGCCTCCGGTGCAGCAGCGGCCGACGGAGGTGAAGCGCCCCGAGGTCAAGGAGAAGTCCAAGATCCTCGACGCGCTGGGCGGTCTCACCGCGCCGGTGCCCAAGCCGGAAGCCGGCAAGGCCTGAACCTAAATCGGGGACACGATACGGAATCTGACGTATCGTGTCCCCGAATTTAGAACGGCAAGGGGCGCAGGTCGGGTTCCACCCACTGCGCCCTTGCTGCGTCCGACCAGAGCAGTTCCGGCGACCAATGCTTGAGCGGCAGGTTGGTGTCCGCCAGGCCCGTGCGCAGCAGATCCTTCACCGTGTGGCCCGGGTGTGCGTTGACGGCCCGCAGCCAGAACCAGGTGAGCGTCTCGTTGTACTTCACCTGCGCGCCGACGCGGCCGATGTACTTCAGCAGCACCTCGCGCGCCTTGTCCGGCTCGCCGCGGAAGACCAGCGCCAGCCGGAGATGGGCCGCGTGGTTCATCTCGTGGTTGGGCAGCGTGCCCGACTCGAGCGCTTTGACGAAGGCGGCGTCGTCCATTCGCGAGAGTCTACACCCCGGTTCGCGCCGCCGCTGTAGAGTGCGCGCCGATGCGCCTGCTCGAGCTCCAGAACGAGGCGGATTCGCTGCAGGCCTGCGCCGCGGCGGGCCGCGCGGTCGCCGATGCCAACCTGCGCGGGTGGGCGGCGCTGCTCGCCCCGGAGGAGGCGCTGCTCGCGGAGGGCTTGCGGCACTGCGGCGTGCCCGTGCTGCAGGGCGCGCGCGGTTTCCTGGCCCAGGGCAGCGTGGGCCAACTCTGGCTGGCAACCCGCAGCCTGGCGGATACTCTCGAGCGCGAGCCCGCCCGCGCCGGGGCGCGGGAATTGATGCGGCGAGCCGGCAACGTGGAGGCGCCGCCGCGGGCCAGCGCCTGGAAGCTGCCGCGGGGAACGTTGCCAGCGCGCACGGCGGTGATGGGCATCGTCAACGCCACGCCGGACTCGTTCTCCGACGGAGGCCGCTACGATCCGCTGGCGCAGGCGCTGCGCCTCGCCGAGGAGGGCGCCGACATCGTCGACGTCGGCGGCGAGTCCACGCGCCCCAACGCGCCGCCGGTGGACGAGGCGGAGGAGCGCGTCCGGACGGTGCCGGTCATCCGCGAGTTGGCCCGGCAGGTGCGGGTGCCCATCAGCATCGACACCACCAAGGCCTCGGTGGCGGCCGCGGCGCTCGACGCGGGAGCGGAGATCGTCAACGACGTCTCGGGGCTGGCGCGCGATCCCGATCTCCCCCGGGCGGCGGCCGGCGCTGCCTTCTGCCTGATGCACATGCGGGGAACGCCGGCCGACATGCAGTCGCGGGCGACCTATGGGGATCTGCCCGGCGAGGTGCTGATCGAGCTCGAGCAGGCGCTGCAGCGCGCGCGCGATGCGGGAATCGCCGAGGATCGGATCGCCCTGGACCCCGGCATCGGATTCGCGAAGACCTTCGCGCACAACCTCCTCCTCGTCCGCCGGCTGCGCGAGCTGGCGCAGTCAGGTCGTCCGCTCGTCCTGGGCGCCTCCCGAAAAGGGTTCATCGGCATGGCCACCGGACGGCAGCCGGCCGACCGCCTGCTCGGCAGCCTGGCCGCCGCAGTGGCTGCTGCCCTGAATGGAGCGGCCGTGGTCCGTGTTCACGACGTAGCCGCTACGCGGGAGGCGCTGGCGGTGGCCGACGCCATTCGTGCGTCACCTGGCTGACAGGCGTCAGCCCGGTTGCCGCCTGGACGACAAAGCACCAAATTTGCACTCCAGCACAGGAGCATCCAACATGGCCGTCCGCTTGGCAGAGAGACCCATCGAGCCCGCCCGCAAGCTGTTCGGCACGGACGGCATCCGCGGCGTCGCCAATGTCTATCCGATGACCGGCGAGTTGATGCTCCAGCTGGGGCGGGCGGTCGCGTATCACATCAAGCGCGGCAACCACCGCCACCGGGTGGTCATCGGCAAGGACACGCGCGTGTCCGGATACATGCTGGAGACGGCGCTGGCCTCGGGCCTCTGCAGCATGGGCGTGGACGTTCTGCTCTGCGGGCCGCTGCCCACGCCGGCCATCTCCAACCTGACCACCTCCATGCGGGCCGACGCGGGCGCCGTGATCAGCGCCTCGCACAACCCCTACCAGGACAACGGCATCAAGTTCTTCAGCGCCGACGGCTTCAAGCTCCCCGACGAGGTCGAGGCGGACATCGAGGACCTGGTCGCCAACGACAAGCTGCATCACCTGCGGCCCACCGCCACCAGCATCGGCAAGGCATTCCGCATCGACGACGCGGCCGGGCGCTACATCGTCTACGCCAAGAACACCTTCCCGCGGCACCTGACGCTGGAGGGGCTCACCATCGTGGTGGACTGCGCGCACGGCGCGGCCTACCGGGTGGCGCCGACAGTCCTCGAGGAGCTGGGCGCCAAGGTCATCGTCATCGGCAACTCGCCGGACGGGAAGAACATCAACCGCGGCTTCGGGGCCTTGCACCCGGAGACCATGTGCAAGGTGGTGAAGAAGACCGGCGCGAACGTGGGCGTGGCGCTGGACGGCGACGCCGACCGGCTGATCGTCTCCGACGAGCACGGCAACGTGGTGGACGGCGACGCGGTGATGGCCATCTGCGGGCTCGATCTGATGCGGCGCAGGGCGCTGCCCAGGAAGACCGTGGTGGCAACCGTGATGAGCAACCTGGGGCTCGACCAGTGCCTGGCGCGCGCGGGCGGCCGCGTGGTGCGGACGCGCGTGGGCGACCGCTACGTGGTGGAGGAGCTGCGGCGGGGCGGGTACAGCTTCGGGGGCGAGCAGAGCGGTCACCTCATCTTCCTCGACAACGCCACCACCGGCGACGGCACGGTGGCCGCGCTCTCGGTGCTGGCGGTGATGGTGGAGAGCGGCAAGCCCCTCTCCGAGCTGGCGAAGTGCATGGAGGTCTTCCCGCAGGCGCAGCTCGGGCTCGCGGTGAAGAGCAAGCCCGAGCTGGGGTCGCTGCCCGGCGTGATGCGCGCCATCCGCGACGTGGAGAAGAAGCTGGGCAGCAACGGGCGCGTGCTGGTGCGGTACAGCGGAACGGAGCCAAAAGTACGAGTGCTGGTGGAGGGGCCGGAGAAGAAAGCGATCGACGGCTATGCCCAGCAGATCGCCTCCGAGCTGAAGAAGGCCATCGGCGCGTAATCTTGATAAGCTCCGGGCATGCGGCTCGGGGTGAACATCGATCACGTCGCCACGCTGCGGCAGGCGCGGAAGGGCAGGTATCCGGACCCGGTGGTGGCGGCCGCGCTGGCGGAGCTGGGCGGGGCAGATCAGATCACGCTCCACGTGCGCGAAGATCGCCGGCACGTGAACGACCGGGATCTCGAGATGTTGCGCGACACGGTCAACGGCACCCTCAACCTCGAGATGGCTGCGGTGCAGCCGATGCTGGAGCTGGCCCTGCAGCACCGGCCCGAGACGGCGACGCTGGTGCCCGAGCGGCGCGAGGAGCTGACCACCGAGGGCGGGCTGGACGTGATCACCGGCCGCGAGGAGATCCGCCGGGTGACGCGCTCGCTGCGGGATGCCGGCGTCGAGGTGTCGCTCTTCGTCGATCCCGACCTCGAGCAGATCAGGGCCAGCCACCGCGCCGACGCGCAGGCGGTGGAGCTGCACACTGGACGCTATTGCGAGGCGCGCACGCCGCGCGACCGCTCCCACGAGCTGGCGCGGGTGGTGGAGGCGGCGAGGGCCGCGGCCAAGCTGGGCCTGCGCGTCGCCGCGGGACACGGCCTCGATTACTGGAACGTGAAGCCGGTGGCGGAGATCGCGGAGATCACCGAGCTGAATATTGGATATGCCATCGTCTGCCGCGCCGTGCTCACCGGCCTCGAACGCGCCGTGCGCGACATGAAGGACCTGATCGGATGAGGCTGCTGACCGCGGCCGAACAGCGCGAGCTGGATCGGCTCGCGGCGGCGGAGGCCGAGCTGCCCACCCGCGTGCTGATGGAGAGCGCCGGCGCGGCGGTGGCGCGCGCGGTGGCGGCGCTGCAGCCGCGGGAAGTGGTGGTGTTCTGCGGGCCGGGGAACAACGGCGGAGACGGGTCGGTGGCTGCCCGGCTGCTGCGCGATGTGTACCAGGTGTACACCCGGTACACACGGGCGCCCGAGTCGCTGAAAGGCGACGCGGCGCTGGCAGCCCGGGCCTGGGCGGCGGCCGCCGGCGACGTTGGACAGGCCCCGCTTCCCGGACCGGGCACCGTCGTGGTGGACGCGGTGTTCGGCAGCGGCCTCTCCCGGCCTCCCGACGGTCCCGAGGCCGAGGCCATCCGCGCGATGAACGAAGCGCGCGAGCGCGGCGCCCGCATCGTGGCGGTGGACGTGCCCAGCGGCGTCGATGCCGACACCGGCCACGTCTACCCGGCGCACCTCGCGCGCGCCGACGTGACGGTGACGCTGCACGCGCCGAAGCGCGGCCTCTACCTGCATCCGGGCGCCGGATGCGCCGGCCGCATCGAGGTGGCGCCCATCGGGATTCCACGCAAGCTGGAGGAGAAGCTGCCCGGGCCCGCCTGCGAGCTGATCGACGAGGACTGGGCGCGCGCGCAGCTCGCTCCCTTGCCGCGCAACGCGCACAAGAACGACTTCGGACATGTGCTGGTGGTGGCGGGCTCGCCGGGCAAGAGCGGCGCCGCAGCCATGGTGTGCGAAGCCGCGCTGCGCGCCGGCGCGGGCCTGGTCACGCTGGCTGCCCGCCCGGACGTCGCCGCCGCGCTGCACGGCCTGCCAGAGGCGATGTTCGTCCCGCTGCCCGGAGACGGGCCCCTCGCGGCGAGGGATCTTCCTGCGCTGCGCGAGGCCTTGAAGGGCAAGAGCGCGCTCGCGATCGGGCCCGGCATCGCGCGCGGCCCCGAGACCGGCCCGCTGATCGGCGAGTTGCTCGCGGGCGCCGATTCGGCGGTTCTCGACGCCGACGCCCTCAACGCGCTGGCCGAGCACCGCGAGCGCATCGCCGAGTGGGTGCGCAAGGCCCAGGCGCGGCCGCTCCTCACCCCGCACCCGGGCGAGTTCGCGCGCCTCACCGGCGACGAGACGGAGCGCATCCTCGCCGACCGCGTCGACGCCGCGGCCCGCGCCGCGCAGCGCTTCGGCGCCTGCATCGTGCTCAAGGGTGCTCACAGCGTGGTGGCGGATCCCGAGGGCACCACCGCCATCTGCGCGGCGGGCAACCCGGGCATGGCCACCGCCGGCGCGGGCGACGTGCTCACGGGAATCGCCGCAGCGGTCCTCGCCCGGCGCGGAGGCGTGGGCGGCACCGGCGACCGCGCGCGGCTGGCCGTGGTCCTCCATGCCCTGGCCGGAGACGAGGCGGCGGCATGGGTGGGCGAGACCCCGCTCGTCGCCACCGACATCGTGCGCGTGGGACTCCCGCGCCTGTTCCGGCGCTGGCAGCGCTGATGCGCGAGCTCTTGCTGGAGAGTCCGGCCGCGACGCGGGCCCTGGGGCGCAAGCTGGGCGCGGCGCTCCGTCCGCACGATTTCGTCGCGCTCACCGGGGAGCTGGGCGCCGGCAAGACCCTCTTGGTGAAGGCCGCCGCCGAGGGCGCCGGCGCGGAACCGGCCAGCTCGCCCACCTTCGCGCTGGTCAACCTGTACGCCGGGCCGGTGCCGCTGCAGCATCTGGATCTCTACCGGATCTCCGGACCGGCGGAGCTGTTCGCGCTGGGGTTCGACGATCTGCTGGCGGAACCTGCCGCGACGCTGTGCGAGTGGGCCGAGCGCGCCGGGTCCGCGCTTCCCGCCGACAGGCTCGAGATCGCGCTTCAGTACGCGGGGCCAGCCACGCGGAGGCTGCAGCTCCACGCCACGGGGAGATCGGGCGAGCGCCTGCTTGCCGCGCTCGTCGCGGCCGGCATCGCTAGCGCGGAAGAAGCGAAGTGACCTCGAGGCGCAGATCGGCGTCCACCGCCACCAGCGCCTCCTCCGGCAAGAGGCGCCAGGCGCGCTTCCCGCCCGGAGGCGGCTCGCCCGGATCCTCGCTGGCAACGGCCACGTAGCCGCAGCGGCCGTCGCGATCCGGCGCGGGCGAGGAGAGGAAGAGGGTGCGGCCGCGGCGGCAGGCGACCAACAGGCGCCCGTCGGTGGCGAGGAAGGTGGTGCTGGCCTGCTGCCCGCCCGCCTCGCAGATCTCGCGCACCAGCGCCACCGTCTCGGCCAGCGCGGCTGCCGCGGAGGCGGCGTCGGAGCGCTCGACGTCGCAGCGCCGGCGAAGTCGGCTGAGGAAGAGCAGGAAGCAACGCTCGCTGTCGGTCTCGCCGCGCAGCTCGTCGCGCAGGGAGGGATGGATCTGCTCCTCGAGCGGACGCCTCGCGCGCTCCCAGTCGGGCAGCGTGCCGTTGTGCGCGAAGAGCCACGGGCCGCGCTGGAACGGGTGCGTGTTCTCCGCGGCCACCCGGCCGACGCTGGCGCGCCGGACGTGCGCCAACACCGTGGTCGCGCTCACATACTGCGACAGCTTCTCGAAATCTGCGTCCCCATGGGCCGGGGTGAGGCTGCGCACCACACGGGGAGCGCCGCTCTCGTACCAGCCCAGGCCCCAACCGTCCGGGTGTTCGCGGCTCTGCACGCGCAAGGCATTGGCGCCCTGGAACAATTCGTGGGAGACGCCGCTGGGATCGCGGGATCTGCAGCCGAAGAGGCGGCACATTGCAATCCGGCAGTGTAATGCAGGAAGCTTGGGCTCACGTACCCTGTAATTTTCTTTGGGTGCGCGCCGCGCGGGATGGGAGGATGGGGGCCGTCATGTGGGCAGCGCTTGCAGCCACCGTGCTCGCCACGGCGGCACCACCTCCCTTGGTGGTGGCGCTGTTGCCGCTGCATCCGCTGGGCGCTCCGGCCGACGTGGTGCACGCGCTCGAGGTCACCTTCCGGAACGAAGTGTCCCAGCTGGGCGAGGCCCGCCTCGCGCCTGAGAAGGACGTGATCGAGGCGCTCCAGCGCGAGCCGGGCTGCGAGGCGCGGATTTCCTGCGCGACGGCGGCCGCCGCGCACGCGGGTGCGAGGCAGCTGATCGTCGGCACCACCAGCCAGCTGGGCGACGCCTTCATGATCGATCTCAAGCTGCTCGACGCGAAGAGCGGCCAGGAGCTGCGCCGTGCCACTCTTCCCGTCAGCGGCACGCAGGACGCGCTGATCGAGACCATGCACGAAGCAGCGGTGCAGTTGCTGGCGCCGGCGCGCTTCACCGGCTCGCTGCGGCTGGAGGTGCCGGGCGCGCAGGGGGCGGTGCTGTTCATCGACGGGAAGACGGTGGGAACGCTGCCGCTCGCACATCCGCTGGAGGGCCTCGTTCCCGGCCAGCACGTGGTGCGGGTGAAGGACAAGTCGCGGGAGATGAGCGCCTTCGTCGAGGTCCGCTTCGGG